>Ga0209578_10002176_pt1 | contig 16637 bp, 18 predicted proteins | sample tdAd472_FD_187127 | JGI IMG/M metagenome (GOLD analysis project Ga0209578, IMG submission 187127) | Marine sediment microbial communities from the Atlantic coast under amendment with organic carbon and nitrate - tdAd47.2 (SPAdes)... | ecosystem: Environmental > Aquatic > Marine > Coastal >...
AATTTTCAACCCGCTAATTTACCGACGTTGATGTGTCGAAGTTTAATCAGCGTAGATTGGCAAGGTTTTGTATACGACTGCGATTTCAACCAAATGTTAGATATGCCGCTGTTGGCGTCAGATCGCACCAAAATCCACCTGCAAGATCTTATGAATAAAGATCTCAGCGGAGCAGCCATCGCGGTGGCCGATCATTGTTACGGCTGTACCGCTGGACAGGGCAGCAGTTGTGGCGGCGCACTTTCCTGATACACCATTGTCGACCTATGCAGATTAGCTTTATCATCCCCACTCTTAATGAAGCGACAGTATTAGCACAGACGCTTGCTAGCCTGCGACAAAGCACAACGGCGCTCAATAGCGAAATCATTCTGATTGATGGTGGCAGCCAAGACCAAACCATAGCAATAGCAGCACCGCTCACGGATCGAATTATTCAAACCAAAGCCGGACGTGCGCTGCAAATGAACGCTGGAGCACAAATCGCGCAGGGTGAATGGCTGATGTTTTTGCACGCGGACACCCTTCTACCCCAAAATATTGAATCGATTTGGCGGGATAAAATAATGCCTGCTAAGCAAGCCTGGGGGCGCTTCAACGTTCGGCTGAGTGGTTCTCACCCGCATTTGCAATTGGTTGCTCACTTAATGAACCTGCGGTCGAAAATGACAGGGATTGCCACTGGTGATCAGGCAATTTTTGTACGCAGAGCGTTATTTCAAACTATTGGTGGATATGCCCAGATTCCTTTGATGGAAGATATTGAGCTGAGCAAACGATTGAAACGCCTAAGCCGCCCGCTTTGTATTGACGCACCTTTAGTGACCTCAAGTCGACGCTGGGAGCAACGTGGTATCTGGCGCACCATTTTGCTCATGTGGAAATTACGCTTCTTATATTTTCTGGGTGTCAGCCCTTCTCGTTTGGTTAAACAATATGATAACTCCACGAAATACCAGGGAAATTTACCGTGAAGTATCCGCAGGGCTGTATCATTCAGTTTGCAAAGATTCCAGAACTAGGCAAGGTAAAGACGCGTTTAATTCCTTCAATCGGTGCAGAAAAAGCATTGGCACTACATCAGCATTTTTTAGAAAAAACATTAGTTACTTGTCTAACAGCCAACCTTTGTCCCGTTGAACTCTGGTTAAGTGATCCCTCCTCGACAAATGCCAGTATTGCCGCAATCGCTGAGAGATATCAGCCAGACATTCGTTGGCAACAGGGGGAGGATCTTGGTGAGCGCATGATGCATGCGATAGCAGCAGTTCTGGAATGCTATGACTTCATCATTCTTATCGGTAGTGATTGCCCTATGCTCGACAGGGCATATCTGGAAATAGCAGCGGAACAACTCGTTACTAGTGAGCCTGAAAGTAAAGCCGTCATTGGCCCGGCGGAGGATGGTGGTTATGTCCTGATCGGGCTTCGCAAAATTGACCCTTTAATCTTTTCAAATATAGATTGGGGCTCGGCTCAGGTATTTGAGCAAACCCGCCAACGGCTGATGCAGATAGGTTGGAGCGTTATCCAGCTCCCGACTTTATGGGACTTAGATCGTCCAGAGGATCTGGCACGACTCATGCTGCCATCATAAGCGATCATTGGTCTAAATGATTTTCAGGTGCGATTTAAAATACCCAGCATAATTTATATGAATAGGTGGTGGCTCCCTCATTAGGATATATTTACGGCTTATTCTGTCGTGCAAAATACAGCAAGGATTTTCAGCCAAAGGCTTTCTTTTGTAGGCTAGATTTTGGATTTTTTAACTATTTGTAAAAGGAAAATATCGTGAGATACGGGCTTTGGTTCTCGTTGTTCGGTTTACTTTTTGGTTGGTCAGGCGCTTCAATGGCCTCAGAGACAGCTCAAACATTAAATCTTACGTCCCACCCTGCCGGTTATTTTGCCCTCGTGATATTTGTCCTAGCCTATCTTTTGGTGATGACCGAAGAACTGACCCATTTACGAAAATCGAAACCTGTTTTACTCGCGGCCGGTCTCATTTGGGCCGTTATCGCCTTAGTCTATGCAGAACATAATTTGCCCCATCTGGTAGAGGAAGCGGTTCGCCATAGTTTGCTCGAATATGCTGAGCTTATGTTATTTTTATTGGTTGCCATGACGTATATCAGCGCCATGGAAGAACGTAAAGTATTTGATGCCCTGCGGTGCTGGCTGTTGCAACGGGGGTTTAGCTTCAGAGCGCTATTTTGGATGACCGGCGTTTTATCCTTTTGTATTTCACCGATAGCGGATAACCTGACCACGGCCTTGCTGATGTGCGCCGTGGTGTTAGCGATGGGAGGCAACAATCGAAAGTTTGTCAGCCTCGCCTGCATTAATATCGTGGTTGCCGCAAATGCCGGAGGCGCGTTTAGCCCATTTGGTGATATTACGACCTTGATGGTTTGGCAAAAGGGCGTAATTGCCTTCCAGGACTTCTTTGTTTTATTCGTGCCATCCTTGGTTAATTTTCTGATACCCGCCTCAATCATGCACTTTTTTATTCCTAATGAACGGCCTTTAGCCAGTGCTGACAACATCGTAACAAAGCCTGGCGCGAAGCGCATCGTACTGCTGTTTCTTTGCACAATAGTAACCGCTGTTATCTTCCATTCAGCCTTAGGCTTACCTCCCGTTATAGGTATGTTGACGGGCCTTGCCTACCTCCAGTTTTTTGGTTTTTACCTAAGTAAAACCTTACCGAAATCGATAGCCAAGCAAAAAGCAATCGCGCGCGCAAATGGCGACGCTGTCTCGTTGGAAAGGCTGGGAGAAGCAGCACCATTCGACGTTTTTAGTGAAGTCGCTTCTGCCGAATGGGACACGCTTTTATTTTTTTGCGGTGTCGTGCTCTGTGTCGGTGGTCTTGGCTATATGGGTTACTTGGCAATGATGTCGGAAGTGATGTATATCCAATTGGGAGCAACTCAGGCCAATATTTTGGTCGGTGTCCTTTCATCGGTTATTGATAACATTCCTGTGATGTTCGCGGTTTTGACAATGCAGCCTGAGATGTCCAACGGACAGTGGTTATTGGTGACAATGACTGCCGGAGTGGGAGGTAGTTTACTCTCCATAGGCTCTGCAGCTGGCGTGGCGCTGATGGGTCAAGCGCGTGGGCAATATACTTTTTTAAGCCACCTTAAGTGGACACCCGTCATTGCACTGGGTTATGCCGCTAGTATTGCGGTACACATGTGGATCAATGCATCACACTTTATTAGCTAACTGAGCAACTTTTGTATCAGGAAACTTGCTGGCAAAACCTCCGTTACGACGACTTCGTCTCCAAACGGCGGGCTTCGCGCTGTAGAAAATAAACAAACCGGTCAATGGGTTTTTGTGATGCTTTATCCAGCCCTTCAAACTGAAAGCCACAGGTGGTTTCGCCCCAGTCACGAACATAGCTGGCGTGTTTCAATGTGACCGGCACATTCAGGCTGAAATCATTGAAAAAGAAACTACATTCCTCAAAGCTGTCACCGCGAGTCAATGCAGGTTTTATCTCGCCTTCAAAATTAATCCGACAGCCGCTAATAGATAAATCATAGAGTCTCCCAACCAGCATTTCGTCACGTTGTTTAGAGTGGACAACCACCTTGATTTGCAGCGCTCGCGCCACCGGTGCTCTGAATGCACTGCGGCGTTGCTGGTAAATCATTTCTTCAGGGAACTTTATTTTATAGAAAGCAATATCTGATTGGATGCCAGAGCCGGAAATAACATTTGGTCGAAAAAATAGGCTAACTCCGCCATGGCTACCCCGAATAGAGAACGGCAGCTTGCTCATGGCAAGCAAATGACCGTCTTCAGGAGCGATCTCATCAATGATCATATAGGCTTCGTCCAGCTCAGTTCTCAGTATCAGGCTGGTATAATAACGCTCTCGGTTTTCGAACTTAATTGAGATTGGTGTTCTTGCTTTTTGTACGGCGCTAAGAATGCTAAAAATCTGATGTCTATCAGAAATTGTGCGGATTCCGATAACGTCCTGGTTGTTGGTTTCAGCGATGTCGGATTCAATGACCATTGAGCACCTGCAACTAATTGATTTTAATAATAAGTTTAGTTGGTGTCCGAAATTTTACCAGCCTAATGCTAGGGAACCTCTAATTAATTCCTTAATGTTTCTGCAAGTTTTCGTCGCGCCGGGCAATAGTTTTTAGGCTTCCGCCAACGGATGCTGGCGGTTCACTGATTTGGCCTGCCCGTTCTCCGTATAAATCTTGCTTGCACCGCTATTGCCCTGAAGCAAGTTAAGCAGCACATCCACTTGCTGCCGTGAGCGATGAATAATTTTACCATTGATTAGGTTTTCGGCTTTGCAATTCTCTAGTTTTTCCTCCAAAACCTGCCACTTTTCAGCATATGATTTCGCTACAGTTTGTGTCAGGGATTTAAAATAAGCCTGCACGCCACTGTCATCCGTCGACAGACCTTGGCTGGCTAAGAATTGATTACGCTGCTGACTGTTCTGCTCCAACAATGTCAATAGCTCAGTTTTTCGTGTAAGAATAGTTTGAGTCAGTGCAGCATTATTTTGAGATAAACTGCTTCGTTCCTCCTCTAGCAGGAGAATAAGTTGGTCGAGTAGAATAGCTGCTTCCTGCATCAACGAGGAAAAGCGTTCCTGGTGAGTCATGGTCAATCTCCAGTCTGGTAGTGCTTAAGGGCAGCAGCAAGATACTGCGACCTTTATTTAAACTCAAAATTGATAATATCCTGAGCTAGACTGAAGCTATCTATATCGAAATTTCCGCTGTTTATAGCGTCGCGAATGGCATTCACACGGTCTTGGTCAACTTCGGGCAAACGGCTGATCGTCGCTTCCAGTTTGCTTAACAACTGCGCCTGTGTGCTTAGCTCAAAGTTATCGCTCGGCGCGTCGCTGGTGGCCTCTGCTGCCGACTGAGTATCAGCACCCACGGAATCCACGCGGCCCGATTTTTTTCCGGTACCGGTGGTGATCGTTGAGGTAAGCCCGTTTATTTCGTTAACCATCTCGTTTCTCTAGATTCCCCTAGTATGAATGCTATCGGCTGCGCCAAGAATAACTTTAGCAGAATTCAAGATAGCTGCGTCCTATATTATCAATATGCCTTGGTAATTCAAATTTTCAGTCTCGCGGCAATAAGGGCATGCTTAGGCAGAATTAAATGATGACATGAACCAAGCCTTTTCGCTTTACTCTTGCCTTTACAATACGCTTCGTTGCGCTGTTTTTAACGCTGATTTGTTGACCAACACGGCCATCGCTAAGCGCAACGCCAGGGCTGCTTACAGATAATGCCCCCTTGCTGGCGACGATCATTACCTCATCTCCTTTTTTTACCACCTTTGGTTCTTCAATCATCCTTGGCGTAATCACACCATTCATTGTTATCGAGCGTTTCAATAGCTTGTTTGAGACCTGCTTGATTTGGGTGAAATAGCCCTGCGTTAGGGACGATACTTCCTGCTCACTCAGCTGCAAATCGTTGTGTTTTAATAACTTTCCGGCAGTGGCAGGAGCACGAATAGTGACCACTTTCTTGAATACCTGAATCGTCAGCGAAACATAAATAGTCCAGGGTGACGGACTTTTACACTCAACCTTGGCCGTCACGCGCCCCAACAATTTGCCTGTCCCTAAATCGACAGTGATAGGTGCTCCACAGTCGGCAAGCCGCAGTCTTGGGTCAATTTGCGAAAGTTGGAAACTGACTCGCTGACCCGGCTGCTGCCGGATATGCTGAACTTCCAACTGCCTAGTTACTTCACCTTCCACCAATTGTTCGATGAGCTGTGGACTGGTCGCGCCCGATGCGAGAGAAGGGAACCCCAACAGTGCTAGCATTAGCATAACTATTAAAGATCGGTAACCGCTTTCTTTTACATATCGCATTGGCTTTGATAATTCTCGCTGAGCTTCATTCGCAAATTCTTTTACGCGCGCTGGTGTTGGCAATGACGCCGAAAGCGGCAATATATTGGCGCTTTCTCTCCATAATTATTCATGCACTAGTGTAGAAGCAATATCCATGCCTATTAAAAAGTACCCTTTAAAACGATGCCGCTAAGTGCGCTCTAAACCGATGAGAGGGGTAAGTCAGAACTTTTGATCATCAGAAAATTAGCTTTTGAGAATCGTAAACATTCACTCAAAAAAGCGGAAATAAACCGGCCAAAAGGCGGAAATGCCTTGCCGCTCTTATCCCATATCAAACCAATAAATCACGTAAGCATATGTTTTTAAATAAAAATAAAAGTTGGCACGCATTCTGCTTTTAGCTTCGGTGAGAAGAGTAAATACAGCCATCAAGTGTGGATAGCTGAATAAGTCGATCAGTCACGAGAGCAACAATGCCAATTAACTTCGAATCAGCATTAGGAATACATGACCAAGCTCTGACGCTGCATAGCCGTCGAGCGGAAATTCTAGCGAACAATATTGCCAACGTGGACACACCTGGATTCAAAGCCCGTGATCTCAATTTTAGTGAGCTGCTCAGCAGTCAGATCAAGCAGAACATAAAGCTAGCCGCAACCAATAGCCAACATATTTCGACAGCGACCCATTCCATCGGAAATGAACAATTACAGTATCGCGTGCCAATGCAGCCTGCGCTAGATGGCAATACAGTAGAGCTGCAAATAGAACAGGCTGAGTTCGCCAAAAACGCGTTACGATTTCAGACCAGCATTACCTTCCTTAGTGGTAAGTTTCAGGGCCTGAGCAAGGCTATCAAAGGAGAATAATCTATGTCGCTCTCAAATATTTTTGATGTTGCCGGGTCCGGTATGACAGCGCAGACCATCAGACTAAATACAATCTCCAGCAATATTGCCAACGCCGAAAGCGTAAGCAGCAGCACGGGGGAAACCTATAAGGCAAGACATCCTGTGTTTTCGGTGATTAAGGGGCAGTTTGATGATTTTGACTTTAGCAACCATGGGGATGCTGGCAGCGGTGTGCGGGTCGATGCCATCGTCGAGAGTCAATCGCCGTTGCGGCAACAGTATCAACCAGATCATCCGATGGCGAATAAAGAGGGTTTCGTTTTCTACCCCAACGTTAATGTGGTCGAGGAAATGGCTGACATGATTTCTGCATCGCGCTCGTTTGAAACCAATATAGAGATGATGAACACCGCCAAGCAGTTGACGCAGCGCATACTGACCTTAGGGCAGTAACTCTCGTGATAAAAATAAAAGCCTTTTAAATGCACAAAATACTAAAGACCTTTGTTGTGAAAGGATCAGCTCATGAATGAAACCAGCGGCATCTCAACCCAATCAATCATTGATCAGGTAAATCAACGCTCACAAACGGATAAAAGCGATAGTGGGGAATCGGATTTTCTTAAATTGCTGGTGGCACAATTGAATAACCAGAACCCACTGTCGCCACAGGATAATGGTGAATTTCTCTCGCAACTCGCTCAATTCAGTACGGTTGAGGGAGTAGAGAAGCTTAACCTCACCATGGAGAAATTCAGCTCCAGCATGCTTTCTAGCCAGGCATTACAGGCAACCGCCCTAGTTGGGCGTAGCGTTTTGATTCCCAGCGATACTGGCCGCCTCAATTCAGGATCAGCACTGACGGGTATGGTTGAGTTACCTGCCAGCACCGGCAATCTGGCGCTCAAAATATATAACGAATCGGGCGAGCTGGTACGGCAGTTACCCTTGGGTGCTCATGGCGCGGGCACGGTTAAATTCAGTTGGGATGGCATAGGCTCCAATGGGCAGGCAATGCCATCCGGTTATTATCGCATCACCGCCGACGCTAATCTGGGCGATCAGTCTGAACAGCTTGCGACGCGGGTCAACGCGAATGTCGATAGCGTTACCATGGGGCAATCGGGCGGCGTCATTCTTAATCTTGAAGGAGCACTGGGATCAGTGGCCCTGAACGACATACTACAAATTAATTAATGGTTGAAAAATAGGAGAATATCATGGCATTTAATACCGCAATCTCAGGTTTACGAGCCGCCAGCTCCGATCTTAATGTTATCGGTAACAATATCGCCAACGCGAGCACGACGGGATTTAAATCCTCGGTAGCTGAGTTCGCCGATGTCTACGCCTCATCGGTTGTCGGCGGCGGTCAAAACTCCGCTGGTAGCGGGGTGTTGTTAGCAGATGTGGCGCAGCAATTCAGTCAGGGAAACATTTCCTTTACTAATAATGCGCTGGATTTGGCCATTAATGGCACCGGCTTTTTTATTACCAGTGCGCAGGGTGAGCGAGGCTATACACGCTCAGGTTTGTTCAGCTTGGATCGTGAAGGCTATATCATCAGTAATAATGGTGCAAATTTACAGGGGTTTTCTAGTACTGGGGCGGGAGGCTTGGATAGTGATCTTTCAAATATGCAGATTCAGACGGGTAACCTTGAACCGATTCGCACCACAGAAATAAAAAGTCTGCTCAACCTGGATGCGTCAGCTTTACCGCCTACGACAGCACCTTTCGATCCGCAAAATACCGATACTTTTAATAATGCGACCTCCATCAGCGTGTTTGATAGTCAGGGTAACTCGCATGTAATGACACAGTATTTTGTCAAAGAAGCGGCGTTAAACACCTGGACGATGAATGTCAAAATTGACGACCAGGATATTGGAGCAGGCTCTCCAGCCACACTGCAGTCATATACTTTGGTATTCAATGATGATGGTACGCTCAGCACCACCCAACCATTAGCGGCGGTCACTAATTGGACCCCTGTCAATGCCAGCGGCAATCCCAATGGCTCCGCTGTTGGCGATGGGGCGCTGACCGCCTTCCCCTTTCCCGACCCTCTCACCAGTTCTAACCTTGTGATAAACCTTACCGGCACGACTCAATTTGGTGGCGCGTTTTCGGTCAATGATCTGACCCAGAACGGATTTGCGCAGGGTCGTCTGGCTGGTATTGATATCTCGGCGGACGGCTCATTATTCGCACGTTATACCAATGGCCAATCACGTAGTTTGGGCAAAGTGGCGTTAGCGGCTTTCAATAACGAGCAAGGGTTATCACCTCAGGGCAACTCCTCCTGGGCGGAGACCTTTGAATCGGGATCGCCTAAAGTAGGCGTGCCATCAACGGCGGCCCTGGGTGTAATTCAGTCGGGCGCGTTGGAAGACTCAAACGTCGAGTTGTCGGAAGAACTTGTGGCACTGATTGTGGCACAACGAAATTTTCAGGCCAATGCAAAAACCATTGAGACCGAATCTGCAGTGACTCAATCAATCATCAGTCTCCGTTAATGGATTCGTCGTTAGCTCACTAGGGTATCGAGGGTTTAGCTGAAATGGATAGATCACTTTATATTGCCATGACGGGTGCCGGACAGAATATGTTGGCAACAGCAGTGCATGCGAACAACCTTGCCAATGTCGCCACGACGGGATTTAGAGGCGATTTTGCACAGGCTAAGGCAATGCCCGTGTTCGGCGGTTTAGCCAGCCGAGCCTATGCACTTACCGAAACGCCGGCTACTGACATGGCTCCGGGTACGCTCCAAGAGAGCGGTCGCGATCTCGATGTTGCGATTAACGGCGAAGGTTGGATCGCAGTGCAGGCACCGGATGGATCCGAGGCATACACCCGCGCTGGTGATTTAAAAATCGATACCAGCGGACTACTGCTTACCGGCAGTGGCTTGCCGGTAATGGGCAATGGTGCGCCCATTTCTTTGCCACCAGCGCAATCAGTCAATATCGGTATTGATGGCACAATCTCCGTCAGACCTTTAGGAGCCAGTGCTCAGGAAATTGCTGAGGTCGATAGAATCAAGCTGGTTAAGCCAGAACCCCGCCAGTTGTTTAAGGGTGAAGATGGGCTAATGCATAGCCGTGATGGCGCGCCCATATTGGCGGACGCCAATGTCCGGCTTGAATCCGGCTTTCTGGAGAGCAGCAACGTCAACGCGATCTCTGCACTCACAGATCTTATCTCGTTATCCCGTCAATTCGAAATGCAGATTAAGTTAATGAAAACTGCTGAACGTAATGCGCAAGCATCGGCACAACTTTTGCAATTTAGTTAATAGGCCCGGTTAATAGGCGCGTGTTTTCGGCAGCCGTTTTGGAGTAAACAATATGTTAGCATCGCTTTGGATTAGTAAAACAGGTTTAAGCGCGCAGGATACCGCGCTAGCCACTATTTCTAACAACCTGGCCAATGTCAGTACAACTGGCTTTAAACGTGACAGAGCTGTATTTCAGGATCTTCTGTACCAAGTCGAACGCCAGCCGGGAGCGCAATCATCCCAGTCCGATGAGCTACCGTCAGGATTACAAATTGGTACCGGTGTACGCACTGTTGCAACCCAGAAAATACACACTAAAGGGAATTTTCAAGTCACAGAACAGCCCTTGGATCTAGCCGTCAATGGCCGAGGATTTTTTCAGGTATTAACACCAGACGGAACTATTGCTTATACCCGTGATGGTCAATTTCAAACCAACTCTGATGGCGAAATCGTAACATCGATTGGCCTACCTTTGGAGCCAGCTATTACCGTCCCTGCGGACACTATTCAGCTGACCATTGGTAGTGATGGTGTGGTTAGCGCAACCATTGCCGGTCAGACAGCACCGACACAAATCGGAGATCTTCAGCTGGCTGATTTTATTAATCCCGCAGGCTTACAGGCGATCGGCGGCAACCTGTTTCGTGAGACCCAGGCAAGCGGCACACCAACCATTGGCACTGCGGGCTTAGATGGTTTGGGAACATTGGAACAGGGTGTACTAGAGGGCTCTAATGTCAGCGTTGTAGAGGAATTAGTCAACCTGATTACGACCCAGCGCGCCTACGAAATGAATACCAAGGTAATTGCCGCATCTGATCAAATGCTGCAATTCGTTGGACAAACATTGTAGTTGAGTGATCTGCCATGAAACCTACTAGAACTTACCAGTCCGCCGCTTCAAGTGGGACATTTGGTAAACAACCTCACCCTACCAACAGAACAATGCTGCAGGCTTGGTTACGGAATTTGGTGGTACTGGGGATGTTAGGATTATTGGTCAGTGGTTGTTCTATGCTACCGACTGAGCCGAAACCGAATGACCCCGCATATGCACCCGTCGAGCCTTCCGCCCTGGAAGCAGCGCGCTTGATTAACGGTTCTATTTACCAAGCCCCCTTACCTCGCGCTTACAGTCAGGCGACCTTTTTTGAGGATCGTACAGCGCGTCATGTTGGCGATATATTGACGATTAGTTTAGTAGAAAGCACTACCGCGAAAAAAGAAGCGGATACGGAAATCAAGAAAGATTCCACATTAACCGCGCCAGAACCGACACTGTTTCAGCGCTTTACGGACTTAGGCCTGGAAACTAGCGCAAGCAATAATCTTAATTTTAAAGGTGAAACCGATAGCGACCAGAAAAATAGTTTACAGGGTAGTATTAGCGTTACCGTCATTGAAGTGTTACCAAACGGCGTATTAAAAGTACGCGGTGAAAAATGGATGACTTTGAATAAAGGTGATGAATATATCCGAATCAGCGGACTGGTGCGACCGGAAGATATTGCACCCGACAATACCGTAGCTTCGATTAAGCTCGCCGATGCGCGCATTGCCTATAGTCAAACAGGAACCTTGGCGCACGCCAATGGCATGGGTTGGTTTTCGAAGTTCTTTAACAGTCCGCTGTGGCCTTTTTAATCAAACCGGCGCAACGTTGCAGAAAGAGGTTTAGGATGAAAAATTATAGTTTGCTGATAATGAGTCTTGTCTTCGGGTTGACCTGCCAATGGGCACAGGCCGATCGGCTCAAAGATATCAGCTCGGTGGCTGGCGTACGCACCAATCAGCTGATTGGCTATGGCTTGGTCGTCGGACTTGATGGCACGGGCGACAAAACCCCTTTCACCAAGCAAACCTTTCGTAACATGATGGCGCAGTTTGGCGTGATTATTCCAGCCAATATTGACCCGAAGTCAAAAAATGTTGCCGCAGTGACTGTACATGCCGTGCTGCCCTCCTTTGCAAAACCAGGCCAGACTATCGATGTTACCGTTTCCTCTTTAGGCGATGCAAAAAGTCTGCGCGGCGGTTCTCTACTCATGACGCCGTTAAAAGGTTTGGATAATCAGGTTTATGCGATTTCTCAGGGCAATTTGGTTGTTGGTGGTTTTGGTGCTGACGGTACCGATGGTTCCAGAATTACTGTTAACGTCCCTAGTGTTGGCCGCATCCCCAACGGGGCGACGGTGGAGCGTTCAGTACCCAATGCCTTCGCTCACGGTGATAGCCTTACTTTCAATTTGAATAGCCCAGATTTTACCACCGCAAAACGGGTCTCCGATAAGATGAACCTGCTGCTAGGACCGGACACAGCACAGGCACTTGATGCGACGTCGATCCGAGTCAGCGCTCCCCGCGATGCGGGGCAACGAGTGGCGTTCCTGTCTGTTCTGGAAAACCTTGAAGTAACACCGGGAGAAGCCACTGCCAAAATCATTATTAATTCACGTACCGGTACGATCGTCATCGGCAAACACGTGCTGGTGAGCCCGGCAGCGGTTACTCATGGCAGCTTAACCGTTACCATTACGGAAGATTTTGGTGTGAGTCAGCCCAATGCGCTATCTGAGGGTGGCACAACGCAAGTAACGCCGCAGACTAATATTGAAATCAACCAGGAGGCAAACCGCATGTTCGTGTTCAATCCCGGCACCTCGCTAGACGCTATCGTACAGGCCGTGAATCAGGTCGGTGCCGCACCAGGTGATTTGATGGCAATTTTAGAAGCACTCAAGCAAGCCGGTGCCCTCAATGCTGATATCGTGGTGATCTAATGGATAATCTGACTCTGCGTACCCACAACCCGTTACAACAGGCGCAGGTATATACTGATTTTGCCGGCCTGGATAAGCTGCGTGGTGAGGCGAAAACCAATAGTAGCGAAGCGCTGAAGCAAATTGCAGGACAGTTCGAATCAATTTTTGTCGGAATTGCGCTTAAAAGTATGCGTAGTGCTAATGAGGCGTTTGCAAAAGACAACCCTTTCAACAGTCAGGAGTCACGGTTATATCGCGATATGCTGGATAACCAGCTTAGCCTCACCTTAACGCAAGGCAAAGGTATTGGCTTGGCAACTACGATCGTTAAGCAGCTTAGCGCCTATCTGCCGGAAAACCATACGCCATCAGCGCAACCCAAGGTGGATATTAGTCTCTAAGCAACCGCCTTTAAGCAACGGAATAAAAGTATGCCAAGTATACTGGATATTGGACTATCGGGTTTAACGACACACCAGCGCTCGTTGGCGGTAACCGGGCATAATATTGCCAACGCGGCGACCGAGGGTTTCAGTCGCCAATCCAGCGTGACGCAGGCTCGTCCCGCTGATTTTCTCGGAGGCTCTTCTTTTGGTACCGGCGTTGAGGTGACGGGTGTTCGCCGTAGCGTCAATGATTTTTTTATCAACCAGTTACGCAGTGATATCTCGGCGTTTAGTTATTCTGACAGTTTACGTGCGCAGCTGGATCAGCTGGATGCTATTTTTTCTGGTGTAAGCACAGGCCTTGCCGCTAACCAGGAACGATTTTTTAGTGCTTTGCAGGCGGCGAACGACGATCCAACCTCCATCACCGCACGTCAGGTGTTTCTGGATGAAGCACAAAACCTGGTAAAGAAATTTGAAACGCTCTCAAATCAATTATCCGATAAGGGCAAGTCACTGAATCAATTGATCGTCACAACTACCGGTGAAGTGAGCGGATTAGCCAATCAAATTGCGCAAATCAATGTCGCCATTATTGAAAAATCCGGTGGTGGTAATGCTGGCGAATTGCCTAATGATCTCTTGGATGAACGCGATAGGTTGCTAGCACAACTGGCAGAGTTGGTGGATATCCGTACTACCCCTCAAGTGGATGGCGCCATCAATGTATTTATTGGCACAGGACAAGCACTGGTGGTAGGCGGCGAAGCGATGCAGTTGGTAACACAGACATCGTCATTTAACGCTGAAATACCGGAACTTGCCATCACAACCAAGACGGGAACGGTTGGACTAAATAATGCGATCAGTGGCGGTGTCCTTGGCGCGATGCTTGTGACCAGAGATGAGATAGTTGGCGATACCGCAAATGAGCTTGGTCGGATCGCTATCGCCATCGCAGATACCGTTAACCAGCAGCACCAGTTGGGTTTGGATCTCGAAGGAAATCTCGGTGGGAGTTTTTTTAATGACGTTAATAGCCCTGCTGCAGTGCTGTCACGCACCAAAGCGTCCGGCAGTAATTCGCTACCACAGGATCAGATAGTACAGGTCAACATTAGTAACATTAATGCGCTGAAGGTAAGTGATTATCGGGTAACCTTTACCTCGCCAACGACCTATGTACTAACTCGTCTTAGCGATCAAAAAACCAATGCAGCGATTGATCCTAGTTTGACGGGAACCATCGGCGCCCTGCCAGCAACATTAGAGTTTGATGGTCTATCTGTGGTGCTTGATCGCACCTCAGGAAACTTTGCCACCAGTGATAGCTTTCTGTTGCAGCCCACCAAAAATGGCGCATCGGAAATCGGTATAACGATTGATCGGCCACAGGAAATTGCACTGGCGTCGCCAATACGAACCAGCTCGAATATCAATAATCAAGGTACGGGGACAATCGGTCCAGGGCTGGTTATCGATACAAACGTGGCGCTCTTTACCACTACGCCGGGGCAACTCAGCCCTCCTTTGCTTGTGCGCTTCACCAGCGCCACAAGCTACGATATTCTTGACAATAGTGGTGGTACACCGGTGGCGCTGGCACCACCACAAACGGGATTAACTTTCCCGCCAGTGCCCGCTAATGCGTTAATACCCTCAAGTTTTGGTGTGCAGCTTGAGATAACCGGACAACCGCAGGCCGGGGATACTTTTACGCTCGATTTTAACAGCAATGGTTATCAGGATAGCCGTAATGGTTTAGCGATGAATGCCTTTCAAACAACCCGGGTTTTGGATAATGGCGCCACCACTCTACAGGGTGCCTATGGCCTGCTCATTCAAAATGTGGGTGTGCAAGCAAACCAGGCGCGCTTGAATACAGAGGCAGGAAAGACTTTGCTAGAGCAGTCCCAAGCGAGGCGGGACTCAGTGTCAGCCGTAAACTTGGATGAAGAAGCCGCCAATCTGATAGAGCTAGAGCAAGCATACAGCGCATCAGCGCAGGTAATAAATGTTGCTATTTCTATTTTCGATACGCTGCTAAGCGCGGTTCGGCGCTAACTAAAGCACGTTATATAGGGAGAGGAAAATAAAGATTATTGATCAAGCTATGAAGGTGCTTCAAACAGTTAAAATGATACGGCTAACCAATTAGGCAATACGATGCGTTTATCAACACAACAAATATTTTTAACCAGTCTGAATGGCGTTCTCAATGGCCAGAGTAAACTTGTCGATTTGCAACAGCAGATTTCTTCCGGTAAAAAAATTGAGACACCGGCGGATGATCCGATCGCTTCTTCACAGGTGATTGCCGTCAATCAGCACATCTCCCTGACCCAGCAATATAGCAATAACGCGTCGCTTGCCGAAGGCCGATTACGCTTTGAAGAGTCTGCCCTCAATAGTATTGAAGATGTGCTTCAGCGCGTACGCCAGTTAACCATTCAGGCCGGTGATGGTGCCCTCGCCTTACAAGATCGTAAGACCATTTCAGTGGAAATAAAACAACGCCTGGAACAGCTAGTCAACTTGGCAAATTCACGCGACAGCAACGATCAGTTTATTTTCAGCGGCTTTCAGTCAGGGCAACCCCCCATCACCAAAGGGAGTGCTGGTGGCTATAACTATCAAGGTGATGAGGGCCAGCTTTTTATCAAAGTTGCAGACAATACCAATGTTGCTGTTTCCGATTCCGGCAAGTCGCTCTTCATGGATATCAATGAGCCTCTTAATTTTAGTGCAACCCCGAATGGCGGCAATACCGGCACTGTCGTGATAAGCGATCAAGCCGTGTTGAATCAAAAAAACTTCGAGTCGTTTCATCCCGATAGCGCCACTATCACTTTTGACACCACCGGGCCCGTCACTACCTACACGGTGACCCGTGTTTCTGATGGCGGCGTAATCTCCGGAGGCGACCCTGCTGCGCCTTTGTCAAACGTGCCCTATGTCGCTGGCGAGGCTTTAACGTTCGAAGGGATGCATATTGAATTAAGTGGTGCCCCTGCTAACGGTGATACCGTCAATGTGACCAGCCTTGCTGCCGCAAAACTGGATGTGTTCTCGGCTATTGAAAAGCTAGCCATTGGGTTAGAAGGAAGCGCTGCCACACCTCTGACTCAATTAGGATTATCAGAATTGGTTGCCGATTCATTAATCAGCCTGGATAGCGCACTGGATAATGTGCTCCAGACTGAAGCACAAATTGGTAGCCGCTTAAATGTGATCGACGATGCCGTGGCGATCAATGAGAATATCAAGTTAATCGGACAGCAGACTTTGTCTGATTTAGAGGATATTGATTACGCAGATGTCTTGAGCAAGCTATCACTACAAAGTTTTATTCTGGAGGCTACGCAGAGTAGTTTTGTCAAAATCACTAACCTTTCCCTGTTTAACTTCCTGCGTTAAGTGCTTTCATTCGGATAAAGCTGGCCCGGTTTGATTTAGCTAAATAGCTGCAAGCAT
>Ga0209578_10002182_pt1 | contig 16622 bp, 18 predicted proteins | sample tdAd472_FD_187127 | JGI IMG/M metagenome (GOLD analysis project Ga0209578, IMG submission 187127) | Marine sediment microbial communities from the Atlantic coast under amendment with organic carbon and nitrate - tdAd47.2 (SPAdes)... | ecosystem: Environmental > Aquatic > Marine > Coastal >...
GCGCAGCAATGTCGCTGGTTTCGAACCGGTAATCGACCAGCGCGCGCGCGGCCTCGGTCGCGATGCCCTGCCCCCAGAATTCGGGCGCAAGCCAATAGCCCAGTTCATCCAACGCGCCCATGCCACCGACAACTGCGCCATCCAGTGTGATAGCTACCCGCGCCGGCCACATGGTCGAGCCATCGGGATTGAACAGCACGAGGTCAGCATGGGTAAACGGATGCGCAATCCGGGACAACCAGCGCGACACCTGAAAGTCGTTCAGGCAGGCGACCACGACATCCGCGTCTGCCGCCTTGAAAGGGCGCAGGATCAGGCGGTTGGTTGTGATCTGGTGGCGTGACACGGCTGACTTCCGAAACGAAAAAGGGGACCGGCGTTTCCGCCGATCCCCCTAGGGTTGTATGTGCGGAGTGTCGGCTTATTCAGCGGCCTTGGCTGCCGGGAGGACCGAAATAAAGGTGCGGCCTTTGAGGCCTTTGTGGAACGTCACGTGACCTTCCGCGACCGCGAAGATCGTGTGGTCACGGCCCAGGCCGACGCCTTCGCCCGGCCACCACTTGGTGCCGCGCTGACGCACGATGATGTTGCCCGGAATGACGGCTTCGCCACCGAATTTCTTGACGCCAAGACGGCGTCCGGCGCTGTCGCGTCCGTTACGGGATGAACCGCCTGCTTTTTTATGTGCCATGGGTTCGTCTCCTTACTTCGCCAGTTTCTTGGCTTGCGTGATCCAGTCGTCCCGGTCAATCCGGCCTTTGAACGAAAGCTTTTCGTCAAAGTCGGCAACCTCGTCCGCGGTCCAGGCAGCGATTTGCGCAAAGCTGGTGATGCCCAGCGCGTTAAGTTTCTTGACGATCACCGGACCAACGCCGGAAATCTGCGTCAGGTCGTCAGCGGCGTCAGACTTGGGTGCGGCTTTTGCGGGCTTGGCTTCGGCCTTCGCCTCGGCCTTCTTGGGCGCGGCTTTCTTGGCAGCCTTTTTCGGCGCAGGCGCTGGCGCGGTGGCCGATCCGGCCCCGAGGGCGGCCATGACGCCGGATTTGTCAGCGCCCTTTTCCAGCAGATCGGTGACCTTGATCAGCGTCAACTGCTGGCGATGGCCCTTGGTGCGCTTGGAACCGTGCTTCCGGCGGCGCTTGACGAAATGGATCAGCTTTTCGCCCTTGATCTGATCCACAACCTCGGCCTGCACCCCGGCACCTGCCACAAGGGGCGTGCCGATGGTCGAACCGATCATCAGGACGTCGTTGAATTGAATGGTATCGCCGGCATTTGCTGCGAGTTTTTCAACACGGAGGATATCTCCGCTCTGAACCCGGTATTGCTTGCCGCCGGTTTTCATAACCGCGAACATGGGTCGTTCCTTTGTATCCCGCGTTCTGTGGCCCCGGTTTCCCGGCGTTTGTGACCCAAGGGCCGCCTGCGAACAGCGCGCCCCGCTCGGGGCGAATTTCGATTAGCTGGCCAGACTCACGCCCGCCAGAAGCCGGGCTTATGAGCGTCGTCGGAGGCCAAGTCAACCCGGATCGGTGGTGTTACAGCCCGTGGTCTTCCAGAATCCTGATCAGCGGCTGCAATTCTTCTTCGTAATTGCGCCAACGGTCACGCGAACTGTCGTAAAACCCCTGCCGCACTTGTCCAATGCTAAGCGTTCTGACCGCGCTGGTCGATTTTTCCGGGCTTAGGCAGGCATCGTCCCACGGCAGGTCCAGATCGGCGATCAGTTTGCGGGTCTGGGTTTCCGGGTCTGTGACGAGGTCTTCGTAGTGAACCTCGATCAACTCGGGACCCAGAACGGATTTCCAGTGGGTCATCAGACGGTCGAAGGCAACGTAGTGGTGGCCGAGGTCTTCGAGGTCCATGGAATAGGAATGACCGTTTGGCCGCATCCTGTTCTGGAAAATCGAAAGACAAATGGCGCGCGGATTGCGCCGAACCAGTACGAATTTCGCATTCGGCAAGGCGGCAGACAACGGACCCAGATAATAGGCGTTGCCGAGGTGTTTGTCTGTCACCACCGAATAGCCATTTGAACGTGCCCGAAGGTTTTCGCGAAGCACGCGGGAAAGTTCGCTGACATTCTCGGCAGTGGGCTGAAAAAGCCTTCGCACAGAGGTGACAGCAAATTCATCTTCGCCGAGTTCATAGACCTTTGGGTGTTGCCCAATCATTGTCTCGATCAGGGTAGAACCGGTCCTTGGCATACCGACGATGTAAATGCAGGCGACCTCAGGCGAGCCTTCCCGCCTTAGCGAACTGATCGCCGCACGGTCCCAATGTTTCGCAATCCGGTCCACCCGCGCGCCCGGGTCGGACGGGGGGATCGCGACTTCTTGCTTTTGCAGCCGGTTTGTTTCGCTGATGACCCCAAAGCCTTCGGAATAGTCGCCAATATCATCAAGCGCCTTGGACAATGCGAACCCCAGTTCGACCCGATCCTGTCGGCTGCTTTGGCGTTTGGCCCACAGCGCGCGCATATCGTCAATAAGCGGATTGTCAGGCAGCCAAGCCTTGAACGATCCATAGCGACGATATCGCGCCCCGTCGTTCGGGTTACGCTCAATCAAGCGCCGAGAGATTTCGACCGCCTCATCCAATCGCCCGGCCCGGCCCAGAAACAACGCCTTGATGCGCTGTTGCTCGTCGCACTCCTCAATCTCGTCGAGGACCTTCAGCGCCGCGTCAATGCCTTCCAGCGCATCAACGCTGGTCACATAGTTCTGAACTTCGCCCATATCGACAGGCCGCGATGCCCAGACCTTTTGGATCGTTTCGACAACCCTTTGGTGTTCACCCATGCCGCCATAGACCCGCGCCAGATGGGTCAGGACGTCATTGTTGTCGGGCGACTGGTCGCGTATTTCTTCGCCCAGAATGCGCGCCTCGTTCAATCGCCCTGCCTGATAAAGCGCGTCGGCCAGATTGTATTTGGCGGCATAATCAAAGGGGTTGGCTGAAAACGCCGCCGACAACACCTCGACCGCTTCGCGAATTTGTCCGGTGCGGCTAAGCGCGGCCCCCAGATTGGCTTGTGCTTCGGCAAAGCCCGGCGACAGAGTCAGCGCGCGGCGAAAGGCCTGTTCCGCCGCGCCATTGGACCCGGATTCCATATGAATGATGCCGCGCATGTTGTGCAGGAAGGCAACATCGGGCCAGTCAGCGATCAGGGGGTCCAGCAGGTCACGCGCGTCGTCCAGACGCCCCGCCTCGATCGCGCGCCGAACTTCGTGCACACGGTCTGGTGGAACATCGCCAAGCGAAGTTGTCGCCAGGTTGGGGCCGCCCTTGGCCAGGGCCTTCAGCCGTTTCTTGGCCATGCCCTTCAGCGGCGCTTTGTCTGCCACCCGGCGGGCGCGGCCTTTTTGGCCTGCGCGATGTAGGTCGGTCACATAGCGGGTCCAGATCGCTTAATCCTGCGGCGCGCATTTCGCTGCCTCACCCAGGGCTGCCAGGGCAAGGTCAACCTTGCGAAAACTCATCAACGCGGTCGCGCGCACCAGATGTGCCTGGGCCAAACGCGGGTGCGTTGCCAACAACCTATCCGCTTTTTCCAGCGCGATATCCGGACGCTTCGCCTCATTCGCCTGCTTGGCCGCGGCAAGTTGGGCCTTCAATGCCGCAATCGCCTGTGGAGAGGCCTTCATCTGCGCGCGCGCCATGCCTTAGATATCCTCACCCGTCATATATTGGGCCGCAGTTCGGCCCAGCGCCCGGCTGATGCCGGTGTACATATCATCGAAGGCATCGAACAGCGCCCGGTTCAGAACCTGACCATCCGACGTCAGCGAGAATTCTGTATAAGCTTCGATATCGGCGTCTTCGAGCGGCTGATAGGCCAATGCCAGATAGGAATAGATCCACTCGGTCGTGTCGGCGCGGATATCCGCCTCCTGACTCCAGACGGTGGTCAGGATCTGGTCTTCGGTCAGGGTGTCTTCGAACGCGCCGCCATCCAGCAGACCTTGATAAAACGCATAGCTGGAATTGAGCCCGCCCACGACGTTGCCTTCGATCAGGTCATTGGCGCCGATGAACATTGACAGCAGGTCAAGCCGGGGGTCCTTGGCTTCCAGCATGTCGTGATATTGCTGTTCGGATAGCGCCTCAACCTCGTCATCCAGCAGCGCTTGGCGCGCGCTGAGTTCCAGGCTGACGATTTTCTGGCCGCGTTCGGATGTGAAGAAGGCAAGCATCCCGGACAGGTCGCGGTCATCCAATTCCCGGTCCAATGCCTCGAGCACGACGGATTCCATGGCATCCGCCTGATAAATATCGGCCACAACTGCCCGCCAGGCGGCCCCGCCACGACCGACGAACATTTCCTGTTCGAGGGAATCGCCATAGGCGCGCCCCTCGGTCTGCATGATCTCGACGATCCCTGACAGATCCAGCGCGTCAAAAAGGGCCCGGACATCGGCGCGCGGTTCTGCATGGGCAAAGGATGCGACCCAAGCGAGGCTGAGTATCAGCGTGTAGCGGATGAAACGAAACGTGCGACGCATGCCCATGATCATTAATACACTCCTACAACAGTCCGCCCCGGCGTAGCCCCTGCGCGGCCGATTTGAAAGGGGCAGACCGCCGGGGGTCGGGCCAGTTTAACAGATTAGCCTGGTCGGACAATTCCCTTGCACCACCCCAAAGGGCAGATTAAACGACCCCCGCTGACCCCCGCGGAGAGGTGCCGGAGTGGTCGAACGGGGCGGTCTCGAAAACCGTTGAGGGTGCAAGCCTTCCCAGGGTTCGAATCCCTGTCTCTCCGCCACGCAGTCCTGCGTTTTTTTTGTTTGCAGTTGCCGCCCGATTTTCTTCCGTGTTTCCGGGGGTTAGCGGCTGGGGCTGGATCGAAAGACGGTCTTTGCGCACAGATTTGGCGCGGATATTGCCATCAGTCTCAGAAGCGGATGTTGCGGGTAGGGTTAGCGCTTTTCGGCGGGATCAGAGATCTGCGATCAAGCGCTGCTGCTCTGCCCAATCCAACGGAAGACCATGGCGTCGTAGCCGGTTCGTGGTGAGGCCCGCGGGGTGTTGACCTGCAAGACACAGCATCACGATTTCCGGTGCGAGGAATCCGAAGTCCAGCATTGATGCGATGTAGGTCGTTGGCTTTGCTTCCTCGGCAGCAATCTCTGCGAGCAACTTGCCCGCAATAATCTGCCGCCGCCAGGCATCGGCTTTGGCAAGGTTGGTGATCAGGATGTCGTCGCGTTCCGGTGGTTGGTCACCGATTGTGAACCTCGCCTCAACGCCGCGTCGTCGGAATTTGGTTGGGCTCGTTGTTGTCAGGATGTCGGGTTCAATTTGTTCGGCGGCGATGGCGAGCGCGGTTTGCAGTGTGGACGCGTCAAGCCGGATCGTCAGTGAGGCGCTGGCAATGTCAACCCGATCGATCAGGGTTAGGGCATCGCGACCGAGTACCGCGATCGATGCTTGCAGCCGCTGTAGGTCCCCTGCCCCATCGACCATGATCCGGCCCGTCTGAACTGCGGCCTGAAGATGCGTCTGGATCGCAGTCGCCAGATCGCTTTCCAGCCGCCTCGCCGGAAGTCGCCAACCGCTGTGGTCATCCGCCCTGCCTCGTTTGCTCTTCGCTGCATCCACCAGCCGATGCGAGACATAGTAGCGGTATCGTCTGCCCTTCTTATTGGCATGGGTCGGCGTCAGTCGATCACCGGTTTCATCGAACATCTTGCCCGCCAGTGATGATGGGTCTGGGCGACTGTTGCGCGCCGTGGTTGGCCCCCGCGACTTGGCAGACGCCGACGTGAGCTTGACTTGCACCGTCTCCCAGCGATCCGGATCAATGATTGCCTCGTGCAGGCCCTCGAACACTTGCTGCTTGTGCCGGATGCGCCCGGCATAGACAGGGTTGGACAAGATCGCATGGATCTGACCCCAGCCCATCTGTACCCCGCCAGTGGTTTGCCCATCCCTGCCCGTCCGGATCTTTGATCTAAGTCCAAGTTGATCTGCCTCCTTCGTCACCGCGCTGACGGTGCCGTGCTGGTCGTACAGATCGAACAGTGTTCTGATGATCTTGGCTTCTGCTGGATTGATCTGCAGGGTTCGACCATCGGCATCATAACCCAACGGCATGTTGCCGCCCATCCAGAGTCCTTTCTTCTTGGAGGCCGCGATCTTGTCCCGGATGCGTTCTGCGGTCACTTCGCGCTCGAACTGCGCAAAGCTCAGCAGCACATTCAGCGTCAGCCTCCCCATGCTGGTCGAGGTATTGAACGACTGCGTGACCGAAACGAAGGACGCGTTCGCAGCATGCAGCCGCTCCACCAGCTTGGCAAAGTCCGGCAGGGACCGGGTCAACCGGTCGATCTTGTAGACCACGATCTGATCGACCTGGTCCCCGTCGATGTCCTGCATCAGCTGTTGCAATCCGGGCCGATCCAGATGCCCGCCCGAGATGCCGCCATCGTCATAGCGATCCTTCAGCAGCACCCAGCCCTCATGGCGCTGGCTGGAAACATAGGCCTCGCAGGCTTCACGCTGTGCATCAAGCGAGTTAAAGTCCTGATCCAGCCCCTCCTCGCTGGATTTGCGGGTGTAGATGGCGCAGCGGATGCGGGTCATCTCAACTGGCGCGCTTTGTTGTCAGGCCGAAGAACCGGGGGCCGGACCAGGCAGTGCCGGTGATCTTTTTGGCCACGGCAGACAGAGACCGATAGATGACGCCGTCCATCTCGTAACCGCCATCCACAACCTGAACGCGATACAGCCGTCCGTTCCACTCTCGGACAAGGCCGGTGCCTATTGCGGTTGATCGCGGCACCGCGTCTGACACACCCCGCCCAGAAGCTATTGCGGCAAGACCACGACGGTCTTTGGCTGCCAGGCCACCCAGCGTGCGACATTGCACCTCGTAGGCCAAAATCTTGCGCATCATGACCGTTGCAAGGCGCGCTGGTGGATCCCGGTCGAATATGCGCTGCCAAGACGCAATCATATCGTCGCGATCCATGGCAGCGATTTCGCAGACACTCTCCGAAGGCTCGCTGGACAATGCCTCCTTGCTCATTCAAAAGCCGAATTCGCTTTGTATGTTGGAGTCTTGCCGGTTCTATCCAGCACGACATTCATTCCGGACTTGCGTAGGCCCGAAATCGCGGCGCGCACTGTATGCGGCTGCCAGGCCAGGGCCTTCTCAAGCTGAGCCATCGTTGCCCCTTTTTGTCGGGACAGCATCCCGGAGAGTTGCGCTTTCTTGATCGGCCTGTGCGGGGGCTTAGCTGGCTTAATCGCACTTGCCTGTTTTGTCGTTTCAGTCGTCATCCTGGGTCTCCTCGGCTTGGGCCAGGGTCCATTCCCTAGCCCTGTACTGCCCGAAGCCCGTTCGACCGGGCGGAGACTGACGACTCACGCCAGCGTGCGAACACACACGCTTGCGGGCGCCGGGAAGTCCAGTCCGATGACGGGGATATCCAATGATAATTCGCAGGCGCAGCGAAACGCAGAAATGGCGGATGGACGAAGCCGCTAGCGCGGCAATAGCGCTTGTGGTGGGGTTTTGATCTGTCTCTGATGCCGCGCATTTTGCGATCTTGGTGACCTGTCTGACGATTGGGGTTTCTCAATCTGATGACAGGAGGATCTCATGAAGGAGGAGAAGACCACCCCGCTGCGCGAGCGGATGATCGAGGATATGCGCATTCGTGGCATGTCGCCGAAGACCCAGCAGGCCCATATCAGGGCGGTCAGGTACTTTGCCGAGTTCATCGGACGCTCGCCAGATACTGCGACGCCAGACGAGTTGCGCGCATATCAGCTTCATATGACCGATAGCGGCGTCTCGACCGGCGTGTTCAACGCCAGGATCGTGTCGCTGCGGTTCTTTTTCGGCATGACCTGTGGGCGCGAAGAGATGAAGCGGTACATGCAGTTCCGGCGCAAGGCGAAGAAGCTGCCCGTTGTCTTGAGTGTCGAGGAGGTTGGCGACCTATTGGCGGTGGTTCCGGGGCCCGGCCTGAAGTATCGCGCTGCTTTGGGGATCAGCTATGGGGCTGGCTTGCGCGCGTCCGAGGTCTGCAATCTCAAGGTCTCCGACATCGACAGCGACCGGATGCTGATCCATGTCGATGAGGGCAAGAATGACAAAGACCGCAAAGCGATGTTGTCTCCTGCCTTGCTTGATCTGCTGCGTGACTACTGGCGGGAAGCGAGGCCCGAGGGATGGCTGTTTCCGGGCAAACCCAAGATCATGGCTTTGTCACCGCGCCAACTGAACCGCGCGTTCACGTCTGCCAAGCATATGGCAGGCATCAACAAACCCGCGACCCTGCACACCCTTCGGCACAGCTTTGCGACCCATCTTCTCGAGGCTGGAACCGATGTCCGGGTGATCCAGGTGCTTCTGGGTCATTCCAAGCTCAGCACGACGGCGCGATACACCCATGTCGCGACCAAGACCATTCGTGGCACCGTCAGCCCCTACGAGATGTTGGAGAAGCTGCAGGATCATACTGTCAGGCGGGGATTGGAGTAGCGGCTCGGGCGGTTGCCGCGCCCAAGGCTGGAGATCGCAGATATCTTTCGGAACTATGGCCCTGCGTGGCGGCAGGCCAATGCCGGGCATGTCAGCCTGAACCAGCTCAAGGTGATGTCGGCAATCGAAGCCTGCCGGACCGAGGCACTCGGCGGGCATGTGGCGGGATGCGCCAAATGCGGCCACCATCACATCGCCTATAACAGTTGCAAGAACCGTCACTGTCCGAAGTGCCAGGGTCCCGCGGCGCGGGACTGGATGGCGGCGCGGGCCGAAGACTTGCTGCCGGTCGAGTACTTCCACGTCGTCTTCACGATGCCTGCTGAGATCGCCCGCATCGCGTATTGGAACCAGAAGGCAGTCTACGGCCTGTTATTCCGTGCATCAGCCGAAACGGTGATGACCATCGGCGCAGATCCCAAGCGTCTCGGGGCGAAGGTCGGCATGACCAGTGTGCTTCACACCTGGGGATCCGCGCTGACGCACCATCCGCATATCCATATGATTGTCCCCGGCGGCGGCCTGTCGCCCGATTGCAAAAGCTGGGTTGCCAGCAAGCCGGGGTTCTTCTTGCATGTGCGCGTTTTGACGCGGCTGTTCCGCCGCCTGTTCCTCGACGGTCTCATGGAATTGCATCGCTCAGGCCAACTCAGCTTCTTTGCCGATCTCGGCCACTTGGCGCAGGCGGATGCCTTCGCAAAGTGGCTCGCCCCGTTCCGCAAAACCGATTGGATGGTCTATGCCAAACCGCCCTTCGGCGGGCCAGAAGCGGTGCTGGCCTATCTGAGCCGTTACACCCACCGGGTCGCGATCTCGAACCATCGACTGGTCAGTGCCGATGCCAATACCGTGGCTTTCCGCTGGAAGGACTACCGGATCAAACACGGTGATCGTCAAAAGGTCATGCGCCTGGCCACACCTGAGTTCATCCGCCGCTTCCTCATCCACGTCCTCCCCGACGGGTTCCACCGCATCCGCCACTACGGTCTGTTGGCCAGCTCAGTACGCAAAACAAACATCACGAAGATCCGGGTTTTGCTTGGCACTCAACGCACGGAGGAGCCCACAGAGCCAGAGTTGAAACCAGTAGTAACCCCGCTCACCTTACGAGAGCCATGCCCCTGCTGCGACGGCCAAATGCGCATCATAGAAATCTTCCGGCGTGGGCAAAAACCCATGTCGCGCGCACCACCAAGGGAGCAGGCCGCATGACACGATACTTGACCGCAAACTCCAATATGCTCCGCTCGTCTTTGGCTGATCGGCCAAGACCGTTTGCGACCACTGTTTCAAATGACGATCGGGGTTGCGTTCTCAGCGTCCGATCAACGGAACACTCGCGGCCAAGGTGGCGAAAAATGACTGCAGCAAGCGCATCAAAAAAGGTCGACGCCGCGCCCGCTGCAAAGTCAGCCCCAACAGCCAGCGCTCTTTCCCCATAGGTCGCAACCAACCCCCGCGGCTTCCTCCTTCCGAGGTTTGTCAACGCGGGCCGCACGCCCCGCGAGTAGGAAATGCTGCACCCCGGCCCGCATCGAAAAACCTTCAGGAAACCGGACCTTAGCTGCACGCGCGAGATCCGATTTCCCGCTATTTGAAAGCGGACTTCTGGAAGTCAATGATTTGCCCTAAATTTGGTCTCGCCAATCAGTGCGGAAGCCCAGCTCACGGCCGAACGTGAAAGCGTTACACGGTCGAATGCCAAACTGGGCGCACACGTCTGGCACTTTTCGGTTTTTTCTCTGTGCTCGCGGTTTGGAGCGTTCGGTTGTTACGATAACCCGATTTTCATGGTCGGAGAGAGCGTAGGCTATCAGGAATGGATCGCGTCCGATTTCTTCGATCTCGATGTCCGTCAGATCGGCTGCGTAGCCCTCTTCAGTCACACGCCTGACGAGGTCTATGTCGACTTCTTCTGCGAATTTCAGCGCCGTCTCGGTTTCTCCTTGTTTTGCCCAGGCGGCGAGGGCGTCTGAACCCGCCTTAAGTTCCTCATAAATCTCCACCGGTATCTTGATGCGGCCCTGTTCTCCAAAATGGACTAACCACTCCCAGTATTCGTCAACCTGGCCAATGCCATAGTAGTCCCGATTTGCATCAATCAACGTGTTCGCATCGAGGAGATAAAGGGCTGCCACTCGGTTTATGCCGACAATCTCGGGCCACCGGCCTGCAATACGCTCTGAACATTTTTGGCGCTTACACCCAGAACCTTTCCGGCCTTGGTCGTGGTCAGCGCACCTGCACCGAGCATCCGATCAACCAGTTCAACAAGTGCCGGACCGGCTCGATGTCGGCGAATAACTGGATAAGTTGGACCAGATTCGGCTTCCCGAGCGAGTTCGCGATTCCGTCCACGCTGGCTGAGAAAGTTCTGTCGGAAGGTTCCTGCAATGCCTTGGTAGAATGCGAAGTTGAAGGCACCGCTCCTGTGCAGCTTGTACGCGACCATGGTGCCGCTGACATTGCGGACCTGTGCAAACGCGCCAATCACGTGCACTGCATCTACAATGCCATTGGCCTCACTGATATCCAATTGCTGGAGTTCCAAACTTGGGAGAAGAAATTCCCCGGAAACATCATTACAGAATTTCTCGATATCACGTTCACCATCGCGTCCGCTCACGCCCGTGAGACCCAGCCACAGATGGGCCAGTTCATGGATCATGGTGAAGGATTGCGCACCTTTGGAATCATTTGCGTTTACAGCGACAAACGGCGCGACATCATCTGCCAAGGCAAATCCGCGAAATACATCGACCGATATCTCGGTATGGTGGCTGCCGAGGTTGTCCACAAAGAGGACGAACATCCCGGCCGCTTCAATCTGGGACCGCAAGTAGGCGACCGCATCACCGATTGTCCGGCGGCGTCTATAAGCGCCGAGGTCGAATCCGATTGTTTCAGCGATCCGGCGGGCCAAATCGCTCGGCTGCTCGGTTGTGCGAGCAGATCCGATGAAAGGCAGCGTCTCAGCTTCATCCTCTTCTTCAAGTGTCGCGCGCACCAGGGACTGTCTGGCTCGGATGTCACGGACGACGGCATCCACCAGAGCATTGTCGGTCATTGCAAAAGCTGCCGGTAGCGTTCTGAAATCCTGCCCCCTGTCGCCTTGACGAGGTGGTGCGGAGAGATAGAAAGACAGCAAAGTTCGCCTGTACTGCTTAGACATTTTTACAAGCATCGGACGCGTCGGAGCCACCTCACCCGATTCCATCTGCGCCAGTCGGTCGACAGGTTCGACGCCTCTTGCGGCGTTTATCCCAAGCTTCTGGACTGCCTCTTCGAGAGACAGCCCGGCAGTTTCACGTGCCCATCTGAGGATAACCGGATTAACGTTCGGCATGATGCATTTCTAACAATCTTTCGCGCAAGTCACAGGACAAACTTTCGGGCCGTCCCTACTGGGGCGGTACGATCTGCCACGTGACGATGCTGCGATCAATCTAGTGACGGCAGAGGGCCGCCCTTGAAGGCGATTCGAAGTTGCTAGATTTCAATGGCCTCGGCTATCGCAAGCGCATCCTCCAGCTCGACGCCCAGGTATCTGACCGTGCTGTCCATCTTGGTGTGTCCAAGCAGAAGCTGAACCGCACGCAAGTTGCCAGTCTTCTTGTAGATCTGGGTCACCTTTGTTCGCCTCATCGAATGCGTGCCGTATGCACTTTCCTCAAGGCCGATGGAAGCAACCCAATCCCGGACAATCCGCGCATATTGGCGAGTTGAGATATGAAGACGTTCATGGAAGCGGCCTGGCCAAAGATACTCTGAGCCAACCATAAGTTCATCCTCCATCCACTTTTCGACTGAAGCACGCGTGCCCTCGGAAATCTCGAAGCGGACCGGTTTTTGAGTTTTGCTTTGCAGCACCGAAGCACGTTCTTTGATCTGTCCCGATGCCATCACGTCGGCGACCTTCATCTTCACAAGGTCGCAGCCGCGAAGCTTGCTGTCGATTGCCATATTGAACAGCGCGAGGTCGCGATGGTTCTCGGCCAGTTCAAGTCGAACTCGGATCGCCCAGACGTGTTTTGGCTTCAGCGGTCGTTTCTGGCCAACGATACGTCCTTTGTTCCAGGCTGGGCGAAGCGCGCGAATGGCCGGTAAGTTTGGTGTTTCCATGACTGATCCTCCGATCCGCCATGCCCTCCTCAAGCGACAACCCGACGTTGACAAGGCACGATATCACGGGATTGCTGCGCTGCCTCCGATGGCGGCTTGGAGCCCCTAGGAGACACATTCCAACATGCATGATAAGGTTTCTCTTTCGACGATGTGAGGGATCGAATGACGACTCCAGAAGAAAAACTGCAAAAGCTCGGATTGAGCCTGCCCGCCGCCGCAAAGCCGCCTGCTGGTGTACACCTGCCATTCTCTTTTGTGAACGTTCGGGGTGACCGACTTTTGTTCTCTGGAAGCCCCAAGAGCGCCATTGACGGGAGTATTGCAGGCCCATTTGGAATTGTAGGCGCTGACTTCACCACCGAACAAGCTTATGCTGTAGCACGCGATATCGCATTGTCTGTAATTGCGAATATCAAGGCAGAAATCGGCGATCTTTCCCGAATAGTCGGTTGGACGCGTGTCTTTGGTATGGTTGCTTGCAGCCCCGGCTACACCGAACAACATTTGGTCGTGAATGGCTTCAGCGACCTCTTGATTGACGTGTTCGGACCGGACGTAGGTCGCCATGCGCGATCAGCTATTGGTGTGTCTGGACTGCCCTTGGGTTTTGCAATGGAAATCGAGGGCGAAGTTCAGTTCCGGCCCTGATCACAAACGGCAGCAAAGTCCGCAACTCGGTCATAGCTGCATTTTCGGCCAGTATCTGCACTGGGTCAAAGCTGCCGTTGAGGCCGCGTCCCGTTTATAGGTCCAGAGCCTAGCTAGTGCCCGCCCCCATTGTTACTGTGAATTTCATTTGTGCGAAAACAAGGACTGTACAATTCAGCCGGTCCTGCCAAGTGGGGCGGTCTCTGCGCCGAATGAAGGACAGTGCAACTTTCCTGGCGGAGACTGTTTGGAATTGGTCCGCCAGCTGCACAGGCTTCGATGACCTTATCTCTGGAGCCCTTGCTTAGGCGGCGGGGAGATTTCGCTGCTGATCTTGCACAACAATGTGTTCTCTGCGCCAGATAGGGGGCAGTGAGGCTTATGAAGTGCAAGCGCGTTCAATCTTGTCGGCCAGACTCCATGTGGCGGTAATCGGGGACGAAGAACAATGGTCGAAATCCAGTTTGGTGATTGGGCAGTTCTTGTCAGCGACGGTTGCCTTCCGATTAACTATTTGGAGTTGATGGCAGCCGCAGGCTTGTCTGATGAGTTCGATGTGAACGCGTCCGATGGCCGGGCGTCTTTTCTGTGCATCTGGAACAAGGCCTCGCGCAGAGCAGACCCGGTTCTGGCCGTCTCACAACGCTACGAGATGACTGGATCGCCAGCTGCAGCCCTGCTTGTCCCGCAGTCGAACCGCGTCTTTATTGGAGCGGGAGAACGGCTGCTCTGCTATGACATCGCCGCGCCCAAGCGGATTTGGGAAGATTACGCACTTGAATTCTGGAGCTGGGAGCAGGCCACCGACCGGGTTGTCATGCGCGGTGAACTGGAGATTGTCGTCTGGACAACATCTGGCCGGAAATTGTGGTCCGTGCCGTCAGAGCCGGAATGGACACATGTGATCGAAGGTCGGACTGTGGTTTTGAACGGGGACGGGGCGCGTCGGGTCTTGGGATTGGATGACGGTCTCCCGATATATGACTAGCGGCCTGTCTTCCGTTTAGTCAGGATGTGGTGGCCAGCGCGTAACCGCCAAATGTGCCGTAATGCGATACAGCCGGACCGCGCACCGGCAGCCGAAGCGATCTGATCAGCGTGCGTGCGCGTGCCTCAGTATTGCAGTGCTGAATTTGTCCCATAGTGCTTCCTTCCATTCATGCCAAAGGATCACACCACCAAAACTTGGGTTCAAACACCTAAGTCGGGCAGCGTTCTCACACCCCTGAAATTTGGATCTGAGCATGCTTTGGTGTAGCATCAGAATGTCGTGCCAATCCTTTGAGTGCGGTTCTGGAAAAATTAATTGCGAAGGGAAAAACATGGTTTCGAGTCGCTCGGACGCAATATTCTGCAGATTTACGGCAACGCTAACACTCATGTTCGCATGGTTTGGATCAGCTACCGCTGAGCCAATTTCAACCTTGGTCCGAACTTTCTCGATGGGTGGCAACTGGAATGAGGTCGAGATCATTGTACCTGAGCGTGAAGGCTGGACTTCCGAAATCGCGATCAACGAACCTGCGGGCACAGATCGCAGAATGGGCAATTTTGTCGCCTACCATGTGGGGCCGACGCCGAAGGATCTAGCCATAGCCTCGCCGGTCATGCTGACAGTTGTGCAGGGGATCAACTGCAACTCTGGCGATTGCGTGGTGCACAATACAGATCAGTATATGATTTCGCTTTTCGGCGACTTCGGAGACTTGCAGATCACCGATCGACATCCGCTGATTGTACCGCCTCTGACGCAGATCGCATCGCTTTATTCGCGACACGGGGGCGGCACCGAAAGAACGATTGTAACAACCTATTCGGGCAAAGACCTGGACCAGACGCCATTCAAGATCCGCGCCTATGTTGCGGGGGGCGTGACCTCATCAGTTGCATTTATTTACTATGCTCCGGAAGAGGTGTTCGAGGCGCACGCTGAAGACGTGGAAATCTGGATCTATGAGATGTTCGTCAAACACACACAATACCCATTAGAATGAGTAGGTTACGCCAGAACCGGAGGAGGGTCGATCCATGAAGCTCCTGACGATGATTTTTTGCACCCTTTGGCTGCTTCCCCAATCCGGATCGGCGCAAAGTGACCGGAATGCGGCTGCGGAAGCGATTGCAGACGCTGTGGCATCGGTTCAGGAGAACCGTTCCTGGGAGGCACAGATAGATGCCCTTAGAAAGATCGCCACGACACTTGATCAAACAAATGGCATGAGTCTGTCCGAGGCGGATCGCGTTTTTGCCGACCGTTTGGCGTCCCAGGGCGAGGCGACAATTCTGATCGAAACCGCCTACCGGACCCTGAAGGACAAGCGCCCAGATCAGATGGAGGCTGTTGATCTTGGGGTCATGGCCAGTGCCTTGATGTCGTCTGCCGTGGATGCCGAAGACGCCGGTCTGCTGACGGCTTCAGCCGCCGTGTATATTGCGGATAGCCTGACGAGTATTGACGACCGCCTGAAATCTGCCGGCCACGCGGGCCTTGGTGCGGCGGTCAGTGAGGCAAGCGGCGACGCCCTGAACGGCGCGGCGCTGATGAAGAACCTCAGCCGGTTCAAGGAGGCAGCTAAGGCCGTCGCCATCGCAGGCAAGCTGTCAGAGGCAAGCGCGCAAGAGACAAAGGAATTTGTTGATGGCTTTCTAAAAATGCTACCACCGGGCGCGAATATCATTCTGGCGAATCCAGCAACATTCATGGCGCGCGATCAACTGGCGCAGACCCACAAGACCTATAACCTCGCGACAGAAGGACTGAGCCTGGTCGCGGATGCCATAGAAACAGGCCGGTTCGATTTCGACCGGTACAATGGCGTGATTGATGGTCTGAAAGCGCTGCGAAAAAGCCCGTGGGATAAATCGACGGCGTTGCGCTATGCCAAACAGATTTGCGAAAGCCTGCCGCTGATGAAGCCCTGGTGCGACGATCTGATCGGCGCGTTTGAGGCCAAGGCGCCAACCGGTGCTTGTGCGGAGATTGATTGCAACTGCAGCAGTTTTGGCCGGATCATCCAAGTCGACTGCCTGATGGCTGAAGACACTCTAAGGCGAAACTGCCGTGTCGAAGAGGCCGTTGCAGCAAGCTGCTTTGTCCCGTCAGATGGAGCTGAATAGTTTTCAGGCCTCCCTCAGCACTGTGTTCTCTAAGCCCGTAACCGTCCACCAATCTGGGGAACTCCACCCAAGCGTTTGGTTCTGAAGCTGCTGCCCAGCCAGTTTGCGTTCGATCGGAGGGTCCGCTTCGCTAAACTGTCGCCTGTCGGCTCGCATCTGCTGCGAACTTCCGCTTTCCTGAAGGTTTTTCGATGCGGGCCGGGGTGCAGCATTTCCTACTCGCGGCGTGCGGCCC
>Ga0209578_10002183_pt1 | contig 16616 bp, 8 predicted proteins | sample tdAd472_FD_187127 | JGI IMG/M metagenome (GOLD analysis project Ga0209578, IMG submission 187127) | Marine sediment microbial communities from the Atlantic coast under amendment with organic carbon and nitrate - tdAd47.2 (SPAdes)... | ecosystem: Environmental > Aquatic > Marine > Coastal >...
AGATAGATGCCGCGCACTTCGCCATCGTCCAGAAAAGGTCCCGCTAAGGAGAGTTTTCCTTCTTCCGCTAAGCGGCCGATATTATCTAGGTGGGCACGTTGTAACTGAGCGGCTTCCAAGGAGTCTTGGCTGCGGTTAGGGCCAGCCTTGAGGAAAGCCATCACATATTGCCGCATGCCGTAATCATCCGCACCGACGGATTTAGCTAATTCGGCATCGTAACCGGTCTCCGCTACTTCAGTTTTCTCTTCTGTAATAGCCGGTTCATCACTCGAGGTAGGTTGACAGGCCACATAGAGAAGGGTCGCCAAGCCTAGGAATAGAATCTTTTTCATTTTTTGTCTTTGTTTGTTATTCTAAAGATAAGCAAAATGGTGAAAAAGATCACAAAATAGTGTCATTTGGCGCTTTTGGCAATTATTTATGGCGATAATGGATGGGCTTGTAAGATATAGCTGGGAAGGCAAGGACGGGGCAGGTGCCGGTTGGAAACCGGGCACCAACGGCTAGGGCGGCCACCGCCACGCCTTTTTGATTTTAATTCACATTGCCATTTTGATTCAGAAGTGACAGCAGCTGCTATCGAAGGCAAGGACGGGGCAGGTGCCGGTTGGAAACCGAGCACCAACGGCTAGGGCGGCCACCGCCACGCCTTTTTGATTTTAATTCACATTGCCATTTTGATTCAGAAGTGACAGCAGCTGCTATCGAAGACGAGGACGGGGCAGGTGCCGGTTGGAAACCGAGCACCAACGGCTAGGGCGGCCATGGCTACGCTTTTTGATTTTGACTCACATTGCCATTTTGATTCAGAAGTGACAGCAGCTGCTATCGAAGGCAAGGACGGGGCAGGTGCCGGTTGGAAACCGGGCACCAACGGCTAGGGCGGCCATGGCCACGCCTTTTGATTTTAATTCACATTGCCATTTTGATTCAGAAGTGACAGCAGCTGCTATCGAAGGCGAGGACGGGGCAGGTGCCGGTTGGAAACCGGGCACCAACGGCTAGGGCAGCCATGGCCACGCCTTTTTGATTTTGATTTTGATTTTGATTAATCTACTCCTTAATAATCTTTCGGGTCAAGATTCCGTCCTTGGATTGGGCTTTTAAAAGATAAAGCCCTGCTGGAAAGGGCGATAAATCTAGTTCAGTACTAATACCCTGTATTTGCTGAGGGATGAGCAGACGGCCTTGCAGATCGAAGAGGGACACGGAATAGGAAGAAACGCCCATCCATTCAAGCGTCAACCAGTTATGAGTGGGATTGGGGTAAACGGCTAGCAGATCAGCTAAGGGCGGTTCCTCAGAAGGCGTCAATTGGATATCTATCAGCAATACCTCCTCGCAATCGTTGGCATCCGTAACCACTACCTCATAAAGACCTGGCAATAGATCAAATAAATCTTCAGACTCTTCTCCGTTGGACCAGCTATATCGATAGGGGCCAACTCCTCCGGCTACCTCTAAATTGATAAACCAAAAAGAATCGTATTGGCCACTTTGGTAACTCAATTGAATAGGGTCAGGTTCAAACAGGGTAAATGCCTTGGTAGTCGCACAAAGCTTTTGATCTACCACCGTTACAATATAACTGCCTGCCAGCAGGCTATCCGGATCTTCTAAGTAGGTGCCATTTGACCAGGCATAAACCAATTCTCCAGACCCTCCAATCACTGTAAGGTCAATTTTTCCACTGGCTGAACCATAGCAATGAGAATGGTCAACATCCCCCAATACGATAGGACCTGCTCGGTCTTCTACTGTAGCAGTTGCCGTGATAGAACAAGCATTGGCATCGGTAATACTGACTGTGTATATGCCAGCAGATAGGTTCCCAACGAGCCAGGTAGAATCTCCGGTATTCCAGGCATATTCGTAGGGCGCCTCGCCGCCATAGGGTTGTAGCGCAATTGCACCATTCAAATTTTGACAGGTTTCAGGAATGACTTCCAGATCTACCAAAATGGGATCGGGTTCGGCTATACTGATATGGGTTTCAAAAAGACAGGCTAAACTGTCTTGTACCAGGAGTAAATGTTCTCCTGCTGATAAATCTTTGAAAATACTATCAGGCTGGAAAGTAGGCGTATCCATAGCATACTGAAAAGGGGCGATCCCGCCACTTATTTGTACCACAACCTCTCCATCATTGCCATCAAAACAACTCACACCAGAAGAAAGGGGGGAAATAGTTGGCGGATCTGGTTCTTCTAACTCAAAATCATAGGCAAAAATGCAGGCTAATTCATCTCTGACATATAGCGTATAACTGCCAGCGCTAAGATTCATATAGCTGGTATCTGGGGTATAGGTTTCGCCATCCAAGGAATAGGTATAGGTTGATTCATCTCCTCCTACGACAGTAAATGAGAGTGCTCCATCCTGTCCGCCGGGGCAGGTCACCGGGCTTAAACTGAGCTCCAAGACGGGGGCTTCCACTTCTGCCATCGTCGTATCGACGGTATAGATACAGTTGCCCGGTACCTTGAGTACATAAACCGTAAAGTCACCTGCTGGCCAAGTCGTCGTAAGGGTATCTCCCCGAAACCAGTTGATACTATCTACGGAATAGAAGAGGGAACCATCAAAGAGTTTCCCCGATTCGATGATCACGATTCCAGAACTATCTCCAGGGCAGGTGGGCGTAAGGTCAATATACAAGGGAGGCGCCGCTGCATTTTGTACTACAAAGTTGACTGAATCCTGACAGCCTTTTTCATCTTCAACAAAAGCCAGATACTCCCCTGCTTCCAATCCAGTAAATACATTGGACGTTTGCGTAGTAATACTGTTGCCCAGCCGATAGGCATAATTGGCATTTCCTCCACCAGACAACAATAATACTTCACCATCCTCATTCCCGTTGCAACTGGCATCGGCTGTCATGGCTTCTAGTGTTAACTCCTCGGGTTGGTCAATCACTGCCTCTTGTTCCAATTTCAAAGCACAAGTCTCTCCAAAGCGAGCAAATACCTCATACTGCCCTGCCCTCAAATTGGTAAAAGCCCCATTGACAGGCGTCACATCGGTTGTATTACTGATCACAAAGCCCACTAAGTCGGTACTTCCAGCAGTGAGTACGCGCAACTCCGCATCGTTCGCACCAAAGCAAGAAGGAGGCTCAACACTATAGTTTACTGCTGGCCGGAGGTAAGGTTCTTCGGGAAGGACTACCTTCCGCTCCAGGGTACAACCATATTGATCTCGAATCTGAATCTTGTATTCTTGTCCTCCTTCTAGCTGAATGAAATCACTATTCTGCTGGGCGGGTGCCCCATTAATCGAAAACTTGTACTCTCCTCCCCCACCGGTAATATTAATGAGCTGAATTTGGCCATCTCCTTCGCACCTATCAGGGATAGAATCTACTCGCTCTACTCGAATGGGGTCGAGCACCTTAGCATACACAGAACGTCGCGTTGCACAACCGTTTTCATCTTGGATGCGAATCCCGACTACCGTTGTTTCAGTCACGGCTATTTCGGTCGGACAAATATCACAAGCGTAGTCAATCCCATCGCCCAGGGTGATTATTTCGGTGACTTGGTATGCCCCACTTCCCCCACTCACACCCTCTAGGAAATTAATCACTCCCCCCGGGGCACAGAACACCATTTCTAAAGGGGGCGCGATGATTGGGTTCTCATAAGCCAGTTCAATTTTTAAGGTATCTACACAATTAGAAGTGGCAATTTCTATAAAATACAATCCGGGGCCTAAATCCTGTACGGCTCCTTCCACGGGCACAGGTGTATTCAACCAATCAATAATGACATCGTCATTCGCTGCATTCGAAGTGACCTGAATACTCCCATTATCCGTACCCTGGCAAGTTGGTTGCTGAATATCAACCGTGAGATCAACATCACAATCGGTGGGCTGGATGACCGTCCCTTGTCCACTTAAGGTAGCAGCCGAAAATAAAAAAAGCAGTCCAAAGAAGAGCCGATAATTCTCCCCTCCGAACTGCTTAGTATAAGGCATTTTTGGGATGACAGATTGTATGCTGATGGGATTATATACTGAGACCGAAGAGGCTTGGGAATACAAACACTCATCAAGTGCAGTATATACTGACCCAAATGGTTTGGCGTTTACCCTAACCACTTTGCGCCGAGTATATTTGTTATCAGTCCAGTTGTTCATGGATTTGCCAGCTTTTAAAACACATTGGGATTCTTTTGTAAATTATAAAAAATGGCTTATTTAGGAAACCCAAATTTCTTCATAACGTAGGAGTCCAAGTATGAAAACAGCTTCCGATGATCTTTTCCAATTGATCCAATCTTTGAGTAAACAAGAGAAAAGGTATTTCAAATTGCATGCCACCAGACATGTCATTGGCAAGCAGAATAAATATGTCCTACTCTTTGATGCCATCGAAAAACAAGCGCAATATGACGAAGCCCAATTGAAAGAACATTTCCACGCTGAAGCATTTACCAAACAGTTTCATGTCGCCAAAAACTATCTCTATCACCTCATCCTGGATAGCCTCCGTAATTACCATGAAAGCAAATCGGGCGATAAGTTTTATAGCTGGATGCGCAACGCTCGCTTACTATTCGACAAAGGCTTATACAAACAAAGTGAAAAAGCACAGGAGAAAGCTCGGAAATTGGCTCAAAGCGAAGAGAACTTTCTCCAACTCTTGGAAGTTTATCGTTGGCAACATCAAATGATGCATAGCCAAAATAAACTGGACGAACTCGAAACTTATGTTTCAAAAGGCATCTTAGAGGAATTCGAAGTCTTAGAAAAATATCGAAATCTACTCGAATTCCAAGCCCTAAATGACAAAGTATTTATCCCCTATTGGCGAAAGGGCGCCATCCGAAATGAACATGAAAAACAAGCACTACAATCTTTATTCAAACGTCCGCTTTTCCAGTCGCCAGCAGGAGCGCATTCTTTCTATGCTCGCTATTTTTATTACAATGCCCGGTTTTCTTTTCATTATTTGCTCGGCCAAGCCGAAGAGAGCTACCTGCACATTCGCAATCTTGTTTCCATCTTTGAAAAACTCGATCCCAAACAGCTAAAGGGAAGATTAGTCCGAAATTATGTGAGTGCCATCATCAATCTATACAGTGTTCAACAACAACTTCGGCGGTTTGATGAGATTCCATCTACACTCCAGCAGCTTCGGCGAATCCCTACACAATCCCGTGAACAAGAGGAAAAATTATACATAAGAAGTATCAATTTAGAGACCGACTTCTATCTGAGTACAGGGCAATTTAATTTTGGGGTTACACAGGTCGAAGGGGCGCTCGCAGCCCTTCCCAAGTACTTAAAAAAGATCAATAAGCAGCAGCGTCTAGGTTTGTTTTACAATCTATCCTATCTCTACTTCGGGGCTGCCGCTTACGATCAAGCTCTCGATTGGATGAACGAATTACTCAATGATCCTGAACTAAAAACGCGCGCCGATATTCACTGCTTTGGACGCCTACTGAACTTAATCATTCACTACGAATTAGGGAATGACCAACTACTAGCGTACATCGCCAAATCGACTTATCGTTTTTTATCCAATCGAAAACGCCTCTTTAAGGTCGAATCGATTATGCTAAAACTGATGCGTCGCTATCAAAAATGGCTCAGCCCAAGCGAAAAGGCAGCAGGTTTTGAAGAACTCTTACATGAACTTCAGGCCCTGGAAGCAGATGAATTTGAACGCAAAGCCTTCGATTATTTCAACTTTATAGCCTGGATGGAAAGTAAGGTTAAACAGCAATCTTTCGAATCACTCATCCAGTTGAAACAAAAAGGAGCCGGGCATTAAGCCCGGCTGTAAGCAATGCAGGTCGAACATCAATACGGTTTTCAAGGAAAGAGATTACAACTATGGAACGACTACTTTTTGCACCTCCATTTGCTCATTGTATTGGATTTTGAGGAAGTAAATACCCGGCATAAAGGTACTGACATCCACTTCCGTCAATAGGTCCGCAGAAGAAAGCTTTCGTATCACCCTACCAGTTCCATCGCTGATCCAAATCTTTGCAGGTACCGCTAAATCGACAGGGAATTGTAGCTGTACAAAATTGGAACTGATCGTAGGAAAAACAGCCACCCTTTGTAATGCTTTTTCGGAAGAAAGTATTCGCTGAGCGGCCAATTGTAAGTTCGGATCAAAAAGGCTATGATCTTGCTGCAACCCTACGGATAGACGCGCCAGCGCCACCTGACCATATATTTTGAATTCGGCAGTACTACTGTATTCTACATCCCCATTCGTACATATCACCAAAGCCCGTACTTGCACCACACGATCTGAACCTGCGTACATCGGAGGTGTTTCATAAGTATCAGTTGTAGCGCCTGGAATATTTAACCAATCCGTATTCCTGGTTCGGAATTGCCATTGAATTTCATCTCCATGGTGATCATTTAAGTAGAAGGTCGTCGTAGAGCCAGATCGAATAGCGGCAGGAGAAACGCGGGCATGGCCACCTTCACAAATTCGTTCATCAATAAAGAAGACATCGATAGCACTACAGCCTCCTTGATCTTTCACCTCTACCCAATAAGCCCCTGCGTTCAAGTCTTCCACACAGGATTCGTCGCCGACACTCGCATTACTGGATAAATCCCACCATTGGTAGGCATAAGGTGCCGTCCCATTGAGCACTTCGACACAAGCATAGCTTCCGTAGGGATCAAACGCTAGGACTGTTTCTAGCCCTTCTCCACCAGGAACCTCAACTGTAATTCCGGCAGTACAGCCATTGGCATCTTCGACTTTGATAGAATAAGTGCCAGGAACCAGACCTTCAAAGGTAATTTCGTTACCATCCAAGATTTGCGTTACGCCATCCCATCTGGTAATACTATAAGGTGGTGTTCCGCCACCAATTTTCATTCTAATCAGGCCGTCTGCCTCGCCATCGCAAGATGCCCCTTCCACTTCATAGGCTAACTCTAATCCATCATTGGCAGGTGGAATAGTTACTTTGAGTAATTTATAACAACGCTGTGCATCGACAACCAATACCAAATAAAGTCCCGCTGGAATATCCTCAGCACAGCGTCGATAGACACCCGCTGTATTTGGGCCAAAGTCCATCTGATCGGTAGGCGTTGCATCTACTATCCGTGGGTTACCCTCTTCATCAAATACGACCTGAGGTTCGACGGTCGTTATATTATCCCAGCGCCATACCCATATATTGTAAGGAAAAGTTCCACCGTATACCGTCAAACAGCCATCGACTTGTCCAGCACAGGCGGGACTGGTAATTTCAAAACTGGCCTCAATCGGACTAGGCTCAGCAATCGTTACTTCTGTCCTGGCACTGCAGCCTTGTCGATCCTCCACTTTAATCTGATAAGTACCGGCCGCCAAGTTATCGATCAACACATAATCGGTATCAATAATCCGATAATCATTCGGGCTAATGGCCACCGCATATGGGGCGATACCGCCTTCGATTTTCAATTCTATTTTCCCATCTTCATGACCAGCACAGCGAGCATCTTGCACCGCTGTTCTTAGTGTCAAACCTGTACCTGAAGGCGTTTGGGTGCGAATGACATCATAACAGCCATTACTATCCAAAACGACTATGACATAATAACCCGGGGTGATATTTTCTACACAACGACGGTAGTCAGTGGGACTTGTAGTGGGTCCAAAATCTAGGTCATTGGTGGCTATATTCCCATCAGCCAGCGGTTCTCCATCTGAATTTAAGGAGATTTGTGGTTCTGCAAAAGGAGCATTGGGCCAATACCAGACGAAAATTCGGTAGGGCTGTTCACCGCCTTCGATATAAAGGCAGGCATCGATTTGGGCACTGCAAGCTGCACTGGTAATCTCCAATTTCGCCTCTACGCCACCCGGAGTATCTATTTCAAACCTTTCTACCAGGACACATCCATTGGCATCCACTGTTCTGAGCTCATAAACACCGGGTGCCAAATTATCAAAACAACCATTATCTCCAATGATGGCCTCATCGGTAATGGAAGGGTATACGGTTGTAGCATATGGCCCAGTATCTCCGTCAATTTTAAAGCAAATGCTACCTGCTTGCATACTACCACACCCACCTTGTCGAACCTCCACTTCTCGCCTAAAGGGTGCATTGCCTTCGATTTCTACCCGTTCCCAAGCATAGCAAAAATGCAAGTCCACTACAAAAACATAGTATACGCCATCAGCTACGTCTTCGGCACAAAAGGCGGGGCCATTCGTATTGTTGGGATCATAAGGAATGCCTAAGGCTGGATCCAAATCACTCCAATCACTAATAGTTCCCGTAGATGATTCGGCATAGAGATCAGGTACTTGATCAAATACCCAGAGGTAATACGGAGCTGTTCCGCCCGAGACATAAACACAACCATCAGGCTGCCCGCAACTGGGCTGGTCTAATCGAATATCAATCTGAATAGGCGCTGGCTCCGAGATCACCCAACTTCCAATTCCCACACAGACATCGTCCGTAGTTGAAATAGAAACCGCATAAACACCAGCTGCCAATTGGTTGATATCCTCTGTTTCCGCTGTAAATCCTTCGGGGCCTTCCCAGCTGAAGTACAGCGGAGCCAAATCGATCTCAATGTTTAAATCGATGGCGCCATCTGCCGCACCCGCACAACTTATAGGCTCAACATCTGCGGGAATATAATAATCGACAGCAGGCACATTGATCGTTAAATCTTGACTACAGTTTGCTGCATCTGTCACTTTCACCCGATAATTACCAGGAGCTAGATTGGGAAAGCAAATGGCCAGGTCTTCGGTGGGTGTTGGGCTGGGGTCACTATTATTAAATAGGATAGTGTAAGGAGCCGTGCCGCCTTCAATCTGCAAACAGACTTCAGCTCCATCACAGCTTTGCATGAAGGAAGTGGTCGTTACTTCCAAGTCACATCGCATCAAGGCCGAAGCCGTTGGAAAGTGAATGATTTGTCCCGGTAAGATCGGGACCAAGGCTATACTAAAACAAGCCCAGCATAATAGCTTAGCAAAAGCGCTATTAAATGAGTAAACTAAGTTGACATTCATAAGAAAGTTTGTTTTTGGGTTGTTAAACATGAGATTCTGTTCGACAACAAACTTCTATGAAAATCCGTGTAGGCGCAATTCAAGATGTCAGGAAAACGTAGGAGTCCAACCCAGTCCCGCAACGGCCAAATTTATTTGGCCAGTTCGTCAAGTACCATAGAACACGATAGCCAGAGGTGGGCTGGTGAGTGGCGGAATGCCTCAGCAATGGCGGGAGCCACAACTTAAATGGAAGGTAAAATACCTATAAAGGCGAAAAGATAGAGGCGCGCCAAATAAATTGGCGGCCTACAGATTAATCTTCTTTTTCTTCTTTCTTCGGTTCCACCTTGCCTTTCTTACTAGGCTTAGGGCGGCTATTACCGTAGGAACTCTTATTAACTTTCCCACGCTTGGTTCTTCTATCTCCTTTTCCCATAAGAATTGATTGTAATGGTTATAAAATGAGGCGCGAAGATAAGGAATGCCCTTGGAACAGGCAAGGAAAGATTCTCAAAGCCTGTTCCAAGCACTTGGGTTCACTATCTAGCGGCGCGAATACGAGTAGATTCCTGGATCCAACAGCCCACTGAAAAAGAGGCCCCTTCACTTAGACTGCGCTGAAAAATATCTCCCCTAGAAGGCATATACTTGGCATATTGGCCGATCCACTTGTTGGCCTCCTTTGCCGCATCTGGGTCAATTTGCTTGGCGTAATTCCATTTATCGATGGCAGGCCAAACGACAATTTGACTATCCCAGCCGGTACCGGGGCCACATAGTGGGCCACTAGAAGCATAAAGTCGACCTATCAATAAGTAAGGTTCTCCCCAATTGGGACGAGCCGCTGCTGCCTTTCGGGCATATTCACGCGCCTTAGAGAAGCTCTGCAGGTGTGAATAATAAATCTTAGCGCACAATAACAAATACTGCCCCTTCTTCTCTATATCCGTCTCTTCATTGGCTACCTCTTCAAATAACTGTATGGATTCTGCATACTTGGCATCTCGTAAGGCCTGATAAGCCTTTTGTACCACCGTCTCCTCAACACATTCTTCATTACCCGTTTGAATCAAAGTTTTGAATTTCTCTAAACTTTCTTCACATCCTCCCCATTTCAAGCGGCTGTAAACCATTCGAATCACATCGCAATCTTTTGGCGATTCTTCAAATTCTGGAAAAAACTTGTCGAGGTAATAATCGCAATCATAGAACCCCCTTACGGTTTCGAAAGCCTGGAGCCGAACGGGTGCGTAGCCATCGATAATAGCCCATCGATCACAACTACTCCCCTCACAGTTTTCCATCCCATTGGCTACAATTTCTTTGATTCTAGCTTCATACTGCTGTGCCTCGGCCACATCTATTTTCTCATCGAAGTACATTTCCACCAACAGAGCCGTAAAAGGATTGACGATAAAATCAGGGACTTTATCCATATCGGCATCAATGGCTATCTTGAATAGTTCGTACACCTCCAGTCGCGTTGCTCGATGCGGATACTTATAGTAGTAGTCGAAGGCTTTTCGCCCGGAGATATACTCTCCCTCCTTATAACAATTATCGATTTCGTCATACAATTCGAATATGCGATCAATATGCTTTTCTCGTTCCAAAGAATCTTTACTAGCGGCGTAAAAGTGCTGATAAAAGCGAATACCATCAGCATATACCGTATTGCGACGGCCATCGGCAGCAGGCGCTACCTCGTATACTTTTCTCCAGTAATCAAAAGCCTGATCCCAATCCTTCGCTTTCAAAAAGTCGCGATAGAGGACATAATTGGTTTCAGCCGCATCTTGATCAGGCGCATCGGTAAACTTGGGGCAAGGGCTAAGGTTTGGATCGACGGGTGGCGGGGGAGCTACAGTTTGTGTCACTTCCTCCTCTGGCGCAGCTTTCGATTTCTTCCGATTTTTTTTGGCCTTTCTGTTGGCCCTTCGTTCTTCCACTGAGGTTTTGGTCTTTTGAGCAACGACCATTGTTTGAGGCCCACAAGTAAAAATGAGCAAAACTGCCACAGCAGCTCGGATAAGCAGTTTGAGTTTCATATGATTCAGATTTAAGTACGTGCAGGAATGAGAATGAACAGAAAGCCGATGCTAGGATCACCACCAGCAAATTGCTACCCTTTTGAAATGACAAAAGGCAAAGGGTCTAATGGACCACTTTGCCTTTTGAATGTCATCTATACTGGGCGCAAATTGGTTTGGAGATTTTCCAAACTTAACGGGTCAGTATAGGCTGTACCTGAAGAGCTTTAGTTTTTCTTGCCTGCTTGTAAGACCGGCCCAAAACCTCTTCGGCATCAGGATATTCATGCTGGTGCCTAGCGGCTTATCTAATTACTTGAATCGGATAGTTACCGTTTCACCAATCCAACAAGGTACTGTTGCTTTCTGCCCCGCTTTCACTCCACGCATGAAACCTTCTTGACCATCTGGACGCGCACCACTCATGTTACCAATTCGCTTGTTGGCATCATCCGTCACTTCTGGGTCAATAGATTTAGCGTAAGCATATTTCTCAATAGCCGCCAAAACAGCTAGACGAGAAGCCCAGTCATCGCCACAAGAACGCGTGGTTTTACTGTACATATCTCCAATAAGGATATAGGGTTTACCCCAGCCTTCTTTTAGAGAAGCTGCTTTACGAGCATTCGCTCGAGCTGCTTGGTATTGTCCTAGTTCCCAGGTTTGGATGAAAGCCATGCTGTAATACACCTGTGCTAAAGCGGCACCTTCTTGCTCTCCACTTTCTACACACTCCTGGTACCGAGCCAAAGCTTCTTCGTATTTCCCTTCTTTCTGGAGCTGTGTTCCATCATAGCAAGGGCTATTTTCACGTCTTTCCTCTTCCAGCTTCTTGTTGATTTCTGCGGCCAAGGTCTCATATTTCCCCTTCAATTCTGCCATTTCAGGATCAGTATCCTCACAACCTCTCTCGCGAAGGGTAACATATACGTACTTAATTACTTCGAGGTCATCTGGATTTTCTTTGTAAGAAGGCAGTAATTTTTCCTTGAAGTAAGTACAATCAAAAATATCATCTTCTATTTCCTTGAAGTGATTTTCGAAGATGGCTTTACTAGATTTGTAGTACTCACCATACTTGGCATTATTTTCAATATTGTGGTCAGCAATAGCAATAGCCTGTTCGTGAATTTTCAAAAACTCTTCTTTAGGTAATTGCTTAGAAGTATAAAGATACTTCATCACCTGACCTAGTGGGTCGTAAATGATATACTCTGTGGCATTCGCCGCTTTGTCCATCGCACCAGTTAAAGTTTCCAAAGTAGCTTTGGAATAACCGTAGCCAGGTGTATAGAACATGTCAAAACCTTTACGGCCCATCAAATAGCCTTCATTTTTGTAGCAAACCATTTGCTCGTCATACAAACGCATCACCCAATCGGCCAATTCTTTTTTCTTTGCTGCATCTGTTTCGGCAGCGATTTTTACTTTCAACAATTTACGACCATCTACATAATGAGAAGGACGTTGTCCATCAGCTGCGGGGGCTATATCATAAGCTGTTTTCCAGTTATCAAAGGCGATCTTAAAGTTTTCGGCATCTAATTGAGCCAAATCCCCTTTCATAAATGGGCGATACACTACGTGAGCATTCTCCGCTTGATCTTTTTTGTCTGAGTCATTCCATGTTTGACACTGTGCATTAAGTCCGGTTGCGCTCCAAGAAATTAATAGCGCCAGCATCAATAAATTGCGTAATACCTTCATAATTAATTGAATTTGCGTTTTAAAAACCAAGTGTTATCATTAAGGGTGAATCCTAGAGTGAGCTTCCCATAGGTTTCGTTGAGTACTTCACTGAGGCCAAATTGACCGATTTCAAATGAAACGTCAAAGAAGGAAACTTGCTGCCGGGGCATAACAATCGGGAAACCTACCCCAAAAGTCAAGCCAAGCTTTTTTAGCTGTAACCCATCAACATGTCGGGGATCCGTCCCATAATAAAAACCAGCTCTATAATATACCCTTTCAAAATAATTATTGTAAGATAATATATTCGGGATAAATTCCGCACCTATCGTAAATTGATAGGTATCCATTAGATTTTCTTCCTTCGCCTCGTTCCCGTATTGACTCCAACTGCCAATGGAGTATTCCACCCCAAGTTTAAGTTTATTGACCCGTTCATAAGTCAAACCAAAACTAATTTCGGCAGGAAGCGTCAGTAATTCTTCTATATCCCGTTCATAAACTAATGTATCTCTTATGTCTGTCGTGTAGTTCGTCAGGTTATCTCTATGGTAATAACGACTCGAATTAGTCGTCAACTCATTTTTGTTATGGCCGAAGACACCAAGGGTGATGAATTGACCAGCCGTCGATTTATTATCCTCTTCTGAAGGCTTATCGATCCTAAAGCGATACTGTAGCCCCAGGTCAAAACCAACTCCTCCAATACTGAATTCATCCAAAAATTCGGTATCATAAGAAACCAGTAGGCTATCAAAGCTTACTTTTCGATTGGCCGTTATTTTACCGAAGCTGTAGTTCATGTTTACCCCTACCGAGAATCCTTTATGCCGAAATGCATTACCCCAGCGAAAGCGATAGGTTCCTCCTTTTCCCTTCAGTGTATTGGTGGCTACATTAAAGTTGTCATCAGAGATACTCGATTGGATATCATATCCAACCTGCGTATAAGGTACCAAAGCAAAACTCATGCCCAAACCTGTCGTCCCGTCTTTGCGATCAAGAGCCTCGTTAATGGGGTTGAATAAGGGAAAACCTAGTACTAGATAATTGAGATTACCACTCCATTGGTTATCCACTAGCGTTGGACTTTTCCAATTTGAATAGCGAGCACCAATCCCAACCTCAAAAGCAGTTGCCCGCAAAGAGGCTAGGGATGCAGGATTCTGCATATTAATATGATAAGGATCTTGGTATGCTGCACTCAAGCCTCCCATAGCAGCCGAAGCGGCATAATACTGACTAACAAAATCTCCTAGCCCGAAACGGGAAAACGGAGAGTTGATGCTAGGGTTAATCACCGAACTGGAACTCTCGATTTGGGCGGAAATTTGTCCACAGATCAAAAGTCCGAACAACAAACCAATAAATCTACTCCTTCTACTCGACATTATAATCCAGAATTTTATTCAGTCCCAATAAGACCAAATGTTGATGCACAAATATCTTTCTTTTCATTTTTTTTGCCAAAAAAATTGCGTCTCCTCCTGTTAAAATAACCATTAAAGGCGCAAATTTGGCGCTAAAATAATCGATCGTTCCTTCTATTTCCCAAATTGTTCCCCATTGTGCACCATTTTGCATGGCACTTTGGGTATGGTAACCAATGGCAGATTCCGTTTCTCCTTGGGTTAAGGCGGGTAATCTAGCCGTGAAAGTATGCATGGCCTTCAAGCGCATTTCAATTCCCGGGGCAATATTTCCCCCTAAATATTCCTGCTCAGCCGTCAAGACATCGTAGGTAATGCAGGTACCTGCGTCAATTACGAGCTTGTGTGCACTTTCCCCTAACAAACTAGCGCCTACCACTGCGGCCAATCGATCTTTCCCCAAAGTCTCGGGCGTTCGATAACTATTTCGAACGGGAAGCGGGGTATTTTCATTCAATTCTATGAAGTTAATATGCGCTCCCCAGAATCTTCTTATCTCCCGCCCAACATCTTGGGCTACTGTAGATAAGATGACATTTTTGATCGAATGGTTGGTTAGGCTATCAGACAAGCTGTGGATTTCTCCCTTCGGGACAGACCAATGCTGCTCCAATTTACCGTCCGCAAATAATCCTATTTTGGCGCGGGTATTGCCAATGTCAATGGTTACATTCATACCCTGTGTTTCTCTTTTGACGCACTTATTCGGGTGAAGTCTCTTAAGGAAGCGTTAAAGGCAAAAAACAGATTAATGCTTGAAATGACGCACTCCCGTTTTGACCATAGCTACTCCATGCTTGTCACAAAAATCGATACTGAGTTGGTCTTTGATTGAACCACCGGGTTGAATAACAGCTGTAACCCCTGCTTCATGTGCAATTTCTACACAATCCGGGAAAGGGAAAAAAGCGTCCGAAGCCATTACGGCTCCTGCTAATTCAAATCCAAAGCGTCCGGCCTTATCTATAGCTTGTTTGAGCGCATCAACTCGCGAGGTCTGTCCACATCCCATACTCAACAATTGGTTGCCACGCGCTAGCACAATCGTATTTGATTTGAGGTGCTTTGCACACTTATTGGCAAATAGCAAATCGGCAGTTTCTGCTGCTGTAGGCGCTTTCTGGGTCATTAGCTCCAGGTCATCTGCCGTCTCCATCTTCAAGTCTGCATCCTGCTCTATCACTCCGTTCAATAGGCTTTTGAAGCTGCGAGATTGCACGCCAAACTCCTTGATTTTTAAGAGAATACGCTTTTTCTTAGTCATTAATAAACTAAGGGCATCCTCCGCAAATGAAGGAGCAATGAGTACCTCATAAAATAGTTTATTGATTTCCTCTGCCGTAGCTAGATCTATTTCTCGATTACAAATGAGTATCCCCCCGAAAGCAGAAATATTATCCGCAGCTAGCGCATCGGTCCAAGCTTCTAATACCGTGGCACGAGTAGCCACGCCACAAGCATTGGTATGTTTTAGAATAGCAAAAGTAGGCTCATCATCTTTGAATTCGGTCATCAAACCCACTGCGGCATCGATATCGACCAGATTATTGTAGGAGATAGCTTTTCCATTCAATTTATCAAAGAGGTCCGCCAAATCGCCATGAAAAACACCTTCCTGATGTGGATTTTCTCCATAGCGCAGTGTCTCTTGCTGGTGTATACTTTGCTTGAAAGCGCGATCATCAGTATCTTGATCAAAATACTGAAAGATGGCTGTATCATAATGAGAAGAAACCTTGAAGGCTCTTCGGGCCAACTCTTTTCGGTCTTCCAATTCCGTCTCTCCCTTCTTTTCTGCCAAAAGCTCCAACAACATACCATACTCATCCTTGGAAGGCACCACGACTACATCGCGGTAGTTCTTGGCTGCCGCTCTGATCAAAGATATTCCTCCAATATCAATCTTTTCGATGATAGCACTTTCTGAAGCGGTATTCGCTACTGTTTCTTCAAAAGGGTATAAATCGACAATCACCAAATCTATCTCAGGAATGGCATATTCTCCTAATTGTGCGAGGTGGGATTCTTCCCGGCGGGCCAAAATACCTCCAAACACCTTCGGGTGAAGTGTTTTCACGCGTCCGTCTAATATAGAGGGGTAAGTAGTCAAGTCCTCAACTGCCTCTACGGGCACCCCTTGGGACTCAATAAAAGCTTGGGTTCCTCCGGTGGAATAAATCTTTACGCCCAAGCGATGTAGGGCTTCCACAATAGGACCTAGTCCATCTTTATAAAAAACGGAAATTAAGGCGGATTGTATTTTTTTTGCCATGGTTTTCCCTTTGCATGTTTGTGGTTGGAAAAAAGAAGCTGCAAAGGTAAAAAACTGCGGGGAAAGTAGGTAATGCGAAATAGGAAAGCAGGAACGCAATGAATTGCGCTTGCGTTCAGGCACCTATTTTGTGGATAATTTCACTTTTTTTCGCTTGAAGATCGGTACAGTCGAACAAGGTTCTCCATACATGA
>Ga0209578_10002184_pt1 | contig 16616 bp, 14 predicted proteins | sample tdAd472_FD_187127 | JGI IMG/M metagenome (GOLD analysis project Ga0209578, IMG submission 187127) | Marine sediment microbial communities from the Atlantic coast under amendment with organic carbon and nitrate - tdAd47.2 (SPAdes)... | ecosystem: Environmental > Aquatic > Marine > Coastal >...
ATAAACCAGGGTAAATGAGTGGCTAAAATCATAAATCATCGATGCAATTAACGGGCCCGCACCGAGGCCAAAAAGTTGAAAGCTGGTCATAAACCCGGCTATTCGACCATAGGCGGCGCGGCCGAAATAGGTCGCAACCAGTAAACTGGTGAGAGAGCTTTCGCCGCGTACGACAATGCCCAAAGCCATTGCCAGTAGCAGGGCGCCGGTAAAGGTATCGACCCAGAGCATGCCCTGGATCAGCACCGCTGCGCCTAACTGGCTAGCGATGGCCAGTTTGCGTTCTGAGTAATGCTCCGAAAGCAGCCCCCAGACCAGATTAGCCAGCGCTCCGGATAATGCGAGCGCACTGACGCTGGTGACGGCTGATAGTTGTGGTATGCCTTTAGAGACCAGGTAGGTGACGTGGTAAAACACCACGGCGCCGTTAGCCGTGATGCCGAGGACACTGGCCAGTACTAGCAGCCTGAGTGAGCTGGTGTTTAACGCCAGCCGAAGGTTCCAGTCGAAATCTGCGACTACTTTGTCCTGACTGGCGACTGAATCTGGTTCCGTTGGCGGTTGCGGTAAGCCATCGGGTAACAGACCGAGGGCTTCCGGGCTTTTGCGAATAAACAGGGCTGCTGGCAGGGCCGCCAGAATCAACGTTAATGCCGCCATCGTAAAGGCGACCTGACGCCAGCTAAACCCCTGGAGTAGTGCCCACTGCCCGAGCATGGCGCTGGCCGCTGCACCGACGGGTACCGCCATCATCACCACGCCCATGGCGCGACCGCGTTTTCGGCGAAACCAGTTGACCGGAATCGTGCGCACGACGGATGCACCCAGTGCCCCCTGAGCTGCCATGCGCGCGCCGCAGTAGCCGACATAGAAAACCAGTAGAGATTGACCGAGGCCCATAGTGGTGTAGCCGACAGCCAGCACCAGGGCCCCCACCGTCACCGGTCCACGTGGTCCATAGCGATCAGCCAGTGCCCCGGCGAAGGGGGCGAGTAGTCCACCCAGAATAGTGCCCAGTGCCAGGGCGCCGGTAACCGCCGAGTGTTTCCAGCCGGTATCCGCGATGATGGTCGGCAGCATGGAGCCCATATACAGCTGACTAATACCGGCGGCCATCATCCCGCAGACCGAGGCGATCACCACCATGTACCAACCGTAATAGAGACCGGGTTTACTGGGTAAAGCGGATTGCTCTTCCTTATTCGACACGGCTATCCATGGCTGGGCAGAATTGGCGGCTGACTATTATGCCAGCCGTCGGCCCCGGCGGCGGGCTAGAGGCTCCGACCGCGCGTGAAAATCGTACCCGCTGGGTTAATATGACCCACTGAGTCCCCGTAAGCAGCGCAAGTCACAACCCGCTTAAATTAGAAAACGGAGAGGCAACAATGACATTACCCCTGGTGGCCACCATGATTGGCGATCCCTGCGGGATTGGCCCGGAGGTTTGCGTTAAAGCGCTTGCAGAAAGGACCCTTTACGACCGGGCTCGCCCATTGCTTATTGGGAGTCAGATCGCCATAAAACGAGCCATTGAGGTTTCGAATCTCGGCCTTGAGGTGGCGGTGATTAACACGCCTGCCGCCGGACGTTATGAGCACGGTACGGTGGACGTTATTGATCCGGGAGATCTGACCGAGACCGATATCGTCACTGCCCAGGCGTCCGCTACCTGTGGCAATGCGGTGCTTAACTGGATGGATATTGCGCGAGACCTCGCCGAGGCCGGCGAGGTTGACGGCTGGATCATGGCGCCCATCGACAGTACCGCCCTGAAGCTCACCGGCAAACTCAACCAACTCGATGACATGATGCCTCCCGGCACCTTTCTATTTCGTGTCAGCGGGCCGTTACGGGTCGTACCCATCGGCGAGCACCTGCCGATCCGCGAAGTGCCTGACACGGTAACCAAAGCAGCCGTGCTTAACCTGCTACGCCTGCTTAACCAGACCCTGCGTAGCTGGGGTATGGCCGAACCGCGTATCGCCGTGGCTGGATTAAACCCTCACGCAATGGGTCTGGAAGATGATGAAGAGCTCAAACCGGCCGTCGCTGCGGCTCAGGCGGAGGGTATTCTTGCTACCGGGCCGGTATCGCCGGATGCGGTGTTCCGGCAGTGTATTGAGGGTCAGCACGACGCGGTGATATCCATGTACCACGATCAGGGCCAGGTGGCGGTGAAAACCGCTGTTTTTGAGGGCGCCTGTTCGATATACCTTGGTCTACCCTATATCCATTTAAGTATTCCCCACGGCAGCGCTTACGACATTGCCGGCAAGGGTATTGCCCAGCACCAGAGTATTCTGGCGGCAATGACCACTGCCGCTGCGCTAGCCGGTGGTCACGGATTTCTGAATCAGGATGCAGCATGAGCTACGAATTTATTGATTATTGTGTGACGGGCCCGTTGGGTCTGATTACCCTGAACCGACCCGACAAACTCAACGCGGTCTCCCTGGGCATGCTCGATGAGTTGCATGCAGCCGTCGATACCGCTCTGTTGGATGATCGGGTGCGGGTAATCGGTTTCACCGGTGCTGGGGAAAAAGCCTTTGCCGCCGGTTCGGACCTGGGCGAAGTGGTGGATCGTGACCTGAAAAAAGCGCTGGAACCGATTGTTCAGGGGCTGGCAGAAAAACTCGAACGGGCGAGTAAGGTAACCATTGCGGCGGTGAATGGCATCTGCTTTGGCGGCGGGCTGGAAGTGGCACTCGGTTGCGATCTGCGCCTGGCCAGTCACAACGCCCGCTTTGCCACCCCGGAAGGCAAGCTCGGCATCATTCCGGGTGGTGGTGCCACTCAGCGGTTACCGCGACTGGTGGGTCCGGCCTGGGCGCTGGAAATGCTGATCATGGGTGAGCCAATAGACGCCGAGCGAGCCCTGCAGATTGGTCTGGTTACCCGGCTGGTGGAAAAAGAGGAATTATTGCCAGAACTAGAACGCATGGCCGAGCATATCGCCGCGTTCGCCCCGCTGGTTCCCCAGTTTATGAAAGCCATGGTCAACTACGGCATGGAGGGCAGCAGTGCTGCCGGTCTGGCGCTGGAAAAATTTGCCCAGAGCGCGCTCTGCAGCACCGCCGACAAAGCAGAAGGGCTGGACGCATTTTTAAACAAACGGCCGCCGGTCTGGCAGGGTAAATAGCTGAATAGCGCGGGTTTACGCAGCCATGTATAAGCTGGTGATATTTATCCCCGAGAGCCATCTGCAACCGGTTAAATCTGCGCTGTTCGCTGCCGGAGCTGGCAAGATTGGCGATTACGACCAGTGCAGCTGGCAGGTGCTGGGTGAAGGACAGTTTCGTCCCCTTGCCGGCAGCGATGCTTATATCGGTCAGGCCGGCCAACTCGAACGGGTGGCCGAGTATCGATTAGAAACCGTGGTTGATGATCGCCATATTGAAGCGGTAGTAAGTGCGCTTTACACGGCTCACCCCTACGAAGAGCCGGCCTATGATTGCTGGCAGGTAGAGGACTTCAGCCATTTGAAGCCCGCCAGATAGAATCATCGATAGACTTAACCTTAACTGGAACGAGGAGAGGGTTTTTGACCAAGGAGAGTGAGGCAATGAGTGCCGCACAGGAGAGCTGGAGTGCACCTGGACCGGGGCCCTGGGCGCTAGAAAGCTCCCACTGGAGCCTGCCGATGTCGGTCTACATGAGTGAAATTTTTCCACAGGCGATGCCAGAGGGGTTTGGTCGCTGTGCTGAACGGTATGGCCTGCCGCTTGAAGGCATGCGCATGGCTTACATCGGCCATTTTCTTTATGTGCAGATTATTCCCATCGGTGCGCCGATCGATGCCAAAGGACCGCCGCCGAAATGGCTATTTAAACTGGTGCTAAAACTGCACCCTAAACTGCGTAAGCGGATGCGCCGTTGTCAGGAGGTGCTGGCCGAACGTACCTGGCAGATTGAAATCAACGAATGGAATAACTCCATCCGGGATAAGCTGGTAGACCGCAACCGGATACTGCAGGAAATTGACCTGGTTAATCTGGATGATGTTGGGCTGTTTGACCATTTAACCGCCTGCCGCGATAACCTCTACAACGCCCTGGTTAGCCATCACACGCTGACCGCCAGTACCGCGGTGCCGCTCGGTCGTTACCTGAACAAAGCCACGAGCTGGACCGGGCTACCCGACCATGAGGTACTGGCGCTGCTGCGCGGTTCGTCGCCAAGCACCATTGGTACCACTGACGAGCTGCAACGGGTTCAGGCCGCGCTAAGGCAGCACGATGCAGGGCGAACATGGCTCAGTTCCAGTGATCAACCCGCCGAGGTGCTCGAGCGATTATTAGCCCTTGAGGATGAATTAGGTGTGGCCTTGCGTGCTTATGTCGATATCGTTGGTAATCGTCTGGGTACCGGCTACGACGTTGCTGACCGGCGCGTGGTGGAGGTGCCGGATGTGTTCCTGCGTGGGCTTGCCTCGGGACTCAATCGCGATCCGTCGAGCGACCGGTTGCAATCGCCCTCTCAGACCCAGATTAGCGCCGTTCGTGACCGGGTGCCGGCGGTGCATCAAACCGAATTTGATCAACTACTCGCCGATGCCAGCCTGACCCATGAGATTCGCGATGAGCGCATTGTGCTGGGTGATTCCTGGGCCACCGGTCTGACCCGGCGAGCGTTGCTTGAGGTGGGTCGGCGACTCACGGAATCCGGCCAGATTGACCAGCCAGAAACCATTGTCGATGCCCGGCATGAAGAGATTGGAGCGCTGCTCAGCGGTGGGTCCGGGCCGAGTCTGGAACAGCTGGTGCAGCGCCATCAGTCCCGGCTGACGGCCCGGGTGGAAGATATGCCGGCTTTTCTGGGTGGCGAACCGGCGCCACCACCGCCCGATGAGTGGCTGCCCGACGCTGCGCGGGAAGTGATGGTCGGTATGGGTACTTTTCTCCAGGGGAACATGGGCGTGGCGGTAGTGGAATCTGCACCGCCGGTTGCTAACGCTAGCGAAGGTGGAGCATTTTCGGGATTAGGAGCCAGCGGCGGCAGTTACGAGGGCCCGGCGCGAGTGATTACCTCGCCTGAGCAGATGAATCAGATTCAGCAGGGTGAGGTATTAATCGTGGGCAGCACCACACCGGCATTTAATGTGGTGTTGCCATTATTGGGGGCGATCGTTACCGAGCGTGGCGGTATGCTCTGCCACGCCGCCGTGGTGGCCCGTGAATTTAATATCCCCGCCGTCGCAGGAGTCCCGGGGGCGACCCGCAAAATCACCACCGGCCAGGTGTTGCGGGTGGATGGCACGACTGGCCGTGTGGAGGTGAACCCATGATGCCCGTACCCTTAAGAGACGCGGTTTCCGAAGCGCTATATGGCGGCAAGGCTGCACAGCTGGCGGTTGCCCTGCAGGCAGGTCTGCCAGCGCCGGATGGCGTTGCTCTTTCCGCTGACGTGGTGGAGGCGCTACACAGCGGCTCTGCTGAGGCTATCGCCAACCTGGAGCTGGCATTCGAGCAAATTAACTGGCCGGTGGCCGTGCGCTCATCGGGTATTGGTGAGGATGGCGAAGGCAGCAGTTTTGCCGGTCAGCACGATACCTTGCTGAACGTGGTCGGCGCGCAGCAGGCACTGGCCGCGGTGCGCCAGGTGCGGGATTCGGGTCATACGGAGGCGGCGCGCAGTTACCGTGAACGCATGAATCTGCCACTGGACCCGAAAATTGGTGTGGTCATTCAGCGGCTGGTCAATCCCGACTGTTCTGGTGTGCTCTTCACCCGCAACCCCATCAACGGCGATGATGAGCGGGTGGTTGAAGCGGCCTGGGGTTTTGGCGAGGTGGTGGTTTCAGGTCTGGTTACCCCGGATCATTACCGTTTTGAGCGCAGTGGCAGGCTTCTCGAAGCAACCCCTGGTTATAAAGATATCTACCTGACCATGCTGCCCGATGGCGGCCTTGAAGAGGAGATGGTTGAGCTCGATAAAGTGGAGGGGCGCTGCCTGGGTGATGATCAGCTGGTGCAACTCAACGAGTTGGCGTTGCTGTGCGAAGAAATTTACGGCGGCGAGCAGGATATTGAGTGGGCCTTTGCCGACGGTGCCCTTTACCTGCTGCAACGTCGGGCGGTGACGGCTATCGGCGGGGGATAAGGATTGTCTGCGGTGAGTGACACAGTGAGCGGTCAGCCACCGCGACGGTTTTTTATTGGTCTGTTACTGGCCGCTGGCCTGGCACCGCTGAATTCCACCATGATTGCGGTAGCTCTACCCGCGATTGGCACCGAATTCAGCGCTGCTCCCGCCGATCTGACCCAGTGGCTGGTTACCAGCTATTTAATGCTTTGCCTGGTGATGCAGAGTCCCGGCGGCAAAATCGGTGATTTGTGGGGTCGCTCGCTCGCGTTGCGGTTAGGTCTGCTCTGTTTTTTTCTCGGTTCCGCTGCAGGCGCACTGGCGTTTTCCATTGCCATTCTGGTGGGCGCGCGCCTGCTGATGGCATTAGGCGGGGCGCTGCTGTTACCGGCCGCCATGGCGGCCATGCGTAATCTGGTAGCCGCTGATCAGCGGGGTCGAATATTCGGCATGCTCGGCGCCATTCTTGGTCTGGCGGCTGCGATTGGGCCGCCTCTGGGCGGCTGGTTGACTGAGCATCTGGGCTGGTCGTCGGTGTTCTGGATTAATGCGCCGGTGATCGCTCTGGCCTACCTGCTGACTCGCGGACTCACGCTGGGAAGCGATAGCGGCAGCGATAAACCTCGCCTCGACTGGCAGGGGATTGTCCTGCTGACGATCACCTTATTGAGTGCCGTGAGTGTAGTTCACCTGGGCAGTGCAATGGCCTGGGTGGCTGCAGCCATGAGCTTGATCACGGTCGTATTTTTTTTACGCTGGGAGCTGCGTACCGATCTGCCGGTGCTTGATCCACGTATGTTCAAGCGGTTGCGCTTTAGTGCCGGGCTGGGAGTGGGCAGCGTGCAGAATTTCTGTATGTACGGCATGCTTTTTCAACTGCCCTATATGCTTGAAGAGTTACACGGTTTTGGTCCCACGGTGGCCGGGCAGATGCTGCTGGCAATGACCGGTGGCATGGTGGTCTGTTCCCCCCTCGGGGGGCGTTTTGCCGATCGCTTTGGGGCTCGCAGTGCGGTGGCCTTTGGTTCCACGCTTGGACTTGTCGCCATGGGTGTTCTGGCCATGGCACAGCCCTGGGACCTGCCCATGACCCTGGTGCCCTGGCTGGTGATGCTGGGCGCGGCACTCGGTTTTTCCACCGGGCCCTCTCAGGCATCCGCACTCAGTGCCGTTGATCCGCGCCACAGTGGTATGGCGTCCGGGGCCTTGAGCATGTTTCGTTACGTCGCCAGCGTGTCCGCCATTACTTTGTTGGGAGTGCTGTTAGGGGCAACCAGCATGAATCCGATGGAGCGATATCAGACCGGATTCCTGGTTTATGGCGGCGGTTTTCTAATTACCGCATTGCTGGCATTTGGGTTGCCTAAAAAGGGTGTCTCCGGGAGCTGATAGAGTGGTCGCTACGACGGAAAAACTTTAGTTGAGGAGAAAATCATGAGCTTATCCACCACGCAATCCAGAGATGGTGTCCAGCTGGCCTGGAGTGCCACCGGCAAGGGCGAACCGGCGCTGGTATTCATTCACGGTTTTGCCGGTGATCAGAACCAGTTTACTGGTCAGGTGGATGCTTTTGCCGAGCGTCACCGGGTGGTTACCCTGGATCTGGCCGGTCATGGTCAGTCGGGCCATGACCGAAGGCAGTGGGGTGCCGCCGCGTTTGCTGATGATGTGATTGCGGTGATGGATGCCGCCGGCGTGGATGAGGCGATCCTGATTGGCCATTCCATGGGGGGAATTGTCATGCTCGAAACGGCGAACCGTTATCCCGATCGGGTCAGGGGGCTGGTGGCGATTGACACCCTGCAGAATATTGAGGCGTTGTTTCCGCCAGGAATGCTTGACCAGCTGGTGGAAGGCATGCAGCAGGCATTCGCCCCGACCATGGAAGGGTTTGCCCGTGCCCTGATGATTGAGGAAACCGACCCGGATCTAGCTGCGCGGCTGGTGCGTGAATTTGTTGGTATGCGCCCGGAAAGCGCGATTGGCATTATGTCTTCGCTTACCTCGATTGATGTGATGCCACTGTTTAAAAACCTGAAAGTGCCGTTTTACGCCATTAACTCCGATATGCAGCCGACTAATCGCGCTGCCCTTGAACAGCAGTTGACGCGGGTAGAGGTGGAGGTGCTTGATCGGGTGGGTCACTTCCCCCAGCTGGAGGCTACTGAGCGGTTCAATGAGGCGCTGGGTCGGGCGATTAGTTTTATATAGCGGTTTATAAGTTCTGCGGCGAGAAATTATTGTCGGCACGGGTATTTCGGAATATAGCTAGCTTCAATACGGCCCGGTTTTCGCCGATGGGGGCGAACAGCGATGTTCCTCGTAGGAGCGACTTCAGTCGCGACAGCAGAGATTCCGGCTACTTCCGCTTTCGCGACTGAAGTCGCTTCTACAGAAATCCCAGATTCAAATTAGCTTGTGTGAGCAACTACCCAAAAAGCCCGGCAATTGCCGGGCTTTTTGGCTGATGGGGAATAAAAATCACTCCCGGTTCATTTCCAGGTCCATGCCAAAGCCCTGTGCTTCCATTTCGTGGCCCCAGATATCAGCCACGTAGTACTCTTCCTGGTCCGGGGTGTGACGGCCCTCCCAGCCCAGTTCCATCAGCCAGCCCGACGGCGTAACGTGGTAAAAACTCAGCGCTTTGTCGTTGGAGTGCTTACCGAGCTGAATGGCCACCGGGATATTGTGATGACGGACGATATCGTGGGATTTACCCAGGTCGTCGAGTTCGGTGTACTCGATATTCAGGTGATTAATACGTTTTTCCATGTTAGGGATGCCAAACGCCAGCGAGTGCTGGCGATTATTGCAGTGAACAAACCAGGGCGTTGCCTCGCCGCCAGGGGCGGGTAGTTTGTATTCGATGCTGCCATCCATGCCAAACACTTCTGTGTAGAAATCATAGGCGGCCTGTGGGTCCGGCTGTCGGAGAATCATGTGCCCCAGTCCCTGGCCACCGGCGGTAAATTTTCCCCACAAGGGGCGACCGGGGTGAAATGCGCGGTCAGCTTCTACCCGCGGAGTGCAATAAATTTCAGTCGGGTTGCCACCGGGATCGGTGAGTTTTAGCAACCCCAGCACGTGCCGTTCGCGGCACTCGTCATCGGTGGCCACCCGGTAATCAACGCCGGCATCGTCAAGTTGCTGTTTCATTGCTTTTAGCGCCTTGGGGCTTTTCACCCGCCAACCGACGTACTCAAGATCATCGTTGCCGTTTGTATGGACGACGATGCGGTGGTGCATTTCGTCCATGCGCAGGTAGAAGCGATCGTCTTCGCCTTGCTCTTCTACCAGTTCGAAACCAATCACTTCGGTGGCATAAGTTTTCCACGCCTCCGCGTCAGATACGCTGATGCCGATGTAACCCAATTCTGTAATTTCGACCATCGAACTCGTCCCCAATTAATTGCTGGATAAAATGTTCATGCGTGACAGAACCGCAAGCTAACGAGGGGCGGTGGGCTCGGTCAATTACTGATTGCCGATTGACCCGGTTATTCAATCGGCAGTTGATCCATGTCGGTTTTTACGATGCTGCGGGGAAATATTTCATCGACTGGACAGTCGTTTGGTTGGCGCGGCAAACTACCCCACGCCATCGATAGCCGGGCGCCACTCGAACATGCCGGCTGAGGCGGTCAACATTTCCTTCCTACCTAAAACGAGACTTTTATGCTGACTAAAGACGATATTGTTGGTTTTTCCGCGATGATTCCAACCCCCTGCCTGCCCGGCAAAGACGGCTGGGATAGTGAACAGTCGGTGGACCTCGATGAAACCGCTCGCATGGTTGAAAACCTGTGCCAGGATGGCGCCGGCAGTTTCGCCGTTAACGGCACCACTGGCGAGTGCGCGGCACTGCTGTGGGAAGAGAAGCTCGAATTCAACAAATGCATCATCGAAACCAACAAGGGCCGTATCCCGGTGTTTTCCGGTGTCACTGCGCTCGGCACCAAAGAGACGGTACGGCAGATGAAAGCTTTCCGGGACCTCGGTTCGGACGGCGTGTTCGTCGGTCTGCCGTTATGGCAGACACCGTCTAATGAAATGATGGTGCAGTTTTACGCCGATCTGGCCGAAGCCGTGCCGGACATGCCGATCATGATCTACTCCAACCCCATGTTCTTTAAGAGCACCTTCCCGGTGGAATTCTGGGAAGGGGTCGGCAAGCGCTGCCCCACCGTGATTACCAATAAATTTGTTGGCAACATGGTTGATATGCCGAATGTGTTTGCGGATCTGGAAGCGAGCATGGACGCCGCCCCTAATGTCGCCTTTTTGCCCATCGATTTCCTCGCGCCCATGGCTTATGACATAGTGGGTGACCGGATTAAAGGCGTCTGGTCCACCGGCTGCTCCATGGGGCCGGAACCGATTATTGCGATGACTAACGCACTGGCCGCGGGTGATAGTGAAGCGCTGCACAAAATTGGCCATGCTATGCACGCCCTGCCAAACGCAATCCCCAGTTTCAAAGAATTCCCGAAATACAACGTGCAGGTCGAAAAGACCCGTACCAATGCCGCTGGCTATATTAATGCCGGGCCGGTTCGCGCGCCTTACCAGTACATGCCGGATGACTGGCGGGAGCTGGTTGTAACATCCGGTCGCGCCTGGGCAGAGTTTTGCAAAACTTTTCCACCGGCTCCATCAAGGGGATAAGTGACCAGTCAGGGATTCGGAAAAAGCCGGCGTAAGCCGGCTTTTTTTTGGCCACAGCAGGATGCCAACTGGCACGCTACCGCTTACCGCTTACCGCTTACCGCTTACCGCTTACCGCTTACCGCTTACCGCTTACCGGTTCCGGTTCCGGTTCCGGTTAATTTTCCAGGCAGCAAACTAGTAGCCACTGCCAGTTCCACCGCGAGACGTTCTACTCAATTCTCTGATCACTATTAAGCGCTGAAATAGTGCTGATCTAACCCGGTTTTTAATAGGGTCGCGTGCAAGCGAGTCAATCTTGTGGCTCAATTAAGCTTACGCAGACGAAAGCCGGTGGCGTTGCAATCAGTGGATCTGATTGTCGGCATTAGTGTCACCGTAAGCGTTTGATCTGCGGACCAACTGACCAGGAGGTGGTGCATGCAGGAGCGTGTTGCGCAGTTTGAGGTTGATCATGTTGGCTTTCTCGACGCGTCCGGACAGGTTCTGGAAGATCTGCCGGAGGACATCGCAGACCTTGAGGTAATTAAACAGGGTTATCGGTCAATGGTGCTGACCCGCCTGTTTGATGCCCGCGCGATTAATTTGCAACGCACCGGTCAGCTGGGCACTTTCCCCTCGTCCCTGGGACAGGAAGCGGTAACCATCGGTTTTAGCCTCGCGATGCAGCCCAACGATCGGCTGGTGCCGAGTTATCGGGAACACGGTGCCCTGCTCTGCCGGGGGGTCACCCTTTGTGAGTTATTGCTCTACTGGGGTGGCGACGAACGCGGCAGTGATTATCAACAGGCCCGTAAAGATTTTCCGCTGGCCGTGCCCATTGCAACCCAGTGCCTGCACGCCGCCGGGGTGGCAACCGCGATTAAATTACGCAGCGAACCGCAGGCAGTGGTGACGGTTTGTGGCGATGGAGCCACCTCCAAGGGAGACTTTGCTGAGGCGCTGAATGTCGCCGGTGTCTGGCAATTGCCCATTTTATTTGTGGTAACCAATAACCAGTGGGCCATATCGGTGCCACGAGAATCTCAGAGCCATGCCCAAACCCTGGCCCAGAAAGCCATTGCCGCCGGTATTGATTGCCTGCAGGTCGATGGCAACGACCTGCTGGCGGTGGAGTACGCCAGCCGCAAGGCGCTGGAGCGTGCCCGGGCGGGAGGTGGTCCATTTCTGATCGAAGCTATCACTTATCGCATGGGCGATCACACTACCGCCGATGACGCCCGCCGGTACCGCGATGACGACGAGGTCTCCAGTCATTGGCAGGGCGATCCGGTGGCCAGAATACGCAGTTATCTGGTGGAGCAGGGTGGCTGGACCAAAGACCAGGAAGAGGCCCTGCAGGCCGATTGTCAGGTCGAACTGGAGCGGGCGGTAGCGGATTACCTGGCCGTTGCACCACAACCGGCTTCTGCCATGTTTGATTACCTTTATGCTGAGCTTCCGGAAGCTTATGAGGGTCAGCGTCAGCAGGTTATTGATCGCGCTGCAGAGGGGAAGACCGATGAGTGAACGGACGCTGGTTGAGGCGGTAGCGCTGGCGCTTCAGCATGCCATGGAAGATAACCCGGACGTCGTCGTGCTTGGAGAGGACGTGGCGGTTAACGGTGGTGTGTTTCGCGCAACGAATGGATTGCACGAGCAGTTCGGCGGTGAGCGGGTAATGGATACGCCGCTGGCCGAGAACATGATTGCCGGACTGGCGATTGGTATGGCTGCCGAGGGGCTAAGGCCGGTGGCAGAGTTTCAGTTTATGGGGTTTATTTATCCGGCAATGGAGCAAATTGTTGGCCACGCGGCCCGGTTGCGAAACCGTACCCGTGGGCGTCTGGCCTGCCCGCTGGTGTTGCGGGCGCCGTTCGGGGCCGGTATTCATGCGCCGGAACATCACTCCGAAAGCACTGAAGCGCTGTTTGCCCATATCCCCGGGGTGCGGGTGGTGATTCCGTCATCACCGGCCCGCGCTTATGGCTTGTTGCTGGCGGCCATTGCTGATCCCGATCCGGTGCTATTTCTGGAGCCTAAACGCATCTATCGGTTGGTGAAAGAAACCTTCACGCCAAACCGGGAGCCGCTGCCACTGGATGTCTGTTTCACCCTGCGGGAAGGCAGTGATATTACCCTGGTGAGCTGGGGGGCCAGCGTGGTTGAAACCCTGCAGGCCGCGGAGCAGCTCGCGACGCTGAACGTGAGCGCTGAGGTCATTGATATGGCAACGGTTAGCCCGCTGGACATGACCAGTGTGCTCGACTCAGTGGTTAAAACCGGTCGCTGCGTCATCGTTCATGAGGCGGCTCGCAGCGGCGGCATTGGCGGTGAAATTGCTGCCCAGATTGGCGAGTTTTGTCTGCTTGACCTGCTGGCACCGGTGCAGCGGGTCACCGGTTACGATACCGTGGTGCCACTTGCCAAAATGGAACACCTCTATCTGCCCGGGGTGGAGCAAATTGTGGCAGCAGCGATAAGCGCCGTGGAGTTCGAATGAGCAAATTCAAATTACCCGATCTGGGCGAAGGGCTCACCGAGGCGGAAATTTCCGCCTGGTTTGTCAATGTGGGTGATCACGTGGTGGTTGATCAGCCCCTGGTAGCGATGGAGACCGACAAGGCAGTGGTGGACGTTCCTTCACCCCAGGCCGGGCAGATAACCGGGCTGTTTGGTGAGGTCGGCGACATTGTTGCCACCGGTGCGGTGCTGGTGGAATTTGCGGGTGACGAAGCCGCCGATAGACCGGACTCGGGTAGCGATAGCGGCACCGTGGTTGGTGATATCGAAGTCGGTGATAAAACCGTCACCGAGGAGGCGATCCAGGTTAAGGCCGGTGGTGCACGACTCAAAGCGACGCCGGCGGTGCGGGCACTGGCCCGCAAACATGATATTGATCTGAGTGTCGTCACTCCCAGCGGCAGCAATGGCACCATTACCAAAGCAGATATTGAGCGAGTAGCGGCCCTGCTGGAACAGGTGGGTGCCCTGGAGAAACTCACCGGAGCACGGCGGTCAATGGCGTTGAATATGGCCCAGGCTGGCGAGGAGGTGGTGCCGGCGACCGTTTTTGACGATGCAGATATTTCTGACTGGTCGGCGGGAACAGAACCGATGCCCCGATTGCTACGGGCGATGGTGGTTGCCTGTCAGGGTGAGCCAGCGCTAAATGCCTGGTACGACAGCCATGCGGTGGGGCGTCGACTATTGAGTCAGATCGATATTGGTATCGCCGTGGATAGCGAACACGGGCTCTTCGTGCCGGTATTGAGAGACGCACAGACTCTGGATGCGTCGCAGCTAAAAAACCGACTTGCGGAGCTAATTGAGCAGACGCGTGACCGCACTATTCCCGCGGCGGAGCTACGCGGAAGCACCATCACTCTGAGTAATTTTGGCTCGATCGGCGGCCGTTATGCCAACCCGGTAGTGTTGCCGCCAACGGTTGCCATTGTCGGCGCCGGGCGCAGTCGTGATGAGGTGGTAGCTCGCCAGGGGCAGCCGACCGTCAGGCGGATATTACCGCTCTCCCTCTGCTTCGATCATCGAGCGGTGACCGGCGGTGAGGCAACCCGGTTTATCCAACTGATGATGGCGGATCTATCGCTCGCAGACTAGCTTGTGGGTACCCGGCCTGGCTGCTCTCCTGACACTTCCCGGTTTCAAACCAGTGGCTGAAACCAGGAAGGCTGGATATCCTCAAAGGGATTAATGCCATTGATCGTGGCCGGGAAATATCCCAGTCCGCGCCGATGGCACCCTGTTATTCCGGACTAGCAGAGAGCCCCGTCCGTCGCTTCTATTCCAGCAGGAATTCCAGATGGGCCTTGTTGAAGGGTTCCGGCTCTTCCCACTGCGGCCAGTGGGCGCTGTTTTCCAGCACAACCATGCGCGCATCGGGAATCATCTTCATGCCTTCCTCCGCCAGCTCCACCGGCTGACCGGGATTATGACGGGTCCATAGAACCAGCGTTGGGCACTGGATATCGCGCATCAGTTCCGGGTTAACCCAGCGCTGGCACCAGGCATCGTCAACCACGCCCCCCAGCACACTCATGGCGATTTTGCCCATGACCGGTGCCATGCCTTCCTGGGCATAAACCTGGTAACGCACATCGACCAGTTCATCGGTAATCGATTTTTCCGGTTCGGCCATCAGCCAGCCAAGCCGGGCGCGAACGGCGTCTTTGGTCAGTTGCCCGGCAGCCTTGCGGGAGCGTTCCAGCGCGTCGCTTAGTTCGGCGCGGCCTTTGGCATTCGGTGGCATCAGGATGCCCGTGTTCTGCACCAGTTTGATGACTTTTTCAGGGTATTTAATGGCCGTCCAGGAGGAAACCATGGCACCCAGGGATTCGCCGCTCAGGTAGACCGGTTCGCCACCAATGGCGTCGATGAACTTCACCAGATGGTCGACAAAATCGTCGATGGTGTAATCGCAGTCTGGGCGGTCGGTGTAGCCGTGACCCAGCATGTCGATGGAGTAGACGTGGAAGTGTTCCGCGTGTGCAGCGATATTGCGCATGTAGGCTTCGGCGTGGCCGCCGGTGCCGTGTAGAAAAATCAGTGCCGGGCCTGAGCCGGCCTCAATCACCCGCGTGCGAATGCCGCCGGCGTCGATATAGGTCTGGCGGTAGTCCACCCCCATTAAATCAACCCAGATACTGCTCATATAACCTCCTCTCCGTGATTGAACGGCTAGACGTTGAAGCGAAAGTGCACCACGTCACCGTCCACAAAGACGTACTCCTTGCCTTCCTGGCGCCATTTACCTGCTTCCTTGGCGCCCGCTTCCCCTTTATATTCAATGAAGTCTTCGTAGGCAATGACTTCTGCCTTGATGAAGCCCCGTTCAAAGTCAGTGTGGATGACGGCGGCGGCCTGCGGTGCCTTGCTGCCGGTGGTGATGGTCCAGGCGCGGACTTCTTTTTCGCCGGCCGTGAAATAGGTCTGCAGGCCCAGCAGTTCGTAGCCGGCACGGATTACCCGGTTGAGGCCCGGTTCATCAAGATTCATTTCGCCCAGAAATTCAGCTTTTTCGTCATCGTCAAGCTCAACAATTTCGCTCTCGATGGCGGCGCTCACCGCGACCAGTGGCGCCTTTTCTGCAGCGGCAATCGCAGCGACCTGATCGAGCAGGGGATTATCGCTAAAACCATCCTCAGCCACATTGGCAATGTACATCACCGGTTTAATCGTCAGCAGATGCAGTTCGTGAAGGGAGGCAATTTCTTCTTCGTCCAGATCCAGCGTGCGTGCGGGCAAAGCCTGATCAAGATGGGCTTTTAAACGCTCGAGCAGTTTTTCCCGCGCAATGGCGGCTTTGTCGCCGGTTCTGACCAGCTTGGTGGTCTGGTGGAGGTTTCGCTCGACCGCTTCCATGTCGGCCAGGGCCAGTTCGGTGTTGATGACCTCGATGTCCGCCGCTGGATCGACCTTGTTGGCTACGTGGGTAATGTCGTCGTCCTCGAAGCAGCGGACCACGTGAGCGATAGCCTGAGTTTCGCGGATGTTCGCCAGAAACTGATTACCCAGGCCTTCGCCTTTGGAAGCTCCGGCCACCAGTCCGGCAATATCGACAAATTCCATGACGGCGGGAATGGTCTTTTGTGGGACGGCGATTTCGGTGATCGCCTGCAGGCGGGGATCGGGTACTTCGACGATGCCAACATTGGGCTCGATGGTGCAAAAAGGGTAATTAGCTGCCTCGATACCCGACTGGGTGAGGGCGTTAAAAAGGGTCGATTTACCGACATTGGGCAGGCCAACGATGCCGCATTTAAAACCCATAAAAGAACCTCTCTACTCGTTAATTTTGGGCTGGATCACTGTGCAGGTCATTCATGACCCGTTGAAACTCACCTGCCAGAAGTTGATCCAGATGC
>Ga0209578_10002185_pt1 | contig 16615 bp, 15 predicted proteins | sample tdAd472_FD_187127 | JGI IMG/M metagenome (GOLD analysis project Ga0209578, IMG submission 187127) | Marine sediment microbial communities from the Atlantic coast under amendment with organic carbon and nitrate - tdAd47.2 (SPAdes)... | ecosystem: Environmental > Aquatic > Marine > Coastal >...
ATGGGCCGTAGGTTTGAGAGCTTAAATTTCAATTCTCCGGGTTGTGTGCTCCAGCGATTCGAAATGGAAGGAAATTGCTGCGTTTCATTAAATGGCATAAACGAAAATGTTAAAAGGAATAATCGATGTCTTTTGCACTGACGGATGAGCAGATCATGATTCAGACCATGGCCAGGGAGTTTTCGAGGAAAGTCGTTGCGCCGACTGCTTCGGAACGCGATGAGACCAAGGAATTTCCGGCTGAAAATATTAAAAAGATGGGAGAACTGGGGCTTATGGGAATGATGGTCCCGTTTGAATATGAAGGGTCCGGTGCCGACACGGTGAGTTATGTCCTGGCCCTTTCCGAAATTGCCTATTCCTGTGCTTCAACTGCAGTGATTATGTCGGTTCACAATTCCATTGTCTGTGAAAGCATCTACCGGTTGGGCACCGAGATGCAGAAGGAAAAATTTTTAAAACCGCTTTCTAGGGGAGACATCATCGGCGCCTTTGCCATGACCGAACCCCATGCCGGCTCGGATCCTGTCCGGCAGTCGACCACCGCTGCCCGAAAAGGTGATGCGTACATTATCAATGGAACAAAACGGTTTATCACATCCGGAAAGAATGCCGGATTGGTTATTGTTACGGCCATCACCGATGAGACACAGCGTCACCAAGGTATCAGTGCATTTATCGTTGAGAAAGACACCCCCGGACTAATTGTGGGAAATGAGGAAGATAAAATGGGCCTCCGTGCTTCCGATACCACGGACCTAATCTTTAACGATTGCATCGTTCCTGCTGAAAACAGATTGGGAAATGAGGGAGACGGTTTTAAAATCGCCATGAAAGCGCTGGACGGCGGGCGCATCGGTATCGCGGCCCAGTCGGTGGGGGTGGCCCAGGCGGCATTCGATGCTGCCGTAAAGTATGCTAAAAAGAGAGAGCAGTTCGGCCAGTCGATTTCCAAATTTCAGGGCCTTCGCTGGATGATCGCGGACATGGCCACAGAAATAGAAGCGGCACGGCAGTTAATGCTTTCAGCCGCCGCCATGAAAGACAGGGGCGAAAAAATTATCTCACAGGCGTCCATGGCCAAGCTTTTTGCCTCTGAAATGGTCAACCGGGTGACTGCAAAAGCGCTGCAGATCCATGGCGGGTATGGATTTATTAAAGACTATCCGGTTGAACGTTTTTACAGGGATGCCCGGGTTTTTACTATTTATGAAGGAACCTCGGAGATTCAGAGGGTGGTCATCTCCAACCACATATTAAAAGATAAGCGTCGTCCTTCACACGGATCCTGAGTCACGTTCAGCCCTTTTAAAAAAAATGTCGCATTCAGATCATCCGGTTTTTAAACGGTCAAGCTTCACCCATTCACGGGTGTTATTCTTTGAAAATTTTGGCCGCCAGATCGATATCTTCCGGACAAAACACAAAAAGGCATTTTTCATCGGGTGACGAAACCGTTCCGTAAACATAGTTGATATTGACGCCTTCTTTTCCAAACTTATTTGCCACGTCTGCAAGTGAACCCGGTTTGTTTTCAAGTTCAAGGGTCATCACCGGCATAATATCGAAAAGGTAATCATTTTTTGACAACAGATCGATGGCTTTGTCCGTCTGATCAACAATCATCCGGATTAGAGCGAAACGGGCCGAGTCCTTCCGCATGGAATTGTAACTGGCAACCGAAGCGATCCGTTTTATGGATTTCCCCCGGGCTTCAAAAAGATTCTGCACATAGCTCGATGCGTCTTGTATGGTGAGCGCATCGATGTTGATGCCCTCGTTTGAAAACAGGGACGTCAGTTTTCCAAGTTCTCCGGGAACGTTTTTCAAAAATAGTGATATTTCGGTCCTGACCATGTCTTACTCCTAATTTTTTGCATTGATAAAAGCAATATAGCCGTTTCAAAAAACTTTCACAAGCAAAATAAAATTATGAGTTATTCGAGGATTCCTACAGAGAAGGCCAGGGTGAATTGCCCGGTGTAATAAAGGGGCAGGCCGACGAGCCGATTGAAAAATTCCTTTTTCAAAAATCGGTCCCGGGCCACAAACACGTCGGAAATATAGAAAAGGAAAGCACCGATAAAAACCATTCGGCGTCCCGATAACATCAGTCGTGAATTGTCTAAAACCGACCATGCTCCTGAAAGCATCACGGTGATGACGATGCAGTAAAGCAGAACCGGTGTTTTCATTGTCCCCAAGTGGGGCTTGAGCCAGAAATAGATCCTGCTGCTGATACAAAGAACGATGATAGATCCTCCCCATGTCCACGCACCGGGTTGGGCGACATAGAAAAAACCGAATATGTAAAAAATATGCCCCAGCAAAAAAGAGATCAGACCCCAAAGAAACATTTTTTCCTGCTGAAAGGCCAGGCAGATATCTCCAAGCAGACATAACAGCAGCCCCGAAAGTAGAAAATGATAATAATGGGTAATCGGGTGGGGCTGCACCAGAACTGCAAGAATGAAAAGCGATGACAGGAGAGCTTTTGCTGACAGAAGACCTTTTATATTTTGACGGTTTTCGTAGTGAAGCAGTACCGTCAGAAGGATTATGGCTGTAAGGACGATCAGAAGATTGAGCATTTTTTTCGATAAAATTAAGATTTGCGGGATTTCTTATGATTGAGACAATTGATTAAAAATTTTTGCCACACGGCAAAATACTCGTTTCCCCCCACCAGATAGGTATCATTGTGGTCTGCGCCCGGGATTTCATAAAAATCTTTGGGAGACGACGCTTTTTCAAACAGACGACGGGCCATGGAAACCGGAATGGTCTGATCAACTTGTCCATGGACGAACAAAAGGGGTGATTTTATATTCTCGATCAAGGATAGACTGTCATATTTGACGGTGGATGTCGGCTGCGGTGCAAAAAAAGGAAAATAGCGTTGCATCATCTCATCCGTGGACGTGAACGCGGCTTCCAGAATGACCCCCAGACAGTCTTCCCTGCCGGCGATATCGACGGCCAGGGCGGTTCCCAGGGACCGACCGAACAGCAATACAGATGATGCTTTAAACCCCTTGTCTCGGATCAGATATTGAAATGCTCCGTGGGCGTCTGAGAAAGTCCCGGCCTTCGATATTTCCCCCTGGCTCAGGCCGTATTCGCGGTAATCAAAAATGAAGATCGGAATCTGAAGGGCATCGTGAAGCTTTTTAAGATTGTGCAGCCGGTGACTGATATTTCCCGCATTGCCATGAAACCACAGAAGTACTGCACGCGTATCCGGACCGTGTACGAACCAGCCGTGCAGACGGGTGCCGTCCTGAGCCGGAAAGAATACATCTTCATAGTTGTCCAATCGGTAATCTTTGGGTGTGGCTTCGATGAAGTTGTCCGGGAAAAATACAATACCTTTTTCAGACATAATACCCATCCTTGACCTATTTTACTCAAGTTCTTCGCCCGGTGGAGCATGGCCGGAAAGCGGCGTTGCGAAACTTGAGTGGTTGAAAAAAATTTCGAAAGAAAACGATTTTTACGAAAAAATAGCCTTATCTTCCTGATCTGTCAAGGAATATGCTCTTAAGGCTTGCCCGTGAAAGCCCATGGACCACAAATAACAAGAATCTTTACAAGTTGCCAATATTGTGCGATAACGTCGAAAATAGTCTTTCTCCCCACATTAAGACAATTGGATTATCGCTTCTATGCTCCGAGAACTCTCCATTAGAAACTTTGCCATCATCGACGACCTTCAGATATCCTTTTCAGAGGGGCTGGCCATCTTGAGTGGTGAGACCGGCGCCGGCAAATCCATCATCATCAATGCCGTCAATCTTCTCCTCGGCAGCCGGGCGACGGTAAAGCTCATTCGTACCGGTTACGAAACAGCAGAACTCGAAGCATTGTTTCAAATCAAAAAACAAAGCCCCATTGCAAAAATTATGAAAGACAACGGGTACAATCCTGAAGAAGGGCTGTTGATCAGAAGGATTATTTCCCGAAAGGACCGACACCGGATCTATATTAATGGACGTTTTACCACCATTGGGATACTGAATCTTATCACCGAAAATCTGGGGAGTATATCCGGGCAGCACGCTCATCAGGGGTTGTTAAAAGAAGACCAGCAACTGGCAATCATCGATCAATTTGGCGGGTTGACGGCTGTGCGCGGGAAAGTATCCAGGTGTTTTCACGAAATCGTTCCGCTGATTCGGAAATTGAATGGCCTGAAGCATAAAAGAGACCGGCAGGCGGAACACATACAGCTGCTCGAATTCCAGCAAAAAGAGATCCGGCAAGCATCGGTAACGCTCGGAGAAGATACTGCCCTGGAACAGGAACGGACACGCCTGAAAAACAGCGAAGCACTTTTCGAGGCGGTCCAGGGTAGCATCGAAATGCTTTATGATTCACAGGGCGCTGCTGTTGAAGACCTTTTGGCTGTGAAAAAAGATCTTGAGAGGGCTTCGACCATAGATCCCTTGCTTGGGCCAAAGGCGGAGCGTATCGCTGAAGCAGCTTTTCATCTTGAAGATGTTGCGGATGAACTTAGAACGTATTTGAAAAACATACAGATGGACGAAAGCCGTATGGATACGGTTGAAGCACGACTTGACATCCTCGTTAAGCTGAAGCGTAAATACGGAGGCTCGCTGGAGGCTGTGCTTTTGCGTCTTGAATCCATCGATCATGAGCTTTCGAAAATGGGAAATTTATCCGAGGATATCGCCGACACTGAAGAAAAACTTTTTGAACTGCATGGGAAATTGACCGAACTGGCCCATAAACTCTCCAGGGATAGGAAAGAAACAGCAAAAACACTGGCCCAAAAAGTAGAAAAAGAACTGACCTCCCTTAAGATGCCTCACACAAAGTTTAAAATATCGTTTCGAACCCTGCCGGCGGATGAAGATGCCGCTCCTTATCTTACAATTGAAGAACAAACCGTCTTCGAAACCGGGATCGACCAAGCAACCTTCCGGATTGCTCCGAATGTGGGAGAACCTTTGAAACCGCTTCCCAGTATTGTTTCTGGTGGCGAACTGTCGAGAGTGGTGCTCGCATTAAAGGCCATACTTGCCGAAACAGAAGCGGTGGAGACCATCGTGTTTGATGAAGTTGATGCTGGAATCGGGGGGAGTGTGGCAGAGGTCGTCGGTAAAAAACTGTCCTCTCTTGCCCGTCATCACCAGGTCATCTGCATCACCCATTTGCCTCAGATTGCCAAATTTGGGGATCATCATTTTAGGATCTCAAAGCGGGTTTCAGATGGAAGAACCAGCACCACCATCAAACGACTCAGTGAAACAGAACGCGTGAAAGAGATCGCCCGGATGCTGGGGGGCGAAAAAATAACCCGAGCCACGCTGGATCATGCCCATGAGATGCTGGACAAAAGAAATTAAGTGATACCTAAATCGAGTGTTTCAAATCGCGCCAGTGTATTATAAATATAATATTTTTAAGGGTTTATATTGTTATAAAGCATTAAACACCATCATCGACTCGGTAGATAGGAATCCAAACAAGAGTGTCACAATTTGAAACCCTTCGGGCTTGCCGAGTTTACCGAATCTGCTGCGTTATGAGACATTTGCAGTAGCATACTACGGCTGCATGTCTCATGCCTTGCATCTTCGGCAAACTCAACAATTGCTCAACTTAGGTGATACCCTAATATTTTTCCCAGTTTGTTTGCGATCAATTAGGGTGCTTCAAAATTAGAATACAATGACCTTCTACAGCATTCCACCATTGTTGACGCTGATTTGCTTTCTCGCACTGGCGGCTTTGGCGATTTTTCGCGGGCCAAGGACCCGGACCAACTTTCTTTTTTTAACCATTTGCGTGCTCGGGTCTTTTCTTTACTTTGACATCCTATTTGCCTTCAATGTCAAATCAGCGGAAGCAGCGCTTTTTGTCAGTCGCACGGATCATTTTTTCATTGTCTACCTCTTCCCGGTATATGTCCATTTTTTCCATGCCTATCTCAATATTTCCGGGCGAAAATGGCTGATCAAGGCGGCATATGTCTATTCATTTGTCCTGATGTGCTTTACACCGACGCCATTTTATATTGCGTTCATGCAGAAACATTATTTTGGTTACTTCGCAAGGGGCGGCCCCCTCTATCCTTTCTTCGGCCTGGCCAGTCTCTTTGTTACCCTATATGTTTTGATACTGATCCATCAGGCCATACAGCAGGAACAAAGCAACTCCCACAAGAACAGGCTGAAGTATCTTTTTGCCGGATTTGGAATCATGGGTCTCATGAACGGGCTGAATGTCTTTACGATCCAGGGATGTTCGGTGTACCCTCTCGGCAATTTAAGTTTTATTCCCTTGATTATTTTTGCGGTAGGCCTTTTCAAACACGACTTGCTGGACATGGGGATTTTGATCAGAAAAAGCCTTATCTATTCGATTCTGACGGCGTTTTTAACATGCTTGTATGCCCTGCTCATTATTGTGGCCGACAACATTTTCAAGGGGTTTCATCTTTCAAATTCGATGTATTTCCCCATATTCTTTTTTATTCTCATTGCGTTTGTCTTCGGACCGTTAAAATCAAACGTACAAAACCTTGTCGATCGTATTTTCTACAAAGGCAAATATGACTATCAGAAGACCATCAAACATGTGAGCCAGATGGTCGTGTCGGTGCTTGATTTTGACGCAATTGCAAAACTTCTGATGGATACGGTGGCCGATACGATGTTCGTGGACCATTGCACCCTATTTTTGTCAGGCATCTCCGGGAAAAAATACGTGAATTTTGCAGTCCGCGGCAAACAGATGAATTCTGATCAACCGCTTACATGGCGTGAGAACTCCGCTCTGGTGAAATGGATGCAGACGCATCGCCAACCTGTTGTAAAAAACAGTTTAAAAAAGGATACCATAAATGCCATGTCCCCGGATGTACTCTCAGATATGGAGGCGTTGAATGCCGAGATAGCGCTTCCCCTGATATTCGAGGAGACGTTGAATGGATTCGTTGTGCTGGGTGAAAAGCGTTCCGGCGATCTTTTTATACAGGAGGACGTTGATCTTCTTGAAACACTCTCCAGCCAGAGTGCTCTTGCCATTGAAAACGCCCGTTCCTATAAAGTCATCGATGACTTGAATAAGGATCTTGAAAAAAAGGTTGAAGAAAGGACCCGCGCCCTAAAAGAGGCCCTTTTTGAAAAGGAGCGAACCCAAGAGCAGTTGATCCGTTCGGAAAGCCTGGCTGCCATCGGCCAATTGGTTGCGGGTGTTGCCCATGAACTCAACAATCCCCTGACAAGTGCCACCAGTCTGGTCCAGTCGACCATCGAAGACATGGAACAATGGGATAGAAAAAATCCCCCGGACGAGGACTTGATCGATGATCTTAAGTTTGTCGATCGGGAACTTGTCCGGGCAAGATCGATTGTTTCAAGTCTTCTGGGACTCTCCAGACAAACCCAGACCTATTTAGAATCGGTCAGCATCAATTCCGTTGTCAAAGATGCGTTACGGATTATGTACAACCAATATAAACATTGCGATCTTAAAATCGTTGAAAATTATGCCCCGGAGTTGCCGGATATCCAGGGGAATTTTGCAAATTTGGGTCAGGTGGCGCTGAATATTATCCACAACGCCATCCAGGCGGTTATGGATATAAAAGGGACGGTGTTTCTTTCTACACGGTTTGACACACATGCAAACCAGGTTGTTTTTTCGTGCAAAGATACCGGGTCCGGTATTCCCGTGTCGATCCAAAAGGACATTTTCAAACCTTTTTTCACCACCAAGGCGGTGGGGGACGGCACCGGCCTCGGTCTGTATATCTGCCACGAAATTGTTCGGAAACATGGCGGCACTTTAAAATTTGAAGACCCTGACGGTCCGGGGGCATTGTTTGAAGTTCGATTGCCTGTAGCGGGTTAGTGACCATCCACAAACGGCATCTTTCGGCCCTGGGCGGCGTTTTCGCTCTTTTGAAATCCTCAAAATAGCACGCTATTCCTCCGGTTTCAAAATCGCTCAGACCTTGCCCCGAACCAAAATCTACCATTTGTGGATGGACATGAGTTAGAACTGGTTTGAAGATGTTTTTACGCGAGCCCTTAGCATGGGTTGTTGAATCTTGACAATTTAGTGAATATGATGGAAAAGATCATTGTCGATCCATATTTAAAAAAAAATATTATACAGATTCTATGCTCAAGGGTCTAAAGGAGTGTTAACATGCCGATATATGAATTCAAGTGCTTAAAATGTGAGGAATTTATCGAACTGCTCGTCATGAATAAGGATGAAGAAATTGATCTCAAATGCCCAAAGTGCGCCAGCGAGGATCTCGAACGGGTTTTGAGCTCCACCAACTTCAGCATGGGCATGGGTTCCGGGACCGGCCAGGGAGCTAAATCCCAGACCAGAACTTGTGGAAGCGGTTCGTGCACCACTTACGAAATACCCGGTCACACGCAATAAGTGTTTTCCCCAAGATAATTTTATGCTTATACACGATGATATATTTTTCTGGCATGGTTGGGGCGGAAAGCTAAAACTCGGTAGCGGGAAATGCAGGCTGCGCATCTATGATCTTAAAAAGGGAGATAAAAAGGGCCTCATGCATTTAAGGCCTATTATTGTCGTGGTATCCGACGTTGAAGACAGTAAAATGTCGGTAAGAAGTTGCAGCAGCCACATCGCCACTCTCGTTTCAAAGGAGTTCAATATCGATTCCCATCGAATGTTTTGGGTAGAGTATTATCCGGAACACCAATATGGGGTCGAGCCGTTACATGATATCCCCGAAAAATTTGATGCGGTTGAATTCGAATGGCATGGGGACAAGGCGATTCAACCCAAATGGCGTGAATTAAAAGCACCGCTGTTGGATGAAGTCAAAAAATTGATTTTTTCCTAAAACCGGGCGCTTTGCCCCCGGTGGCAAATGCAACGATCAAAGCACTAACGTGCTTTTGCCTTTTCAGCCTGTGGCCGAAAATTCAAGCCACCCGTTTTCCGGGTGGTCGTTGACGCGCGATGGATAAAAATACGACGTGCCACTGTTGATGTTAATTAGTTTCCATCCATAAATGGCTATTTTTCCGATGACCGGCGTTCTCCGCGGGTTTCCGCCCTCGACGTACAGGCGTACGCCTCGGGCGAAAACCCTTGTGCGGCCTTGTTCATCGAAAAAATATCTCATTTATGAATTGGAAACTGCTTAGTGCTCAAATGAATTTATGGATGGGCACTAATTAAAGCCAATCTCCTTCGGAGGCAATCAAAGCCGGGTACTTTGAGCCCGGATCTATATTTTTTAAGCGCTTATTTTTACAAACGAAATTCCTTTTTCAATATCCGCCATTCATATTGCTCGGCAGCATATTTGCGGCGCGGATGAAATTTTAGCATTCCCCTTTAAATTCAAAATAGGGTAAAGGCAAACTAAAAAAGAGGTAACAATGGCTTTCAGCTTGGCGCTCATCATTATTTTGGGGTTAGTCGCTGATTATCTGTTTAAACGCCTGCAATTGCCCGGTCTGATCGGCATGCTTATCGTCGGGGTTCTGGTCGGGCCTTATGTATTGAATTTTATGTCTCCTGAAATGATGGGAGTTTCAGGAGATTTCAGAAAAATAGCCTTGATCGTGATTCTGCTTCGGGCCGGATTTGAACTCCGCCGGGATGCCTTGAGACGGGTCGGACGCGCTGCGGTTATCATGAGCGCCGTGCCGGCTGTTTTTGAAATCGGCGGGGTGATGCTTGTGGCGCCAAGGCTACTAAATATAACCTATCTCGAGGCCGCCATTCTGGGTTCCATCTTGGCTGCGGTCTCTCCGGCTGTTGTCGTTCCTCTGATGATCGACTTTATGGATCGAGGGCGGGGGTCTAAAAAGGGAATCCCCACCCTGATCCTGGGTGCTTCTTCGTTGGATGATGTTTTTGTTATCGTTCTGTTTACCGTATTTTTAGGCATGTACGGTGGAGATCAGAGCAATATTTTTATTCAGCTGGCTGAAATTCCGATTTCCATCACACTGGGGATTATCGTAGGAATCATTCCCGGATATTTTTTGTACCGTCTTTTTACCAAATATGACTGGCGTCCCCCTAAACGGACGATGATGGTCATGGGGGTGGCCATACTTCTTACCTGGATGGAATCGGTTTGCGAAGCGTATGTGCCTGTGGCAAGCCTTCTGGGCGTTATGGCCATCGGGTTTGTCATTTTGGAAAAATCAGAACCCATCGCACATATTATTTCTCAGAAACTAAAGAAACTGTGGATATTTGCAGAGCTTTTGCTGTTTGTTCTGGTGGGGGCCCAGGTGAACATTCATGTGGCCTGGAAAGCAGGATTGGCCGGAACCCTGGTTATTTTCATCGGTCTTATCTTTAGAAGTGTCGGCACGTATGTGTCACTCATTGGGACGCCTTTTGATTGGAAAGAAAGGCTCTTTTGCGTGGTGGCGTACATTCCCAAAGCCACTGTCCAGGCTGCCATTGGGGCGGTTCCCCTTGCGGCCGGCGTTGCTTCGGGAGAGGTAATTCTGGCTGTCGCGGTTTTGTCCATTCTCCTAACGGCGCCCATTGGGGCCATCGGCATTATGATTTTTGGTGAAAAAGTTCTAGATTACGGCGAACTTTCCATGTACCGGTTTAAAGAGTTGCGGGAGAAGCTGGCGCTTCCCCATGTGGGTGAAAGGGTCAGAAGCAAAGTCTCCGGATCTATATGGAAGGTGATCGAGCAAAAAGAAGTGTGGCTGAAGGACCCCGCAAAAGCAGGCAGCTCCGAAGGTGCTTTGGGTTTGCTTCCGGCCATTTATTTGCGGTACTGGAGAGAAAGCAAGAATACGGGAGCGGGCAAAGGTAAAACGCTGTCGTATCATTACACCCAGGAAGACGGGTCATTTCAGGATCATTGGGAAGTCCTCTATGCTTGGTAGTGTTATTAATAAGTCAATTAGATACTCGACATACTCCTTATCAATGGAAATGTTACCGAAGTCTTTTTACAAGTGCCTAAAGTTTGAAGTGATCTAAAATGCCTAAAGTTGAGGTAGCGCTAACGCGCTGTCATTAAATATAAATGGCTGAAAAATTTCTCAACTTTAGCTCACTTGTAACTTCGTCTGTTTTAATATCAAAATCAGCAAATCAGTAAAAATGTCGAGTTGGATTTGTACTTCTTAGTAATCTCAAAAATTAACTGGACGAGTTGGGAGGATATTATGGGATGCAAAGTGATTCGAACGGATCGAGCGCCGGCGGCCATCGGGCCGTATTCTCAGGGGATCGCTGTGGCGCCCTGGCTTTTTGTAAGCGGGCAGCTTGGCATGGAACCTGAGACCGGAGAACTGATCAGTCCTGATTTTGTTCCCCAGGCCAGACAGGCTCTGGAGAACCTGCGACAGGTGGTACTGGCCGCAGGATACGATCTTGACCATGTCGTTGCCGTAGATGTTTTTGTTATTGATTTGAACAATTTTGGTGATTTCAACGAAATATACACCGAATATTTTTCAACGCATCGCCCGGCCAGGGCCGTGGTGGAGGTCAGTGCGCTGCCCAAAGGCGCCTGCATAGAAATCAAGTGCATTGCATGCTACAAGCCGGGAACGTCGAGCACTTGAGTTTCATGTCCGGTCTTGCCCAGAAAACGTTTGATATTATCCCGAGAAATAACCAGGGTGCTGGTGTTAACAAGGGGATGGAACTGAAAAGCGTCTGACTCCCATAAAGCGGTGTCTATGATTATCTCCACCGCTTTATCCATATCGTTTGCAGCCGCAAAAATGGAGACAGATCCGGGGTCCACACCCAGATGTTTTTTCAAGCGTTCCGGAGAGCCAAACCGTAATTTGCTGCTGTTAAGAATTGCCGGCAGCGCTTTTAAATTGACCCGTTTTTCACCTCTGACAATAATCAGAAAGTGTCTTAATCCTTTTGTGTCGCGCAAAAAAAGACTTTTTGTCTTTGCCGCCGGTAGTGGCGGAACCAGTCGATGGACGTCCTCGACCGTAAAAACCGGGGGATGATCATGACGTTCGTATTCTATCCGGTGGTCGGCTAAAAATTTATAAATGTCGGTCATATCACTTTGCCTCCTGTTGATTTAATTCCTTGGTTCCAAAATATTAGCTTGATATTCTTATTGAATTTTAAATAGTTATCGTGGCATGATACGTGTGCTTCCCATAAATTTGATCCGATATAAGGAAGCGTTATTTAAAAAGCGCTATAGCACAAAACGCCGGCCAATTCATCCAAAAAATGGGAGATGAACCCCAATGAACGGACAACACCCAGAGACCATTATAAAGGAAGCCATTGCCCTTGCAGAAACCTGGCAGAATCGTGCCAATAGGTTGTTGACTTCAGAGGAAAAGGGGATCGCCGAACAAATGATGCGTCTGTTGACCCATCCCATGGACAAGGTGATTCTTACAAAAATGATCGATCAAAGTTTTAGGGCCCATAACCCGGCGCGGGTTGCGGATCAGATCAACAGTCTGCTTAGAAAATATGGTGTGCCCGATTTTTTTTCATCCGTGGACAAGCTGCTGGTACAAATGTTTCTCGGCTTGGGTCGGTATATCCCCAGTATTTCAATCCCAAAAATGATCGACAAAATGCGTCACGACAGCAGCCGCGCCATTATTCCGGGTGAAGCGGACGAGTTGAATGCACACTTGCAGAAAAGGAAAAAGCAAGGGGTTCGGATGAACATCAATCATCTGGGAGAAGCCCTCCTTGGGGAGACCGAAACGCTTCTTCGTCTCGATACATACATTAACGATTTGAAAAATCCCGAGATTGAGTGTATTTCCATCAAAATTTCCACCATCTACTCCCAAATCGAACCCTTGGCGTTTGAGCATACGATCCAAATCCTGAAAGACCGTCTTACCCGGCTTTACCAGGTGGCCAGGGATAATGTTTACATCCGAAATGACAAGACCACGGCTCCCAAATTGGTTGCCCTCGATATGGAAGAATACCGGGACCTGGAGATTACCGTTACAGCGTTTAAAAGGACCCTGGAGCAAGATGTGTTTAAAGATTATTCTGCAGGTATTGCTTTACAGGCCTATTTGCCGGACGCGTATTCCGTACAGCAAGAACTTACGGCCTGGGCCAAACAACGGGTGGCAAATGGCGGCAGTCCCATTAGAATCCGCATCGTCAAAGGGGCCAACATGGAGATGGAAAAGCTGGAGTCGGCCATCCGGAACTGGCCCCTGGCGCCATATGATAACAAGCTGTCTGTGGATGCCAATTACAAGCGAATGATCGATTTCGGTATGGCGCCGGAGAATATCCATGCGGTTCATTTGGGCATTGCATCCCACAATTTGTTTGAACTGGCCTATGCGTATCAGATGGCCCGACAAAATCGAGTTACCGATTATTTTTCCTTTGAGATGCTGGAGGGAATGGCCGATCATGTTCGGCGGGCCATTCATGAAATGGCCGGTGATATGATGCTTTACGCTCCGGTTGCTACCAAAGCGCAATTCATCAATGCCATTGCCTATCTCATCCGCCGGCTGGACGAAAATACCGATGCGGAAAATTTTCTGCGGTATTCGTTTAGTCTCAAAACAGATTCCAACGCTTGGGAATTTCTAAAAGAACAGTTTATTGATTCGTATCATTACAAGGAGCGAGCCGGCAAGACGCCGAACCGCATCCAGAATCGGGAACATGAATCGTTCCCCGAAATAATGGGAACGCTCCACGAAAAAGAATTCAACAACGAACCGGATACAGACTGGTCGCTGGCTGCAAATCGCAGATGGGCCCAAGCTGTCCGGGGAAGATGGAAAAAATCTTCGTCGGATCCGTTGGAAAAGATTCCCCTGGTGGTGGCCGGAAAGGAAATTTTTGCGAACCGGCCGATCAGAGAATCTATGGATCGTTCCCAGCTGCCGGAAGAAATCCGTGTGGCCGCCTATGCCGAGGCCGTTGATGAGGATGTGAACCGGGCCCTGGCTACGGGCGGGAACGATCCGGACGGGTGGCGCTTAAAAAGCATGGCCCAACGCCATGATATCCTTACGCAGGTGGCCATGGAAATTCGCAAGGCCAGGGGGGACCTGATCGGTGCTGCGGCTGCCGATACCGGGAAGATTTTTACCGAAGCCGACGCCGAAGTCTCGGAAGCCGTGGACTTTGCCGAATATTATCCTTTTTCCGCAAAGGCCTTTACGGATCTGAAAAATGTTCAATGCTGCGGCAAGGGATTGGGGCTGGTCATTTCTCCGTGGAATTTTCCCATCGCGATCCCCTGTGGGGGCATCGTGGCTGCACTGGCTGTCGGCAACACGGTGATATTCAAACCGTCATCGGCGGCAGTTCTGACCGCATGGCAGTTGTGCCAATGTTTTTGGAACGGCGGCGTCTCCAAAAATGTTCTGCAGTTTCTGCCGTGTTCCGGTTCGACATCCGGTGCAAAACTCGCTGAACATCCTGATGTGGATTTTATTATTATGACCGGCGGGACCGATACCGGGATGACTATTTTAAAACAAAGACCGGGGGTTTTTCTAACGGCGGAAACCGGCGGCAAAAACGCGACCCTCGTGACCGCCATGGCCGATAGAAGCCAGGCCGTGAAACATGTGGTTCACTCGGCCTTTAGCAACTGCGGCCAGAAATGTTCGGCCACGTCATTGCTGATCCTGGAGCGGGAAGTGTATGAAGACGAATCGTTTAAACGACAACTGGTCGATGCCGCCCGCAGCTATGCCGTAGGTCCTTGCTGGGATTTTGAAAACAGAATGGGGCCCCTGATTCAGCCGCCGTCAGGGGATTTGAAACGAGCGATGACACAATTGGAGGCCGGTGAATCCTGGGCGTTAAAACCGGAAAATGTCCAGGGCAATCCCTTTCTGTGGACACCCGGCATCAAATGGGGGGTGCGGCAGGGAAGCTTTACGCACCTCACCGAGTTTTTCGGCCCCCTCCTCGGTGTTATATGCGCCGAAAATTTGGATCATGCCATTGAGATGGTCAACCAGACCGCTTACGGGTTGACTTCGGGGCTGGAGAGCCTGGACCGTCGGGAGCAGGAATACTGGAAAGACCGCATAAAAGCAGGGAATCTGTACATCAATCGAGAAACCACCGGCGCCATTGTTCTGCGCCAGCCTTTTGGCGGTATGGGCAAATCGGCGCTTGGATCGGGTATCAAGGCCGGCGGTCCGAACTATGTCTCCCAATTTATGAATTTTGAAGATGTTGGATTTCCTCCGGCAGGCGCGATTCAAAACGATCATCGCGTATTACGGGTGGCTCAGGAATGGAAGGTGAAACTGGATTGGGACCAGTTGGGTGAATTTAAGACCGATTTGAGCCGGACCATCCGGTCCGTAAAAAGTTATCTATATCATTGGGAGCAGGAATTCTCCCGGGAAAAGGATTACTTTCGTCTGAGAGGTCAGGACAACACCTTCCGATATCTTCCGGTGGGTACGGTGGCCATCCGTGTTCATCCCGACGACAGTCTGTTTGACGTTTTGGCAAGAATCGCTGCGGTGCAGATATCAGGGTGTGAACTTTTGATCAGTCTTCCCCGGGGCTTGAACAACTCGGTTACAGCGTTTCTTTACGGTAAACAGGGCAAACGGTTTGTCGGTGATGCTCCGATGACCGATCAAACCGACAAGGATCTTATGGCGATGATGCCCGAGATCCAGCGTATCCGTTATGCGGCGCCGGATCGGGTGCCGGATGAAGTATTTCAGGTCGCAGCAGAGACGGGCTTTTATATTTCCCGAACAAAGGTTTCGATGGAAGGAAGAATAGAACTGTTGCAGTATTTTCAGGAACAAAGTATCTGTTCCAATTATCATCGATACGGCAATCTCGGCGAACGTACCCTTTGATAAACGAAATGGAGCCAAGACGTGAACGGGCGGACTTTTTTCAAGAGAGGAGATCCTGATGTTCTACAAGCGCGTTAACAGCGGTTATAAACAGGCCCTGAAAGGGGTAGAACTTAAGACTTTAGTATATGGCGACAAGACCCTTTGCACCGAATTCCGGCTGGAGAATGGGAGCAAGTTGCCCAGACATCGTCATCCCCACGAGCAGACGGGTTACCTGGTCTCGGGTCGAATTCGACTTTCAATCGGCCAGGAGATGTTTGAAGTCGCTCCGGGAGACAGTTGGTGTATACCCGCTAATGTTGAGCATGGTGCGGAAATTCTGATGGATTCGGTGGCCGTAGAAGTCTTTTCACCTGTGCGAGAGGAATATTTGCCGGAAAACCTGGTTTAAAACCCAAATTTTCTGGAACCTTGCCCGAGTCGGAAAAAACAGACCCAGCAGTTGCAGCGTTAAAGGCCGCAGGGTATATATTCACGTAAGGCGGATTGGAAGGGTCTGGTGCGTTATATGAAAGATATTGAAATTATAACACTTGAAGATTACAGCGATATAAGAGGCGCATTGTTTAGCATTTCTGAAGCGGACATCGGTTTTTTAGATAAAATACAAAACATCCATTTTGGAAAAATTCATTCAAATTCAATTCGTGGAAATCATTTCATTGTCAAACAGGATATTTTCTAAAGAGAATCCAGATACATTTCCCAAGATCCTGATGGAGTAGTTCATCTATTATAAAACAAAGAAAATGAATATGGACTCATTCCGTTGA
>Ga0209578_10002187_pt1 | contig 16595 bp, 11 predicted proteins | sample tdAd472_FD_187127 | JGI IMG/M metagenome (GOLD analysis project Ga0209578, IMG submission 187127) | Marine sediment microbial communities from the Atlantic coast under amendment with organic carbon and nitrate - tdAd47.2 (SPAdes)... | ecosystem: Environmental > Aquatic > Marine > Coastal >...
TCAGCGTTCATATGGCCGACTGATAACGCAATGTTGAATGCTTCAGTGACTTGCGCCAGGGCTTCGATTTCAAAGCCTTTGATTTCGGCGGTACCGGCGTTTACCACATCGGATGAGAAGAAAACCGGTGCAGGTTGAGCGGTTTGCACGGTCAGTTGCATGTCCTCATAATCCATTTCGAACCAGGTCACATTGAGACGCAGGCGGTCATTGAATAATTGGCTTTTGATGCCTGCTTCTATGGTTTCTACCGTTTCTGGGTCATAGCCGTTTGCTACATTCGGGTTGGTTGCTGCGTTGCCACGCATATCGAAACCACCGGATTTGAAGCCCTCGGCGTAACTCAAATAGACCATGATATCTTCGTTGATTTTCCAATCGACCTTAATGGATGGGCTGACTTCGCTCCACTCTTCATCGGCTTGATCATCACTGATGTCAGTAGACGCGCCGAGAAAAATATCATTGGCTGGGTCGCCAAAGGTAAAGCCAGAGCCCTGGGTAGTGCTATAGGGAAAAGATTGCGAGGTGTTATAGGAAATGCGCTGAATGTTGGAGTTTTTATCATCCTTGGTCACCCGTGCGCCGGCAGTAATCGTAATGGTATCGGTAAGATTAAAGCTGCCGTTAAAGTAGGCGGATAAACTTTCAGTATCCACATCGCCGCCAATGGCTAGATCAAAATGGTCACCATCCATATAGGGAGCACCGTTTAAAACTACATCAAAAGCGCCAGCTGAATTGCCTTCGAAATAGTAAATACCACCTACTAGGGCAAAACGGTCAGCCGTGTAATTGACCTGGAATTCATGCGATTGCTGCTCATCCGAATACTTGGCAGGAACATCAAAGGCATCTAACGGGGTCGATTCAAAATCAATAAACTGTTGGGTTTCACCTTCGCGGTCGGCGTAGATATATTTTATGGAAAGTGCGTCGCTAATATCGTACTGCGCGGTAATAGAAAAACCTTCGTTTTCAACATTGGATTTGTGCGTAGTACCGCAAGCGCCATCGAATGGATCGCTGGACGCTAGAAACGGTAAGCCGGTCGCGGGATGGGTCAACAACGTTTGGCTGGATTGAGAACCGCAAAGTTGATTGGATTCATCGTCTGTCTTATCCGCCGCGAAACGTAAAAATAATTTTTCAGTGGGTGTGTATTCAACATTAATACGGTAAACCAACACGTCTTTTTCGTAGTTTTCTTCGCTATCGGTAAAAACACCCGTCGCAATATCGTAACCTGTATCGACGTCGCCATAACCGTCGCGATCCATCTTTGCCACAGCACCGCCGATATAGAGTTGATTTTCGATCAGGGGTAATTGACCGGAGAGCATAACATCCTGCTGGCTATAAGAACCCACCGCAAGTTTTACCTTGGCGGTGGCGTCGCCGCTCATTTTTTTGGTGATGTATTTCAGGGCGCCGCCTACGGTATTTTTCCCATACAGAGTACCCTGGGGGCCGCGTAATATTTCGATGCGCTCGACATCAAATACCTCCAGTACAGCAGCTTGGGGGCGAGCATAGTATACGTCATCAACATACACGCCCACGCCGGGTTCGAAACCCCAAAGTGGATCTTGTTGACCAACGCCACGGATATAGGCTGTCAAGGTTGAATTCGTAGCCCGGCTCGCGCGTAGCTGAGTATTCGGTGAACTTTTTTCCAGGTCGATAATGCTTGTATAACCCTTATTTTCGAGTTCTAAAGCACTGAAGGCCGTAATAGAAACAGGCACTTCCTGCTGGTTTTGTTCACGTTTTTGTGCTGTAACAATAATCTCTTCTAGACTGGCGTTACCGGCTTCTTTGGCCCAGCTGGCAGCTGGCTCAATTGCTGCGATACTGACCGTAGCAATAAAAATGACAAGTGGTTTCTTGCTGAAATGTGAATTTTTCATAGTGCACCCGTGTTCGAGCCTGATATGTTAACTCGCTTGCTACTCGATTTCTGTAGCGAAGCCCCCCTCGCAAAAGTAGATATCCGCAGCTTTTCGTTGAGCGCCAAAGGCATCTACTCTAACTCAAAATATTCAACGCTTGTTGAAAATTTACAAGGAACGATATTCAACGCTTGTTGAAATGTCAAGTTTTATAGCAAATTATTCATGACTTTCCTTTTTTCTATTGGCTCACAAAAGAACACATCATAGAGGCTACTGAGTAGTGGCTTGAAGTTAAATATGCCTGAGTTAAGCGGGTCAATTGACCATAAATGCTGAGACAAAAAGTGAAAATTAATTTGGCAGGCTGTACTTGTGGCTTGACATTTTAATGGTCCTTGCATAATGTAGATAAAAATTTCAACAAGCGTTGAATTTAAGGTGAGTGGTTCCCCGCTTTTTTTTGGAGACAGTCCGCGTGAAATCAATACAAGCTCCGGCCCCCTTGTTACCAGAAATTATGGCCTTGCATAGTAAATGGTTAGCGAATAAGGAGGCGGCAATTTGCGGCGAGCAGCGTTTGAGTTGGACGCAATTTGGTGAGCGCATAAACGCTGTCGCTAATAGTTTGATCGATCGAGGGTTGCAGACCGGCGATAGAGTTATAGTGCTCATGAGCAATGGCTTGCCGATGCTGGAGGCGCTATTTGGCATAATGACAGCGGGCGGCGTCTCAGTTCCCATCAATTTGTCGGTGTCAGATGAAGGCCTTACCAATATGATTGAGGATGCGGCTGCTGAATTTATCATGGTTACCTGCGATCAGTGCCAGCGTGTTGAAGCCATTCGTGCACAATTGCCAAGCCAGCTCTGTACAAACCGCATCCTGGCGCGTGGAAACTTAGAAGAAGAAATTCTTTCAGGTTGGCTCGATTATGAGGAGTTTATTGCTTCCGGCTCGTCTACATTCCCTGATGTAGCGATTCAGCCGAGTGACTATCTGAATGTGATTTATAGCTCTGGCACTACCGGGTCACCGAAAGGTATTGTGCATAGCCATCAAGGACGTCGTGATTGGGCTTATGATTTGGCAATTGCATTGCGCTACCACGGTGGGGCGAAAACACTCTTCACCATCGGCTTGTATTCCAATATCTCCTGGGTAGCGATGTTGGCGACGGTATTGGCGGGTGGTACTCTGGTTATCCACAAACAGTTTGACGCCAAGCAGTTTTTGGCAACAGTAGAACGCGAGCGCATTACCCATACTGCTATGGTACCGATTCAGTTTCAACGGGTGGTTGAGGCTTACCGTGAGCAACCTCGTGATATCTCGTCAATGCAGGCGATGATGGCATGTGGATCACCGTTGTTTGAATCCTTAAAAAAGGAGATCTTCGCAGTATTTCCCTGCGGCATTATCGAGTTGTACGGGCTGACCGAGGGCATTATCACGACGCTCGAACCGGAGGAGGCTGAAGGACGCTGGACTTCGGTTGGTAAACCACTGATCGGTACGGATATTAAAATCGTTGATGATGACGACGCTGAATTAGCGGCTGGGTTGAGCGGTGAAATTGTTTCGCGGGGAAGGATCAGTATGCCCGGTTATCTCAATCGGCCCGATGCAACGGAGGCATCGATTTGGTGGGATCAGACCGGGCGAGAATGGTTACGTTCGGGGGATATAGGGCGTATCGATGAGCAGGGTTATCTTTACATTGTTGATCGTAAAAAAGATATGATTCTGTCCGGTGGACAAAATATTTATCCGCAGGATATTGAGGCAGTATTGATTCAGCATGAGGCCGTCAACGAGGTGGCGGTGATCGGTGCACAGAGCCGACGCTGGGGAGAAACACCGATTGCATTTGTCGTGCCGGAGTTGGGTTCAGCGTTTTCATCCGCACAAATTCAGGAATGGTGCAATGACCGCGTCGGTAAGCAGCAACGTATTGCTGACCTGATTTTTATCGACGCATTACCACGCAATCCTAACGGAAAAATACTCAAGCGTGAATTGCGCCGGGAGTACGGGGGAAAAATTTATGACTGATTATCAGGATGCTTGGTATCAATCGGAAGATGGCTTAAGGCTTTACGCCCGGGATTATGTCAATAAGGACTCTTCAATCAATATCCTTTGTATGCATGGGCTGACCCGTAATTCAGCAGATTTTGAAGCACTGTGTCGTCATTTACACCCGCGTTTTCGCTTAGTGGTGGCGGATCAGCGGGGCCGTGGTCGCTCGGACTATGATCCCGTCGCGACTAATTATCATCCCGGCACTTATGTGAAGGATATGTTCAATCTGATTCAGCAGCTGGGTCTTGATAATTTAGTGCTCGTCGGGACTTCCATGGGTGGTTTGATGGCCATGATTATGGCGAGCCTGTTACCGGGAAAATTTAAAGGCGTGCTGTTGAATGATGTCGGCCCGGTAATCGAAGCGGCGGGTATTGCCCGCATTCAGGGCTATGTCGGTAAAGGTGCTCCGGTGACGAATTGGGATGAAGCGGTAGCTCAGGCACGTGCAATTAACGGTGCTGCGTTACAGGATTATAGTGAACAGGACTGGCGTAATTTTACCCGTAAACTCTATCGTGAAAACGACGAGGGCATCCCGGTGCTAAATTACGATCCAGCCATTGCGGTGCCAATGAATGAAGCGCAAACGCAGGCAGTTCCGCCCGATTTATGGTTTGCTTTCGAGGCGCTAAAAAACACTGCCTGCCTAGTAGTGCGTGGGGAAACTTCGGATATTCTGGGCAAAGCTTGCGTCGAAGAAATGCAGCGGCGCAAACCGGATTTACAGCTGGCAGAAATCGCCAATCGAGGACATACGCCGATGCTGGATGAACCGCAGGCAATTGCCGCCATCGATAGGTTTTTAGAAAAAATCGAGAGTGGATTTCGCTAATTTACAACCTGCTAAGTGCCATCTGCTTTCGGGGAAGCGGTCATGTTGCGGATTTGAGATATCCCTATTACCGCTTGCGTGCTAAGGTCAAGCCGTCGCCGATGGGTATTAAGCTGATATCGACCCGCTCATCGTGCAATAATTGTTCGTTAAAGGTGCGTATACAGACGGTGTCTATATCTTGTTTTTCCGGTTTGATGACGCTGCCGCCCCAAAGCACATTGTCCACGGCGATCAGCCCCCCGGAGCGAATCAAGGTTAAACAACGTTCGTAATAATTCTGGTAGTTTTCTTTATCGGCATCGATAAAAGCAAAATCAAATTGATCCTGCTGGCCTTCTAATAAGAGGCTGTCTAAGGTTTCTAGGGCGGGGGCTAGGCGTAAGTCGATCTTGTGGGCAACACCCGCTTTTTTCCAATATCGCTGCGCGATGTTGGTCCAGTCTTCGTCAATATCACAGGCTATCATTTGGCCGTTATCAGGCAAAGCACAAGCCACACTCAGCGCGCTATAACCGGTGAATACGCCGACTTCAATAGTCCTGCGTGCTCCCAGTAATTTAATCAGAAGCGCCATGAATTGGCCCTGTTCCGGTGAAATTTGCATGCGTGCTAACTCTTGCTGAGCGGTCTCTTCGCGCAAGGCTTGCAGTAGATCATTATCTCTGATGGAAACGGATTGAAGATATTGGTGTAGCTCTGATGTTACCTGAATGGTGAAGTGGCTCATAAAAACGTACCGCGCGTAGGAATATAAAGAATAGTGAATTAATCCAAAATTACTCAGTCTTAGGGTTTTTGGTTTACCCTCAAAGCATATAGAATGTCGGGCTTTACAGCAATTTGTCTTGGTTCACAGTTGTCTTGGTTCACAGTTGTCTTGGTTCACTAGAGGTTAAATCGGAATTAGTTATGTTAAAGCGGATGGTCTTGATGTTGTTGGGTGTCACCTTGGTATTCGGCGGCATCTTCGGATATAAACTAGTTGAACAACATTTTATGGGTGAATATTTTGCCAACTTTACACCCCCGCCCAGAGTAGTGTCCGCCGAGTATGCCCGCGAAGAAACCTGGCAGCCCTATCTTTCAGCCATTGGCACCTTAAGTGCTGTTAATGGTGTTGATCTGAGTGGCGAAGTAGAGGGTAAGGTAAAAGCAATTCACTTTCAGTCCGGCCAGTTGGTGAAGCAGGGGGAGTTACTACTGGAAATTGATGATGAGGTGGAGCAGGCGAATTTAAAAAGTTTTCAGGCGCGCCTGAAATTAGCCCAATTGAACTTCCAGCGCGATGAAAAGCTTATTCAAAAACGACTGACTTCTCAGGAGCAGAGTGATCGCAGCCGAGCGGAACTGGACGAAGTCTACGCCCTGGTGGAACAAACCAAAGCGACTATTGCCAAGAAGAAAATCAGGGCACCATTTTCCGGTAAGGTGGGCATTCGTCGGGTGAATCTGGGGCAGTATCTATCCAAGGGTGATGCCTTAACGACCTTACAGGCGATGGATGCCTTTTATCTGGATTTTAGTTTACCCGAACAGGATTATACGCAGATCTATCTGGATCAGGAGTTAATATTCTCTGTCGATGCTTATCCTGGGCAAACATTTAAGGCCAGAGTCAAAGCACTTAACGCCAAGGTCGATGCCAGCACCCGCAACATTCTGGTGCGAGCCCAGTTTGATAATACGCAAGGACTATTATTACCGGGAATGTTTGCTGCCGTAAAATTGATGCTTAAACAAAATGACAGGGTGGTGACATTGCCGCAAACGGCGGTGACCTATTCCCTTTATGGCGAGTCGGTATTCAAGGTGGATCAACAGGGAACGAACGAAGAGGGTGCGCCGCAATTGATCGCACAGCGTGTCAGTGTCGTTAGCGGTGATGCTAGGGATGATCGAGTTGCCATTAAGTCAGGGGTTGCGGCAGGTGATTTGATTGTGATTGACGGGCAGGTCAAACTAAAAAATGGTACCACGATCGCGCTTGCCAATAGTGAAGCTCTGAAGAGTGACGGCACTAACCCTGAAACAGCCAATGGTGAAGCGTCTTATGAAGTTCACTGATCTGTTTATCAAAAGACCGGTACTTGCCACAGTTATTAACCTTTTTATTCTATTGCTGGGCATGAATGCCTTTGAACAGCTAAGTATTCGTCAATACCCCAAGATTGAAGAAGCGGTGGTGACAGTATCAACCGTCTATGTCGGCGCTAGTACGGATCTGGTGCAGGGCTTTATCACGACACCGGTGCAACAAGCGATCGCTGGCGCAGAGGGTATTGACTATATCACTTCCAGCAGTGTGAACAGCAGCTCCAGCGTTGTTGCGCATATTAATCCCAACTACGATTCCGATCAGGTGTTGACGGAAATTATGGCCAAGGTTGCAGAGGTTCGCGGTGAGTTGCCAAAGGAGTCAGAAGACCCTGTTATTAAAAAGGGAACCAGCAGAGGTTCTGCCCTGATGTATATCAGGACTAATAGCGACTCAATGACGGATGAACAGGTCACTGATTACTTAACTCGCGTAGTCGTACCGAAATTCGCAACTTTAGAAGGGGTCGCCAGTGCCGAGATTTTTGGTGCGCGTAAATTTGCCATGCGAATCTGGTTAGACCCATTGAAAATGGCGGCACACGATATCACTGCCGATGAGCTGAATGTGGCCATCCAACGTAATCACTTTCTTTCTACCGCAGGACAAACTAAAGGCGAATGGATCGCGACTCAAGTGAAAGCCAATACAGATCTGAGCACAGTAGCAGGTTTTGAAAATATCGTCGTCATGCAGAAAGGCGATGTATTGGTAAAAGTGAAAGATATCGCAAAGGTTGAACTAAGCGCAGAAAATTTTGATAGTGGGGTTTTCTTTAATGGTAATCCTGCAGTCTTTATCGGTGTGTCGGCGACGCCCACCGCTAACCCGCTGGAGGTGAGTCAGCGAATTAAAACGTCTTTGGCCAAGCTGCAATCGGAGCTGCCCAGGGGCACTGAAGTGGAGGTGACTTATGATGCCACCAAGTTTATTCAGTCATCCATTGACGAAGTGGCGAAAACGTTACTGGAGGCGGCGTTAATCGTCATATTAGTGGTGTTTTTGTTTCTGGGTGAAATTCGTACTGTCATTATTCCGGTGGTGGCCATTCCACTTTCGCTGGTCGGTACGATTTTCCTAATGTGGACGCTGGGCTACACTATTAATCTGCTTACCTTGTTGGCGCTGGTGTTAGCCATTGGTCTGGTAGTGGATGATGCCATTGTGGTGGTTGAGAATATTCACCGTCATATTGAGGAGGGATTGGCGCCCCTGCAAGCGGCGCTTCAGGGAGCACGTGAAATCGCTACGCCCGTCATTTCCATGACGTTAACCCTGGCCGCTGTGTATGCTCCCATAGGCTTTCTCACGGGTATCACCGGAACCTTGTTTAGCGAATTCGCTTTTTCACTGGCGGGAGCCGTCATCATTTCCGGTGTAGTGGCGCTGACCCTGTCCCCCATGATGTGTTCAAAACTCATGCGCGGCGAGACGGAGGAAAGTTCGCTGGCAAAGAAGTTGGATATTATTTTTGGTAAGTTAAAAAACAGCTATCTGGGGGCTCTGCGAGGTACGCTGAATTATCGTCCTGTCGTGGTTGTGTTCGCCTTATTGGTGTTCGTCAGTATTCCTTTTTTGATGATGTTCGCACGTAGTGAACTGGCTCCGCAGGAAGATCAGGGGTCATTATTTCTGGCGTCCAAATCGCCTAACTACGCCAACATCAATTACCTCAACCGGCATACTGAAAATTTTGATGCGATTTTTAAACAATTACCTGAATTTGACGTGTCGGTAAGAGTAAACCGGTCTGGCGCACAAAATTCATCTTTCGGTGTGCTGGGCTTCACCCCTTGGGATGAGCGGCAACGTACCGCTATGGAAATTCAACCTTTAGTGCAGGCTGAAGTGGATAAAATACCCGGCATAGATGTGTTTATTTTCTCGCGCGAATCCTTACCTGGCGCAGGCGGTGGCGCACCGATTCAATTTGTGATTAATACCACTAGCGATTATCCTTCGCTAGCGCAATTGGCGGATCAGATGGCGTTGGAAGCGCGTAAAAGCGGTCTTTTCATGTTTATTGATAGCGATCTGAAATTTTCCAAACCGGAAGTTCGTATTTCCATTGACCGGGATAAAGCCGCCCAGATGGGGATCAGTATGGAGGCCATTGGTTCAGCGCTGTCGACCCTGTTGGGCGAGGGCTGGCTCAACCGTTTTTCGGTAGAGGGCCGGAGTTATAAGGTCATCCCACAAGCAGTTGCGGACGCGAGGACGGATCCGTCCTGGCTGAATCATTATTATGTCAGAACGGTGGGCGGTGAACAGGTCACCCTAGGCACGGTGATTAGCATGCAAACAATCGCGCAGCCAGTAAGCCTGAATCAGTTTCAACAGCTTAACTCCGTTAAACTAGAGGGCATGATGACGCCAGGTGTGAGCATGGGTGATGCGTTGCAATTCCTTGAACGCAAATCACGAGAAATACTCCCGGAAGGATTTTCTGTCGATTACGATGGTCAGTCTAGACAATTTATTACTGAAGGCAGTAAGCTTTATGTGACCTTTGCCCTATCTCTGATCGCCATATTTTTAGTGTTAGCGGCACAGTTTGAGAGCTTTCGTGATCCACTGGTTATTCTCATCAGTGTGCCGTTGTCAATTTGTGGCGCGTTGATCCCCATTACGCTGGGTTTTGTGACGCTGAATATCTATAGTCAGATTGGTTTGATTACGCTGATCGGGCTGATCAGTAAGCACGGAATACTGATTGTTGAATTTGCTAATCAACTACAGCGAGAAGGAATGTTACGCCTCGATGCTATTAGTGAGTCGGCGGCGGTGCGATTACGACCGGTACTAATGACTACTGCTGCGATGGTGTTAGGGGTGGTACCCTTGATTCTCGCTACAGGTGCGGGTGCCGTGAGCCGCCATAATATTGGCTTGGTCATTGCTACCGGTATGACTGTTGGTACCCTGTTTACCTTGTTTGTCGTGCCTGTCGTCTACAGTTATGTTGCCAAGGATCATCAAAACTCAGTTGCGATACCAGCGGTTTCTCAATAGTGCTGTGCGCATTGGTACGTGCAGCACTATTGGGTAGACGTCTCTTAAGATTTGATGGCGCGATAGATAACGAGTAATAAAATTGCACCTAAAACGGCTGTGGCAAAGCTGGCGAGATTAAAACCATCGACACCGCCGAAGCCGAAAAATGAACCAATAAATCCGCCGGTAAAAGCGCCCGCCACACCGATGATACTCGTGACGATGAAACCGCCGGCGTCTTTACCGGGCATAATCCACTTCGCTAGAATACCGGCGATTAAACCAAAAATAATCCAACTGAACAGCCCCATAATAGATCTCCTGACAGGTCTAAAGACATTTGTTTGATAAGCGAAACCAGCCTAAAACAAATGGTGGCAGTTTGCCACCCCTAAGATGATGCCTGATCTGAGGTTGATGACGGAAGGATGGATATCTCGCTGTGAAGGTCGTCTTTAAAACCGGGTATGTAACCCGCACTCGCGTGTTTCCTGGGCTTTGGTCGGGTCAAAATAGTCGGGTTCGTTGGGCAGGTCATGTGTCGTCAAATACGTATTCATTTCCGCTTCCGACCAGTTTAATAAAGGTGCTACCTTGATAAAGCCCTCTTTGGTGCGAGTGACGATGTTTAGCGATTGGCGAAACTCCGTTTGATCTTTGCGAATGCCGGTGATCCAAACTTCTGGTTTAAGCGTGTCGGTCGCACGTTTAAAGGGCTCTAGCTTTACCTGCTCGGTAAATTCTTCGTGCAGTGGATCATCAACGTCAGGGATACCGCCCATCATGACATTGAGCCGTGCGGTAGTGATGAGCGGAGTGAAGACGTCAATGTTAAGGTCCAACTTATTGATCATTTTGTTGGCAAAGCGATAGGTGGCCGAACTGTTGTAGCCAGTATCTATCCAGAGCACCTTCATGTTGTATTGAATGCGCGAAACCATGTGTAGCAGCACGGCCGAGTGGTCGCCAAAGGTGGTGGTGGTAATGGTGCGTCTGTTTAAATCAATTGCCCAGCGAATAATTTCCTGCGCAGATTTACCCGCAAGTTCGGCATTGATTTTGTCTAGGTCAAGCTCTGCTAATTTGTTGTCCAAAGCGGTGGTTTGTTCTTGCACGCAATTATCCGTCGTCGATACAGGTAGTTTTCAAAGTGGCTTGCAAGTATACGGGAAATCCCAATCTTACGGCATCCCAGCTTAGGAATATTATGCTATTAGGATATTACGGCTTGGCTGAGCTATCTATTTCGCACCAGCTATGTCATCAGCAGCGATTCGTCCGCCAGCACTTTAACCAAGCCATTAGTCAGCAGTGTCAAATCGATATCCTCAATGACAAAAGGCGGCATCAGGTAAACCAGTTTACCGAACGGTCGGACCCAAATCCCTGCGTTAACAAAGGCCGTAGTAATTTCCTGCATCTTAACTGGGCGCTGGGTTTCAATTACTCCAATGCCGCCAAGCACGCGCATATCTGCAACGTGATCGTAAGCTAGCGTGGGCGCCAACAACTGTTTGAGTTGGTCTTCAATATGTCGCACCTGTTCCTGCCAAGGGCTGGCAAGCAATAAATCGATACTGGCGAGAGCGACGCTACAGGCGAGGGGATTAGCCATAAAAGTTGGGCCATGCATAAAGACGCCGGGTTTTGCGTTACAGATGCCCTGGCTCACACGGTCGGTAGTCAAGGTGGCGGCTAAAGTCATATAGCCACCAGTAAGCGCCTTACCCAGACACATGATGTCGGGTGTCACTGCGGCATGTTCACAGGCAAATAGCTTGCCGGTGCGACCAAAGTTGGTGGCGATTTCATCCAGAATTAACAGTACATCATATTCATCGCAGAGTTCGCGTGCACGTCTTAAGTAATGTGGTGAATAAAATCGCATTCCGCCGGCACCCTGTACGATAGGTTCCATAATAACCGCGGCGATTTCACCATGATGTGATTGTAATAATTGCTGCATAGACTGGATATCGCTTTCATCCCAAGTTTCATCGAAGCGACATTGTGGCGCGTCAGCAAAAAATTGTGGCGTGAGGACATCCGTAAATAATTCGTGCATGCCGGTAACCGGATCACAGACGGACATAGCGGCGAAAGTATCGCCGTGATAACCGGAGCGGATAGTTAACATTTTGTTTTTCTGCGGTTGCCCTTGGGCGTGCCAATACTGTATCGCCATTTTCAGTGCCACCTCGACGGCGACCGAACCCGAATCACTGAAAAATACTTGCTGTAGCGCCGCAGGGGTTAACTCCACTAGCTTTTCCGCCAAGCGTATGGCGGGTTCGTGACTGAGACCGCCGAACATAACATGAGCTGTCTTATCCAGTTGCTGACGAATCGCTTGGTTAAGCCGTGGGTGATTGTAGCCGTGAATCACCGACCACCAGGAAGACATACCGTCAATTAGCTCTCGGCCATCTGCTAATTTCAGCCTTACCCCCTGCGCCGATTCTACCAGGTAAACCGGTGGCGACTGCGTCATTGATGCATAGGGATGCCAAACCTGCTGTTGGTCGAGCTGAAGTAAATGATCGATGGTGATGTTATGCATAGAACAGAGCTTATAGGATCCGAAAAATCGCATTCTATCCTGCCAACAAATGAAATAATACTCAGAGGTTGTTGAGCCGGATGTGCTGTTGTCGGTTATTGGGTTAGAATGGGCCGTTGTCTCTTTTTCTAAACGGGAGCACAAAAATGGGCCATAAAAAGGAGTCCGTATGAAACAGCTATTTGATTGGGGTAGTATTTTTGGTTACGGTATAGACACCGTTTTTCTCGTGGGAGTTGCGGGGATGATATCCACCTGTTTGTTGCGGCTATATCATATGAATTGGCCCATGAGTCATAGCGGGTAACTGTTTTATACGATGCGTTTTTCAAAACAACTGCCACTCTCAGCCGCCAAGGAAAATTTACGCCGTCTGATAGCCATCCGAGGGCTTGCGTTGTTGGTGCTGATGACTGGGGTTTACTACGCCCATAGTTATCTGGGTGCACCGCTGCGTTATCACCTGCTTATGTTGATCATCAGCCTTATGCTGTTAGTGGCAGTGGCTAGCGTATTTCGACTCCGATTACCCTGGCCAGTTACTGACGTAGAGTATTTTTTTCAGCTAGCGCTGGATGTGTTTGCCTTAACCCTACTGCTTTATTTTGCGGGGGGGTCAACAAACCCTTTTATTTCCTATTATCTGGTCTTGCTGACCATTTCGGCAGCGACATTACCTTGGCTTTATACTTGGTTGATTGCCGCCTCAACCATTGCTGCTTATAGCTTCTTGGTATTTTTTTATCAACCACTTACCGCTGCCACAAATGCGATGGTGATGGATCATACCCTGCAACGAGAAAGTTTTTTTAGTCTGCATATCTTAGGTATGTGGATCACTTTTGTCGCCAGCGCGCTCTTAATCACCTATTTTGTCGTGAAAATGGCGCAGGCCATCCGCGAGCAGGATGATGTGCTGGTACGAAGCAGGGAATCAGCCTTACATGATGAACAATTGCTGGCAGTCGCGACCTTGGCGGCAGGTGCGGCACATGAGTTGAATACGCCACTGTCCACGATGGCGGTCGTTATCGACGACCTGCTACACGAGCAAGCAGATAACGCGGAGTTGCGGGAAGATTTGAAGATACTGGCGAGTCAGGTACAAGCCTGCACGCGATCGTTGCAAAATATGCTGGAAAAATCTGCAGCCAGCACCAGCGAAACCGGTGAAAAGGTAGTGCTGGTGGATTATATACAGTCCCTAATAGATCGCTGGCAGTTGATGCGTCCTGATGTCCGTAGCCAGTTTCATCTGGAATCAAATGGAGCCAGTCCTCATCTGCGTGTCGATGAAACAATGAATCAAGCCATCATTAATCTACTCAACAACGCCGGTGACGCCAGCCCTGAGCGTGTGGATATCGAGCTGTCCTGGGATCGGGAGAACATGCTCTTAACCATTCGCGATTACGGTGCCGGTATCCCTCTGGCGTTAGCCGATAAAATGGGTAAGCCTTTTGTGACTACTAAGCGAAAGGGTATAGGTTTGGGGCTGTTTTTATCTCATGCAACCGTGGCGCGCTTTAATGGTCAGGTTGCGCTTTATAATCACGAGGAAGGCGGTACCTTGGCTGAACTGAGTATGCCGCTGGAACTTTGGAGTAAGTTTGAATAACCGCGTATTAGTGATTGATGATGACCCAGTGTTTACCCGGGTGCTCGCGCGTTCGTTGCGCAAACGCGGCCTGGAAGTCGAGCAGTCGCATAACTCGCAGCAGGCTTTACAGTTGGTCAGAGATTTTCAGCCTGATCGTGTCACGCTGGATTTAAAGATGATCAATGAGTCGGGATTGCAGCTATTGCCGGAACTGTTGAAACTCAATCCAACACTTAATATTGTCGTGCTGACTGGCTATTCGAGCATCGCTACCGCAGTACAGGCAATGAAATTAGGCGCATCGAATTATCTGTGTAAACCTGCTAATACGGAGGATATTTTGGCAGCGTTCAGCGCACAGGCAATCGCAGATGTCGATGTCGCTGACAATCCGGTCTCAGTCAATCGTTTGGAGTGGGAGCATATTCAGAAAGTGCTCGCCGAGAACGATGGCAATGTGTCCGCGACAGCGAGGGCGCTTGGCATGCACCGGCGGACATTACAGCGCAAACTGTCAAAGCGGCCAGTGCAGCGTTAGGATCTGATACGCCTAAGTTATCATCATCTGGCCTTCGTTACAGAAGGCGATATTTTCAGGAATAGCATATAAAATCCTGCTACGATATTACCCCCTTATCCCAAAAGTAGCTAAATTTTACCGGACCTTTTCTATGAGTCGTTATTGGAGTTCGATTGTCAGCAAGCTAGAGCCTTATGTGCCCGGTGAGCAGCCCAAGGTGTCGAATTTAATTAAATTAAATACTAACGAAAATCCCTATGGGCCTGCGCCTAGTGTGTTGGCCGCTTTGTTAGAAGAAACAACAGACACCCTGCGTCTTTATCCTGACCCTAACTCAGATGTCCTGAAGTGTGCTATTGCCGATAACTTCAAAATAAAAACCGAACAGGTATTTGTCGGTAATGGGTCAGACGAGGTTTTAGCGCATGTGTTTCAGGCGCTACTTAAGCACGAACTACCAATTTTATTTCCGGATATTACCTATAGCTTTTATCCGGTTTATTGTGGTCTGTACCAGGTTGAATACGCGACGGTGCCGCTCACTGATTCCTATGCGATTAATCTGCAAGACTACGTGCAAGCAAATGGTGGCATTATCTTTCCGAACCCGAATGCCCCGACCGGGTGTGGCTTGCCACTGACGGCAATAACAGGGCTGTTGCAAAACAATACCGAGTCAGTGGTGGTGGTTGATGAGGCCTATATCGATTTCGGTGGAGAATCTGCCGTCAGCCTGATCAATCAATTTCCAAATTTGCTGGTGATTCAAACCCTGTCGAAATCACGCTCACTGGCGGGGTTGCGAGTTGGCTTTGCTGTGGGTGACGCAAAGCTGATCGAAGCGCTGGAACGGGTAAAAAACAGCTTTAACTCTTACCCACTGGATCGATTAGCAATAGCAGGCGCGGTCGCGGCGATCCAGGATAAAGCTTACTTTGATGTCACCCGCAATAAAATAATAGCAACTCGCGACAAGTTGGCGAAAAATTTAACGGCTTTGGGTTTTGAGGTTTTACCCTCCCAAGCGAACTTTCTGTTTGTCCGTCATTCGGAAAGAGATGCAGCAAAATTAAGTCAGGCCTTAAGACAAGAGTCGATCATCGTGCGTCACTTAGCGCACCAGAGAATTAACCAGTTTCTGCGAATTACTATCGGCACGGAGAATGAGTGTGAACGGTTGGTGGAAGTGTTGGAGCAAGTACTTGGCTAATCAATTCTGGCCGTGAGTAGTGAGTATGGGGTGAGGCGGCCGATCTGTTTATCAGCTTTGTTCGATATCTTGTCGTACCAGAAGAGCTATGTTGATACCTTGCCAAATACGACATAACTTACCACCACAAAGAATATTCCACCACTAAATCGGGACCAGATAAAACAGACAATCCGACAGCGCGATGGGGATATTTTTGGTGATCATAAAAAGCTTTAAATCCTGCGTTGTGACCAGACAATTGCCCACCATGGCAAAGTAATGGCTGACATGATCATAGCCTTGGGTATCTCGCGCTACCAGTGCCGATAACCCGCCAGGGCCTAACCAGCCTAAGTTAGTGCCCTTGGCCACTAAGCCGAAGTTATAGCGTTCGACATCCTGGTGCAGCGTTAAATCCGCGCCTTCTGTGGCGGTGTTGGCAAAGGCTAATACTGCACCTTGGATAAGTTCGACTCGAATCGGGTGCTGGTAGAGGTCGAGCCCGGGATATTGTGAATCGGTCTGATCTAAGGCTTCCGAGAATAACGACGGGGTTAAGGCGAAACGTTTAAAACCTTGGTAGGCCAGAGCATGAGCCTGTGGGTCATGCGCGCCGCCGCATTCAATGGTGGTGACGGAGAAAGTTCCGCCGTCGTAATCCATGAGCGCCCCCAGTTTTAAATCGGTAATAATCAGACGGTGAGTGAACAACGAACTAATGGCAAAGTGTTTCGGGTTGAGTTCTGTGCAAATGGCGAAAGATGGGCCTGCGCCGGAAGTATTGTGAATATCGATCACGGCCTCCGGTTGCACGCTGG
>Ga0209578_10002193_pt1 | contig 16569 bp, 13 predicted proteins | sample tdAd472_FD_187127 | JGI IMG/M metagenome (GOLD analysis project Ga0209578, IMG submission 187127) | Marine sediment microbial communities from the Atlantic coast under amendment with organic carbon and nitrate - tdAd47.2 (SPAdes)... | ecosystem: Environmental > Aquatic > Marine > Coastal >...
TCTTGTATCCTAAATTAGGGTACAGTATCCTAATTAAAGGTACAATGCCACAAATAGAGGTACAAGCAGCCATTGAAAAGTCAGGGAAAAATTAGCCTCTATTCTCTTTAATTAGGGCACAACGACATATGGCAATGCCCTTGGGGTGATCCACCAAGACGAACGACCATCATTGTCGTCCATGCCTCAGCTACCATCATCACCGCATGTGATCTGACGGGGACAGTCTGACGACCACTATCTGACGACCACAATCTGATCATGCCAAAGACCGGGGGGGATCCAGCGATGGGACCCTCCAGATTTTGGCCGAACGATTTGCCTACCCGGGGTTTGGGCTTCGGAATCCAAGATAAAGTTTTGGTTTGGGTGGTCAGGAACTGCCAAATTCATAGTATTAATGATGATACCTGAGAGCGCCCCAGGGGGCCATAGAGCGGGCATGATTTATCCGAGCAAGGCAGACGCCAGCGACACATAAGAGCAGCCTTCACGGGGCGCCACAGGGGCTCTCAGCGGCCATCAGGGACGACTTATATTGGCGACAAGATCTGATGGGTTACGAATTGCGGTAATGGTCCTTGATCTGAGGTCAGCCCAAGCATACTATCTGATCATATTCAGGAGGGCGTCATCATGGCCAAAGCAACATCGATTATCCTCGGCGACCACTTCGACCAAATGATCACGCAGCAGGTGCAATCCGGACGCTACGGGACCGCAAGTGAGGTCGTGCGTGATGCGCTCCGTCTGTTCGAGGAACGGCAGACTGCCATCCAACGTCTGAATGATGCCATCGAGGAAGGCTATGCCAGCGGCTTCGTTGATGAACTGGATTGGGATGCGCTGTTTGAGCGAGCAGACGAAGCGGCGACCGCTTGATGCCATCCGTCAGATACGCTCGGCGCGCCAAAGCTGACTTGGAAGACATCACAGATTACACCGCCCGCACATGGGGTGCAGAACAAGCCAAGACATACATCCGCGCAATCAGGGCCAAGATACAGGAGATTGCCAAGGGGGATGTGGTCACCCAACGCTTGGATGGGGTCAATGGCACGATCTTCAAGGCTCGCGTAAATCGCCATCTGATCATCTACGAAGAAACGGCTGAGGTGGTCTCTATCCTGCGTATCTTGCACGAGTCGATGGATGTCCCTCGCCATATCTCGTTGGAGAACTGATGGCTGGTGGTCAGCGAAGGACGACACATTATAACGACAAGATCTGATGGGGATGGTCGATAGCGGGTAGCGCAGGTCCCCTACGTTCGGGGGTATTACCGACAAGGTCATATCGGGACAGATACGTGATCCGGACTACCCACGACAGCGACAGCCAAGAGCAACACCATTTGAAGAGAAAATACTGTTGCGGCTCCCTCGAGGGGTTTTTCTTCTCCACATATAATAACGACAAAAAAGATAGTGACTGTTGGTGGGAGACTTAAGATTCAGCTTCAGATCACGCCTACAGCATCGATCTTGAGATGATTATTATCCTCAAGCTCATCCCCAAAATACCCCAGCTGCTATAAGGGGGTCTCTTAGGAACCGGGTAGTTTTATGACGAAGGCTCATGAGGGGGCCAGACAAGGATTTTGGTGTCGTCAGGTCATGACCTAGAGCGGGTAGTCCAGATCAGTCGTCAACGACCACATCACCATCTGCACTTGGGACATGAGACCTTACCACCTCAAGCAACGACAAGACCAAAATCACTGACCGAAGACGTAGGAGATCTTGGGCTTTGTAATCTTAATAAATCATCATCCTAAGATCAGAACTTGAGCCTTTTAATCATAAAAAGAATAATGAACCCAAGATCTGAACCTGAATCCATTATCCTTTTATAATTATTATTTGTCGTCCAACCCGATAGGGGAAAGCGAGAGTTCCTCTTATATTATGGTGCGACGCTTTTATCCTTCATCATCTTCGATCTCCCCTGTCGGTGGCTCGGGCACACGAGCGTAGACGACATCAGCCACATCCGCCTTCCAGTATTTCCAGCAGTATCGCTCAGCCTCTTGAGCAATCGTTCTGTAGGACCATGCCCCACGTGGCAGCATCCATCGGTCGTGGTTTGGATTGGGATGCAGCAGCTTCCAGTTCGATAAGATCTCTCGCAGCTTCGTGTTGCCTGCTCTGGCCTCAGCGATCAGTTCCATCATGTGACCATCCCGTTCATAGGGTGGCAGATCATAATACCTGTTGCCCATGAGGAGGGCAGTGTCGAAGAACTCGGTATTCTTCCGGGCTGTCGTCCTGCTGTTGAACGAATTCCGTTTGCCCCGAGAGTGTGCCTTACGGCAATTGGCACAGCAAAACTTCATGTTCGGGCGACGGGGGAGGAACACATGCCCGCAGTTGGGACATGCGCGGCGGCCATCAAGGCCAATCATAAAGTCATCTTCGATGAGGTCCTTCATCAGGTTCCTTTCGGTGTGGGTCTGTTGTCCAGGCACCAGCCATCCGCCAGTTAAGCCACCCTTCGTGACCTAAATGCTCAGGCAGTTGATGCTGTTCGGATAGGGGGAGCAGAAGAGCGCCAGACCTTCGGCAGGCCATCTATGCGGCGCTCAGTTTGTTATTTAGGGACGATCTTACGGCGCAATGCAAAGATTTATGCTACGAGTTTTTGCCCTGCTTTATCTTCGAGAAATACCTCAAGATCTACTTGGGCGAGATCCAACGCTTCCTTGAAATTTAGGAACCAATTCACCCGATCTACTGCAATGGACTCCCCTATTTCATCCTGCCGACAGCCCTTGGTTAGCTCATCGTAAAGGGCCTTGGCAGCATCATGTGCTGTGCCATCAAATTCTTGACTGTATAGCCAAGCCATCCCAGCTAGAGCGCCCATACATCTGGCAATTTCATAGGGCTCCAATACAATTTTTCTAGCAACCTTATGCGAATGGTCTATTGGATCCTCTAGTTTTTCCGCGCCCGCGGAATTCTTACGGTCAAGCAAGGCATCCCATGTCGTCTCCCCCTTGGCGATCTTGATGTAGTCGTAGGCCGTCGTCTTGCCGAAGGGCAAAAACTCACGACAATAATCACTGAGGCTCAAGCCTTGGCCTTTCAGGGTCGGCATCAAGTCGATCAAGTGCTGACCGATGACCTTGGCCCGGTCCCCCGCCTTACGCAGCAGGTTCTGGATCTCGCCGTGTTCTTGCGCAATCTGCTCAGCAACCAAACGGAGTTGATCCGTCGTATTCGCAACGAGAACAAGGGCAGCGGGAGGGGTTTCGTTCAGCTTGCGGATAATGCTGTCACCATGGCACCGCTCATGATCCTTGCACCAGCACAGCAAATGCTTCCCGCGCAACTGCGAGACATCCATGTTGGGCAACTGACGCTCCTCGAACAGATCACAGACATCATCTCGGGTCATCGGCAGACCTGTGTCGGGGTGTGGTGCGTCGATCTTGAACTGGTTGCCATAAGCTGACTTACGATCAATGCGCACAGCCTGCTTACCAATGGTGGGTTCGTGAATATGTCCACGTGTCGTGTCCATCTCGTATCCTTTCGGCAGAATCGAGAAGAGCGCCTACAGCAGTCGCCAATACAGGCCGTCGCTGAGACGTTCCCCTCGAAAGGGGTTCAATTGTAATCGGACCATCCGGCCCGGGCTTGGTTGGGAATGCGGTGGCGTGAAGTTGCCATCATACCGCAGGGCAGAGATTGGAGTCCGTTCGCGTTTTGACAAGAGTCGGACGACAAAAAAATTACACACAGCGCCAATCAGGATCACGGGCCGACCGGAAAGCTCCCATGTGACATGATCTGTGACTTCATCGGGTGAAGCGACTTACCCACCATCGGGGAAGGTTTCGGGAGGTCAAGGGGGTGGCTCAGGCTTGATGTGTCGTGAGGGGATAGTGGCCAAGGGATAAGGCCTTAGTGATACTTTATGTATCATCATGACATAACCGATGAAACTTGGTCAAATCCGTAACAATTCAGGGGTCTCAGCCCCTCTCGTCATCCTACCGCTAAACTACCGCTAATCCTGTTCCCGTATTTCTATCGTGGGTAGGGCTGGAGCAGGTGGTTTGGGTGGTGATGCTCTCAGGGGTCCTACCGCTAGATTAACGCAAGATGCACCGTAGATTACCGCAGTCCGCTGTGCCGAACATTGGCTAATCGTTCAGGGTTTGATGGCTTCCGGTCCTGTCTCCAGCTTCCTTTCCTGCCACCACATTACCGCAAGTCGGTCGGTTGTTTGGATCGGTTGGGGCTACGAAGGCGGGAGCTTTTCCATCGTCAGGGCTGTGGTCATGGGTGTGGGTTTGGACCCCTGATTTCCATCTTGGGGGGGGTTACAGCCGTATCTGAACAACGACCATTTCCCACCACTATCCTTCCGCAAAAACCGCCCCTCAAGCCACCTTCAGCGCCCGCAATATCGGCAGCTGCTTGGCGGCGAAGTCTTCGGCCATTTCGGTCAGGTGACTGAGGTGCTCGGCCAATTAGCTAATCCGTCTAGCTTGTGCCGCGTGTTGGCTTCTATCCTTCTTAGTGTTCTTAGCTCATCAACAACGGAAATCAGCAGACGTCAGATCGTAGCTTACGTCACTGTCCGATTTTCGGGGAGCAGCTGAGCACCTTGCAAGAGTTGGTTCATTGGATAGGCTCCTTTGGGTAAAAGATTACTGTACCATACCCCAATAAATAAAGCCTCCCAACTATCTGTAGCTGGAAGGCTTTCCATGCCGTAGGTGATTTTGCAAATGGAGATCTTAGAATAAGCCTACAGCGAGTTTTTTGGGTGAGCACCCCAAGTTTCCAAGGGGGGCTCAATACTATTTATAAGCGATGCCTACAGACGACTTATGTGATGAAATCATTAATATCTAGCGTTCCAGTGACAGTTCCGATTTCAATAAGGATGTCAGCAGTTGTGTAGTTAGCGTCCGCTCCGGCGTTAATAGCAAGATAGTTGCTACCTTCCCAAGCAAAGTAAACAACATCGCCGACTGAATCCCAGTTGGTTGCAGCGTCTGTAATCGCCTCGCCTACCGCATCTCCCGCAGCATCTTGGATGGTATCACCCGCCGTTGCACCAACTGTATCAGCCGTAACATCGGTAAACGCTGCGTTAACTTCAGTAAGCCCGTGCTTGATTGTGTCAGCGGCCACTACGAAACCACTTATTGTGTCGATACCCGCCGCGGTCTGGGCAGCAACCACAACGGTGTCGGCCCCTGAACCGAGCGTGATGATGTCGTTACCACCAGCGCCAGTTATGATGTTGATTACGGTACCCATGGCAGTGATCGTATCCACATCGGACCCACCATCGATGACAGCTTTATCGTTGGCGTCAAAGGCAACGCCGGTCGCTGCTGCGCCATCTGCACCAACATACGTGAACGCGGTAACGGTGAGATTGCTCAGATCGATTGTATTAGCCGCAGCGGCGTTTGTTGCATCAATGTCAATAGTTGCGGTACCGGCGGCGAGCGCGTTAATGCCGATTGTCTGACCACTCAACTGTGCTGAACTGAACGTAGCTGTCGTGTCGGTATCAACAACAATCTGCTCGATCTGAGACAGTGCAGCGTTAGCGGTTGCGCCACCCAAAGTTGTCCCAAATTTATCGCCTACGAGGCTCTCGGTATCCAAGAACAGAATGGTATCGGTGCCACCACCCGCTGCCTCAACATAGATATCGGCACCAGTAGTGTCCGCAATAAGATAGGTATCATTACCGCCGCCGCCGATCAGTGTATCAACGTCATCACCAGCGCCGCCATTGAGCACGTCGTTGCCGGCACCACCGGTGATCTCATCAATCCCGTCACCACCATCAAGGATGTCACCTTTTGCTGACGCCTTCAGTGTGTCAGCACCAGTGTTTCCGTTGATCGTGAAGCCTTTTGTCCCACCAGTAACCAAGGCGAGATCAATTGTTCGGCCACCGGTCGCGGCAGTTAGCGTCACTGTTCCACTGCTGGTATTCAGGGTATCGGATGTGGCTACAAACGCCGTTATGCCGTCTGCGCCAACGGACGCGGTTCCTTCAGCCTTTACGATGTCACCTGTGGTGAGGTCGCCGGTCGCAATCGTCATTGTGTTCGCTTTGGCGATGAACGTGTCATTACCGGTACCACCCGTGAACGTCGCATTACCCGAGGTGTTTTCAAGGATATCTGCCTTGCCCGAGCCTGTGATTGCACCAGTACCGGTGCTCTTCACTGTAAAGCCTTTGTCGTTAGCACCTGCACTCGCAGCGGAAACGTTCACAGTATGCGCATCGGCTACGTTGATAACAAACGATGCGTTAGATGCAGCCTGATTGACTGTCGCAGCGCCGGCTGTCCAGTTCCCTGTCACCGTAGCCGTTACAGTGCCGCCCGTAAGCTTCACGACATCCGCTGTGTTACCAACACCAAGATCCGTGATGGTCTGTGTACCACCGCTGATGTTGAAGGTGTCGAGACCCGCACCGCCGGTGAGCGTATGTGCACCTTGAGTGATGGTGAAGGTATCCGTACCGTTGCCGCCCTGAAGAATGAGGTTACCGCCAGTGTAGCCGGTGAAATTGAAGGTGTCTCCGTTTGCGGTGCCCACCAATGTGGTAGTGCCGGTAGTGGTTTCCGCAATTGCGGAAATTCTCTCAAACTCGTCTGCCCCGTCTATGACTGTGGTACCCGTTCCAGCTTCCACAGTATCGACAGTTAGGTCTGCTGTAGCAGCAACCACTTTTGTTCCTGGTGTGACGACCGCCGCGGTGATTTCGGCCTGTGTTCCTGAGATTTTTACCGCATTCTCTACCGTAACTGCGCCGGTTGTTTTATCACCAATCGCAGAAAGGTCAGAGGCCAAAAGGGCCACCCCCGCAGCATCGGTTATCGAGACCGACGCTGTTGCAGCAACAACGGCCCCGCCACCGACAAGCGCAGTGGAAACATCAGCTCTTACGCCCGTAATCTTTACAGCGTTGGCTACCGTGACAGTACCAGCTGCAGCATTCAGCGCACTAAGCTGTGCAGCGGTAAGTGATGTTCCCGCCGCATTGTTTACAACCAGCGCAACGTTTGCCGGCAGCTTGATGGAGTTAACTCCGGCTGCCTGAGCGTCAATGGCAACCTCCTTCAGCTCGGCTGCTGAACCAGTAACCTTTGTGATCTTAACTGCACCGTCACCGTTCAGCGTCGGCGCATAGGCTGCATCCAATTGCTTGAGAACAGCAGCCGTTGTCTCACCAGAGACGGTGTCAACCTTCGCCACACCACCCACAACCGCAGTCACCTGTGCCTCAGCAAGATCGGTCAACACGATATTGGTGGCTGCCCCAGCTTTGCCAAGCAGGTCCGTAATTACGGTATCCGACTGCTCTTTAGAAAGAGAAAGATTGGAAATGCCATCTGCTTTGACTTTTGCAATATTGCCGTGCACAAAAGCCAACTTTTCTGCGGACATGCTAGCGGCGTCTACCGAAGCGTCAACTGCCCGGGTCAACAAGTTCGACATCGTGTCAATTGTGTCGGCGTTGGCGAGTGTCAACTTGGTGATACTTGCGATGCTCGCGATGTCGTCAGCCAACGCTGCTTTCCGTGCGCCGTCCATTGAGTCTGCATCAACGACAACACCGCTCGCCTTAGTGAGAAGCTTAGCAATATTAGCAGCACTGTCATCCTTATCCAGGTCGAGAGTAGTGATATTTGCAACGTTGTCGATATTCGTTGCCACTGCAGCTTTCTGATTAGCGACCATGTCAGTTGCATCAACCGAAGCGTTGAACGCTTTCGCAAGCAAATTGCCAATCTCGGTATCTGTCAGTTTCTCAGACACGCTTAGATTGGTGATGGAGTCTGCCGAAACCTTGGCATGAGCTGCCGCCACTGCCTTCAGCTGAGCCACGCTCATGTCCGCAGCATCTACCGAAGACGTTGCGGGTGCCGCAAGCGTATACTTGCCATACACGACACCGATGCTTTCCGCTGTCACGTCATCTGTGATGACCAGACTACCACTAATCGCTGCAACCTTGCCTGCCTTTGCGGCAAGTGCGCTCAATTGCTGCGCTGACATACCGGTGGCAACGGCAGTCACGCCACCTGTTCCGGCGGCATCCAGCAAATCATTAATTTCTGCAACAGTGTACGTGCTGTTGATGGTCAGCGTCGATGTGGGAGCCAGTACCCCGGACACATCGGTCTCCGATTCAAGGATAACCCCGGTCAGAAGCAGATTGGTCCCCGCGCCAAAGTCAACGCCTTCGGCTATTTTTACGGTCACGCCGGCACCGTTGACGCTCAGATTACTATTCGGCGTGGCACCGACCAGCTCAACAGTCGTTTTCGCACCGTTGGTAACAGTCAAAGCAAAAGCGGGATCAACGCTATCGAGTTTACCAAGGTTTACTTCGCCAGATGCGGCGGTAACTGTCATTGTTTTCACGCCGGGCGCAACAATGTCAGGTTGGGCAGGGTTGGTTCCAACATTCAGTTTGCTAGTGTTCACCGACTCAATGGTTAGTTCCTTTGTGGCCACATTAAGATCAAGAGCCGGAGAGCCGCCGGTGATGTCGAGTGTCCCTGCTGTCAAGTTGTTATCAATAGTCAACGCTGTGACATCGGCGTTGGTTTTCACGCCTTTGAGTGTGACATCCTTAGCGCCGTCAATGGTGAGCTCTGCAGCACCCTCCTTTGTGAAGGTAATCGTGACCTTGGTCAGGTCTAGCTCCTGGTTGGTGCTGTTCAGGACTAAGTCGGCATTGACATTGATGTTTGCTGTTGCATCTGTGCCAGCCGGACCGCTGATGTCCAAAGCTTCGATCTGTGCCTTTGTGAGCGTGACATCCGCCCCATTCAGCAACTTGATACCGTCAACACCGGTGAGTGTTGCTTTGCTAAGATCTGTCGTTCCAGAAATTTCGAGTACGGTTTTCAGGTTTGCGGCCGCATTCCCATCAGTGATGCTAAATTTCGACGAAGCAGTTACGCCATCGACTTTGATCGTCAACTCTGAAAGTCGGTTAGCAGCTGCGACGGCACTTGTATCAGTGAGCACCAACACCGTATCGGCAGAAACGCCCGTGATCGTTGCCGTACCTTCAAAAGGCACATTGAGGTCTGGATCGTTACCGGGGGTTGCCCCAAGACCGACAACCTCGATTGTCCCCGTACCTTTCAGTTGGGTAAACTGTGCTGCGGTAAGGGTGACAGAAGCATTGCCGGACTCAGCCATAATGTGAAGTTCGCCAACACCATCCTGAAGATTGCCGAGAACCGTTTTTGTGCTTAGGATTACATCTTTGGCATCGACCGTTTTTACGACGAACAAGTTGCCATTATCGACTGAACTCAGGTCAAGATCGGTTTCGCCAGTCACGCCCGAGATAGTCAACTGACCGTCAGCATTAGCGTTGTCTTTCGTGACAAAGGCCGTGGCACTACTATCGGCCGCCTTTTCACGAATTGCATCAAACTGCGCAGCCGTAATTTCAAGTTTATCGTTTGTGCCAAAGACCACTTTATCAACACCGCTCAAATCAGCTTTTGTGGCATCGATCGTAGCAGCAGTATCCAGAAGCAGCGTCACACCAGCACCAGCGTCAGCCTTAACAAAGCTGTCGCTATTCATAATCGTTGTGCCAGAAATAGTCAGGACGTTGACCGCGCTGGAACCTGCGCCGAAATCGGCCTTCAACGAAATGCGTGTTTCGCCGTTATCATTTGCGCCAGTAACTGTCAGGCTATCAATTCCAGTTGTCTGATCAGTACCCGTGTAGGTCACGTCACCATGCGCGGCCACCTCCAAAAGCAGGTCTGCCTTGAGCTTAGAAGCATCGATCACGGCTTTACGATCAGCATCGAATACAAGTGCATTGCCGTCGTTTCCGGCGTTAAGTTCAGCATCACCCGAAATTTCGAGGACACGCAGTTCATTTTGGAACACGATACCATTGATATCGTTGACGCCGGAGGTGCTGGCGGAGGTCGATGTCAGTTTAACATGATGTGATTGATGTAGCAGCTCAATATCAGTCCCTGCAGCATCAACAAAGAAGTCGGAAAGTGTAAGATTAAGAACACCAACACCACCCTTGTACGTGATCAATGTGTCCTGTGAGAACGAACCGCGCAATTCAATTTCTGCGTCGTCATTCACATTACGCACTTCCAGAGTGCCCACTGTGTTAAACGAACCTTCTGAAACAACTAGCTTCGTAACGTCGGGCGCGTTGAACAGGTCGAGAACGCTGTTCGTAGCCACATCGGCAGAGTCCTTAATTGGTTCGAGCTCTTTAACATTAATGTCCCACCCCGCCATTCTTGATACGAGGTATTCGTTCTCATTGTTCACAACGTGGACAACTTCAACACCGTCGAGCGAGCCAACTTGTGCCCACGGGCCCTTCATATTGACTTCGAGTGTATCAATTCCCGCGCCCGCAGTGATGTCGATCCCATGCACAGCATACGTGTCAGCGTAGAAAGTATCGTTGCCGTTGGAACCTGTTACATCCAGATATTGCGCCTCCACATTGACGATTTTCAGCGCCTCCACGAATCCAGCCAACCCACCGGCGGCGGTTTCTGCAGTTTGCAAGGAGAGGTTGTCCGGCAAGGGAATGCTGTCGACCGTGGTAATCGCATCCAACTGCTTCAGATACAAACGACCAGAGCCCTGAACGGCCGTCTGATCTGCGGGCGTCGTAGGTGTGTCCGAGCCACCACCACAAGCAGCCAGCGTCACGGCCATGGTCGACAGCCCTGCCCCCTGAGCCGCGCGCTTTGCATTCTTGCTTTCCCAAGCCTTCACCAGCTTTGAGACCGACTCACGCTTATTGGTTGCGTTCAGCGCAGCGACGCTGCGTATTTTCCTGTTTATTTGCTTGAGCTTAGCAGGCTTGCACTCCGCCAAACTCATGCCTGACTTGCGTTTGACTGGGCCTCAAACGCATGTCAGCGGATTTATTCCAGCTAACCCTTTGTATCTGTTGAGGAAAAGTTTTCGGTCGCGACTACACCTGCATGAGCATACGCTGTGCGAAAGCGGGGAAAACGTCTATGAAACAACGCATTACCGATGGTGCAGTAGAACGCTGCCAAGCACAGCTCAGCAATGGCCGCGCAACCATCACAGACACCGACATCAAAGGCTTCTTTGTAGAGGTAAGGCGGCGCAGCGCGACATTCGCATTGCGGGCACAGGTGGCGGGCAAGACGCAGGTCATCAAGCTGGGCAACACGCCCATGCTCAGCGCAGACGAAGCTCGCGCACTGTGCTTGGAGCGCAAGCGAGCACTGGCACTGGGTTTGAGCATTGAACCGGTCAGCCCACGCAAGGAACTGCGCTGTGAGGCGTTTGTGCAAGAGCACTACATTCCCTGGTACACGCTGTATCGGCGCAAGGCTGAGAACTTCACCAAAACCTATCGCAGCATGATTGCGCCGCGCTTTGGCAAGCTGTGGCTGCACGAGATTACGCGGCAGCACATTCAGGAGTTGGCCTATGAGATGCGTCGTGCGGGCTATGCGGCTGGCACCATCAACAACGCAGTGCTGGTGCTGCGTGGCATGCTCAAGCGAGCGGACGAATGGGAAGTGGCACGTGTGCATCCCAGCATATTCAAGCCAGCACCCCTCCTGCAGCTGCCCAACCATAAGGAACGGTTTCTAAGCCAAGCTGAAGCACGACGCTTGCAGGCTGAGCTGGATCGTTTGGACGATACGCCTGTGGCCCAAGCCATTCGCTTCCTGCTCTACACAGGCACACGCAAGCGCGAGACGCTGGATGCTGAGTGGCAGTATGTGGACATGGAGCAGCGCACATGGCGCATTCCCATCACCAAAAATGGCAAGCCCCGCACCGTGTATCTCAGTGAGCAAGCAGCACAGATACTGGAAGCAGCGCGGCAGTATCAGCAGAAGACTGCCCAGCTGGACGGCAACACACCACGCTGGGTCTTTACCAACCCCACAACGGGCAGACCCTATAGCTGCATCTATCACACATGGAACCGAGTACGGCAGCGAGCGAGGCTTGAGGATGTACGCATCCATGACCTGCGCCACAGCTTTGCCAGCACCCTCGTCAATGCGGGCGTGAGCCTATACGAGGTGCAGCGTCTGTTGGGGCACGTCAAAGCCAGCAGCACCCAGCGCTATGCCCACCTTGCACAGAGCAAGCTGCAGAGCACGGTGCAGGTGGTGGACAAGGTGTATGGGCGCGGGCTTGGTTGAAGCAGCGTTCATTCGTGTTAACACGATTTCCGCCTACATGCTGAAGTGCAACCAGCACTGCACGGGACCATGCACCACAACTCCACGCCACACGCAGACTTGCAGAACAGCTGTTCACAATGGATATCGGTGGAAGGAACTTGACTTTATACCTATTTGGGGATAAGTGAACGGATGAAGCCCTGTTTTTTCGTTGGAAGCGCAAGGAAAGATATCCAAGCCTTTCCAGACAAAGTGAAGAACGTCATGGGTGCAGCCATCCAAACCGCACAGTTTGGCGGTAAGGCTGCGTCAGCAAAACCCTTGAAGGGCTTGGGGTCTGGCGTTTTGGAGATTGTGGAGAACCACGACGGAGACACTTTTCGAGGTGTATATATCATTAGGTTAGAAGGTGCCGTTTATGTGCTGCACGCCTTCAAAAAGAAATCCGTCCAAGGCATCAAAACACCACAAAAAGACATCGAACTTGTAAAGTCGCGTATCAAGCTTGCAGAGGAACACCATGCAAAAAATCGAAACAGCTGAAAGCATTGAACAAGGCAGTGGAAACATTTTTGCCGATCTGGGATTTGTTGACGCTGAAGAACGCAGCTTCAAAGCTTTTCTTGGTATGCAGATTAGTTCCATCATTGATAGCCGCTGCCTTAATCAAACACAGGCAGCACAGCTACTGGGCATTACACAGCCAAAGGTATCCAAAATAAAGCATGGCAAGCTGGATGCGTTCTCAGTTGAGAAGCTGATGCATTTCCTGATGAAGCTGAACAGAAACATTGAGATCAGAATACTTGATAATGCCAGCAGCAATACGCCAGCGCACATAAAACTCATGGCGAACGACGCTGAGGCAGTTATCGCCGCTTGAACTCATCAAGCCAACGGTCGCAGACAAAATCCCATAACCCTATTCGATACGCTGAGCAGCGCACACAGCACGTCATCAAGATTGTCCAACAACTGGTGCACCCCAAGCTCGCGCCAAATGGTCGACCCAATGTGCAGCAAAGTGTGGTTGAGCGGCATGTGGCGATACTTGAACAAAAGGACAATCAAAGTCCTCTGGTTCGTACCCTGCACGAAGCCGTAGATATGTCTCGCCACCTTACTTCAGCGAACTAATTTCTGGTTCTCAAACTAACCCAAAAGGGAACAGAAATGGTCGATATTTCCGAGATGCTTTCGCCCATGGTGACGGACGTGCTGCGCGGCATGATCCAGCATGGCACAAAGTCGCACGAAAACAGCAAGGAGCTCGAGGCTCTAAGGCAGATTGTACGCGAACAGTTGGCACGTGACATGAGCTTTAACGCCGAGCTTCTCTCAGAGCAGCAACTTGATCCCAGCATACGAGTACTGAATTTAGAGAAAGACGCACTTGAGTTTGTTTTTGCTCAGGGTATTCCCCTGAACATACTATTGCCAAGACAAATTCCAGAGAGTGTTTTGCAGCAGGCTGCTGGAAACAGCCAAAGGCACACCATGCATTTGTTGGAATTGAATTCAGAAGCCAAGCTGACTGAACGCCTGACCCATCGCATGAAGATTGCCACTATGCGAGCCAAATATGATATTGGATTGGGTGACATTTCCTATTTGCGCAAGCTGATTGTCGGCGCTCACCTGACTTTCACTCAAGCATAGATAAAGGGCAGCACTGGTTAGAGAAGCTCTACAGCACTTGCCATCTGCGCATCGTTCACGTCGATGTAGCGTTGTGTGACGGCAATCGAGCTATGCCCCGCCAGTGCTGCCAATACACGCACGCCCACACCCTTGTTCGCCAGCCGTGTGATGAATGTGCGTCTGCCACTGTGCGAACTTGCATCACTGAGCCCACATGCTTTGTAGATGTTGAGGAACAGCTGGCACATGGTGTTGGCTGAGAAATGTCCGCCCTTTTGACTGCGGAATAGGGGCGCAGCAGCGTCAGTGATATTGCGCAGCTGTGCGTACTGCTCCAACTGCTGCCGTAGCTGTCTGTTGATGAACACTGTGCGTGTGCGAGCACCTTTGGTCTGTTCAGCACTGAGCGTAAACTGCGTGCGTGGTACACCTTCCGCGTCGTACACATCCCCAATCCGTAGTGCTGCCAGCTCCTTCGCTCGCAGCCCAGTGTATATGCTGAACAGCAGGATGGTGCTGTCTCGCGTCACATGCTTGCGGCTTTGGCAGAAACGCAGTGCTCGTTTTATTTGAGCTTCGCTGAGTGTTGCTGCTTGTGCCATATCACCCTCAAATATCAGCTTATCTGCGTATTATGCTAAAGTCTGATATTCTCTGAGAGCAACCGATTTGGCTGCGATTGTAGAGATACGCATTTTCAACGACTTAGGCGCAAATGTCATAGAATGCACATTCTATGATATTTGATTTCGCCATATTTTTGGATGCCTACATCCGGCTCAGCGCTCGTTCCCGCCACTCCATCTTGACTTTAGCGATATTAGCTAATATGTGCATATTATAGAAATGGAGCTGAACATGCGCAACTTCTCAGCCACAGAGCTGGCGAACAAGACAGGCGACGTGCTGGCAGCAGCAGCGCAAGAACCCGTAAACATCCAGCGACATGGCAAAGCACGTTATGTGCTTCTGAGCGTAGAGCAGTTTGAGCGGCTGAGCATGAGAGCTGACCAACGCCGTGCCGTGCATGTGGACGACTTAGCTGCGGGCGAGGCGGACGAGCTTATCGCACAGCTTGAGCACAGCATCGCACATGAGTGATGCGCCATATGCGGGCTGTGTGCTGCGCTATCCTTATCTATGGGCACGGCAAGCAGGACAGGGCGAGACTGAGGGGCGCAAACTGCGCCCGTGCGCTGTGATTTTGGCGCTGCGGACGGACAAGGGGCAAACTGAACTTCGCCTATGCGCTGTCACCACGCAGCCGCCGCAAAAAGGCGCTCAAGCAGTTGAAGTTCCAGAAATCGAAAAGCGCCGCGCTGGGTTGGATGGTGGTATTGCGCTGTGGGTCATCGTGGACGAGCACAACGTGGATGTGTTCGAGCAAAGCTTCTATATCGAGCCACAAAGTCAGATTGGCGCATTCAGCAGCGCATTCACCAAGGAACTACAGGCTGCGATGATTGTGGCTCTGCGTCAGCGCAACTCAAAGGCTGTTCGCCGACGCGATTGATAGTATTTGAGCCGGTTTTTTGCGCAAGTTGATAAATAAACTTGTAGGCAGGAAAAGGCACACAAAGGCACAACAAACGAGATCAAGGCTGGCACGCCGACTGTGATAGTGCTGCAAACCCGTTCTGATGTGAGACGGTGCGCAAACGGATTGCTCGTTATCTGCTTCTTCGCACTACCCTGTTGATGGCAGGGTGCCTTAAACGAAGTCCCACTGGAGAGACATCCTTTTATCCTGAAAAATCGGAAGTGACATTAACGTTTGCGAAGTCGGAATGGTTGAGAAGGAACGCCTTCTAAAAGTGAGACGGATGACAACCTCGTAAGAGTACCGTTACTGCATGAGATAGCCTGACTGTATGGGTCTCATGTGTGCGTGTGATACGCTGGTAATAGAGATGATCGCAAAACCTGCTCTTCCCATTATGGGTTCGGTGATACAGTCTGACAAGCGACGTGCAATGGATATTGCTGGGCGCAGTTGGGATCGACGCCTCAATAGGCGTTGATCTGACTGCTCCTTGCAATGTCGAAGAGAAGGAATAATTCAAAAGAAGATAAAAAATCAAAGAAGAAGAACGCAAGCGAAGCAGAGCTGAAGCTTCGACAGAAACGAAGTTGATGTCGTTGAACATGAAACAACAAAATCAGTTTGAGCTCTTTGAAATCTCTTGATGATCTTATTGCCAGCCGAATCTCTTGATGAATACCGCTACCTAAATGACCCCTTATCGCTCAGTACTCGTCTGCGAGCATGATTGTGAGCACACGACAGGTGATGTCGGGATCAGCGGGGTCTGGCGAGTGATACTGCAGGTCCCAGTCCAAATAATCCCATTTCCAAAACACCACGTCGCCATCTACCGCAAATGACCCAAAATCGTGTTCCTCAAAGGGATCGTTGTGGTGATTGAATGCATCATAGCAGCGTACACCACGCAGGATCTTATGCAGGTGTGGATGTGACTGAACAGCTGGGCTGAGCTGCACTCGGCACTGCTCGAAGCCCTGTCGTGCACGGTCGTTCAAAGCTCTTATCAGCTGTGCGCGATCCATTCACAGTTCCCAGCTGCTCAGTCACCACAATGCTAAGTTCAGATGTCGATTTACACTTCAAACTGGGACTCGGACAATTTCTGGAAAAACGTTACACTTCAATTGAGACTTTTGCGGCCTGAGTCTCAATTGAGGTGTAACGTTTCGTTGGCTATGCGAATGCTGCCTCT
>Ga0209578_10002195_pt1 | contig 16562 bp, 13 predicted proteins | sample tdAd472_FD_187127 | JGI IMG/M metagenome (GOLD analysis project Ga0209578, IMG submission 187127) | Marine sediment microbial communities from the Atlantic coast under amendment with organic carbon and nitrate - tdAd47.2 (SPAdes)... | ecosystem: Environmental > Aquatic > Marine > Coastal >...
CCAATATTCTCGAAATCCTCAAGAATTTGCATTAACACCTGCCCACCAGCTAAGTTTGTAATACCTTGCACGTTCTCCATCACCATGAATCGCGGCTGGAAATAACTCACAATTCGAACAAACTCTTTGTAGAGGTGGTTACGCGGATCATCGACAAACCTAGTACCTCTTGCTAGAGAGAATCCTTGGCAAGGAGGACCACCAATAACTACATCAATTTCGCCTTTTCTTAGCGAAGAGTGCCATTCTTTGATATCTCCGCAATGCACTTCTTTCGCCATCGGGAAAAGCCGTCTGTAAGTGGCCGTGGCATCGATGTCATTGTCAACAGCCCCAAGGGGCATTCCCCCAGCTAGTAAGAAGCCTAAACTAAGGCCGCCCGCGCCGCTAAAAAGGTCGATGCAGGTCGGTGCCTTCGGACTTTGGATTGGCAAGTCAAACATCTAAATACGATAAGCCTCTTCGACTAGGTGATCCAAGGTTTCCAAGCGGTCGCTCGACATATCTTTATCCAAAATGTCTTTTACGATGGATGTGATATCTTCAGCAATAGTCGAGTTATTTAAAATCACTTTAGGCACAGGGAAACGCTCCAAGAAAGTCTTCTTCAGCCTCAATCGCCCTCTATTCAGAGGGTTCCCGATGCTAGAGCAATGCGCAGCCAAATACTTCCAAGCATGATTGGAATTGAGAACTCCCAACAATGCGAGGCTCCCTTGCGAGATAAAAAAAGTACCGTCTATTGGGTAGTGGCCAGGCAAAGACCGGCTAAAGCGACTTTCGGTCGCAATGTCAGGAAAAATAATACCATCAACTTCGAAGGCGCTATAATACGAACAACTTCTTAAGCATGCCCAGTGTTGCCCAGAACTATCTCCCTGCCTCAGTTGAAGCTCTTGCCTGTAGTTTTGGAGGAGGACTTCAATTTCCGTCGGTATAAACTGTGTGCCCGCAGGTATTTTTAGCAGCCACCTGTCACTCGGTTGCGTTTCCCATCGAGCAATTGACTTTGCTTCAATACATGGCACAAACCAGCTTTTGACTAACTCCTGATCCAAACTCGATAATTGCTCACGGTCATACACATAAGGCTTCTTTAGTGCTGGGCGAATACCGGAATATACCTTGGAATTGGTTTCTTGAAGTTCGATAGTATTAGGGGTCTTCGATAAAGCTAGGTTGAGAAACGAAGCCTCCGGCTGCCAAGATCTCCCGTTTATGGTAGAGAGGGGAACCGAAACAACTCCTACTTCACCCGCGGCTAGCTCAGCTAATTCAGTTTTCTTCTTCATATGCCGATAAGAGAAACTGCCGCCCTTAGGCTTCTTTCCAACCTTCCTCAGCCAATAAACTGCGCTGTGAATTGACGCGTTTTCAAATACAGGAAGTTCATCTAAATCAAAAACCTGAAGGGGAATGGTTCGTTTATCAATATCGGCTCTTAATTTTTGAGCAGCTTTTGTTTTAAAGAAAGACGCTGGTGAAATGAAGTTTACAATTCCGGCCTCACTCAGAGAATTGATAGCACCGGCCAGAAAATAGAAATACAAATCTGCGCCTCCCGAATAAGTCGCCGAAAAAAACCGACTCAAGAAGCTTTTGTAAGCCTTTGATAACCGAGTAGCACGAACATAAGGTGGATTGCCAATAACAACATCAAACTGTGGCCTGGCCTTGTCAAAAAAACCAGGCTGTTCCGTGAAGAATTCAAGTGTATCACCCACAGACATGCAAAGCCGCCCAGATTCGACATAATCTTTTAGGGTGAGTTGAGAAACCTGCTCCAATTTTCGCCCGATAGTTAGACAGGTATGCCATAGGCCAGAGAGGCTAAGGTCGCAGACCATTAATTTTGGTAGATCAAAAACATCAACAATCTCATGCATCTCTGCGTATGCTTCGATTAAGCAGGATGGAAACACTCCAGAGCCGCAACACGGATCAAACCAATGGATTTTTCTTGGTTCCCTATGAGACAATTTGATCGATTGTGTAACCATGTATTTGGCTATTGACCTCGGAGTCTCGACGACGCCTTTTGTAGTGTTTTCCCCATTTCGAAATGCAGTATCGAAATAGCTAGCGTGAATTTCTGGCTCGGTCACTTTCCGAAGATCAACTTCATTAGTGCAGGCAACGAGCTCTTCTATAGAGACGTTCTCATGAAAATTTTGCTGTATCTCTAAAATGTAATAATTATTGATCATTTGCTTCCCAAAATGCCCCTTACGGCAAAATGAACTGAGCTTTCTTTTTATGACTGGAAGGGCCTGTAGCATAGGTCCGAATAGTACATATGATATGTCATCTTCATATCTTCTCCAATTGGCCGGTCATCTTCTTCGCTAGATCCTCTGCGCGGAGCTGAGTATAGCGCTTAAGGCTTTGGAGGTCTCTGTGCCCAGTTACAGCAGCGACTTCCATAATGTTCCAGCCAGCTTCAAAGAGTCGGCTGGTGGCTTCGTGGCGGAGGTCGTGGAAGTTGACGTGCTCTAGCCCCGCTTTTATACGGGCACGTTCAAAACACTTCTTGAGCGCATTTGGCGATAGCGGGAGCACACGGCCTGCGATGCTGTGAGGCATTTCCTTCAGTAAAGCTTTTGCGCGAGGAGAAAGCGGCACATCGCGTTTGAAGCCATTCTTGGTTTCTGGGAGGTGAGCTACTGACTTCTCCAAGTCCACATGTTCCCAACGGAGATCCAATAGTTCACCACGGCGCATGGCGGTTTCAATGGCCAGTATAACTGCTGTCTTAGCCCAAGGGTTGCGACCCTCGTCTAACGCCTCAAGCAGCTTCTGCTCTTCACCTGGCTGAAGGCGCACATCGCGTTGATCATTCACGCGTGGGCGCTTCACATCTTTGACCGGGTTTTCTAGCAACCCCATCTCTCGGCGCACATATTCGATAACAATCTGCAACAGGCCAAGCTCGCGCTTGATGGAACCCGGCTTGATTTTCTCTAGTCGTTTGTCGCGATATTTTTCGAAGTCGCTAACCTTCAGCATCGCCATTGTGCGATCAACAAGGGCACTCTCTTCGCGCGTGAAGCGCTCAAGTCGCAGGACCTCGCTTTGGCCGCCTTTGTGGCGCGGAGCTTCTTCTTTGATGTAGCGTTCGATCACTTCGCGGAATGTGGTGCGCTCTGCCATTGAGCGGTCAACATATACGCCCCGAACGATTTCAGATTCGATGACAGACGCCCAATCTTCGGCCTCAGCCTTGGTCTCAAAGGTCTTGCTAGCCCGAATGCCCTTCTTCCTGACCTTCGCCTGCCATTGCCATGAACCGCGCTTGTGAATTGTCGCCATCTCCGCTTCCCAGTTAGTTTGTGTCCGTAGGTAACAGAAAACCGAGGGATATTCCTTTTTCCGCGCAGTAAACTTTCATGCCGTCATCATCGAAGCCTTCACTGGAAAATACAGGCGTAGTTGCGAGCAAATTCTTATCCAATTCGTCCGTTCTTCGGCCATGGCACAATAGCAGTTTGGACTGTTCTGGCGTAAGCCTAGCCACTTCCAAAAACAGGTATTCTAAAAAGCTAGTCACAACTTGCAGGGCTTCAACCGCAAAGCTTGGCCCCCAAAACAGAGGTTCGTCATGAATTGACAAGTTTCCATATTGTTTTGGCGCCGCCATTCGAACCCCTGGCTTGCCTTCAACTTTGCCAATTCTACGGACTCCAATTTTCGGATGAACAAAGTCGTTTCTGATACGAACGAGCTGCATCGCTTTGCCAACCCTCGCATCTGAATAGTCAATCCTCTTCGACGCCTCCTGGGCCTGCACGAAAAAATCGAACTTAGAAAAGACCGTCATTTTGTCATGTTCTTCTCTCCGCGATTTTGAGAAATCCAAACTGTCCACGCAAAGGTTGGCAACACCTTCAAGAAAGAAACATGAGGACATAACGGACGAGCGCACCAACTTGTGCATTACGAACACGTGTTCTGCTTGGAAGTTTTCGGAAAGCTGGAGAGACACGATTGCATCAGTTAGCAGCATGACTGCTCGCTTAACTTCCAAGCGCATAGTTTCATTGAAATCAGATTGATTAGTCATCGCCGGCAATCAACTCCCCACCCAGTTCTGTATTCCTAGACCTGAGTGTCCCAAATTTGTCCCAAAAACTATGAAACGCCACTCTGAACAATCAGAGTGTTGCGCAAAACCTTTGGAATATCTAGGGAAAAATGGCGCACCCGAGAGGATTCGAACCTCTGGCCTCTGCCTTCGGAGGGCAGCGCTCTATCCAGCTGAGCTACGGGTGCGCGGACAGGCTTATATCGGCGCGGACACTACACTCCCCCCCTGGCGGTTGCAAGCCTAAATGCGCTTGCCCGCCAACCTCCGCCGAATCTACGCGCCATCCCGCCAGCAAACGCTCACTCGAAGCAGCTGAATCATTTTAACGACTGTCATTAATTTAAATGTTTTCTACAAAATCCACCCCTTTCCTGTCGCATAATACAGGAGTGAGACTACTTTTTTATTCAATTAATTCAGTGCCTTGCGCCCAATTTTCCTTGTTGGATAAAATTTTATCTTTTTTATTACCACTGGTTAACGGGCTATCACTATAACACACGGTCAAATATCGCGGTTTTCAGTCTTGCTCGTGAGGCCGCATGGAACATTCTAGAATAATGGATGGAAACATGTTGAAGAATTTTAGCACTTTCTTGGTTGCGACCCTGGTTCTGAGTTTCACTTTCGCGTCTGCGCCTGCATCGGCCGCTGATGACATGAAAAGCTGGAAGATCGCGGTGATCAAAGCGGTCGCAAAAAATCAGCGCTACCCACGTTCCGCCATCGCGCGGGAAATTGAAGGCCGGGCGAAAGTTCGCCTCGTTGTTTCTGCGGACGGCACGATCACCAGCCACGAAATTCTGGAAGAAACCGGCCAGAGCATTCTGGACAGTGAAATTCCGAAGCTGGTTGAAAAACTGAACCCGCTGCCTGCGCTGCCTAGCGGCGAGCAGGAACTGTCCTTCGTTCTGCCTCTGAACTGGACACTGAACTAAGATTTTTCGTTCCGAGTAAAAATACTATTCATTTCGAGTAGAAAATGGCTTCCGGTTCCGGGAGCCATTTTTGCGATCCCTCCCCCAAAAGCCGAACTGAAAAACTCAGCGGCACAGTAGTGAGTATACCCAAATGTTTGTTTCCAATGCCCTTAAATCTGCCCTTGTGGCGGCAACTGCACTGATCGCCGTCAGTTCCCAGGCAACAGCCGCCGACACCATGCAAAGCTGGAAAGTCGCCCTGCTGCGCGCCGTTTCCCAGAACCAGAGCTATCCTCGTGCCGCACTGATGCGCGAAATCGAAGGCAAGGCCAAAGTCCGCCTTATCGTCGCAGCAGATGGCACCATCACAGCCCATGAAATTCTTGAAGCCACCGGCCAGGACCTTCTGGACCGTGAAATCCCGAAACTGGTTGCCAAGCTGAACCCGCTTCCAGCGCTGCCGGAAGGCCAGACAGACATGAAAATCGTTCTGCCACTTGAGTGGGCGCTGCAATAACTGCTGCACTCCGGCAAACAAGCTCAAGGCCCCATAGGTAACCTGTGGGGCCTTTTTTTATTCACTCAAACCAGACTCGGCTTATCTGGCCAACAGTTCGTCTGGCACCTGGCCGCATTGTTCAGCAGAAAAAACGCCCGGCCCGGTGTCGGGACCACAGCCGGCGCGCAGATTGTGACGGGCAACCGGGTCTCCATTTTTTGCTACTTCAAGGAGCCACCGAAAACCCAAGTCCTTGTCCTTTTCGACTCCATATCCGTTCGTGTAGGAAACATAGGCGATAAATTGGGCCTGCGGATCCCCGCCTTCGGCTAACTCAAGAACCCTCTGTCGAAACTCGGGCTCACACGACATTTGAGCAAACCAGACAGTCAGCCTGTCAACGCGGCCCCGCGATTTTTCCCTCGCTTTTGCCGCGCAGGGCGCTTTCAAAACTAATTGTAGTTCTGCATTGGACGGTGGCTGAGAGACAGGCACCAGCGCGTGCGGCCGCATAGTAAGATATAGCCCTGCAGCTACTAGCGAAAACCCCATAAGGACCAGCATCTTTGTGGTTAGCGCGCTTGACAAGATCAACCCCCTCAAATCACGTCCTTGGACCGTCAAGCCACCCGGTCAGAGACTGCATGCCCGAACGGAATCAGCGTTGTGTCACGCGGCTCGTCAGCGAGCTTCGGGTAGTCAGCCGTAAAGTGCAGCCCACGGGATTCCTTGCGCATCTGGGCGGACCGGACGATCAGGTCGGCCACCGTCACAAGGTTCCGAAGTTCCAGAAGGTCTGCCGTCACGCGGAAATTACCATAATATTCCTGGATCTCCGCCGCCAGCAGATCCACCCGCCGCTTGGCGCGCGCCAAACGCTTGTCGGTGCGCACGATGCCTACATAGTCCCACATGAAGCGACGCAGTTCCTTCCAGTTGTGGGTCACGACAACCATCTCGTCACTATCCGTCACCTGGCTTTCGTCCCAATCGCGGGCAATAGCCGCAGACGGCAGGTCATCGATCTTGTCCAGAATATCATCAGCCGCCGCATTGCCGAGCACCAGACATTCAAGAAGGCTGTTGGAGGCCATGCGGTTGGCGCCGTGGAGACCCGTGTGGGCGCATTCCCCGGCGGCATAAAGCCGGTCGAGCCCGGTGCGCGCGTGCATGTCCACATGGATGCCGCCACAGGTATAGTGGGCCGCCGGCACCACCGGAATCCAGTCCTTGGTGATGTCGATGCCAAGCCCCAAACAGTGGCGGTAGATGGTCGGGAAATGCGAGATGACGAAATCCGCATCCTTGTGGGTGATATCAAGCCATACGCATTCCTCACCCGTGCGTTTCATCTCACTGTCGATCGCGCGGGCGACAATGTCACGCGGCGCAAGTTCCTCGCGCTCGTCATATTCGGGCATGAAGCGCGTGCCGTCCTTTAGCCTCAGGACCGCCCCTTCACCGCGCATGGCTTCCGTGATCAGGAAAGTTTTTGCATCCGGGTGATAAAGGCACGTCGGGTGGAACTGATTGAACTCCATGTTCGTAACCCGGCACCCTGCCCGCCACGCCATGGCAATACCGTCACCCGTGGAAGCATCAGGGTTCGAGCTATAGAGATAGACCCGGCTGGCGCCCCCGGATGCGATGATGGTCGCGCGCGCCGAGAAAGTCTCAACGCGACCTTTCTCCAGGTTCAGCACATAAACGCCGTGCGCCTGATCATCATAGCTGCCCGGATTCTTCAGGTGCCGGTTGGTGATCACGTCGATAGCGATATGGTGCTCATAAACATCGATGTTAGGTTCATCCAGCACGCGCTGGTTCAACGTCTTCTGCACCGCCTTGCCAGTGGCGTCCGCTGCATGGATGATCCGCCGGTGGCTGTGCCCGCCTTCACGTGTCAGGTGATAGTCATAGCCGTCTTCGTGAACCGAATTCGCCCTGTCAAACTCAACACCCAGGTTGATCAGGCTCTCAATCGCATCCCGGCCACGCTCAACTACAAACCGAACAGCTTTTTCGTCACACAGGCCCGCGCCAGCCACGAGTGTGTCGTCGATATGGCTCTGGATACTGTCGGTGGCTTCAAGCACAGCCGCGATACCGCCCTGCGCCCAGCGCGTGGATCCGCCTGACATCTCACCCTTTGAAAGCACTGCGACCCGCATATGGGGGGCAAGCTTCAGCGCCGCAGTCAGACCCGCCGCGCCAGAGCCTACAATCACTACATCATAGATGCGTCTCATTCCGCTGCGTCCTTCGCCTTGCTGCTGGTGAGCTGCAGGAAGATATCCTCAAGGTCTGTCTCGTTGGTGGAAATATCGGTAATTGTCAGCCCGGCTTCCTGTACCGCGGCCAGTACCTGGCCCACATTGGCTGTGGCCTGGCTGATCTGCACCGCCAGCTTGTGGTCGCCGCGCACATCGCTGTTGAAGGGTTTGAGCACCTCCGGCACGCCTGAGAGCTTCTCGGACACAGAGATGACAATCTCTTTTTCGTCGATGCGTTTCAGAAGCTGGTCGGTTGGCTCACAGCAAACCACGTCACCATGGTTGATGATGGCGATGGTGTCGCAAAGCTCTTCGGCTTCTTCCAGATAATGGGTGGTCAGCACAATGGTGGTGCCGCGCTTATGGAGCTCGCGCACATATTCCCACAGCATCTGCCGAAGTTCGATATCCACACCGGCCGTCGGCTCATCCAGCACCAGGATTGGCGGGTTATGCACCATGGCCTTGGCGATCAGGAGCCGCCGTTTCATGCCACCAGACAGCGTGCGCGAATAGGCATCAGCCTTGTCGAACAGATGCACCGCCTTCAAGAGTTCTTCGGTGCGGCGCTCTTCCTTGAGCACGCCATACATGCCAGCCTGCACCTCAAGCATCTCGCGCGGGGTGAAGAAGGCATCAAACGTCAGTTCCTGCGGCACGATGCCGATATTGGCGCGCGCGTTCCGTGGGTTGTCGTCAATGTCGAATCCCCAGATTTTGGCGCTGCCTTCGGTTTTGTTAACAAGGCCCGCGAGAATATTGATGGTGGTGGACTTGCCGGCACCGTTCGGCCCCAGAAGGCCAAACATGGACCCCTGTGGGATATCGAGATCAATCCCCTTCAGGGCCAGCTTACCGCCGCCTTTCTTGCCACCGTAAACCTTTTTCAGTCCCCTGATTTCAATCGCGTTTTTTGTCACAAATCGATCCTGCTTATTTCTACGCCCGACAATATTACCGTCTTTTCGGACATTGTACCACGCTGCCGCTTGTTCGCGGGGCTCACCCCCGCTATATAGGGCTAAATCCCAATTTGAGTTGGGGCAAATTCAACCAGACCCAAGCCAAAAGAGACGCATCATGACGGCAGACGCACCCGAAACAAAACTGGTCTCCACCAAAAAAGTCGCCTGCGACGGCGACGAAGGCGCCCTCGGCCACCCACGTGTATATCTGACGATGGACGACGAAGGCAAAGTAGAATGCCCATATTGTGATCGACTTTATATTCTGCAAGGCGGTCCGTCAGACAAATCTAAGTGATCTGACTGCCTTTTTTCTTATCTGACCGCCAAACAAATTTATTCCGGAAAGCCATATGCCCGAACACACGGATCAACAGGAACACCTCTATCTGATCGACGGTTCGGGCTATATCTTCCGCGCCTATCATGCGATGGCCTATTCAAAGCGCCCGCTGACACGCGCTGACGGTACGCCCGTGGGCGCCGTGTACGGCTTTTCCAACATGATCATGAAGCTGCTGCGGGATCTCTCTGATGCCGAACGGCCGAGCCACCTGGCGGTGATCTTCGACGCCTCAGGGCGGACTTTCCGGAATGACATCTACCCGGACTATAAAGCGCACCGGCCGCCGGCACCCGAAGACCTTGTGCCCCAATTCCCGATCATCCGGGAGGCAACCGAAGCCTTCGGCCTGCCGTCCATTGAGATGCTGGGTTATGAGGCCGATGACCTGATCGCCACCTACACCAAGCAGGCGCGCGAAAAAGGCTGGAAGGTCACCATCGTCAGTTCTGACAAGGACCTGATGCAGCTTCTGGACGCTGAGACCGACATGTTCGACACCATGAAGAACAAGCGGACACGCGCCGAAGACGTGCCGGAAAAATTCGGAGTCGGACCGGATAAAGTTGTTGATGTTCAATCACTTGCGGGCGACAGCGCGGACAACGTGCCCGGCGTGCCCGGCATTGGCATCAAGACCGCCGCCCAGCTGATTGAAGAATTTGGCGACCTGGACACGCTCCTTGAACGCGCGGGCGAGATCAAACAGAACAAGCGCCGCGAAAACCTGATCGAGTTCGCGGACCAAGCCCGCGTCAGCCGCCAGCTGGTGACGCTGGAACGCGACGTGCCAATTGAAGTTGGGCTCGATAGCTTCGAGGTCAAGGACCCTGACCCCGCAACGCTTGTTGAGTTCCTCGACGCACAGGATTTCCGGTCCCTGAAGGCAAAGGTCATCAGCGCCTGGGACGGCGATATCCCTGAGGATATGGTCACAGAAGCCGTGACGGTTGAAAAGGCGGCTTACGAGTGCGTGACCGATATGTACACGCTGAAGGCCTGGATCAAAAAGGCCTATGAAGTTGGCTATGTAGCGGTTGACACTGAAACCACAGGCCTTAACCCGGCCAAGGCGGATCTGGTGGGCATTAGCCTGTCATGCGAGCCTGGCAAGGCCTGCTATATCCCGGTTGGCCACGGCACCAACAGCGACGACCTGCTGGCGGAAGTACCAAAGCAGATCGCCAAGGCTGACGCGATTGCAGCACTCAAGCCTTTGTTTGAAGACCCATCGGTCCTGAAGATCGGGCAGAACCTGAAGTATGATATGTCGATCCTGGCGCGCGAAGGCATCACGCTTCACCCCATCGACGACACCATGCTGATGTCCTACGCGCTGGATGCCGGAAGCCACGGCCACGGCATGGACGAACTGGCGAGCATCCACCTGGACATGACCCCCATCAGCTTCAAGGAAGTCGCTGGCACGGGCAAGAACCAGATCACCTTCGACAAGGTGCCGCTTGATAGGGCGACCGACTATGCCGCCGAGGACGCGGACATCACGCTTCGCCTCTGGCACGTGCTGAAGCCGCGCCTGGCAAAAGAGAAAGTCACTACTGTATACGAGACGCTTGAGCGCCCGATGGCGGCTGTGCTTTCCGCCATGGAACGCGAAGGCATCAAGGTGGACGGCAGTGTGCTCAACAAGCTGTCGAACGATTTTGCCGTGGGCATCGAACGGCTCGACCGCGAGATCCAGGACCTTGCGGGCCGCCCCTTCAATGTGAACTCGCCCAAGCAGTTGGGCGAAGTGCTGTTTGACGACATGGGGCTTGAAGGCGGCAAGAAATCGAAGAAAACCGGCGCCTGGCAGACGAACGTGGATGTGCTGGAAAAGCTTGCGGCTGAAGGCCACGAACTACCTGCCAAGGTCATGGAATATCGTCAGTTTTCCAAACTGAAGAGCACCTATACTGACGCGCTTCAAAATGAAGTGAACCCGCGCACGGGCCGCGTGCACACCAGCTATCATCTGGCGGCGACCACCACCGGACGCCTGTCGTCAAATGATCCGAACCTTCAGAATATCCCGATCCGCACCGAAGAAGGCCGCAAAATCCGCCGGGCGTTTGTGCCAGAGGACGGCAATATCCTGATCGCTGCTGACTATAGCCAGATTGAGCTTCGCGTGCTGGCGCACATGGCGGATATTGACGCGCTCAAGAAAGCATTCGCCGACGGCACAGACATTCACGCCATGACCGCATCTGAGGTGTTCGGCGTGCCGATTGAAGGCATGGACCCGATGGTCCGCCGGCAGGCCAAGGCCATCAACTTCGGCATCATTTACGGCATTTCCGCTTTCGGGCTGGCCCGCCAACTGGGCATCAGCCGAACAGACGCGCAGGGCTATATCGACGCTTATTTCGAGCGTTTCCCGGGCATTCGCCACTATATGGACACGACCATCGATTTCGCGCGCGAACACGGCTATGTGGAAACCCTGTTCGGCCGCAAATGCCACATCACGGCGCTGGCGGACAAGAACCCGATGAAGCGTGGTTTCGGTGAACGGGCGGCAATCAACGCGCCGATCCAGGGCACTGCCGCCGACATTCTGCGCCGGGCGATGGTCCGGATGCCTGGGGCGCTTGAAGAAAATGGCCTCACGGACGTGAAGATGCTCTTGCAGGTGCACGATGAACTGGTGTTTGAAGCGCCCGAAGGCCGCGACAAGGCAGCCATTCCGGTGATCGAGGACATCATGGCAAACGCCTGCCAGCCGGTGCTAGAGCTTTCGGTGCCGCTGGTGGTCGACAGCGGCATCGGCAAGAACTGGCAAGAAGCGCACTAAGCGCTACTCCAAATCCAGAAACGGGCACACATTGGGGCACCATAGTACCCCTGTGGCACAAAAGGGCACACCCATAGGGCCCAAAAGTGCCCTAAACAGATCAACCAGACATTATAAAACACCGAACGAAATCCCCTTGGCCGATTCCATTGATCAAAACCTGCACGGGTAAGGTCAATCATTGCACATCGTTGACATGTTATAATGTTTCACATACCTTCCTCCAGGTAGTGTGTGCCTTACCTTTACACTGAGAGGGGGATCTCATGCGTTTCCTGCTTTTCATCCTTTGTCTGATTTACACCAGCACCGCCGCCATGGCGGGTCAACTATCCGCCAATATCCGTATCGCCAGCAAACACCTGGGGTACCACCTGCAATATTGGGTTTATTATCCCACAGGCACCAAGACCACAGACAAACTGCCAACCTTATATCTGGCAGATGGACAGCTGTATCTGGAATACGGCAAACTGCACGGCCTGATCGATAAAGAAATCAAAGCAGGGCGGATCAAACCCATCATTGCTGTTTTCATCGACCCACGTGACCCGACCTACCAACAAAATAACCGCCGCGCTCATGAATTTGTCTGCAACCAAGACTATGTGAATTTTTTCAAGGATGAATTGATCCCGGCCGTGGAGCGCCAATTCCCCGTTAGTACCAGACGCGAAGATAGAGTAATCGCTGGCCTGTCTCTGGGTGGCCTGAACGCTGGCTGTTTCGGTCTGATGGCATCAGATAAATTCGCGGGCATCGCCATGCAATCCCCTGCCTATTATCCCTTTTCAGATTTGAAGGAGAGATATGAAGCCGCCCCTGTGCAGCCCATCAAAATTTTCTTCAGCGTGGGGAGGAAGGAAACAAGCAACACCTCAGCACGATGGCTGCGTAAAGTGCTTGACGACAAGGGTTACGATTTAATCTACCGCGAAGTGCATCATCGGCACGACTGGAAAAACTGGGGGCCGCTGCAGGACGACATCCTGCACACCTTTTTCTCCCCCACCCGGTGATGTTGCGCTGATCGCGACATGGTGTTGCCGCCTGCGCGCTTGAGGCTATATCCAGAAGCATGCTAGGCCTTTACCGTCGGTCGTGCCTTCGGTGTGGCCGGTCCCTGTTTCATACCATGAGCGCCCGATGATACTGAGCAGCAAAAATACAGTCGGCCTGGCCCTGATCCTGGGCAGCGTGACAGCGATGACGCCGCTGGCGGTTGATATGTACCTGCCTGCCTTCCCCACCATTGCAGAGGACCTGAAGGCGCCGCCCGCGGGCGTGCAGCTCTCGCTGACATCCTTCTTCATCGGGCTTGCGGTCGGCCAGCTATGCTATGGCCCGGCGGCGGACAAGTTCGGCCGCAAGATACCGCTGCTTGTGGGCCTTCTGATCGCTGTGTTGGCGTCGCTTCTGTGCGCCACAGCGCCCACCATCGATGCGCTGATCGTCTACCGCTTCCTGCAGGCGCTGGGCGTTTGCTCAGGCGCCGTGATCGCGCGCGCCATCGTCCGGGATGTTTTCGAACCCCGCGAAGGAGCACGTTTCTTCTCGCTTCTGATGGCCATCATGGGTGTCGCCCCGATCCTGGCGCCCCTGGCGGGGGCAGTTGTGGCCAGCACACTGGGCTGGCCCTGGATTTTCAACCTGATCAGCGCCTTCGGCTTTATGGCCCTGATCGCGACAGCCCTTCTTTTGCCCGAAACCCATGCTGGCAATTCAGGCGTCCGGTTCAGCCGCGCCTTCCATACCTATGCCGATATCCTGAGAAACCGGTCTTTCCTGAAGTATGCGCTGGCGGGCGGCATCGCCAATGCCGGCATGTTCGCCTATATCGCCGGGGCTACGCTGGTGATCCAGGGCTATTACGGCATGTCAGCAGATTTCTTTGCCGTGGCCTTCGGCTCCAACGCCTTTGGCCTGATCGCGCTGACGCAGTTGAACCGGTATCTGCTGAAGCGGCATCCTTTTTCAGCCATCCTGAAGGTTGGCTTTACCATTCTGCTGGTGGCAGGGCTTGCGCTCTTGGTCGCAGGCGCCCTTGATGCACCGCTCTATGTCTTCCTGATGCCGCTCTTTTTGTTCCTGGCGTCGCTGGGCATGGTTATGCCCAACAGCATGGCTGGTGCGCTGGCAACGGAAGATACACGGGCTGGGGCTGCATCGGCCCTTTCGGGCGCGCTGACCTTTTCGTCCGCCTTCGTCTCGTCCGCCGTGGTCGGTATGGTCCCGGACAAGACCCCCCTGGCGCTTGCGTCCGTGATGGGCGCCTGCGCCGTGATCGCTTTCCTGGTGTCCCGCCTGCCGGAACAGGCATCTCCCGAATAAAAAAGGCGGCCAAGGCTGCCCTTTCATGTCGTTATAGCCCGCCCCTAGAAGGCGTTTATCATGGCGTAGAAGAGTGCGGCAGACAAAAGACCAGAGGCCGGCACCGTAATCACCCAGGCAGCCGCAATGGTCAGAAGCTCACGCCGACGTACCAGGCGGCGATGCGCAATCTTCACTTCCTCAGAGCGGGTCAAGCGCCGCTTCTTGCTTTCGCGGCTGTTGAGATATTCCCGCAGGAAGCCCACGCCGAACACACCGCCCACAGCGATATGGGTTGAAGACACAGGCAGGCCAAGCCAGCTGGCTGCGATCACGGTGATAGCGGCAGACAGCGCCACACAGAAGGCCCGCATCTGGTTCAGCTTGGTGATTGTCTCACCCACCTTGCGGATCAGTTTCGGGCCATAAAGCAACAGGCCAATCGAAATCCCGATGGCACCGATAGCCATGACCCAGAACGGCAGGCTGACCTTGCCTGAGCCCATGTCAACCTGATGCGCGGCGCTGACGATGGCTGCCAGCGGGCCAACTGCGTTTGCCACATCATTGGCCCCATGCGCAAACGACAGAAGCGCGGCTGAGCAAATAAGCGGAATGGTAAAGAGCTTGGCAACTGATTTCCGGCGGTTTTCAAGGCCGGCCGCAGCCCTTTTCACCAGCGGCTTGGTAATGGCCCAGACAAGGGCCGCAGAACCAAAACCGATCATCCACAGCATCGCCGTGTCTGCTTTCCAGATTTTCTTGAGGCCCTTCATCACCAGATACATGGAGAAAGCCCCGGCCATGATGCCCACAAGAACCGGCACCCAGGTTTCCGCAGCTGCGATCTTGTCTTCCTTATAAAGGATGTTCCTTTTGATGAAGAACAGGAACAGAGCTGCAATAAGCCCACCAAGAAGCGGGGAAATTACCCAGCTTGCCGCGATAGCGCCCATCTGGCCCCATTCCACGCTGGCGGCACCGGCAGCCGCAATACCCGCGCCCACGACACCACCGACGATCGAGTGGGTGGTGGAGACCGGCGCACCAAGCCAGGTGGCCAGGTTCAGCCACAAGGCAGCAGCCAGAAGCGCAGACATCATGGCCCAGATGAACGTCATCTGGTCAGCCATCGCGCTTGGATCAATGATCCCTTTGCGAATGGTGGACACCACGTCCCCACCGGCAAGGAGCGCGCCTGCAGCTTCAAATACCGCTGCAATCACAAGGGCGCCAACCATTGTCAGCGCCTTGGAGCCCACAGCCGGGCCGATATTGTTCGCCACATCGTTGGCACCGATGTTCATCGCCATATAGCCGCCAATAACAGCTGCAGCGATCACGAAAATACCGGTAGAACCTTCGCTTTGGGTCATCGCCGTGTAGATCAACACGAGAACAAGGAACACAAGGGCAACCCCAAGGTTCTCGATGGAGCGGTTTTCTTTTGCCACGCCTTCGCGGAAGGCCTGGACCTTTTTCAGGTCTTTGTTCACCGGGTGGTTATCAACCATGGACGTTCCCTTTCCCTTCATTCTGTTGGCAAAGGTTTTCCAGAGCCCCAAACCTTTCCCTTGGGCGCTTATAGCAGGCTGTCACAAAAATGTAATGAAAATGTCACAAAGAGCCAGAGACAAAGGCATCGGCAAAAGAAAAGGGCGACCGAAGGCCGCCCTTTGCACAATCATATGATTGGTGTTTTAGAACTTGTAGCCAAGTGTTGCGCCGTACATCCGCGGTGGGTTGGCATAGGCATTCACTGTGCCCGGCTGGATCACGCCTGGGAAGGCAGTCAGGTAGAACTCGTCGTTAAACAGGTTCCGGCCCCAAACAGTGAGGCTCAGGCCGTTTTCCCACTCAAGACCAGCACTGGCGTTAAACAGGCTGACTTTACGGAACACGCCATCGACGTTGTCCACAACCTGGGTTTCGCTTTCATACTGCCAGTCACCGCGAACGAAGCCAGTCATGCTGTCACCCAGTTCGAAGAAGTAGGTGGCTGCGGCTGAGAGGCTTGTTTCATGAATGCCTGCTGGCTTTTCACCAGACAGGTCAATCACCGTGCTGTTCGGGCCAGCGGCACCTGGGAAGCTGTCATAGACAGGATCAAGGAACGTACCGGCGAAGCGGAACTCAAGGTTCTCCGTTGGTACCCAGGTCGCATCAATCTCAAGACCTTTAGTGGACTGCTTACCGGCGTTTGCCAGAACGAAGCCGGTGCCCTGGAAGATGTTGGACTGGAAGCCCTTGATGGTCTGGTCGAAGAGCGCGATGTTGATCGCCCCTTTCGAATAGCGTGCCTTGATACCGATCTCATAGACGGTCGAGTTTTCCGGACCGGCATAAAGCGTACCGTAGCTTTGGTTTGGCA
>Ga0209578_10002210_pt1 | contig 16480 bp, 14 predicted proteins | sample tdAd472_FD_187127 | JGI IMG/M metagenome (GOLD analysis project Ga0209578, IMG submission 187127) | Marine sediment microbial communities from the Atlantic coast under amendment with organic carbon and nitrate - tdAd47.2 (SPAdes)... | ecosystem: Environmental > Aquatic > Marine > Coastal >...
AAAATAGCTCCAACTCATCACCGGGACCGGCGTCCCCCTACATTTTTCTGGTACTCACCCCCGCCTAATGACCACAATCAGCAACCACCGCAAAAAACCCCTTCGTCTCAGTGTCACCGACCAGTCCCCCATCCACGACAATGGCGGCTCCAGCCAGGCCATACGCAATAGCGTAAAACTGGCCCAGCTATGCGATCGCCTCGGCTACCACCGGTACTGGTTTGCCGAACACCACAACTCCCCCGGCTACGCCTGCCCATCGCCAGAAATCATGGTTGCCCACGTCGCGCAAAACACTGATCAGATTCGCGTGGGCACCGGCGGAGTGATGCTCACCCACTACAGCCCCACCAAAGTGGCCGAGAGTTTCCGCATGCTCTCAGCCCTCAACCCCGATCGCATCGATTTAAGCATTGGCCGTGCCCCCGGCGGTGACCGACTCGCCAGCCAGGCACTCTCCTGGCCCAAACAGTTCCCCGCCGGCGATGTCTATCCGCAACAGGCCGCCACCCTCATGGCCATGCTCCATGACGATCTGCCAGCCGACCACCCCTTTGCTGAGGTTCGGGTAATTCCGGAAGATGCCCCGGCCCCCGACACCTGGATGCTCGGTTCCAGCGGCGGCAGCGCCGGCCTCGCCGGCAGACTCGGTTATGGTTTTGTGCTCGCCCTGTTTATCAATACTCACGAACGCTCCCCGGCCATTCTCGACGACTACCGGGCCGCCTTTAAGCCCTGCAAAGCACGGCAGCAACCGGAAGCCATGATCGGTGCCGCCGTCATCTGCGCCCCGACTCGCGAAGAAGCCGACCGTATCGCCCGAACTCGCACCATCTGGATTCAAACCGCACTCAGCAGCGGCAACATAATTGCGCTGCCCTCTCCCGAAGAAGCCGAGCGGCTCTACGACGAGCTCAACGAAACCGAAAAATCCCGCTACAGCAAAGTGCTCGGTAACACCATCGTTGGCACCCCCGCCGACTGCCGCGAACAGCTCGAAGCCGAAGCCGATAAATACAGTGTCGATGAAGTCACCGTGGTCTGTGTCACCTACGGGTTAGAGGAACGCCTGCGTTCCTACCAGCTACTGGCAGAAGAATTTGGTATGAGCTGATGAACCTGACGCTGCTTCTGGTAGATTTTGTTTGATAATCGATCAGGGGTGTTAAGCGCAGCTGGCCGACTCTTATTAATCCAGCACGCAGCAAATAAACCAGATTGAAAAAGGGCACCGACAGTTCAAGCACCTTAACAAGCCGCATCGAGAGCAGAGCAAAAAGGAAATCAAAGCCCGACTGGATGACCAATAAAGTGCGACACCCGTTGGTTTTCGAGTTGTTGAATACCCTTCACCGGAATAAGCCAACCTCACCCATCAACACAATGAGACGGACTTTATGACCCTTCACACCTGGTCCTGGCTGTTCCTGGCCGGCTACGTTGCGATGATGATGATCTTTGGCCTGATCGGCAAAAGCCGGGTTCAGCATGCCGATGATTTTGCCACCGCCCGTCACAGTTACGGGCCGTTTTTCCTGGCGCTGGCCTTCTCCGCCACCACCGCCAGCGGCGCTACCTTTCTTGGTATTCCCGGGCTTGCATACCAGGCCGGTCTTTCCAGCCTCTGGTTACTCATTGGCTATCCGATAGGCACCTACATTGGTGTACTCATCTGCCTGCGCATGGTCACCCGGGGCGGCGACCAGTTTGGCAGCCGCTCTATCCCTGAATACCTGGGCGACCGTTATCAGTCAGAGACCATCCGCCTGCTCGCTGCCGTGTTCTCACTACTGCTGCTCACTTATCTTGCCGGCCAGTTACTCGCCGGACTGGTGATGTTTGAACAGATGCTCGGCCTGAGCGCCCCCTGGGCGCTACTGATCACCTCCGTTGTCTTACTAATCTACGTGGAGCTGGGCGGTGCCCACGCCGATGTCCTCACCGACGGTGTTCAGGGCGCGTTAATGCTGCTGCTGGCCGCCGGTCTGGCGGTGCTGTTCATTACCGGCTGGGGGTTTAACGGCGGTCTGGATACCTTACTGGCCAAACTTGAATCCCTGGACCCGCACACAGTGACGGTTTTCAACCCCGACCATATGCTGTTTGCTTCCGCCTGGGCCGGCATTGCCATCGTCATCGCCCATATCCCCCTCGGGCTAATGCCTCACCTGGGTAACAAGCTCTGGGCACTGCGTGACCCCAAAGACCGTAACAAGTTTTTAATCATGGCCTTCATCATGGCGCTGATACTGCCGGCCATGGCTCTCGGTGGCTTAATGGCTCGTGGTCATCTGGGTGACGTATTGATGGCGGGTGGCGCCAACCAGGCACTACCGCTATTGTTTAAAGAGATTTTCCCCACCTGGTTAGCGGCGTTTCTTGGCGTGGGTATTCTGGCGGCGGTCATGTCCACTGCCGATGGATTGGTGATCTCATCATCACAGATATTTGCCAACGACATCTATCGGCGCACCATCGTCCCACGACTGAAATCACCCCTGACCGGCGAACTACTCGATCAGCGTATTCTGGCCATTAGTCGCTGGGCCACTCTTGGGGTGATGGCGGTCGCCGCCGGGCTGGCGTGGATATTCATGGACATGAACGTCACCCTGCTAATCTGGCTCGGCCTGGGCGGCATGATGGCCGGGCTAACCGGGCCGCTGATCCTTGGCGCGCTCTGGTCCGGGGTCACTCGCAATGGGGCCATTGCCGGATTTTTGAGCGGCGCTGCCTTCTTCGCCCTACTGCGTACCGAGATGATTGTGCAGGCCAGCGGAGCGATGGGCGCGCCCACTTCCGTCAGCGAATGGCTCACCGTTCAAATGCCCAACCCCTATTCCTGCACCGCAATCGCAATGATCGCTGCCACCCTGATAACCATACTGGTTTCCCTGTTTACCCGACCACTATCAGACACCCACCTGCAGCAGGTGTTTGGCCACGACTAACCCCAAATAGTTAGCAAAGGAGAAAGCGAATGAACTCACTAACAGACCTGTCTGCCGATATCGCCGCCCTGCTCAAAGAGCGGGGCGAGACCATCTCCATCGCCGAATCATCCACCGGCGGACTCATCTCCGCGTCACTGCTCGCCATTCCCGGCGCTTCCACCTATTTCGAAGGCGGCGGCGTGGTTTACACCCTGGAGTCACGTCGGCAACTACTCGGCATTACCGATGAACAGGTGGACGGCCTGTCGCCGCTGAGCGAGGAGTACATCGCCCTGAGCGCCGCAGCGATTAAAAACAAACTCAACACCACCTGGAGCCTGGCAGAAATCGGCGCCACCGGCCCGGCAGGTACGCGCTACGGCCACCCACCCGGACTCTGCGTGATTGCGGTGGATGGCCCGGTCAAGCTCACCCGGCTAATTGAAACCGGCAATGATGACCGGGAAGCGAATATGTGGGCGTTTGCCGAGGCTGCGTTTGGGTTATTGGGTGAAGCCATAGGACGGGTGGGTTAGTATTGTAAAAAAGCTGGGGATTTGGGCTGTGGGTATTTTGTAGGGTTAATCAAATGGCCAATGGGAAGATGTGGCATTGCAAGACCCGACTCTTTTTCCTGTGATTAACTGTTATACCCTTAAATAGAAAAAAGGAGCATTCATTTGGCAATTTCTGAATTTGCTACTTATATGAATCCAATGATTACCGCCCTAAAACAATTGGGTGGGTCCGCACGTGCTGAAGAAGTCTGCTCAACAATAGCAGAAGATCTAAACTTGCCAGATCGGTTGCTAGATAAAACACTAAAAAATGGCGTATCTAGATATGAAAACCAAGTTCATTGGGCTCGGTTCTATTTGGCTAAAACTGGTTATATTGATTCATCTAAACGGGGTGTTTGGGCTCTAACGGAGAAAGGTCAGAATGTTCAAGAATTTTCTGAGGAACAATTACGGGAAATCATCCAAGAAGTACAATCTAAAACCGCCAAACCTAAAACTAATAAAGCTAGCGTATCGCCGACGCTCCATGAAACGGAGGAGGTTGATGAACAAGCTCCACCTGATGTATCAAATTTAAACTATAAAGAACAATTGCTAGTTTTATTAAAATCACTAGCTCCGGCAGGATTTGAAAGAGTATGTCAAAGACTTTTAAGAGAAGCTGGTTTTGAAAAAGTTACCGTTACAGGCCGTTCAGGTGATGGTGGCATAGATGGTCATGGTGTTCTTCAGCTTAATCCATTTGTCAGCTTCCAAGTCCTTTTTCAATGCAAGCGTTATGAAGGTAGTGTTTCATCTCCACAAATTCGTGATTTCCGTGGGGCTATGATGGGGCGTGCCGAAAAAGGCATCATTCTTACAACAGGCAGCTTTACTTCAGATGCAAAGCGAGAGGCGATGCGCGATGGAGTGCAACCGATTGAATTGGTCGATGGTGAAAAATTAATTGAAATGTTCGAGAAATTAGAGCTCGGCGTTAAACCAAGAACCACATATGACATCGATGAATCATTTTTTGAACCATTTAAAGATTGAAATCAGGCATAGCAACCGCTTCAAAAAGGACGCGCCAAAAAGCGCGCCTTTTTAGCGAGACGTTGGGGAGTCAGCTGGGATATAGAGATGAGCGAAAATTCACGGGAAGGTGCCTTAAACAGTCGATTGGCCGAATGTGAACAAATTTATAGACGATTGGCGGGTGTTAGCCCTGATTTCTCAACCCTCGATTTGGCGAATATCCCTCAGGAACGTCGCCGATTTTTCGTAACGGCGATCTATTATCTTCTTGAAACTGTTGGGGTAATTGAGCACCTACTCAAAGAGGTAACACTGGATAGTGCACTTCAAAATATTGCACCCCGGAGTCTTGAGTTCTACAGAGAAAAACTTTCTCCAAATAAAGAACGGTACGAGCGATTGCTTTTGGAATTGCTTGATCTTCCCGAAGTTGAGATAGACCCGAAGGAGTTTCCTCCGGAATACGAGAATAATCCGGTATGGAATATTCTTGTATCGGGGTTGGATTATTGGGAAATGGATGAATCAGGAACATTCTCGGAGGACGCTTTAAATGCCACAAATCGCTTTTTGTATTCATCGTTCTTCCGGCCGGATGAATGGCTAAGAAATGCAGATTCATTGGAGCCAGTCCTCGGCAAGGCCGCAGAGAACAAAATTCCAGGCAACATCCGTATCAGGCTGAAGGAGTTATATCGGAGTTTTATTCTGGGGAACTACCTAGCAGCAATCGCTTTGGCGAGAGCGATCCTAGAGTATTCGCTTGTTGATCGATCGACAAATATAGGAATCAACGCTTATTCAGAGGATCCGCGACACCCCAATCGCACTCGTCGACTTCGATCACTGGTAGATGATGTCTCTGAGCGTCGACCAGAGCTGCAAGAAGATATGGAAGCGATTCTAGATGCGGGAAATCGAACACTACATCCTAAAAAAAAAGACAAACTAGCCTTCCTACCTAAAGCACTGCACGATCTAGCAATCCGTTCAACCATATCCGCGCGGAGGGTCGTTGAAAAATTGTATCTTGACTGATAATCGTCGCCCAACTAGGCGCTACACCCGACCGCGCACTGCTAACCGACCCGCTTCGGATGAGTTCTATATAGCCATCGTAGCCAGGTCTTGCATCACCACATTCTCAAAGGCTTAAATGGGAAAAAGTGAGATTTAAAAGTTCAGCGTACTTTTGAGAGCTACTGCAGCCCGAAAAGCGCTAATTTGCCTTATCAGCTCGTTCTAGCCCTGGCACTGCGCTGCCAGAATCGATCTTGAATTACATTAAATTTACACTTGCACTGAATTTTTATATTTACAAAAAGGAGGCATCGACAATTTATGATTATCGAAATGGTTGCCATATTGTCCTGCGTCACCTTTGCTGGCGCCGCTATTTATATCAACGTTGTTGAGCACCCCGCCCGACTGGAATGCGGAACGGAACTTGCCGCGACGGTGTTCGGGCCAAGTTACACTCGTGCTGCAGCTATGCAGGCTTCGTTGGCAATAATCGCAACCATTGCAGGCGTGGCAACCGGTCTGTCTGGTGGCTCCTTGGTCTGGTATGTCGGGGCTGCGCTAACACTCTCTGTCGTTCCGTTTACATTGATAGTAATCATGCCTACCAATAAACAGTTGTTGGCTCCAGAGCTAGACCGAACCTCGACCGAAGCGGCCACACTGTTGAAGAAATGGGGACGATTACACGGTGTGCGCAGCGTAGCCAGCGCCATAGCCTCAATCATTTATGTCTATCTTGGTGTCGCAACCTGACCCGTACCTCATGGAATATCATCAAATAGATCAAAGACCAGCACAGCAATTCTTAACCACTACATTTTCACCCCTTATCCGCCCTCTTCCCGATTGCCAACCAACCCTGCACCCGGTAGCCTACGGCCCTCAATCAAACGATTGATCCAGACTACTTTTTGAGGGGTTGTGGGAATGACTTCGGGTGATCAAAACCATTCATCGCCGATATGGCTTGGCCTGCCAGCCCTGCTGGTGCTGGTAGCAATCACCGGCCTGGCGCTTGGTGGCGGCTGGGTCTGGCTGGGCATTGCCCAACTGCCGTTACTCGCAATCATCGACGCCTGGCTTGGGCCTGAACTGCGACCCAGCAGACCCCTGCCGCCGATATTTGCCGATCTGCTGCTCTGCCTGCAATTACCCCTGGTGCTCACCTTGTGGGTGCTGTTCGCCCTGCGCGTTGGGCCGGATGCCCAGCTACTGGTTGGTAGCGACTGGCTCGGCCTGATTCTCTCCACTGCCTTTGCAACCGCCTACGGGGCGCTTCCGGCTTCTCACGAACTCGGCCACCGGGACGACTACCTGCGTCGCAAATTGGGTAATCTGCTCGATACTTTTCTACTCGCCCCCTACGGCGTGCTGTCCCACAACCACGTTCACCATTTAAAGCTCGATACCAATGTTGATGCGGAAACTGCTTACCGGGGGCAGAGTCTTTATCGGTTCATGATTTACATGGGCTGGAATCGCCACCTGGAAAGCTGGCGAATTGAAGCGGACCGGCTGCGCAAGCTGGGGTATTCACCCTGGTCGTGGCGCAGTGTGGTGTGGCGAGGGTTTGCCCAGTACGCATTGGTATTAATTGCAGTCGGTTGGGTGGCTGGCTGGCGCGGTGTCGGACTGGCGGTGCTGGTGTCGGCGCTGGCGCTGTTGATGCTTACGGCGCTCTCTTACAGTCAGCACTATGGACTAACCCGGGTGCCCGACTCGCCGGTAGCGATCCACCACGCCTGGAATCATCTTTACCCACTCACTCGGGGTGGGATGTTTGAAATCACCACCCATTCAGAACACCACCGAAATGTTGACGTGCGCTACTGGCAACTGACGCCCTATCCGGATGCGCCGCAAATGCCGGGGGCCTGGTTCTGCATTCTGCTCGCCCTGGTACCGCCACTCTGGGTAAAGACGGTGCAGCCGCGATTACAGCATTGGGACCAGCACCACGCCAATGAGGCGGAGAAGGTCCTGGCTCGGCAGGCGAATCTTGCCGCCGGCTGGCCGAACTGGTTGGAATAAAACCTTTTTAAGTCAATCGATTAGTCCCTGAACCCTTTCAATGTTTCTAAACGAGAGTTACCCGTGAAATCCGACCGAAATCAACTCATCCTCGACCAGCCTGATGATCACCAGTATTTAGTCAACAAACGCGCCTTTGCCGATGCCGACCTGTTTGAGCGAGAGTTCTCTCGGATTTACGACAAACTCTGGCTTTACGTCGGTCACGAGACTGAAATCCCCGAACCCGGCGATTTTGTTACCCGTACCATCGCCCACCGACCGCTGCTGTTCGTGCGCGGCAGCGACGGCGAAGTAACGGTGTATCTGAACAGCTGCACCCATAACGGCTCGGTGGTCTGCCGCGAACCGACCGGTAACCGCGAGTTTTTCCCCTGCGCTTATCACGGCTGGGTATTTGACCGTGATGGCGCACTCAAGGAAGTACCCGGTGAAACGGCCTTTGGCCCCCAGTTCAGCAAAGCGGATAACGGGTTATCGGTGGTGCCGAGTCAGGCGAGTTATCAGGGGTTTGTATTCATCAGTTTTGCCGAACGCGATGACCTGCCGGATTACCTGGCTGGCGCTAAGGAGTATCTGGACATTCTCAGCGCCAGCAGCGCGGCAGGCATGAAGGTTATCCCCGGCACCCACGAATACGGCACCCGGGCCAACTGGAAAATGCTGCCGGTGAATGTGATCGACGGCAATCACTTTCTACCCACCCACGTTACTTATCTGCAGTACTTGCAGGAACGGGGTAGCGAGATGGGCCACCCGATCCGCGACTTTCATGAAACCGTGCTCGGTAACGGCCACACCGTATTCGAATACGAAGCCCCCTGGGGACGACCGCAGGGCAAACCGGATGCCTCCTGGAGTGAGGAGGTTAATGCACAGATTGAAGCCCGCAGAGCGGAATTAATCGAACGACTCGGCCCGGATCTGGGGGATCGTCTCGCCCGTAAAAACCGCAACCTGGTGATTTTCCCCAACCTGATTATTAACGACATCATGGGGGTAACCATCCGCGTGGCCGAGCCGGTATCCGTCGATTTTATGGAGGTGACCGCCTGGCAAATTGCACCGGCCGATGATCCACCCGAGCTCGCGCAGGTGAGAAATGAGCAGTTTCTGACCTTCCTCGGCCCCGGCGGGTTTGCCACCCCCGACGACATTGAAGGCATGGAGGCCTCGCAGCGCGGGTTTGCCACCTACCGGGAAATGCCCTGGGTTAACTACTCCAAAGGCATTGCCGCCGAAATCGCCGGTGGTCTCACCAGTCCGGGGGAATCCGACTTTATGACCCGCGCCTTTTTTAATGCCTGGCAGGATTACCTCGGTATTACCCATTTCTCGGAGCTGCCATGAACAGTCAACCGTCATCCCCACCCGCCGACCAGCCCGTGCAGAGCAGTGAAGTCGAAACCTTTCTCGCTACTGAAGCCTGGTTACTGGACACCTGGCAACTGGACCGCTGGATAGAACTATTTGATCCTCGGGCCCGCTATCAGGTGCCCAGTACCGACGGCCACCACCTGGATTCGGTGACCAGTCTCTACCTGGTGGACGACGATTACCGCCAGCTCTGTTTTCGGGCCAAGCGGTTTAACCTGCCCCAGGGACACGCCGAACAGCCCCACTCCATGACCCAGCGACTGGTCACTAACGTGCTGGTCCACGGCGAGCAGGATGGCGTGATCGATGTCACCGCCGGTTTCTCAATCCACCGTAGTCGTCACGGCACAGCCACTCAATACGTGGGTCGGTACGAACATCAGCTGATTCGCGTGGATGGCGAAATGAAATTTTTAAACCGCAAGTCGCTGCTGGTCATGCCCGGCCTGGGGGCCGCCGGCACCGTCAGCATTATTGTTTGAGAAAAAGCTGACGGAAGAGAAAAGAAACCCATTAAAAGGCGACGTTTCGCATCGGGACGATGCTTACTGAAAACGATAACGCTTCGTGATCTTAAACCGGCACTTTCCGGTTAGTAACAAGCTTGCCAGTGAGCGTCGCCGATGGTCTATCGACAACGCTCACTAGTTAAACGGCTTTTTTTAAACGAATGGACAATGAGGAGCGATCAGGCCGCTACCTCTTCGTCCACACTGCTGGCTTCCAGTGACTGCAGTGGCCCGAAAAATTCGAACCGCACCCGCTCCTCCGGAATGCCCAGCCCCTTAGCAATGCGATGACAGCTTTCCATAAACGGCTTTGGACCCAGAAAATAGAAATCTAAATCTGCTGGGTCCTGTACCAGGGGCTCGATCATCGCCTGGTCGATGAAACCGGTGAGATGGCTACTATCACTTGCCGAAGGGGCGCTGTAACAGTAGGTGACCGACAGATTGTCATACTGGCTGGCCAGATCGTCCACCTGCTGCTTAAACGCATGGTGACCACCGTTGGTGGCGCAATGGAAGAACTGCACGGAACGCCCACTCTGCAGGGCCGGTTTGAGCATGCTGATAGCGGGGGTAATGCCCACACCACCGGTAAGTAGCATTAAGGGTCGCGCTGACTGTTCCAGCACAAAATCACCCGCAGGAGCCGTGAGCTTGATTTTGTCGCCCAGGTTCAGCGTATCGTGCAGGAACGCGGAGACCTGACCGTCGTTCTCGCGCTTGATGCTCAAGCGGTAGTAACTTTCACCCGGTGAGTTAGAGAGGCTGTAGTTACGGCGAACTTCCTGACCGTCGATGTTAAGCGTGATGCCGATATACTGGCCGGGCTTGAAATCGGCCACCGGGCCACCATCGGCTGGCTCAAAGTAGAACGAGGTGATGACTTCGCTCTCTTTTTCCCGGCGGGCCAGAACGAATTCCCGCTCACCGCGCCAGCCACCTGTTTTTTGCTCGTTGGCCTGATAAACGGCCTCCTCAGCGCTAATAAGAATGTCGGCCAGTTGCTGATAGGCTTCGCCCCAGGCGCCCAGCACCTCGTCCGTGGCGGCGTCGCCGAAAACAATGGCAATCGCCTCCAGCAGGCATTCCCCAACGATGGGGTAATGTTCCGGTAGCACGGACAGGGAGGCGTGTTTGTGCACAATCAGGGAAACCGCATCGCCCAGCACTTCCAGCCGATCGAGATTGGCAGCGTAGGCCACCACCGCGTTGGCCAGGGCCTGACGCTGGGTGCCCTCGCGCTGATGATTTTCATTAAAGTAGGCTTTGACCTGGGGGTAACGCTCAAACATCAGCGGATAGAAGGTGCTGGTAATTTTCATCGCGTTCTCACGAACCGCTGGTAAGGTGGCTGCGATGATGTCTTTTGATTGTTGGCTGACCATCTTTTTCGACTCCTGGGTTTGATCCATCAATGGGTGGTGCAAAGGTTCGGTTACCCACTGCATAGCAAATGGCAGGCCAATTAATAACTGGTTGTTTTATAGTTAAATAAACTAGATGTTGTATTTATGACATCACCGGGTAAGATGTCATTTAGACATCAATGGTGTAAATATGACAACAGACCGGATTGCCGAACCTTTCATCGATATCGTTGCCGACCTTTCCCGGCATTTGTCACCGGAGAATCGTTACCAACGGTTGCTGACCACCTTTCGCACCACCTTTCCCTGTGATGCCGCCGCCCTGTTGCGGCTGGACGGCGATGTCCTGATTCCGCTCGCCACTGATGGACTTGCAGAAGAGACCATGGGCCGGCAATTCAAAGTCGCTGAGCATCCTCGTCTGGAGGGCATTCTGCGCAGTCGTCAACCGACCCGCTTCCCGGTCGACACGCCGCTGCCCGACCCCTATGACGGACTCATTCCGCTGACCGGCGACAACCTCCATGTTCACGACTGCATGGGGTGTGCCCTCTATATTGATGACACTCCCTGGGGGGTAATCACCCTGGATGCGCTTGATCCAGGCGCTTTTGACACCCTCGACACTGCGCAATTGAGCGTGTTTATCCACCTGGCAGAAGCAACCGTAAAAGCCGCGGATCTGATTCAGAAACTCGAACACCAGGTACAACATGAGCACCAGATCGCGCGGGAGATGCAGGCCAATGTCCAGCAATCCATGGTGGGCCAGAGCCAGAGTATCAAGGATTTAAAAAAGGAAATTTCAACGGTGGCCGCCTCCGATTTAACCGTGCTGGTGTGCGGGGAAACCGGGGTTGGTAAGGAGCTGGTGGCCCGGGCGATTCACGACCAGTCCCACCGCCGGGAAGGCCCGTTGATTTACGTGAACTGTGCGGCCCTGCCGGAAAACCTGGTTGAAAGTGAACTGTTCGGCCACGTTAAGGGGGCATTTACCGGGGCCGCAGACGCACGATCGGGGAAATTTGAGCTGGCAGACGGCAGCACGCTGTTTCTGGATGAAATTGGCGAGATTCCGCTGGCTACCCAGACCAAATTATTAAGGGTCATGCAGAGTGGCGAAATTCAGCGCGTCGGCAGCGACCAGAACCTTACGGTGGATGTTCGGGTGGTGGCAGCCACCAACCGTAATTTGCAGGAAGAGGTCTCGGCCGGGCGCTTCCGCGCAGACCTGTATCACCGGCTCAGTGTCTACCCGATTTATGTCTCGCCGTTACGGGATCGGGGACGGGATATCCTGCTGCTGTGCGGGTACTTTCTGGAGCATAACAGTCGGCGAATGGGACTGCCCAGGGCACGACTGACCCCGGAATGTGAGCCTATTCTGCTGACTTATTCCTGGCCTGGAAACGTGCGTGAACTGGGCCATTGCATTAGCCGGGCGCTACTCAAGGCACGCGGTGATTATCGGCTGGACGACCACTCGATAATTTCCATTACGCCAGAACATCTGGATATCAGCCATGAAAACAATGCGTCCCCGGCCATGCCTTTACCGGTGAGTAACGCTGCCCCGACGGCGGCAGCCGTTGCCAACTGCCAGGCCCTGACGCTGAAACAAGGTATCGACCAGTTTCAACGGCTCTGGATTGCAGAACAGCTGGAACACAACCACGGCAACCAGGCACAGACCGCTCGCCAGCTGGGGATGGACCGGAGCAACTTTTACCGGCTGTTAAAAAGGCTGGAGTTGAACTGATTTAAACGGCCTGTCTGCTGGTTGAAATCCTTCGCGTTTTTCGAACGACTCATTAACCCGCAAAACACCGCTGCTCTGCTGACCAGACGAAACCCTCACCGGCACACCACCGTCTCTCGGATTCGCGCTAGCCGCCTACCCTCTCACCCCTGCCGATTATCGATAACACTCAGGTAGGAGTTCATAAACCGCAAGCGAAAAATTTTTGAAAATCCCTCTTGAAAAATGGAGCAGCAATATTATTTATGTGAGTGACGGGGTATGTCTCACCGTGGAGTATCCCGCCATTTATTGAATTTATTTTAGATTGCTTCTTATGGAGGATTTGCAATGAACTCAATTGATTTAACACCCCTCTATCGCAGCAGTATCGGCTATGACCGTCTCGGCTCATTGATCGATAACGCCCTGCGCGGTTCGGATCACAGCACTGGCTATCCGCCTTACAACATCGAAGTGCTGGACGAGAACCACTACGCCATTACCCTGGCAGTCGCCGGTTTTGATCAGGACGAGCTGGACATCAACGTCGAAAACAACGTGCTGACCATTCGCGGCGAGAAAGCGAAGAAGGATGACGAGAATCGTAATTTTCTCCATCTGGGTATCGCCAACCGTGCGTTTGAGCGCAAGTTCAATCTTGCGGAGCACGTTGAAGTGACCAGCGCTGACCTGAACAATGGCCTGCTCGCGGTCAGTCTGCTTCGAGAAATTCCCGAAGCGATGAAACCGAAAACCATTGCCATTAATCAGTCGGGCACGGTGCTGGAACATCGAGAGAAAGAAAAAAGCGTAAAAGCGGCCTAACTGGAGCGGCGGGCTGTGGTGTGCCACAGCCCGCCCCCCTTTCTATCCACAGGAGACTTTAGTTAATAACGTTTGGTGGGAGGTTTTGTTATGAACTTGCAAAAACTTAACCCCTGGAACTGGTTCAAACACGAAAACAGCGAAACGGATGATAGCGTCCAGATCCCGCTGCACCGTGATGAGGCATCGCGCTCCTCACTGCCAACCTGGCAACAACCGGAACAGCACCCGGTCATGCAGCTGCAACAACAGATCGACCGTTTGTTTAATGACGTTTTCAGTGCGTTTGGCATGCCATCGCGACGATTAACGCCCGCACAGGCCGGCTGGCCCAGCAGCACGCCCGGGATTGCCTGGCGACCGCATATCGATGTGTCCGGTGACGACAGTCACTATGAGATCACTCTGGATGTGCCGGGCCTGTCTGAAAACGATCTGTCGATTGAACTCAAGGAAGACATACTCGTTATCAGCGGTCAGAAGGACGAAAAAACTGAGCATAAAATGAAACAGTTTTACCGAGTGGAGCGCAGTTACGGCGCTTTCCAGCGGACGCTGTCATTACCCGCAGACGCCACCGCTGATGACATTAAGGCGAGCCTCAGGGACGGCGTCCTGACGCTGATGATTCCGCGCGACCCGGCCGCCCGGAGCGACGTGAAACGTATCGCCATTTCATCGCACTAAACCCGCATCGGAAAGCCTTCTCCGAGGAGCCGTTGATGAAAACCACACTATCCTGGTTGATTGCCCTCCTGACAGGATTAACCTTGTCAGCCGTGTCCTACGCCGCATTACCGGCGGTGGACGCGGGGGGAAAACCCTTCCCGTCGCTGGCGCCGATGCTAAAGAATGTCAATCCAGCGGTGGTCAACATCTCGACCTATTCCACCCAGCGCAACCGCTACAACCCGCTATTAAACGACCCCTTTTTTCGCCACTTCTTTAACCTGCCTGATCAACGGCAATTTGAGCAGCCACAGAAACGCCAGCAAAGCGCCGGGTCGGGGGTTATCGTCGATCGAGAAAAAGGCGTGGTGATCACTAATTTTCATGTCATCAAAGGCGCGGATGAAATTCAGGTGGCGCTGATCGATGGGCGAAGTTATCGCGCTGAATTGCTTGGCTCCGATCCCGATCTGGATATCGCCGTGGTGCAGATCAATGCAGAGGCCCTGTTCGATATACCGATCGCCGACTCTAACCAGTTAGAAGTGGGCGATTTTGTCGTGGCCATTGGCAACCCGTTTGGCCTCGGTCAGACAGTGACCACGGGGGTGGTGAGCGCCCTTGGTCGCAGTGGGCTAGGTATTGAGGGTTACGAGAACTTTATTCAGACTGACGCCTCAATCAACCCAGGCAACTCCGGCGGTGCGCTGGTTAACCTCAACGGCGAGCTGGTCGGCATCAACACCGCCATTATTTCTCCTGCCGGCGGAAATGTCGGTATCGGCTTTGCCATCCCCGCCAATATGGCTGCGGCCAGCATGGCGCAGATTATTCGCCACGGGGAGGTCAGGCGGGGCCATCTTGGGGTCAATATTCAGGATATTACGCCCGATTTACGGCGTGCCTTTGAACTGGAAAACGGACAGCGCGGTGTTTTGATCACCGACGTCGTCGAGGGTTCCCCCGCTGCCAAAGCGGGGCTGACGGCGGGCGACATTATCATTGAGGTTAACGGCCAGACCACCGCGTCCGGTGCTCAATTACGCAGCCAGATCGGCATGAAAGCCATTGGTGAACAGGTCGAGCTGAAGGTTCTGAATAACGGTAAAACCCGCCAACTAACGGTAAAAATTGGCGAACCCAAGGCCCTGGTGGCGTCCAGACATCCGACTCATCCCCTACTGGAGGGTGTGCAACTGCGCAATAGCCCGGATGGCCAGGGTGTGCAGGTCGCTAATCTGGCCCCCAATTCCAGAGCGGCCTACAGTGGCCTGAGACCGGGCGACCTGATCGTTGCGGCGAACCGGCAACGGGTATACAACCTGGAGTCTCTGCAACGGGCCATACAAAAAAGCGCAAACTCACTGTTATTACAGGTTAACCGCCACGGTTCCTCGTTATTTATTGCGATTCGTTAACCGGCGGGGCTTTTTTGTCGGCGAGTGTGAGTTCCGCTGCGGTAATCGAACGGCTGCCAGCAGCGCCTCAACTTTGAGGGCGGAAAGCCCTGCTGTGTAGAAAAGGTCACTCCGCCGCTTTCTTCCTGCACAGGGGTGTGATGGCTCTAATTCCGACCATCACCCGGGAGCGCTGACTGCTGGCGCTTCCAGTTTCCAGAGATCCGTCATCAGATAAACCGCCGTCATCACCACCACCATGCCAATCGGTGGCACCATCGCCGCCTTCAGCGGACCAAATTCGCCAATCAGGTAGCCCATCATCAATGACCCTACCGGGCCACCGGCCATAAAGCAGAGCTGGTAGACCGAAAACACTCGCGCGCGGTGGCTCTCGGGAGCGTATTGCTGGAGGATGGTGCGGCTCATACTCATGCCGATACCGGCGGCAGCGCCCCAGATACCTAACACCAGCATCAGCACGGGAAACGAAATACCGGTTGAGATAACAGCCAGTGCAAAGGCGGCGCCCCAGATATTGGCGAGCATGTAAGCGCGCCCCTGACGGCGAATCCCGCGGCGGCGTAATAGCACCCAGACCATCAGCAGGGTGCCGGCCATAAAGCACATATTGACCAGGCCGATCTCGGCCGCCCCGCCTTCGTAATAGTCGCGAATTAAGAGCGGAATAAGGACGAAAAACGAGCCCAGATAGAGCACGGATCCGGAAAGGCTGACGAGCAGCACCGAAAAAATCTCCGGCGTGGTTCTGACGACTTTCAATCCCTGCCAGATCGCTCCCTTTTCTTTCTTAGATGAATTCGCCTCGGTCGTCGAACCCGGTTCTGCCTGCCGCGCAGGCAACCGCCGGGCAATGAAGTAACCGCTGCTCATTAGCACGCCGTGGACAACAAGCAGCAGGGCCGGACCCGTAACCCCGGCGAGCATGGCGATACCGTAACCGATGATCTGCACCCCAAATTGCACGCCGGTGGTGCTGACCACCAGCCGCTGGATGTTGCCTTTCGCCACGGTGGCTAACATGGCATCACGACTGGGGTTGGAAAAAG
>Ga0209578_10002212_pt1 | contig 16467 bp, 15 predicted proteins | sample tdAd472_FD_187127 | JGI IMG/M metagenome (GOLD analysis project Ga0209578, IMG submission 187127) | Marine sediment microbial communities from the Atlantic coast under amendment with organic carbon and nitrate - tdAd47.2 (SPAdes)... | ecosystem: Environmental > Aquatic > Marine > Coastal >...
GTCCTCGTCGATGATCCGCTGGATCGCCATCACGCCTTCGATGAGCTGCTCCGGGCGGGGCGGGCAGCCGGGGACGTAGACATCCACCGGCAGGAACTGGTCGCAGCCCTGCACCACGGCGTAGGTGTCGAACACGCCGCCGGTCGAGGCGCACGCGCCCATCGAGATCACCCACTTGGGCTCGGCCATTTGTTGGTAAATCCGCTGGAGCACCGGCATGGTCTTGATCGAGATCCGGCCCGCCACGATCATCAGGTCGGCCTGGCGCGGGCTGAAGCGCATGACCTCGGCCCCGAAGCGGGCGAGGTCGTACCGGCTGGAGGCGGTCGCCATAAGTTCGATGCCGCAGCAGGCCGTCGCGAACGGCATCGGCCAGAGCGACGAACGCCGACCCCAGTTGATCACCCGCTTGAGCTGGGTGGTCATAAATCCTTCGGCGGTGATGGCGGCTTCCAAACCCATGGAAATCGGTCCTTCCTGGAGTGCATCCGCCCGCTCCAAAGCGGGCTCCGGGCAGCATCGCTGCCGTGAGTGGGAAGTGTAGTCGGTTGCGTCCGTTCGGTCAGCCCGCGTCTGACGCCTGCGGGGATTCCCGGTCGTCGCCCGCACAACCCGCACAGCCGGATCGATCGGTCGCCCCGGTCGGCCTTGCGGTCTATCCCATTCGCCCGATAGCCGATCCCTCCGTCAGACCGCGTCTTGACGGAGGACCGCCCATGCGCCACCTGCGCTCTCGTATCGCCATCGCCGCTCTCACCGTCCTTGCCGGCGTCTCGGCGACCGCTGCCCAGAACCGGAGCCCGGAGCAGGTCGCCTCGATGGAGGCCGCGATCAGCAAGGCCTTTGAGCAGGCCCAGTTCTCACTCGCCGAGGGCCGGGTCGCCGAGGCCGATCGGCTGCTCCGCATCGTCCTCAAATCGGATCCGGACCAGCAGCGTGCCGCCACCATGCTCCGCACGCTGTACACGAACTACGGGCTCGAACTCGCCGTCGACGAGAGCAGCCTTTTGCTGGTCCGCGACCAGCTCGGCGAGCAGAACCGCGATTTCGGCCGCTTCGAGTCCCGCCACTTCGTCGTGCTGTCCAACGGTCCCCTCCACTGGACCAACGAGCGCCTCGCCCTGCTCGAGCGGACTCATTTCCAGTTCACGCGCATGATGAAGCTCATGGGCCTCCAGTCCATCCCGCCCGAGAACAAGCTCATCTGCATCCTGTTCGACGATCACGCCGACTACACGTCGTTCGCTCGTCGAACCGACCGCGTCGAAGCGCCTTGGGTGGCGGGCTACTATGCCTCGGGCTCGAACCGCATCGTCATGTACGACGACGCCACCGGCCCGACCTTCGCCGCAGCCAACCGCCAGATCGAAGAACTGCAGCAGCAGGCCGAGCAAGCCCGGCGACAGGCCCGCTCCGTCGACCGCTCGCAGCTGAACCGTGCGCAGGACCACGCCAAGCGCGTCCGCGAGCACGCCGAGCGCGAGGCCGAGCGCATCCGCGATCTGGTCCGGGCCGCGTCCGACGCCAAGGCCGTTCACGAAGCGGCGCACCTCATCGCCTTCAACTGTGGCCTGCAGTCCCGTTCGCGCCGCTACCCGTTCTGGCTGACCGAAGGCCTCGCCACCAATTTCGAGACCGAAGACGCCAACGGCGCGTTCGGTCCCGATCGCCCCCTCGATGCGCGTGAGCGCGACTTCGACAAACGCACGGAAGCGGGGGAGTTGCTCCCGCTGCGCGAGCTCGTGCAACTCGTCGATATCGGTCATTTCGAGAGCGACCACGCCGGCGCCGCCTACGCCCAGAGCTACGCCCTGTTCCGCTACCTGTTCCGAAGCCACCGCGAGCAGCTCGCTCAGTTGTTCCGCGACATCGAGCGTGAACCCGCAGGAGCCATCAGCCCGCAGCGCATGCTCGAGCTCTTCGAGCGCCGCATCGGTCCCGTGGATCTCGTCGAGCGCGAGTGGCTCCTCTTCGAGCAGCGGTGAGAATCCCAATCGGGCATGAAAAAGCCCGACGCTCCGCGCCGGGCTCGATGATTCAAACCATGATCAGGCTCAGGCTGTCTCGCCGACCGCCCAGCGACGGAACGCCACGACATTGCCGCCCTTGGGCAGCAGGTCCTTCACCTGCTTCTTGTCGTCCTTCACGAACGGCTGCTCGAGCAGGGCGAGGTCCTTGTAGAGCTTGTTGACCTTGCCCTCGACGATCTTGGCGGCGATCTCTTCGTTCTTGCCTTCCTCGACCGCCTGCTCCATCGCGAGTTTGCGCTCGCGCTCGATGACCTCGGCGGGAACGTCGTCGCGCGAGACGCCTTCGGGGCGGGGCAGCGCCGCGGTGATGTGCATGCAGATGTCCTTGGCAACTTCGTCGGACACGCCGCCCGAGAGCTGCAGCAGCACACCGGTCTTGCCGTCGTGGTGCACGTAGGTGCCGAAGGTGGTGCCGTCGGCGCCCTCGAGCTTGGCGATGCGCGCGATCGACGCGTTCTCGCCGGTCGAGATGCGCACGTCGTCCATGATCGCCTTCATCTCGTCGGTGGGGTCAACGTCACCGGCGCCGGCCTTCAGGGCCATCTCCGCGATCTGGCCCGCGGCCTTCGCGAAGTTCTCGTTCTTGGCGGTGAAGTCGGTCTCGGCGCGCAGCTCGACGATCACGCCGGCGTTGCCTTCGATCTTGACGACGATCAGGCCCTCACCCGCGGCGCGGTCGGTCCGGGTGTCCATCTTGCCCTTCATCTTCTTGCGCAGCGATTCCTCGGCGGCGACCGGGTCACCTTCGGTCTCGGTCAGGGCTTTCTTGCACTCCATCATCGACAGGCCGGTCTTCTGACGCAGGGCCATCACTTCTTTCGCGCTGATCTGAGCCATCGTGCTTTCTCTCTGTATTGCTTCGTGAAGGATCGGTCGGGTTGAAAAAGCCCGCCGCTCGGTTTCGAAAGGCGGGCTTCACTTGTTCTGACGTGCGAGCGGGATCCGGAGATCAGTTTGTCGTCGTCTCGGCGGCCGCCGCGGGCTCCTCGGCCTTCGCGCCATCGGCAGCGGGGGCGTCGTCGGCAGCGCGGAACTGCGAACGCGAACTGCGGCGCTGCGGCTGCTGACCGCCGGCGGACGAGTCGTCGCCCTCCTTGCCGGAAGTCTGGGCCCGCTGGGTCTTGCCCTGCGTGATCGCGGCGCACAATTCGCGGATGACCACATCGATCGAACGCATCGAGTCGTCGTTGCCGGGGATCGGGATGTCGGCCATCTCCGGGTCGCCGTCGGTATCGATCAGACAGACGGTGGGGATGCCGAGCTTCTTGGCTTCCATGATCGCGTTGGTCTCGCGCTTCACATCGATGATGACCAGCGCGCCGGGCAGCTTGGTCATGCCGCGGATGCCGTCGAGGTTCCGCTTGATCTTCTTCATCTCGCGACGCAGCTGGCTCTCCATCTTCTTGGAGTAGCTGGCGAAGTCGTCCTTCTCCTGGATCGCTTCGAGCTCTTCGAGGCGCTTCAGGCGGGCGCGGATGGTGCGGAAGTTCGTCAGCGTGCCGCCGAGCCAGCGCTCGGTGACCCAGTGCATGCCGACATCGCCGACGCGCTGCTGCAGCACCTCGCGGGCCTGACGCTTCGTGCCGACGAAGCAGATGTCCTTGCCGTCGCTGACCGTGCGGGCGATGAACTTCTTCGCCAGGAGGAGACCCTTGATGGTCTCCTTGATGTCGATGATGTGGATGGCGTTGCGCTTGCCGTAGATGAACCGCGCCATACGCGGGTTCCAGCCCGACGAACGCTGGCCGAAGTGGATGCCGGCTTCGATCAGGTCCTTGACGAGCGAATTCTCTTTGGTCTCGGCCATTGAATCAGTCTTCTTTCTTCGCAGCGGATCCGGCGGCAGTCATCGCTGATCGCTCCTGCCGACCCGAGTCGGGAGGAAAACGATCCCAGCCGCCCAAAGGGCGCTTGGGTGCACCCCGCGATCGATCGCGGAGCGACTTCGGACAGATTGGGGACATTCCCACCCTGATTGCCGCAGACAGACGACAGCAGAGCCCCCGTCGCCGATGAACGCCGGGACCGTTAATTGTAGTGAACCCGCCACCCCCCGCAACCCGAGGCGATGTGGGGCGGGGGACGAGAGTAGCCCGGGGTGGCGTGGTCTGAGCCAAAGGCGAAGGCCACGATGAGCCCTCAGCCCGTCGCCCAGCCCCTGAACAGCCCCAGAATTGCCACCCACGCCACCACCCGGTACAGTGCCCGACCGCGCCGGGAAACCCCGGCGCGACACCGATTCGGGGCGTAGCGCAGCTTGGTAGCGCGCCATACTGGGGGTGTGGAGGTCGCAGGTTCAAATCCTGTCGCCCCGACTTCACGAGGAAATTGCCTTCCGCGATCAGCGGAAGGCTTTTTCTTGCGCCGGGGAACTTTTAGGATCCATGCTACTGAGCGACAGGACCCCGCTCGGATCCGCTTGACCGCCCTTGAGGCGGACGGGCCCACATGGAGATCCGCCCGATGCGACTACGAAGGCACGCGTTCAAAGTCCGAACAGGCGACGTATTGGTCTGCGACCCGCGCATCCTCTCGGACATCGATAGACCGGATCACGACGATCGAGTCGTCTTTGACTCGTGGAGCGGCGACGGCGACTTCATGGTCTACAGCGATGGTGATTGCTACTTCGTCGATATCGACCCTCGCATCTTCAAGGCGGGCTCGCGGTCGCAGCTCGCGGCTCTGCCCGGTCGGGTCTCGTGCGACAGTGCCGAAGTACAGATCTGTGACCTCACGCCGGAAAGGCGCGCGGCCGCGCAGGGCATGATCGACGCCGGGCAAGCCGTGGTGGTCCACGGACTGCCACCCGCGACGTACCAAGCGTGGTTCGAAGAGAAGGGCGCCGCGAAGGACCTCTTCCGAGGTGTGATCGGCTTTGGGCCCGAAGTCAAGATGGTGCTCAACCGCAGCACCGGAATGCAGCTCCAGGAACTCGAGGACCGGATCTCGCGCGTCTACAGACAGAAGGGCGAGAGCAAGCGATCCGAGTTCGAGGCGATCGGGCGTGATCTCATCGAACTGCATCTGAGCGGCTGCAACGACCCTCGACTCAAGATGTTGGCCGACGCCGCCCGAGTGAAGTTGCCACGACGGACCGCGAAGCGAAGAGCCGCGGGTGCCGACGGGCCGGCTCCGTGAACGACCACGTCGCAAACACGACCGCAATGGCGTGCCACATCAATGCGAGGGTCCGAGGTATCGCTTGTCCGCCGATTGCGCAGAGTGAAGTCGTCTTCAAGTTCGATCGCGCCGTGGAGTTCTGGGGCGCAAAGCGGAAGCAGTTGTCCAAATGGACAGAACTGCAACTCGTCTCAACCGATCCGGACGGGTGGATTGATGACCAGGTCAACCGCGGAGTAACACGAGCTTCCATCGCGTACACGCCCTCGGCGAACGGGACACGCAAGGACCGCAACACTGCGGGCTTTGTTGGCGGCGGTGGCAAGTTCCTGCTTGTCCTTCACAGAAGAAACCGCACCGAGTTCTGGCACGCCATGACGAAAGTCGAAGACAAGGACGATCCGGATCAGAAGATCTGGAAGACTGGGTTCTTCGTCGCATCGTCTCAATCCGATCCGCCGCCGACAAACCGATCCGTCGCGTTGGTCTCGTCGGACCTGCGAAACGCACTCGTCGCGATCCACGCGTTCGCTGTAAAGCAGGACATTGTCGAGTTCGCAAGGACATTCCAGGAATCGCTCGATCGACTCGATTCCGAAGATCCGCTCGCCGGGAGCTACTACCGACCTGCAATCCCTGAAGGCCTGCTTTCACTCGACGCCCTGCGCCTGTTCGGCGCGGCGGAGTTGCCATTCGTGTTCGGCGCGATGGGCAGCTGGAACGACCTCGGCTTTCATCGCGACACCAGCCTGCAGGAGGAGTACGACACAATCTCCGACAGACTCTTCGGGTTGAGCAACGAGGCAGTTTGCGCCGCCGTAAACGACGGAGTGCCCTCGTGAGACCGATAGATGCGGATTTGCCCCCGCTCCGAACCGGACGCACCGAACCCGCTCCCCCTCCCCGTCGTCCATAATCCACCGACATGGCCGACGACCCCCAACCCGACACCCCGCCATCGCCCGATCAGGAACTCATCGCCTTCCTCGCCGGGCGGACCTTCCCCTGCCCGCGCTGCGCCTACGACCTGCGCGACATCCGCGCCGCGGTCTGCCCCGAGTGCGCCGAGCCGCTGATCCTCACCATCGGCACGCCGCGCGTCCGCTTCGGCTGGCTCGTCGTCGCGATGGTCCCCGGCAGTTTTTCCGGCGTCGCCGCGATGTTCCTCGCCGTCCCGATCACCGTCTCCCTCTGGTACTCGTTCCCGAGCCTCCGCGATGTGCCGTGGCCGATGCTCTGCGCCGAGGCCTTCGGCATCACGAGCGCCGCGTCGGTCGTCCTGATGTACCGCCGGCGGCTGGCGATCATCCGCTGGTCCACGCGGCGACAGGCCGCGTTCGCCGCCGGTGTCTGGGCGGTCCACATCGGCGCGTTCATCGCGCTCCTCGTGGCGATGGCGCTGTGGTTCTAGCCCGTCATAGCGGCGTCGTCTTCACTAAGATCGACGCACTATGGATGAAAACGTCGGCATTCATGAGTATCTCCACGAGCGCGAATCGCACTACACGCGATTTCTTGGCCCGCTCGATCAGCAGATCTACCACTCCACCGACATCAAGCCGGTGCACATCGATATCTACCAGTTCGCGCCGACCGAAGACCGGCCCTACTGGACGCTCATCACCGGCGGCATGAGCGATGGGCCGCAGCTGGTTCCTCTGGCCGAGGACTATCGCTCACCCCGCGCGGAGATTCTCATGTATGCGGCTGAGCCGAAGCCGTGGATGATCAGTGTGCTCAAAGGCCTTGCGGAGATGCCGTTCGAGCACGACACGCACCTGCACTATTGGCACACCGTCCAGAACGGCCAGCCGATGACAGCCGAACCATCGAAGCTGACCGCGTATTTCTTTCTGCCCCCGTACTTCGAGCATCCGGAGTTCCCGAGACTCACCATCGCGGGCGATAGAGTCGATTTCCTCTGGATGATCCCCATCACCGAAGCGGAGCGCCAATACGCCGTCCGCAAAGGAGGACAGGCGTTGGAGCGGGTCATCGAAAGGGCGAACCCGCCCATCGTGGTCGACGAGTCTCGGAGGTCGCTCGTCCATGCCAGACGCTTCGGAAGATTTTGGAAACGCTGACCCGCCTACTCCGGCTTCCCCACGTGCTGATCGATCAGCACCGGGTTCCCGTCCGGATCCTCCAGCACGACATGCGCTGGCCCGTCGCCCGCCGCGGCGGACTGCACCGGCTCGATGCCGCGCTCGCGCAGCATCCGCTCCAGATCGCGCACATCCGTGAACGACTCCAGCGCCTCGGCCCGATGATTCCAGCCGGGGTTGAAGGTCAGGATGTTCTTCTCGAACATCCCCTCAAACAGCCCGATCGTCGTCGTCCCGTTGCGCAGAATCAGCCAGTTCTGCGCCGGCTCGCCCATGACCTGTTCAAACCCGAGCTTTTCATAGAACGCCCGCGACGCCGCGAGGTCCTTTACCGCCAGACTCACCGAAAACGCTCCGAGTTCCATCCGCTTCTCCTCCGGTGCCGTGGCCTGAGGCCCGTTCTGAGTTGTTGCGCAGCCACCGATCATCGCACCGGCGCAAGCAAGCCCGACCGTAAGTCCGTTTTTCATCCGCATCATCGCAGCACTCCTCCGTTCTTCGCCGCCAACCCTACTAGCGCCCCCGCAAACCGACCCGCAAAATCATCGCCCTCCACCGGGTACAGGTACGGCTCGATCAGTTCCAGTTCCATCAGCATCAGCCCGCCGTCGGACGCGCGCACCATGTCCACCCGCGCGTAGAGCAGTTCGCCCGGCACCGCGTCGATCACGCGCTGCGCCGCCTCCAGTTCCGCCGCGCTCGGCGTGTGCCCGCGGTCCGTGCCGCCGTATACCGCCTGGATCCGGTACTCGCCCGCCTTGGGCAGCTTCTGCACCGCGTGCGAGAACGCCCGCCCGAAGTACAGCAGCGAGTACTCGCCCTCCGTCAGGATCGACTCCACGAACGGCTGGATCATCGCCCGCCCCGGCGGCAGTTTCTCCGCCTCGGGCATCGCATCGCCACGCGACAGCAGCACCTGGCGCCACGCCCCCGCGCCGACCTCCGGCTTCACGACGATCCGCTCGCACCCCAGCTCATCGAACGCCGCCCGGATCGTCGCCTCATCCGCCCGCTCGCGCCATAGCGTCGGAAGGACTCTCGCCCCGCCGCGCTCGAGGTCGATCAGGTACCGCTTCTGCATGTTCCAGACGACCGTGTCCACCGGGTTCCACACCGGCGCAACCCGCTCGATGCGCCGCATCGCCTCCACGAACTCGTCCGGACGCTTCACATAGTCCCACACCGTCCCGACCACGAACCCATCAAACCCGCGCGACTCCACCCCCGGCTCGTCCCACACCGTCTCGACCAGCTCAATCCCCCGCGCCGCACACGCCTCGCGCAGAGGCCCGAACTGGATCCCATGCAACCCGAAATCCGGGCGCGTGTTCGGCTGACCGGGGAGCATGTCGCGCGACATGAGGTAGGCGATTCGGTGCTTCACGCCGAAGCACCCCCCACATACCGCCGCCCCCGAATCTTCTCATTCCCAAGCTGCCCGCACGCCGCCATCGTGTCCCGGCCCTTCGTCCGCCGACGCTTGCAGAACTGGCCGTTCGACTCCAGCCGGCGCAGGAACCGCTCGACCGACTCCTCCTCCGGCGCGGGCCACGGCGAGTCCCGGCGCGGGTTGTACGGGATCACATTCACGCAGCAGCGCACATTCTTGAGCAGCGCGCTCAATTCGTCCGCGTGCTCGTCCTGATCGTTCACGCCCGGGATCAGCACATACTCCGCGCAGATCGCCTTCGACGATTTCAGAGGCCACTGCTCCAGCATCTCGACCAATTTCGACAGCGGCATCGCCCGGTTGATCGGCATGATCTGCGAGCGGATCTCCTCGTTCGGCGCGTTCACCGACACCGCCAGGTTCAGCTGCTTCCAGCCGTGGTCCTGCACCCGCTCGCGCAGCATCGCCAGCCCGTCCAGACGCCCGACCGTCGAGATCGTGATGTGGCGCATCGCCAGCGCCGGCCCGTGATGGTCCGTCAGCACGCCGATCGTCCCGAGCACCGCCTCCGGATTGTCCAGCGGCTCGCCCATCCCCATGAACACGATGTTCTTGATCTCCTCCCCCAGATAGTGCTTCGCGGCGTACCACTGCTGCACGATCTCACCGACGTCCAGCGACCGGATCAGCCCCATCTGCGCCGTCTCGCAGAACCCGCAGTTCATCGCGCACCCCACCTGCGACGACACACACAGCGTGTACGTCCGGCTGCCCGAGCGCGTCGCCATCGGGATCACGACCGACTCGGTCTCAAGGCCACCGTGCGAGTCCAAGACCGGCAGCGGGTTGTTCGCCGAAGTCTCCGGCCCGGCGATCCGCGAGGGCTTGGCCGGCTTGGCGTTGCCTTTCACCGGCAGCAGAAACTTGTGCACTGGCCCCTCGTCCGACTCGGTCGTCAGCACCTTCACCGGGCGAGGCACGGCGTTCTCCCACGCCGTCCCGACGCACGCCTCAGGCCCGACCCGATAAAACGCGTGGTACGCATCCAGCGCAAGGTCCTTACGGATTCCCGCGGCAACCGCGCCCGCGACGAAGTCCTCCGCACGCTGCGACAGTGGGGCGGGCATCGCCTCGCTGACCAGTTGAACCGCGTTGTCCGTCGCTGCGGGCATGGGCCACCACATCAAAAGGGCGTATTCTGGGGGACTTTCACGGCCCGGAGGCCGATACCACCGGGGTCCAGTGTACGCCGCGTCAGCAGCCTTTGCCTTATCCGAGGACGCTTCAAAGCCCATGCAGATCACGCCCACCGAAATCCTCGACGTCGTCGAGATCACCCCGAAGAAGTTCGGCGACCATCGCGGCTTCTTCTCCGAGGTCTTCAAACGCTCCGCCCTGCGCGATGCCGACATCGACATCGACTTCGTCCAGGACAACCACTCGATGTCCCAGGCGGTGGGGGTGGTCCGGGGCCTGCACTACCAGAAGCCGCCCTACGCCCAGGCCAAGCTCATCCGCGTCGTCCGAGGCGCGATCTTCGACGTCGCCGTCGACATCCGAACGAAAAGCCCGACCTTCGGCCAGCACGTCAGCCGTATCCTGAGCGCAGACAACTGGAAACAGCTGCTCATCCCCGCCGGCTTCGCCCACGGCTTCGCCACCCTCGAACCCGACACCGAAGTCCTCTACAAGGTCAACGCCCCCTACGCCCCAAACCACGAAGCCGGCATCCTCTGGAACGACCCCGCCCTCAGCATCGACTGGCCGGTCAGCGAATCCGACGCGACCCTCTCCGACAAGGACAAGGTCTACCCCACCCTCGCCGACGCCGAACGGGTGTTTTGAACAGATCGTCGCCTCGGGTGGCATGGCCGCCCCTTGAGGCGGCTATGCGGAACCGTCAGGGAGTCAAAGGTTGGGTGGCGTGGTCTCGCCCGACAAAGTCGGGCGCAGGCCATGCGGACCGCAGGTCCAACGTCCGATCCTGAACCGCTCTTCATCCCTTTGACCGTGGCTTCATGATTCCGCCCGCTACCATGCCCCCATGTTCTCCACCGCCGCGCTCCTCTTCTTCATCATCGACCCCTTCGGCCTCATCCCGCTCTTCCTGAGCGTCCTCAACAAGCTGCCGGAAGAGCGGCGCACGAAGGTCCTCGTGCGCGAGCTGCTCATCGCGCTGGTCGCGCTGCTCGTGTTCCTCGTCGCCGGCAAGTACCTGCTGCGCACGCTCCACATCTCCGAGCCCGCCCTCACGATCGCCGGCGCGATCATCCTCTTCCTCATCTCGCTGACCATGGTCTTCCCCTCCATCAAACTCAGCATGGAGTCCGAGGGCTCCGTCGAGCCGTTCATCGTGCCGCTGGCCATACCGCTCTTCGCCGGTCCCTCCGCGATCGCGCTCGTCATGCTCATCGGCTCGGGACAGCAGCCCGGCGGCTGGCCCCAGTGGATCGGCGCCGTGGTCATCGCGTGGGCCGGCGCGTCCGCCGTCCTTCTCCTGGGCGCGAAGCTCGCCAAGCTCGTCGGCGCACGCGGCCTCATCGCCCTCGAACGCCTGATGGGCATGCTCCTCATCGCCATCTCCGTCGAGATGATGCTCTCGGGCATCAGCCTGTTTCAGGCCACCGTCGCCGCGGAGTGAGACCAGATTCGATACGCGAGGCCGCTCAGGCCCCATAATGAAAAATAGTTCTTGAATCGCTTCACGCGGTCTGGGAGCCTGTTCCCTTCATCATCAAGGGACCGCCACGACGCAGTGCTCCGAGTGTCCGTGTGGACGCCGGCCCGGTGCGAATCTCAGTGTCCCACCGGAGCAAGAACATGAAGATCATCCCCGCCATCATCGCCGCCGCGGTCGCGTCCGCCGTGGGTGCCGTCGTCTGGGTCCTCATCCGCAACTTCACCGGCTACGAGCTCGGTCTGGTCGCGTGGGGCATCGGTGTCCTCGCCGGCGTCGGCGCCGCCGCGGCCACCGCCGGCAAGAGCGACGGCTCGACGGGGTTCGCCGCGGCCTGCGTCGCGGTCCTCGCCATCGCGGGCGCGAAGTACACCTTCGCCACGATGGTCTACAGCGAAGTCATGTCTGACTTCGATGACGAGGGGATGATCGCCTGGCACGCCGACGACGTCGTCATGGAGCGTGACGCCGCGGGCGAACGCATCACGTGGCCCGCCGGGTACACCTACGAGACAGCGTTCGAAGAGGAGCACTACCCCGCGGACATCTGGCAGGAAGGCGAGTCGCGCTGGAACGCTCTCCCGCGCGCCGAACGCGAGCAGATGAAACAGGATGTGGCTCTGGAGGCCGTGAACTACGCGCTCACCATGGAGAACGAGGACCGGCTCGACGAGTTCACACCGATCGCCATCCTCAAGTCCGACCTGTCCCCCTTCGACGTCCTCTGGGTGGTCCTCGCGTTCGCCAGCGCGTTCAAGATCGGCTCCGGCGTCGTCGGCGAGGCCTGAGCCCGCTCCGGTCGCCGCGCCGGGCCGGTATTCAGCCCTGTTCTCGGCGATCTGAACGATCGTACGGGGAAATCTTATGCACAGGGCGTGAGAGCGGGCATACTGGTAGTTGCGGTCGGCACCAACGCTTCGCGCTGGGTTGCAGTCCGAAGAAGGAGAGAACCATGTTTGCACGCACTGCTATCGCGCTGCTGTCCCTTTGCGGGGCGGCCCACGCAGCCAATGTCTATGTCATGAGCAGCGGGGCTTCGGGCCTCGCGCAGGCCAACGATATCGCCGCCATCAATGCTCTGGTCAACGGCGGCCACATCGTGACGCTCGGCGTTGAATACACCCAGTTCGACTCGACGATCGACCTCGACGGGATCGATGTGGTCTACCTGCAGGCGAACTGGAACTGGAACACCGGCGACATGCCGATGGACGGCCAGGAGATGCTCTTCGAGTTCGTCCGTAACGGCGGCGGACTCGTAACCAACGAGTGGACCGTCTGGAAGGCCGCGGCGCAGGGGTCGTTCGAGATCATCAGCCCGTACTTCCCTTCGGAGCTCGACTCACCGTTCAGCACTTTGTCCGAGATGACCTTCACCCAGACAACGCCTGACTCCACGCTGAACGCCGGCCTCGACCCGCAGTTCACCTTTCCGCTGACCAGCGTGTCCGGAACACACACATTCATCGCCGCGAAACCGGGCGCGGTCGGTTACTACACCTTCGAGCAGAGCGGCAATACCTACGACGCACTCATCGCGGCCGGCGCCGGCTGCGGACGCGTCGCGAACTTCGCGACCGTCAACGCCCAGATGCAGCTCGAAGACCCGAACTTCGCCACACTGCTCAGCAACACCATGACCTGGGCCACCCTCGGTCCGCTGGTCTTCGGCGACGCCAACGCCGACGGTGACATCAATCTCGCCGACCTGAACATCGTGCTGGCGAACTTCGGCACCGAAACCGACGAGGGCGACCTCGACGACGACGGACAGGTCGACCTCGCCGACCTGAACATCGTCCTCGCGACCTTCGGGTCGTCCTGCGCGGATTAGGCATAGCGGACGGCGCAGATATGACCGTGGACTCACCTCACCCGCGCAAACTGTCCCTATCAACGGAATCCCGGCCCGATTCCGCCGATGTGAAGTTTCGGCGTGGTGTTCGCGACCAAACGGGAGATCGGGAGTCCGGAGAGAGCAAGACTGTGATCCGTCGGTTTGCCACATTCCTCCTGGCGTTCGCCTGTTCACTGGGCAGCTCCGCCCCGTGTGAAGCCTCATCGTGGTCGGAAGAGTCCGAGGTTGTCTGCGTGACCCAGCACGGAGCCGGAGATGGCACCGGCACCAGCTTCTCGAACGCGAAGGCATGGGCCGATGTTCGCACGCAGGTTCAGCCCGACACGATCTATTGCTTCGACGGAGACATCTACGGCGGCATGCCGGTCGAGGTCAGCGGGCTCGAGAATGTCGTCTTCGACGGAGCGCAAGGACCGACCGGGAGAACCCGGTTTCGCAACGACCTGCGGATCGACACCGCGGAACTCGAGATCGGACCCGGCGGACTGTTCTGGTTCCCCGCGGAACGGCGTCCGCCGAGCATCGTCTGGGACTATCGCCAGGACGACGACGCGGGCAGCGCCACCGGCATCACCTTCCGCGACGAAGAGATCGCGACCGCCTTCGAAGGCAGACCGGTCCGCGTACCGGAACGGTTCGCGCCGTGGTTCGGTCACCTCCACCCGGTCGACGGTGTACCGGTCGAGTTTCTCGGTCCGGGTGAGTGGTCATACGTCAACGGCCACGTCTACGTCCGCCCGCCCGCACCGGTCGACACGAACGCGTTCGTGAGGCGGGCGCGAGTCCTCGGTTGGAACCGAGGGGTGTACTTCAAGACCTCGTCGGGCATCTCGATCCGCAACATCGACTTCGTCGGATTCGCCAATCAGGGAAATCAGACCGGTGCCGTCTACACCAGTGGGTGCACCGATGTCCTCGTGGAGAACGTCATCGCCTACGACTCGGGCTACCGCGCGTTCAACTTCGACGGAAACACAGGAAACACAGAGCCGCTCAGAATCAAAATGATCGACTGCGTCGCGGCAGGCGATACCCGCATCGCTCCCTTCGGGACCAGCAACCCGATCGTCGTATACAACCGGTCCGGGTGCGTCGACTGCCAGGTCGAAATCGTCGGCGGTGGCATCGCGTCCTACCCTTGGCTCGATACCGACGGGCGCCCTCTCGTCGGCGACCCTTCCGGCATCGAGACACCCATTGCGTCTGAGTACCGCCCCGCCGGGTTCTATACGCACAGCGGGCTGTTCGCCGCGGGAATGGGCGGCTTCCGGTTCCGGGAGTTCTTCGTCGTCTCGTTCTGCCAACTGCTTAACGAACACCACGGGCTGACGATGGTTTGGCCGTCGGAGACGATCGGGCGGGTCATCTCAAACGAACTCCCAGAGCCCGTCGTCGGCACGGACCCGGATACATACCCGGCCAGATTCGAGGACTGCGTGTTCGTCTGCTCGCCCGGCGGGGCGCAGCACATCGCGTTCGACCGCTGCCGCTTCAAGACACCGAGGCCGCGAGGACGGCTGGACGGCTACGCCGGACGAATTTCGAGCTGGTTCGCTGCACCCGAATCGAACACGTCGCTCTACCTGCGGTCCTGCGAGATCGTCCTCGAAGGGCTTGAAGCAAGCCCGAACTTCGGGCTCTTTCAGCTCCACAGCAGCGAGAACACACTCTGCCTCGACCTCTGCACCGTACTCGAAATCGCTCGGAGCGACGGCTTTCGAGTCGACTCCACGATCCGGTCGGTCGGCGGTGCGACCGTTCGTTTGCGCGGCTGCCTCTTCGTCACGACAAGTCCGAACGGCTGGAACCAACACTTCGTCTACCGGCCGGTGGGCGCAGCGGTCGTGGAGGACTATGACCCCGTAGCCTGGTCCGGAGTCGAAGTCGTCTCCTGCTGGTTCCTGAATTACTCCGGCGACCGCTTCGCCGAACGATTCGGCAGTGGAGAATTCGCCGGTGCAACCTTTGCGGAGTTTCTCTTGGCGAACACGGCCGGCGGGGCGTCGCAGGACTTTGTGACCGGTGAGCATGTCTGGGACATCGACCCGTTGCTGATCGCGCCTGAGAGTGGGCAGGTTTCGCCGAGCGAGCATTCACCCGTCTTCACGATCAAGCATCCCGCGATCGAAGATCTCGCTGGTGAACTGGACTTCAACGGCAATGCCTACAATGCACGCTTCGGAGCGTGGCAGGTCTTCCCCGAGGCGTGCCCCGGCGACGCCAACGCCGACGGGGACATCAATCTCGCCGACCTGAACATCGTGCTGGCGAACTTTGGCAACCAGACCGACGCGGGCGACCTCGACGGCGACGGCCAAGTCAACCTCGCCGACCTGAACATCGTTCTCGCGGCCTTCGGTTCGTCCTGCAGCGACTGAGCGGACCGATCAACCGGTGTATCGCGCCCGGATCGGCGGGAGCAGGTCTTCTTCGAAGGCCTGCTTGAAGCCCTTGCCGGGCTTGTAGTCCCAGTCGCGGGTCGCCGCCGACCAGTCGACCTCTTCCGGCCACGAATCCACGATGGCCTGGCGCTGCACGTCCGGCTTGAAGGAGATGTCCGCGCCCGGGAAGGCCTCGCGTACGGCGTCGGCGAACTCGCTGGCGGTCGGGCTGAACGCACCGATGTTGTAGACGCAGCGGGTCAGGCGCTTCGCGTCGGCGGCGCCGAGCGCGAGCGTCGCCTCGATGGCCTCGCCCATGGTCATGAACGGGATCCGCGCCGACTCGCGCACAAAGCACTTGTACGGCTTGCCCGCCGCCGCGGCGTGGATCATCTCCGGGCCGAAGTCCGATGTGCCGCCCGAGGGCACGGTGTGCGGGCTGATCAGGCCGGGGTAGCGAACGCAGCGGAAGTCGAGCACGTCCGGGATGCGGTCCTGGGCGAGTTGGCGGTAGTGCCGGGCGTAGTAGCGCCCGAGGTGCTCGCCGTACAGTTTGTTGCAACCGTACATCGTGGTCGGGTTGAGGTACTCGTCCTCGGTGACCGCGCCGGCCTTGGCCTTCGTGTCGAGGTCGGGCATGCCGTAGACCGCGATCGAGCTCGGGTAGATGAACTTGACCTTGCGCCCGTGCGAGCGGGCCTGCTCGGAGGCGAGGCGGAGCAGGTTGAGCGTGCCGCCGACGTTGACCTCGTGGGCCGACTCGGGCGCGTACTCGGCGCGGGTCGAGAGCAGCGCCGCGAGGTGGTAGATCTCGGTGATCTCGTACATCGCCAGCAGGCGACCGAGCAGCAGCGGATCGCAGATGTCGCCGACGAAGGTCTCGCGGCACTTGTCGCGCATGGC
>Ga0209578_10002216_pt1 | contig 16437 bp, 10 predicted proteins | sample tdAd472_FD_187127 | JGI IMG/M metagenome (GOLD analysis project Ga0209578, IMG submission 187127) | Marine sediment microbial communities from the Atlantic coast under amendment with organic carbon and nitrate - tdAd47.2 (SPAdes)... | ecosystem: Environmental > Aquatic > Marine > Coastal >...
AGGCCTGATTGCGGATGGTGTTGATCCGTCGCTGATCGGTGCTGATGCACCATTCGGCGACTCCCCGCTGCTGCAGACCTGGGGTCGTCCCGAGACCGAGGGCGTGCGTTTCTTCCTTAATTCCGGCTTTGATATCAGCGATACGGCACAGCTGTATGCACGATTCGGCCTGGCGAATACGGACGGCCGCTATCGGTTCTTCTATCGTACGCCGGATCACTCGAGCCTGACCCAGCACATCGCCGATGGCTGGACGGGGCTTCCCGCCGGCTACACTCCGTTCCTCGATGGTGAGCAGGACGACGCCAGCATCGTTGTCGGTGTCGACGGTGAATTCGACAGCGGCATGCTCTACGACTTCAGCTTCAACTACGGCAAGAATGAGCTGGACTACTTCCTGAACAACACAGTGAACGGCGATCTTCCCCTCACCGGCACCTGTCCGGCCTGCGAAATCTCGCAGAGGGACTTCGATGTTGGCGGCTATGCGCAGGAAGAAACGAACCTGAATGCGGATTTCTCCGTGCCCGTTTCCGACACGGTCAATTTTGCCTTCGGCTTCGAAGCCCGGCAAGAGACGTTTACGTTGTTCGCCGGTGAATCGGCCTCGTTCCAGGGCGGCGGCTCGAGCGGTTTCCGTGGAGTCGAGCCCACCAATGCAGGGGCACACGATCGTGATAACGTCGGGATCTACGCGGATATCGAGCACGATATTACCGATCAATTGCTGGTGCAGTATGCTGCCCGTTACGAGAACTTCTCGGACTTCGGCGGCACGCTGAATGGCAAGTTGGCGGCGCGCTTCCGTGTCAACGAGAGCTTCGCAATTCGCGGTGCGGTTTCGACAGGTTTCCACGCACCGACGCCGGGCCAGGCCAATATCAGCACGATCATTACGACGTTCGACGGCAACACCGGGCTGCAGGTTGAAGAAGGCCTCGTCCCGACAACCGATCCGGCCGTAGCAGCGGTCGGCGGCACCGCCTTGACCGAGGAGACGTCGCTCAATATTAGCGCCGGATTTACGGCCGATATCGGTGATTTCGTATCACTTACGGCCGACGTCTACCAGATCGAAGTCGACGATCGCATCTACCGGACCGGCGATATCGCGGTTCCGGCGTTGCCGACAGATCCGCCGAATGCGGCAGCCCGCTCGATATCGTTCTACACGAACGCGCTGGATGTAGAGCACAGTGGCTTTGATATCGTAGCAACGTCGGATTTCGACATTGGTTCGGCCTCCAGCCTGAGCCTGGCGCTGGCCTATGCGTACAACAAGATCGAGGTCACAGGCCAGAGACTGGTCAATGGTGTGCAGCCGGTTAACGATGGCCTGGTCGAGGATATCGAGAACAACTATCCCGAGCACCGCTGGGTCTTGACGGGTAACTTCTTCCTGGGTGAGAGCTTCAACATCATGGGCCGCCTCAATTATTATGGCGAGCACTACGACGAGCGTGGACGCATCGGCGACCCTGCCGACCTGAGCGCCCAGATCGACTCGACGATATACCTCGATATCGAGGCCGGCTGGCAAATCAACGACAGCTTCCGCGCGGTTCTCGGTGCGACGAACGTCACGGATGAGTTCATTGGCACGATCGGACCGCCGAACGCCAACCGCCTGAGTGTTGGTCTGCAGTATCCGCGGCGAACCGTCGCAAACTACGAAGGTGGATCCTGGTACCTGCGCGGAATATATTCCTGGTAGGACCTGATTGCCGATAATCGGAAGAGCCCCCGCGACGCAGGTCGCGGGGGCTTTTTTTTGGTCCGGACGGTTGAAATTTGCGTGTTACAAACCCATTTAATTCAAAGATTTACCATAATAAGCGCAAGTATTATGTCTTGGTCGGAAAGCGACTATCCGCTACACTCCTACGAACGCAGTTCCTTATAACCAGAAGAGCTACCGGGATCGCGTTGTGCCGAAAGAACACGCAGTTGTCAGAGTGCGCAGCATTGGCACCAGTGCCATTGCACTGTTGTTGATTGCTGCCACCACCACGGCATGGGCCAGCGGCTGGCCGCCGTTCGCGCGCCCTGACTCGATCGAAGTCGTGCGCGGTGGTGTCGCCGATCGGCTTACGTCGGGGGCTGCCAGCGTTCTCGACAACGACTTGGATCTCGAGGACGACAGACTCACGGCCGTCCTCAATAAGGACGTCAAGCACGGCTTCCTGGAGCTTCGCGAGGACGGCACGTTTCGCTACGAGCATGACGGCAGCGACAAGAACAGCGATTCGTTCAGCTATGTGGCGTTCGACGGCACCAGGTACTCGCGGAAAGCGGATGTATCCATAGATATCATTGAAGAGCCGAATACGCCGCCGTTCGTGATCGGAGTTGTTTCCGAGCAGCAGGCGATCGAGGGTATCGCTTACGAACTGCAGCTTGCGGGCAATTTCGACGATCTCGATGAAGGTGATTTATTACTGTTCAGCGCGCAGGGGCTCCCGGGTAGTGGGTCCCTGAATATCGATGCGGCAACGGGCGTTTTGTCAGGCACGCCGGTCGGAAATGACGTGAGGGACATTCCCTACAACGTCGATATCATCGCGACCGATCGCGCCGGGGTCTCGGCGCAGCTGACGTTCCCGTTGGTGATCTTCCGCGATAACCGGTCCGACGTGGCGCTGAGTATCAGCCTGGCGAAAAATCCTGTGACCGTCGGGGAAGTCGCGCAGTGGGATATTCGTGTCGAGAACCTCGGGCCCGCAGATCTCGATGACGGGCAATTGACCGCGAGCTGGGTCACGAGCGGTCCGGCGCTGGACCTGACGATTCCGGATACCTGCTCCGTGACCGGAAATTCCTCGAACAGGCCCCAGATGTCTTGCACCATCGGTCCGGTCGCGGCAGATACGACCCTGTTACTCAGTGTCACCGGCACACAGGACGGGGATGGCGACAATTCCCTGATCGGGGTCGTAGCAGCCGATGACCCGGTTCCGGACAACAATACCGCCCTTGCCGGCGCCCAGGTGGCCGCGCAGCTTAGCGAGGGACCGACGCAGTCGCTCAGTTTGTCCGGTTTCGGTGTTGACACGGGTGATCTCGACGGCGATGGGGCAGTCGATATCGTCGCGACGGCCGGTCAGACTTTTGTGTTCTTCAACGATGGCAATCGCGCGGTGACGACGCCCGGGATGAGTCTTGGCACCGATACCGGTGGCACCGCCGTAACATTGCTCGACTGGAATGGTGACGGCTCCACTGATATCGCGGTGGGCGGGCTCGCAGGTAGCGCGGCCGAGATTTTCATCAACGACAGGAGCGGTGGATTCGGCAGCGCAGAGCAGCTGCAAAGTAATGACGTCGGTAGCGTCAACGACATAATCGCCGCGGACCTCGATAACGACGGCCGGTCGGAACTGGTGCTGGCCGGATCTACGGGGACCCTGGTATTACGTAGCCGCAGCGAGGGCGGATTCGATCAGCTTGCATTGTCCTCGGGGGCCGGGCTCGACCTGGCGGTCTCGGATATCGACCAGGATGGCGATCAGGACATTGTTGTGGTGCGCGCGGCAGATCGGGCGGTGGACCTGCATTACAACGAAGGTACGGGAACGTCATTCAGCAGCTCGCGGCTAAATCACGGCAGCGTAGCGACGGCGAGCGCCTATGATCTCAACGGCGATGGCGCCGCGGATCTGTTGCTCGGCATTGACGGTGATGATCTGAAGGCCCCGGAAAACAAGGTGCTGGTCCAGCAGGGCGATGGCAGTTTCGCCATAAGCGAGTCATTCGGTGCGTCGCCGGTTTCAGCACTGATCTCCGGTGACATCGATGTTGATGGTTGGCCGGATGTCCTCGCCGTCAACGAGGCTGGTGTCCACCAGCTCTACCTGGGCTCGCCCGGAAGCGGGCTTGCGCTGGCGCCAGAACAGATCATCAGTGACGGCATGCACCGCGGTGTCTTGGCCGATTTCAACGGTGACGAATCTCTCGATCTCATCATGGTCGGTCGCGATGCAAGCGTGCTCGAGATTCACGCGAACAACGGTATCGGCAGGCTGGGCCTCGGTGACCGGATAGCACCCGACCTGCAACTCCTGGGTGAGGCGACGGTAACCATCCCGGCCGGCATAGAATGGCTGGATCCTGGTGCGACCGCCGTCGATGACATTGACGGCGACATCACCGACCAGATCGAAACGTCAGGCACGATCAACACCGCCGTGGTAGGTACACAGCAGCTCACCTACAGCGTCAAGGACCGTGCCGGCAACACGATCAGCGCAGTGCGCACCGTGAATGTCGGCGTGAACGAGGGTACCGGCGGTAGTGGCGGTGGCGCGATGGCGCCTGCCTGGTTGATCCTCCTTGTGTTGCTTGCTGCCGGCTGCCGACGCAGAGACACCTCTCTGGCGCTATAAGCACATTGGTCTATTGACAAAACCCTGTCCGTAAGGAAAAGTCGGCGGGCATCACATCACCTGCCGTTACAAAGCCCAAGAAAGGAATCCGTCTTGTACGACACACTTGTCCGAGTGCTTCGCGCACTCGCATTCGCCGCCGTAGGTCTTGCAGGCCTGTGTCTCTCTGCCGCCCAGGCACAATCGGCGCCGGAACCAGTGATCGAGGAGATCGTCGTTACCTCGCGATACCGGGCCGAGAATTTGTCCGACATCCCTGATTCGATCACGGCGTTTACGGTTGCTGATATCGAGCGGCACCGTATTGAACGTATCAATCGAGTGGCTTCGCTAACGCCGAACCTGCGCTTTTCCGACGACCAGGAGATCGGCGTGAGTACGCTGGTCATTCGTGGTGTGCGGCAGAATCGGGGTACCGGACAGCCGCCGGTGTCATTTCGCATAGATGGCGTCAGTGCGACGAACAACCTTCTTACTACGCAGGAACTGTTCGACATCGAAAGTATCGATGTGCTGCGAGGGCCGCAGGGAGCGCTGTACGGCCGCAACGCGATCGGTGGTGCGATACTGGTATCCACGCGCGCGCCGACCAGTGAACCCGAATACGATATCCGCGTATCGGCGGCAGAGGGCAATGATTATGTGCTCGCGGGGTCCGCATCCGGTCCGGTGGCGAGCGACAAATTGCTCTACCGCGCCTCGTTCCGCTGGCAGGATCGTGACGGTCAGCTCGAAAACGCCTACCTCGATAATCAAAAGGTGGATTTCAAGGAATCCGCTTCGTTTCGCGGACGGCTATTGTACAAGCCATCGGAGCGCCTCTCGGTCGACTTGCGAGGACAGTACTCGGACCAGGAGGGCGGCTCAGGTTATTTCATGCCGGGCAGCGAGGGGGTGTTACCACTGCCTCCGCCCGACCCGCCGATCTTCTTCGGCAATCCGACCTACGAAATCCAGTCGAACCGTATCGGCGAGTCGTTCGTAAAGTTCTCGGAATTTTCGATGAAAATCGATTACGAGTGGGACTGGGGAACGCTGACGTCGATTACGTCTTATACGGACGTTGACTCAGGCAACGACCAGGACCTGGACCAGACCCTGTTCGAAGCCATCGATATCATCGTCATTGACGAGTCGCAGACATTTGCCCAGGAGCTTCGCCTCGGTTCCCCTGCGGATCAGCGACTGCGATGGGTTGCAGGTCTCTACTTTTTCGACCAGGACCGCTTTCGTTCATTGGCGACTACGTTTCTCGGTTTCCCGGTGCCGCCCGCCGCACAGGAGCTCGAACTCGAGAATATCGCGGCATTCGGTAACCTGAGTTACGACATTACCGAAGATCTGGAACTCACCCTGGCGTTTCGCTACGACGAAGAAACGCCCGAGGACAGGACCCAGGGCCGGAGCGAAACCTTTAGCGAGTTACAGCCGAAGGCGAGCCTGGCCTACAACTTCCGTGAAGATCTGCTCGGCTACGTGACGGTCGGTAAGGGTTTTCGTGCCGGCGGATTCAACAACCTCGCGCCGGGCAGTAATTTTGAGCCCGGGTTCGACCAGGAATCACTGGTCAGCTACGAAATCGGGGGCAAGACCTCGTCGCAAAGCGGCCGACTGCGGGGCGGCGTATCGCTGTTTTTTACCGATTACACGGACCAGCAGTTTTTCCTGTTTGACCAGACCGGTACCCAGGCAATTATCAATATTCCAAAGAGCGAACTCTGGGGCGGAGAGCTTGAGATCACGGCGTTGCCGACGGATTCGTTGCAACTCGATCTTGGCATCGGCTACACCGACAGCGAGATCACCGACTACGATGATATAGCTGGCGTCCTGGTCCCGGCATCTGAGATTCTGGGCAGCAAGGTGCCGGGAGCCCCTATCTGGACACTGAATTTCGCGTTGCAGCACACGGCAGCGCTGTCAAATACACTGGACCTCGTCAGCCGCCTCGATTACGAGCATCGCGACAAGACCTACTGGACGCTGGACAACGTGGACCAGCAGTCTCCCTATGACCTGGTCAATGTCAGCTTTGCGCTCGAGAAGGACCGCTGGGAAACGCGATTATTCGTCAACAACCTGTTTGATGAAGGCTATATCGAGTGGTTTTTCGCAGCGCGATTCATCGGACTGCCGGCCGACATCGCATGGCCGAGCCCGCCGCGGCAGGTCGGGCTGGAGTTCACATATCGTTACTGATGAGTCTCCGAAGCGGACCTGAGCAGCCGTCAAAAACAACAAATTCCAGCCGAATTGGCTACTAGGGCAATTACTTACCGACCAGAAGCGTTTGGTGGTTGAGTGCGCCTGTCGACTTCCCTAGTATGGAGGGACAGTCGAGAGGAGAGAGGCATGCGACGACAATTAATAGAAGCGCTCACTTATCCCGGATTGCTGGTCAGGCAGCTCATCGAAGGCGGCAACTACGCCCACAAGAATCTCTACGAAGCTACCGGCGAACGCTGTCATCACTGTGACGGTAGCGGCAATTGCAACTGGGATCACTGCCTTGAAGACTTCGTGCACCGTGACGACAAGACCACTGAAGAGCTCGGCGAGTCCCTGCGCGAAGGCATCAAGCTGGTGGAGGCGCTTCACCGGCGTTTGCGACACGATGAAACGACCTGCACCTGCGAAACCTGCAGCTGGATTCGTAACGCCGAGCACCTGGCGGAAGAAATAGAGCATCATCTGCCTCACGTCGAGCCTGACCTGCACAATTTCGCGCACGGGGAGACACAAACGGAGTAGGTTTCTTTCTACCAGCGGCGCCTCTTCATCGCCCGCTTCAGGCGCGGTAACCGGCAGTGAGTTCCTCGGAAACCTGCCACAGTCTTTTCGCTTTCTCGTCGTCCTGCATGAAGTCGGCAGGCACGGCCATCGTGCAATCCGAAAAGTAAAAACCCGTAACACCCGCAAGCCCGGGGTTTGTCGCGACATAGCACGACGTTGCGCTACCCTGCGGAATTGTCTTCAGGCGCCGTCGTCGAGAGGCTTCTGCCGCCTCATCTCTCGGCGGCAGGAACCGGCCGAGATTGGTTTCAATCACTCCAGGGTGCAGTGAATTTGACGTCGCGCTGCCATCAGCGAGACGACGCGCGAGTTCACGCGAGAATAGTCCATTGGCAGTCTTCGACTGGCCATAAGCAGCGAACGGATCGTAGCTCTTGCTGCCATCGAGATTATCGAAGTCGATGCCGTATGGCTTCGCCCAGCGGTGCGCGCCACTACTGACGACCACGACGCGGCCGGCACTTGCGCGCCTGACCGGAGTCAGCAGGTGCTCTGTTAACAAGAAGTGTCCGAGATGGTTGATGGCGAATTGTCGCTCCACGCCGTTGACGATTTCGAGGTCCGGGTAGGCCATGATGCCGGCGTTGAGGATCAGCATGTCGAGCGGGATATCCATCGACTGCACTTGCTCGGCGGTGGCGACGATGCCGTCCAGATCGGTCAGCTCGACGACTAGCGGCGTAGTATGACCCTCGACCGAGTCGCACGCCGCTTCTGCTTTCTCCATGTTCCTTGCAGCGCCGATGACATGTGCGCCGCGCAAAGCGAGTACACGCATCGTCTCCAGACCCAGGCCAGAGTTACAACCCGTGACCAGCGCCGTGCGGCCGGAGTGGTCCATGCCAGCAGTAACTTCCTCGGCGGTTGACTCAGACCCGAAACCCGACGGCCCCGGTACGGGACGGCCGGGTACTGCGGGAAGATAGGTTGGTGTCGGGGAGCCCCAGGCCACGGGGCCCAGGGTTGCGGCGGCACCGAGCAGGGTGCCGTGCTGGAGTATGCGCCTGCGTGAGATCATCGATTTTCACCCGATCAGGGACCTGTCAAACAGTGTACCTACGGATCCGGCGCAGCCCAAACAATAGCCCGCAGAATCGCAAATCGTGGCTATCGTGGCTTATACCAATCTGCTTCGTGGAAAGAACGTCCTGTCTTTAATCCGTGCGCGAGTAAGATAACGGCGCTTTTCAAAGCACTGTTTTTCATGGACGAGAGGCAATCGTGACAAACCAAAAAACCTCACTTAGCCGCTGGCTCGTCGTGGTCGGCGCCGTACTAATCCAATTGGCACTCGGTGCAATTTATGCCTGGTCTGTTTTTACAGCCAGGCTGACCGACGCAGCCGGTGCTTATGCATTCACAGCGAGTGAAACAGCCTGGGTTTTCTCCTCAGGCCTGGCTACTTTTGCAATTGTTATGGTCGTGGCTGGGCGCTGGCTACCGCGCATTGGGCCGCGTCGGCTGGCGGTCGCCGGCGGCCTGCTGCTTGGCGCAGGGTACGTACTGGGCGGCTTGTTCGGCGGAAGTTTCTGGATTCAGCTGCTGTGTATCGGCATCGTCGGCGGTGCAGGCATCGGTCTTGCCTACGTCGTGCCGATTGCGGTGTGCGTCAAGTGGTTTCCCGACAAGAAAGGCCTGATTACCGGGCTCGCTGTGGCCGGCTTCGGATTCGGTGCGACAATCTGGGTCAAACTCGCCGGTTCGTGGTTTGGAGGGTTACTCAACACGACCAGCGTATTCGGCTTGCCGGGTGTGCAGAGCGTATTCGTGATTTACGGCATTGCACTCGCGATGCTGGTGCTGTTGGGCAGTACTGTGATGGTCAACCCACCGGACGGCTATTGGCCCGCTGGCAGGACGCCACCGGACTCGCAAGATGACGAAAATGAGGGTGCGGTGGAATTCGGTGCACGCGAGATGCTGCGCACGCCACAGTTCTACATGCTCTGGTCGGTATTCATGTTTGCGGGCGTGGCCGGGCTGATGGTCATCTACTGCATCAAACTGTTCGGCATCGATGCGCTGGAGTACAACGGTGTTGCCGGGGCTGGCGCGATCACCGGCACCGCCATGGCCTGGTACGCGATCTTCAACGGTCTCGGCCGTATTGCCTGGGGCAGTGTTTCCGACAAGATCGGGCGTCGCTCGGCGATCATGCTGATGTCGGCCCTTCAGGGCATCACGATGCTAACGACCTACCACGTGTTCATTAACTTCGGTCTGGTCCATGGCTTTGTCGTTGCTGCCGCGCTAATCGGTTTCAACTACGGCGGCAGTTTCGCGCTCTTTCCGGCAATCACGGCGGATTACTTCGGCAACAAGAACGTCGGCAGCAACTACGGTTGGATGTTCACGGCGTATGGCATCGCGGGTCTCGCCGGGCCATTGCTGGCTGGTTACTTCAAGGATGCCGCACAAGGTGCAGTGCAACCGTCGGTCTGGATGGCACCCTTCATCATTGCAGGAGCCGTATGTCTGTTGGGAACCGTCGTCATGGTATTCACGACACGGCCTCGGCGCGCCCCGCCACGCGTTACTTTTTCAGGAAATACGGCCGACGCTCACGCGTAATCGCGCGGGTGTAGTTCAATGGGAGCCGGGAGGAGTGTCTGGCTACGGCTTCGCGATCCGGTATCGACGCATAGCCCGTCTGCCTGAGTGGAACGGAGACGCGAACCATGACCTGGAGGTTGATCTTCGGGTGAGACATCAGCTTCCCAATCGGAGTCGCTGAGTTGGGCATCTACCTAACTGCGTGATTTCAGTGGTCGTGTGGCCACCAGTTTCAATGCGTTAGATCACCCAAAAGTAACCAACTGAGTCCAGCAGGCTTCCTGAGTATGCTCAGTTTTAGCCTCACTCTTGGTTGGACCGGGTTACCAATTGAAACCGCAACCACAAGCGGTCCTTCTGATTCGGTCAATTCAACAGGTCAACACGGCCGGATTTCAGCCAGTCGGATTGTTCTGTTCTCTCGCTGCGGTCAGGCGGACCCGCCGGATGGGGAGGTTGAGCCGGCCACGCCTCGTCGGTACCAACGACCCTGCGCACACGAATATCATCGGTGGTGACATTCCACACCAACAGGTCATCTGCGAGGGTCAGGGGTCCGTCGTAGGTCTCGCGAATTGCCTCAAGGGTGCCGGGTGAAACGTTGAAGTCGGCGAAGTTGTGGTAAGCGATAGCCATACGCGGCTGCAGTTTCGAGAAGATCTTGCCGCATGACGACGGTGGCGTGTGGATCACCGTTGACACAATCCGTGCTCGTTCAGGATCGTAGTTCTTCAGATCAATAAGCTGCTGTATCGTGAAGTAGCATTCATGAATCAACAGATCCGCATCACCGGCCTCGGTGAAAAACCACTTGTTGGGCACCGTATCCCCGGAGTAAACGAACTTTTTACCCCGCCACTCCAGGCTGTAGCTGACGGCCCCGTCGATCGTATGCACGGCAGGCCACGCCTTGATCTTTACGCCGTTCTCTTCATAAATGACGTGGCTCTTGCGGTAGTCAAACTCCGTCACTTCTATGTGACCGCCCGCCGACGGCATGTTGCCTCTGCGGCCTGTCAGGTCCCAGGTGAACATCTCACGCAGGCGATCGACGGCGTATTTCGTCCCGGTTTCCGGCTTAAGGCCACTCGGACCCCAGACCCTCAGTGGCCCGGCTCGGTTCGAGACCCAGCCGCCGATAAACATGGCATCCAGGTCGCCGATATGATCGACGTGTAAATGGCTGATGAATATCTTGTCCAGGTACGTGTACGGAATCTCCAGTGCACCGAGATTCCCCAGTGACCCGGTACCGATGTCGAAGATAAACTTTTCTCCGTTACCCAACTCGACCAGCCACGCCGCAGACGCCTGCGAGCGGCGGAAGTTCGGCGTACCGGTTCCCAATGCGATTACACGCATCTCGTCAACACCGAGTGGTTCGGTATTCGGGTAATAATTGTCCCTCGAAACTGTCTCTTCCTCCGCAGCCATCGCAGCACCGACGGCTGCGGACATCACCGTCCTTGGCATGTCGCCGGTGCTGGAGACAGCGACCACAAATGCGCTGATTATCACTATCACAGGTATTGTCATTCTTAGTGAAGGAGTGACTCTCATCTTTCTTCCTCAGGGAAACGTTGTTCTCGCACAACCAAATCTCTTCTCCAATCGCCTCAGATTAGCTTAGAATCGAATTACTCTCACATTTATGCTCACTTCGGCACAGTTGAGAGCTAACTCCCTGATTCGCGGGTGTAGTTCAATGGTAGAACATCAGCTTCCCAAGCTGAGAATGAGGGTTCAATTCCCTTCACCCGCTCCAGCTTTCACACGGGTGAGAAGCATCGTGCGACGCTTCACTTGTGGGCTGTCGCTCGGCGCCCTTGCAATGCTGGCAACTTGCACTGTGGCTGCCGGCCCGATCTATCAACCGCCGGGCGCAAATCTCACGCTTGGGGACGTAACGCACGGTCAGCGCGTACAGTCTGCATCGAGCAATCCAGCAGCCGCCGCGGCTGATCTCGCTCGCAGCAAGGGACGCGGGATCCGCGGGACAGTGCTGTCGGGCGCCGCCGGTCTCGAGTACGGCAACGTGCAAAACCTGTTTGACTTTTATGACAAGGTCACGCGCGCCTACGAGCCGAGTGATCCGGGTACCGGCGGCGGGCCAGGGCAGGATCCGGACGACAAGCCTGATGGGGGTATCAGTATCGGTGACGTACTCGACATGCTGGACCCCGAATTTCGCGAGGTGCTCGACGCTGTAGCAAGGGAGGTGGCGATCCAGACGGTGTTGCTTGCTTTGATTGCCGAAGAGGGTCACGGCAAAGCGTGGCTCGCTGCCGATGCTCCATTCGTCCTCGGCAGTGAATTCCTCGACGGCGCATGGACCTTTGGCGTGAATTGGTCCGGCAGTGCCAAGGCCGCCGGACTTACGCAAGCCATCGATTTCGATCGGGATGAGGCACGTCAGGCAATCGAGGACTGGGTCAACACCTTGCCGATCAACCGGCCTGTGCAATTGCCTGTCAGCGACAACATTATTCTTACGCCCATCCAGAATGCTGTTCTCTTTGCGATTGATAATGATAGTTCGATCATCACCAAGTCGACTCAGACCACCGAGTTAAACCTGGGGTACAGTCGTCAGACTTGGTCGGGTAGTGCCGGCAGTTTGTTTCTTGGCGCCGAAGTGCGGCTGTATCTCATGCAGCTGTCTCGGCTCAGTGTGCGTTTCGGCGACATCACGGATTCCGAGGAGCTGTTCGACGCCATCCGTGACGCGGACTTTCGTACCGACGAAAGTGCCGGTATTGACGTTGGCGCTCTGTGGGTCGGCAGGAACTACCAGCTCGGTGCGCAGATAACGAACGTTAATGAACCGAAATTCGAATTTCCCGATGTAAATTTGGCGCCCTATCGCAGCGCAGTCGCCATCAACTTCTTGCGATCCAACAAGACCTACAGGATGGATCGCCAGCTGAAACTCGAGGGCTCCGTCTTCACGAGCGACCGACGTTGGTCGGCGCACCTCGGCATCGATGCCGATCCGGCGACAGATCCAATGGGCGATCGCTTTCAATGGCTGACGCTGAGCGCAGGTTATACGACTGAAAGCTGGTGGGTACCCGGTGTGCGCGTGGGCTTACGTCAGAACCTGACAGGTACCGAACTCGGTTATTTGAGCATCGGCCTGACAGCTTTCAAGATCGTCAACATAGATATTGCATCGGCGCTGGACACGGTGCAGATAGATGGCGATAAGCTGCCGCAGGGCCTGATGGGGAGCATTGGTTTTCAGATTGCCTGGTAGGCAACAGCGGTCATTGACGTCAGCCCATCGCTCGAATCGCGACAAGCCCTTCCTGGAGCTTCACGGCTTCTTCTGATTCGCTCTATAATCGCAGGCTCCGGTCACTGTTGGTTCCCGCGATCCCATGTCTTTACACAACGGCATCGAACTCATCGACCACCCCGTCATCGCGGCACGGGACCTCGACGCCGCGCGTGTATCGTTTGAGCGTCTCGGCTTCACGGTGCCGCCTCGCGGCAGCCACGTCGAGTGGGGCACTGGCAATCTCTGCATCATGTTCCCGGAAGACTACGTGGAAATTCGCGGCATCATCGATGCGAGCCGTTTCACGATGCATCTCGACGAACATCTCGACGCCTTTGGCGAGGGCCTGATGGGTGTCGCGTTCGGCGTCCCCGATATCGAACGCAGTCACGCGGATATGCTGCAGAACGGTGTCGCTGCCGGGTCCCTGCAAAAACTCAGCCGTAACTTCGAGCACCCCGAGGGGTGGACGCAACCGTCGTTCAAGCTATGCGCGCCCGAGGCCACCGATATTGAAGGACTGATGCACGTTGTCGTCATCCAGCATCTGACTCCGGACCTGCTGCGGCGACCGGAATTCCTGGCGCATGCGAACACCTGTATCGGAGTCAACGCCATGAGTGGCACGATCTACGAAAAGCATCGGGTGGCCGAGAAGTTGCGTCGCCTGCTCGGCGAAGCCGCGGTGAAGGAAGACATCGACGGCGTCCGTGCCGTACTGCAAAGTGGGCAGCGACTCGAATTGCTGATGGCCGAGGCGTACGAACGCACGTACGGCGCCATCGCAGATTCACCCGAACCGCAAACACCGCGACTGGGCGCCATGACCTTGCGCGTCGCGAGCATCGACGGCTTGCGCGATGCGCTCGGAGAGCGCGGCGTCCCCTTCGACGATTACGCGCAGGGCGTCGTGCGGGTTGCAGCGGAACATGCCTGTGGCGCAACACTGCTATTCACGGAATCCGCGCCAGCCTGATCGCGCAAGCTGATTCGGTGGAATCTCCCTTCGTATCTGATCGTCCGGCCGCATTGCCGCAGTCTCTCTGGGCCGCCGTTACGCCGCAGATCGAGGCATTCGAACCATTGCACGGCGAGCGCCGGTGCGATGTGGTGGTCATCGGTGGCGGATTCATGGGCCTGGCGGCGGCGCTGCACCTGGCAGAGGCAGCAGTCGACGTTACGCTCCTCGAAGCTGCGCAGGTCGGATGGGGCGCATCCGGCCGCAACAACGGTCTCGTCGTGCCCGGTCTGAAGCGCGATCCGCATGAGGTTCAGCGAATTCTGGGTGACGAAGCCGGCGAACGGTTATTACGAATGTCCGGCGAAGCGCCGCGACAGCTATTCGAACTGATCGACCGCCTCGGCATTCAATGCGATGCCAGGCAAAACGGTTGGATTCAGGCCGCTCACGCGCGCACCGCGCTACCCGTGATTGAACGACGCGTGCGTGCCTGGCAGGCACTCGGTGCCGACGTCTCGTTGCTACCGGCAGGCGACATTGCGGCGAGGCTCGGGACTGACTATTACGCGGGTGCGTGGGTCGATCCGCGTGGCGGGTCCCTGAATCCGCTCGCCTATGTTCGAGGTCTTGCGATTGCCGCTCGCAATGCCGGGGCGCAGATTCACGAGAGCATACCCGCGACTGCTGTCGAAAGATGCTCGGCGGGGTGGCGCATTCAGACACCCGATGGTGTCGTCGAGGCCGAGTCCGTGTTGTGTTGCACCAATGCCTACAATCACGGAATCTCCGAGATGCGCGGCGCGGTCATTCCGCTTCGTACTGCACAGGTGGCGTCAGCGCCCTTGTCGAAGGCTCAGTTAGGGACAATCCTTCCCGGTGGTGAGTCGGTTTCCGATACCCAGCGGCTCCTGACGTCCTTTCGACTGACCGCCGACAAGCGGCTCATCATGGGAGGTGCCGACGCGACGGCCGGCGATGAACACCCGGGACTGTTTCGCCATCTGCATCGCGCGGCCGAACGTCGATTTCCCGGCCTCGATGACCTCTCGTGGCAGTTTGGCTGGAGCGGCTACCTCGCGCTGACAAATGATCATCTGCCCGCGATTTTCAAACCTGCCAACGGTTACTATGCCGGCATCGGCTGTAATGGCCGCGGCATCGCCATGGCAACTTTGGTCGGCCGGGAATTGGCGGAGCTCGTGACCGGGAAGGCCGAGGGCGATTGCGAGATTCCGATTCGCAAGGTCAGGAAAATACCCGGATACTCGTTGCGGCACCCTGGCGTTGTGGCGGGTGTGTTATTTAACCGGGCGTGGGATACCGTGGAGCGTCGACTGGGCCGCTGAACCGATATGAGCAGCGTTTTTTATCGAAATCCTCAGCAGGAATACCCCCGCGGGCTACGCGGCGAAGGCGTATACCTTTACGATACTGACGGCCGCCAGTACCTCGACGGTAGTGGTGGCGCCGCCGTTAGTTGCATCGGACACTGGCATCCCTACGTTATCGCTGCCATCAAGCGGCAGGTTGAGGAACTCGCCTACGCGCACACGGCGTTCTTCACCAACGATCCACAGGAAAGACTCGCAAAGCATCTCTCGGCGCGATTCGGCGAAGAGGGCGCCCGCGTCTACTTCCTGTCCGGCGGCTCTGAAGCGAACGAGGCGGCCATCAAGTTGGCCCGGATGTACTGGCTTTCCCGTGGCCGCGACGACAAATATCTCGTCGTCAGCCGTCACCAGAGTTACCACGGCAACACGCTCGGTGCCCTGTCGATGTCGGGCAATCCCGGCCGCCGGGATATCTATGCGCCGATGCTGCATGACTGGCCAAAGATCGCGCCGTGCTATGCGTATCGTCACCAGCGCGATGACGAGTCGGAAGATGAGTACGGGTTGCGCGCGGCGCAGGCGCTGGAGGATGCCATCGATGAACATGGTGCCGACCGGATCTCGGCGTTCGTCGCCGAAACCGTCGTCGGTGCCACGATGGGCGCCGTGCCGCCAGCCGGCGACTATCTGAAGAAGATACGTGAAATCTGTGATCGCCATGAAATTCTGCTGGTCTTTGATGACATCATGGTTGGGTGTGGGCGTACAGGGACCTATTACTCGTTCGAGCAGGATGGTGTACAGCCCGATATCGCGACACTTGCCAAGGGACTGGGCGGCGGCTATCAACCAATTGGCGCCGCGATCGCACGCAAGATCATTCACGATACGATCGTGGAGCGGTTCGGATCGTTTTATCACGGCCATACCTACATCGGGCACGCGACGGCGTGCGCGGCAGCGCTGGCTGTTGCCAGGGTCGTCTACCAGGACGATTTGCTCGGCAACGTGAAAAAGATCGGCGCCCAATTGCGAGAGGAGCTTACTGCAGCGTTCGCGGAGCATCCCCAGGTTGGTGATATCCGCGGGCGCGGCATGCTCATCGGCATCGAGCTCGTAGCGGATCGCGCTGACAAG
>Ga0209578_10002217_pt1 | contig 16433 bp, 12 predicted proteins | sample tdAd472_FD_187127 | JGI IMG/M metagenome (GOLD analysis project Ga0209578, IMG submission 187127) | Marine sediment microbial communities from the Atlantic coast under amendment with organic carbon and nitrate - tdAd47.2 (SPAdes)... | ecosystem: Environmental > Aquatic > Marine > Coastal >...
ACCCTAAGGGACCGTATATTTCAATTATTCCTGAAACTTCTGAACGCATACGGGAGATGCCATGACCCGCCAAACCGATCGCATCGTCATCACCGGCGGAACCGGCCAGGTCGGCAACGCACTGACTCACCACCTGCTCGATGCCGGGTACTCGGTGGTCACGCTCTCGCGCCGCCCGCCGGCATCCACGAAGCCGCAACTCAGACATCTCCGCTGGGACGCGCGCACGCTCGGCGATTGGGCGAGCGAGGTGGACGGCGCACTCGCCGTCGTGAACCTCGCCGGACGGACCGTGGATTGCATCAAGACCCCCGACCACTGCGACGAGATCCTCCGCTCGCGCGTCGAGTCGACGCGAGTCCTCGGCGAGGCCGCCCGGACCGCGGCGACCCCGCCGAAGGTCTGGGTGCAGATGAGCACCGCCCACATCGTCGGCGACCCGCCATCGCTCTGGTGCGACGAGTTCTCCCCGCCCGGCTACGGGCTCGCGCCGCACGTCGCACAGGCGTGGGAAGCGGAGTTCGATCGGGCCTGCCCCGAGGGCGTCCGCAGAGTCATCCTTCGCACCAGTTTCGTTCTGTCAGCAAACACCGGCGCGATGAAGCGTCTGCGCCCCCTCGCCCGTTTCGGCCTCGGCGGCACAGTCGCCAGCGGCACGCAGGGCATGAGCTGGATCCACGAGCGGGACCTCGCGCGACTGTTCACCCGCGCGATCGAAGACGACACCATGCAAGGCGTCTACCTCTCCACCGCGCCGGAGCCCGTGTCCAACAAGCGCTTCATGCGCGCCCTCCGACGCTCGCTCGGCATGCCCATCGGCCTGCCGACACCCGCGTGGGCGGTGCGCATCGGCTCGAAGTTCATTCTGCGCACCGATCCGGAGCTCGCGCTCTATGGGCGCTACTGCGCTTCGACTCGGTTGAAGCAACATGGATTTGAGTTCGAGTTTCCGACGATCGAAGATGCCTTTGCGGACCTGTACGGGAACTGAACCGTGCCCTGACGGTAGCATCGTGACGGAGGAAGCCATGACGCGAGCCGGCGAAAAATGGAAGCACGAGAAACTGCTGATGATCGGCTTCACGCTGATCGTTGCCATCGGTGGCCTTGTCACCGCGGCGGCATGGTTCATCGAAACCAAGGTGCTCCCGGGGCCAACCGAGTCACTTGCGGAGTACCCGGCGTACCAGAGTTTCTATCCGTCGCCCGCGTTCGACTTTCTCCCTCAAACGATCCCGATCGACGCCGCGGATGCCGCCGTCCAGCTCTGGCCCGGTGTGCTGCAGGCACCGACCTCGATTCAACTCCGGTTGGTCTGGCCGGATCAGAACGCGTTCGCCTCCGAACTGCAGCGACTCGAGGCCCTCGATCAGACCCAAGCCATCCGCGCTGCAGAGTCGCCGAATGAAGAGTTCATGCTGATGGCACAAACGCATACCAACACGACGCGGTTGCAGTGGATCGGCAACCTCCAGCAGTGGCTTGCGCATGCGCCCGACCGAAGGATCATTCTGATGCACTGCGATACCAGCCACGAGCAGACGGGTGCGGTCGCGATTTGCCCGGCCACACTGACCATCTACTACTGCGCGCAGTTCCAGTAGTTCGATGCTGATTCCCCGGACCCGCCCAGCCCGTCTGCCCGTATAAGTGAGACATGCAAAGACGCACGCTCCTGAACCTCGCACTCGGCGCCGCCCTCGTCCTTCTCACCGCGAAGGCCGTGCTCGCCTGCTTCTGGGACCGCGACACGCTCGCACAGGAGGCGGCGGGCTTGCCCGGCGTGGTCGAGGTGCTGCTCGGGCGGATCGACCGCTGGCCGCCGGAGTACTACGCGATGCGCCTCGAGCGCGTCACCAAAGAACTCGAAGCCGACCCCACCAACCTTGCCCTCTACGACGATGCGGCGGTCGCCTCCGACCGGCTCAAACGCTACGACGAGGCCATCAAATGGATGGCCGGCAAGCGAGCCGTCCTCGACACGCTCCCCGAGAACAGCGCTGAGCGTATAGAGCACGAGTACCGCTACCTCGCCAACCTCGGGACGCACCACGCCCACCGCTGGATCGCCGGTGGCGGGTCCGCCGCCGACCTCGCCGATCTTGAACGCGCCATCGAACTCATCCGCGCCGCGATCGACCTCAACCCGGATGCGCACTTCGGGCGCGAGAAGGTGCAATTGGGGTTTCTTGAGGCGCTGCGGCACACGCGGAGAAGCCGCGTCAATGAGATCAGAATCCCGGTTGGCGTCTTTGTGACCGAACGGAGTACGCCGCAGGCCCTCGCGGAGCGCTACGGCGAATCGGACTCAGCGCGAGAAGAGTCCAGTCTCGTTCAGTATGTGCCGTGGGCTTACCGATGCTGCCCAGAGCTCCGTTTCATGGGTTCTGATGTAGCCTTGACGGCAGACGAGGCGATTGAAGGGCTCATCGGCCTCATGACACTCGGCGACGCGTGGGCCAGTGTGGATGCCCATGAATCGCTGGCAACCGCCATCATGGCGCACCGTAATCGACTCGTCGTCGGTCATCTGGCGGCATCACGATCGGCGGAATTGAGTGCGAACGGCGCACGCTCGATCATCCACCCGAATCGCGATCCCAAGGCATCACTCTGGCTCGCGGGCGCCACACGTAGCATGGTGTCGCATGCTGGCGGAGTCGACAGGTATTTCGACCGAACCCGACCTCTCGTGGATCAGATCAATTCCGATCGCATGGCCTTCATCCAAAACCGTCTGGCGCAGGGCATACACCCCGACACACACTCGGACTTCTGGGACGGCTACCGGCAATCGGACATTCCGGACCCGCCCGGCAGATGGGCACTCGTCAAAGTCCGTCTTTCCATCATCGCCTTCGGCGTCCTCTTCTTCGCTCCGTTCGTTCTCATGGCGACCTTCCGCTGGCGTGCCCACAAACCGTGGTCAATGATCGCATGGCTCATCGCAGGAGCCATACTGGTGGGCGGCCCGATGAGTCTCCTGCTCACGCTCGGACCCAGGATTGTGCCTAGCGACCCCGGCGACTTTGAGCGCTGGGAGTCTTACGAAGTCTTCCAGACCGCCATGCAATCCAACCAACCCTGACCGCTACCGGCTCCGGGTACCATGGCGACTCACCCGCCCCGAGCCCGCGCCATGCCCGCCCCCATCACGATCTCATCCGAGTTCCTCGCGCAGTACGACGCCGAGCGTGCCGCCAAGCTCCGACGGCGCGCGGTCTGGTACAGCATCACGGTGCTGTCGTTGGTGGGCATCAGCTGGCTGATGACGCTCTACGACGTCCTGACCGGCGTCGCGTTCACCGGCGGCGACACCGTCAGCGTCGCCGAGGTCTTCACCGATGTGCTCTACACGACGATGTTCGTCGGCGCGCTGTTCTACTTCGCGCGCCGTGTACGCCCGCGCGGTGAGGTCGTGCGCACGTTTCAGTGGCTCGTCGCCGTGTCGGGCGTGGTCGCGGTCATGGTCTCGCCGCTGATCATGAACACGGCCATTCACCCCGACGCCACGCTCGAGCAAACCGCCGAAGCGCACGCCGGCCAGGCGTTCACCTCGCTGCTGACGGTTTTTCTGGTACACCTGCTCGCCTGCGTGTTCGTCGCGCTCTCGCCCCGCGAAGGGCTCATGCCGCTGATCCCCATCCTCGGCGCGTTCGCGATCTGGGTCGTCTTCGTTTCTGTCGGCCCGATCGGTCAGAAGGCCACGCTCATCCTCCTCTCGCCGCTCATCGGCCTCCCCGGCCTCTCCTGGAGCTGGTGGCGCTATCGCAGTTTCGCCGAGCGGTTCAACGCGCGGGCCGTGCAGAAGCGGTACGCCGAGGTCACGCGCGAACTCACCGACGCGCGTCGGATCCACGAAGCGCTCTTCCCGCCGCCGGTCAGCCGCGGCCCGGTCCGCATCGCCTACCGCTACGAGCCGATGCGACAGATCGGCGGCGACTTCCTCTTCGTCCGCCCGCTCGCGTTCCCGCCCTCGGCACCGACCGGTCCGGTGCTGGTCGTGATCATCGACGTCACCGGGCACGGCATCGTCGCGGCGCTGGCCGTCAACCGCCTGCACGCCGAACTGGACCGGCTCAGCGCGGGCGGACGGATTGCCGAGCCGCTGGAGGTGATCCGCGCACTCAACACATTCACCTATCAATCGCTGTCGGGGCAGGCGGTCTTCGCGACCGCGATCGCCCTGCGCATCGAGCCCGGCCCCGATCCGGTCGTCCGATGGGCCAGCGCCGGACACCCTCCCGCTTTTCTGCGTTTGCCTGATGGACGCGTCCGGTCCCTCGACAGCACCGCCACAGTGCTCGGCGTGCTGGGCGATCACGACTTCGAGTCGACCGAGGAGCGCGCCCATTGTCCGATCGGCTCAGCGATCATCGCATACACCGACGGTGCGAATGAGACGACCGACGCCCGCGACCAGGAGTTCGGCCTGAGTCGCCTGCGCGGGCTCATCGAGAAAGGCGCGTGCGGCGAACTGGCCGACACGATCGCCAGTGCCGTCGAAGCGCACCGCGACGGGCCGCCCACCGACGACACGCTGATCGTCGAGGTGACACTGCGAGCGGACGCCGAGGCCGACGCCTGACGGCTTGGGGTAGACTCCCGAGCGGAGGCACCATGGCACATTCAGACCCGCTGACCATTCTGATCGAAACCAATTCGTGGGCGACGCGTAACCTGATTGAGGCCTGTCGCCCGCTCTCCCACGAGCAGTTCCATCAGAATTTCGAGATGGGCCTCGGCTCGCTGCACGCGACGATCACCCACATCCTCAGCGCGATGCGCGGCTGGACCGATATGCTGGCCGGGCGCGATCAGCGCGAACGCCTCGAGTCCGGCGGCGAACGCAGCGCTGATGAACTGCTCGACCTGTTCGAGGAAATCGACCAGGACTTCCGCGAGGCCGCGATGTCCCACCCGGCGGACGGCGTCGCCACTTCCGAACGCGGCGGCCGCTCCTACTCGTTCACCCGCGGCGGCGTGCTCACCCACGTCACCACCCACGGCATGCACCACCGCGCCCAGTGCCTGAACATGCTCCGCCACCTCGGCGTTGAGCAATTGCCCCAGAGCGCGGTGGTCGAGTGGATGCTGTTCGTGGACGGGGCCGCCCAGCCGGTGTGATACACTCCCACCGACCGTTTGTCGCACGGGGCGCTGGCATCCGCCGGCTGAGACGCACCCGTTGAACCTGATCCGGTTCGTACCGGCGGAGGGATTGCGATCCGGGCAGCGCACACGCGCACGCCCGCTGCACCCGAGTCCGGCGAGCCCTCACGAGAGGCACGCCATGATTACTCCCAACAACACCGACACCCACCCGTACCCGAAACTCCGCCCGGAACACCTCGGACCCAACTCGCCCGCCGGCAAGGCCGCGCGGATGACCGTGGGCGACAACAACGCCGACGAGTTCGCCGGGCTCGATGTCAACGACCCGATCTTTGACGCCGACTCGCCGACGCTGTCGGACAAGTTCCCCGCGCCGTTCGGCAGCGCACACAACCCCTCGTCGGATCGGGCCGGCACCTCGCCGGGCTCGTTCGCCAACAAGCCGAACATCGGCGGCCCGCGCATGTTCTCCTCGCCCGACACGCCGGGCATGCCCGCGCCGAGCGCGAAGACCGCCTGGGACTTCCTGCCCGACGGCTGGACCACCGAGGAGACCGACTCGCACGAGACCGGCTGCCTCGGCCACAACATCGGCCTGACCGCCGCCGACTACCTCTCCGGCAAACTCGCCACCACCTACATCCGCGCAGTGCCGAGCGACCCGGACTTCAAACCGGTGACGCAGCTCGAGTCCGCGCGCCTCGGCATCATCACGCCCGAGATGCGCCGCGTCGCCGAGCGCGAGCCGCACCTGACCGCCGAGCAGGTGCGCGACGAGATCGCCGCCGGGCGCCTGATCATCCCCGCCAACCGCAAGCACCTTGCGAACAACCTCGACCCGATGTGCATCGGGCGCGCCAGCAAGACCAAGATCAACGCGAACATGGGCGCCTCACCCGTGTCATCGGGCACCGATGAAGAGGTCGAGAAGCTCCGCTGGGCCGAGCAATGGGGCGGCGACACCGTCATGGACCTCTCCACCGGCGGCGACCTCGACGCGACCCGAGCCGCGATCCTCGAGCACTCGACCGTGCCGATCGGCACCGTCCCGATCTACTCCATGATCATCGGGCGAAAGCTCGAAGACCTCGACGAGCAGGTCATCATGGACACACTGCGCCACCAGGCCGAGCAGGGTGTCGACTACTTCACCATCCACGCCGGCGTCCGCAAGGGCCACCTGAAGTTCGTGAAGAACCGGCTCATCGGCATCGTCAGCCGCGGCGGTTCGCTGCTCGCCAAGTGGATGCTCGTGCACAACCGCGAGAACATCATGTACGACATGTGGGAGCAGATCTGCGACCTCATGCGCGAATACGATGTCTCTTTCTCCATCGGCGACGGCCTGCGCCCCGGCGGCCTCGCCGACGCCACCGACGAGGCCCAGCTGCTCGAACTCGCCACCATCGGCGAACTGACCGAGCGGGCCTGGCGTCGCGGCGTGCAGGTCATGGTCGAAGGCCCCGGCCACGTCCCGCTCGACCAGATCGAATACAACATGAAGCTGCAGCGCACGCTGTGCCACGGCGCGCCGTTCTACATCCTCGGCCCGCTCGTGACCGACGTGTTCCCCGGCTACGACCACATCACCAGCTGCATCGGTGCAACCATCGCCGCCTACCACGGTGCTGCGATGCTCTGCTATGTCACGCCGAAGGAGCACCTGGGCCTGCCCAAGCGCGGCGATGTGAAAGAGGGCTGCATCGCCTACAAGATCGCCGCGCACTCGGCCGATGTCGCCCTCGGCATCCCCGGCACGCGCGACTGGGACGACAACCTCACCCGCGCCCGAGCCGCCCTGAACTGGAAGCGCCACTTCGAACTCGCCTACGACGAGGACACCGCCCGCGCCTACCACGACGAGGACCTCGACGTGGACACCGACTTCTGCGCCATGTGCGGCCACGACTGGTGCTCGGTCCGCATCTCCAAGGAGATCCAGGAGTTCGCCTCGGGCAAGGCCGACGGCTTCGAGCGCGGCAAGCCCGTCCGCTCCGACGCGCTCACCGAGGACCAGAAGAAGATCCTCGAACAGCGCGGCTACCTCAAGCCCGAAGAGATCCACAAACTCGCCGCGAAGGCCAAGGCGAAACTCCAGGCCGAGGGCAAGGTCGCTGGCGACGGCAAGGCGAGCTGCCACAGCGATTTCGTGGACCCGGACGAGGCGAAGAAACTGCAGGGGGAGAGGCTGGTGCAGTTGAATACGGCACCGGCGCATGGGATTGCGAAGGAAGATCGGATTATCTGATGTGCCTCCAAGGGCGAAGAAAGGTTCGGCTTACCTATGGCACTCGTCGACATTGATGAATTGCAACTCAGATGTAGGGACAAGACCGCAAGAGACTATATCGATGAAGCAGTGAGGTGCTACAAGGCCGGCGCCTATCGCTCTAGTATAGTCTCTACATGGAATGCTGTTTTCTTCGACTTTTTGCATAAACTGCGCGAGCTCGATCTTTACGGAAGCACGGCTGCTCGAAATAAATTGAGCGAGTTCGAACGCATCCGTTCTGGAGGAGCCGGTCGACTCAGTGAGGCGTTACGATTTGAGCGAACACTACTGGACATGGCTGCAACTGACTTTGAGTTACTTGAGCCATCTGAAAAGGAAGATCTCCTAAGGCTGCAGCACGACCGGCATCGCTGCGCTCATCCCAGCATGCAAACTTCCGATACTCCTTATCACCCCACTGCCGAACTCTGCCGCCTGCACCTCCGAAATGCTGTCGAGATTTTCTTGAGCAAAGAACCGGTCCAAGGCAATTCTGCTATCAAGTATCTTTTTGAAAACCTGAACTCGGAGTACTTCCCGCAGAACCCAGAACAATCCGTAGAAAGACTCCGGTCAGGCCCACTTGCTCGAGCTAAACCGTCTCTCGTTCGGAGTTTTTACATTCAGGCGAGTAAAAAGTTCTTGTTTGAATTGGAATCCGAAACTGAATGCAAGAAGTATATATCAGCAATCAGTGCATGCGAGTCGATGTACGGACAATTAGTCAGTTCTATCATACGCGATGATTTTCCCTTGATATTGGCTAGGGTTGAAGACGATCGATTGGCGTACTTGCTTTGGTTCGTGGCGAGCATACCTACTGCGCGTGTTTTGGTTACCCAGCCGGTGTCCGATAGATTGTCAGTGTATATAGCTGCCGTGGACCGTAGATCTCCGGTTTTTGGTCAGGTAATGAAGTCGGCTGCATCTATGAATGTGTTTCACGATGCTTTTGAAGCGAGAGTTGCAGATATTTCTAAGAACGATTTTGCTCACATTGCTGCAGATGACCCGCCACCGTCTATGATTAGTCGTGCAATTCGCGATTTAGCAAATGCGGGTACTTTCCGCGGTGCTGAGGCTGTGATGGAGTATGAAGTTCTTCCTTTGGCGTCCCACTTATCTGTGGCCGAGACAATATCTGTAATAGAGGCTTGCAGAGACAATGACCAGGTCTGGTCAGCCGCCAAGGTTCCAGAGCTGTTGTCAAAATTCTTCATGGAATGCGTTGCCAATATTGAAGAGACACGCGAAACGTGGCTGGAGTTCAAGGAAGAGATGCGTGGTGGCGCAAGGAATGTCTGGGGAAACTTTGGCAAGCTGGATGAGTACTACAACCAATACTTCCCTGCCTAAAAATAGCAAAGGGCGGGTGACAGCTAGGTGCTGCAGTCGCGTTGCTATGCGGCGAACTAGTCTGGGCATTCTTCCCGCTTTACCCCAGCCTTCCTCCCCGGCACCTTCAACACCCTCAATTGATTCAGCGTGACGGTCGCGGCGAGTCGGCGTTGGTGTCTGTTGGATCTCGCATCGCGCTGGGCTCTGGTGGCCTGCGAGGTGATGGGGGTGGCCTGCGCGTCGGCTGCGGCTTCGGTCTGGACCTCTTCGAGCGAACCTGCGCAGACAACGCAAAAAACAGGGCGACGCCTGTGCGCGCCGCCCCGTGGAAAGAGTGCGATTCGAGTCGCGTGGCTTACGCCGTTTTCTGGCGCTTGTGGACGCCTTCGGCGACCTCTTCGATCAGTTTCTTGTTGAAGGCCGGAAGATCGTCGGGCGTGCGGCTGGTGACCAAAGCCTGATCGCAGACGCACTCGGCATCCACCCAGCGGGCCTTGGCGTTCTTGAGGTCGTTCTTGATCGACGGGAAACTGGTCACCTCGCGTCCCTCGATCACGCCGCAGTCGATGAGGATCTGCGGGCCGTGGCAGATCGCGCCGACGGGCTTGCCGGCCTTGAAAAAGGCGCGGACGAACTCGGTCGCGTCTTCACGCATGCGGAGCTTGTCGGGGTTCATCACGCCGCCGGGGAGCACGAGCGCGTCGTACTCGTCGGCGCGTCCGAGCGCGTCTTTGACGGTTATGTCGACATCGACCGGGTCGCCCCAGTTGCCGTCTTTCCAGCCCTTGATCTGGCCCTCTTCAGGCGAGACCACATGAACGGTCGCGCCCTCGTTCTTCAGGGCCTTGATGGGCTCGGTGAGTTCGCTTTGCTCGTAGCCGTCGGTCGCGAGCACGGCGACTTTGCAATCGCTGAGTTTGTTGGCCATGTGGAGTACTCCTTCGCTTTGGGGGTTGTGACACGCCCGCCGAAACCGACGAGCGATACGCAACAATGGCAAGGAGCGGTGACGCGCCGGTGAGCGCGCGATGAAGCCGGTTTCATTCACAAGGCGCTGGCGCTCGTTTCCCCGGAACGGGTCATTGCACCTTCCGGGAAACCGCGTAGATCGCCCGCGAATCAGTCGCGCAGCAGCCCCGAGGCCCGCAGCACTTCCAGCATCTCGCGCGTGAACGCGCGGGCCTCCGACGAACGCAGCACCGAGCCGTGGTCCGTGCCGGGAACCAGCTTGATGTACCCGGTATCGCCCGGCGTGCGCGGGCGGAGCTCGTCGAGGCGCTCCGAAAGCAGCGCAACCGCCTTGTGCAGGTCAAAGTTGTCCTCGGTGCCGCAGATCAGCCGGATCCGCGTGCGCCAGAGCAGCGCGTAGCGCTCCGGGTCAGAAGCGAGTTTGGCCGAGAGGTCGTGCTGGCGATACGCTCGGGCGATGGCGGGGTCGATGGCCCCGGTGCGCGGGTCGAACAGCGCTGCCGGGTGCGACGAGCCGCCGGGCCCGGCCTGGCTGGGACCGAACGCCGCGAACCACGAGTCCCACTGCTGCCCGCTGGTGTTGTTGGGGCCCATGACCTCTTCCATCAGGTTTTCCTCGCGGATGGTCATCTCGACCTCGCCTCCGGAGGTGTAGGAGGGAAAGGGCCGGCGCTCGCCTTCCGGGGCGCCCGGCGCGCGAAAGTACATGTTGGGCGACTCGTAGATGTCCACCGCCTGGAACGCGCGGAAGTCCACCGGATCCGGCGCGCTGGAGAACGCGATGCCGAACGTCTGCGGGTAGGTCAGCGCGAGGTGCAGCACCGTCCAGCCGCCGGACGAGTGCCCGCGCAGGATCCGCCCCTCCGGCCGATCCACCAGGTTGAACTTCTCCGTCAGGTGCGGCACGAGTTCACTGACCAACGCCTCGCCGACGGGTCCGTTGTTCGGGCTGTCGAGGAACAGGTGGTGTCCGTTCGGGCCTTCCGGATCGAGCGTGATGGCAAAGGCGGCCCGGTCGAGGCGCTTCGCGTCCGGGTCGGTGGTGCGCTGGCGCCGTCTCGGCTCGGACAAGCCGCCGAGATGGTTGCCACCGAAGCCGGGGACGTTGTAGATCGCCGGGTAGGCGCGCGCTGGATCGTGATTCTCCGGGAACACCACCGTGGCGCGCAAAAAGACTTCATAGCCGCGAACCTTTGAAAGCAGTTCCGAACGGAGTTCGACGATCTCCACGCCGCCGGCGCGCAGGGCCTGCGGATCACGATCCGTCTGCTCGACGGCACGGTTGAGCACCAGCCGGTACGCCCGGTCCTCCGCGCCCCCCACTTCGACCTCGACGATGTCGCTGGACAGATTGCCGGGCTCGCGGCTCCAGCCGGAATCCAGCCGGGCCCGGTCCAGCACCGCCTGCGCGCGATAGGTCCCTGCGGGCAGATTGCTCCAAACCACCGGAAATGAGGTCGCCCGGTCGGTCAGCAGAACATCGGTGCCCGGCACGAGATCGGTCACGTCGAAGCCGTACATCGGCTGGGGATCGGAGAAGAACGGGCCACTTGCGGGCGACGCCCGCTGCAGGCGCCGGCTTTCGGCGGCGTCGGCCTCGCTGATCAGGTACACGACGATCCGGCCCGTGACCGGACCGCCCGCGATTTGCGGATCGATCGAGACGCTGACCGAGGTGCCCGCGCCCGCGAGCGGCGCAAAGGCTGCCAGGAAGATGATGCACACGAAGCGACAGGCGAAGGCCATGCGTGGGTTTCCTCGAAGATGACAACCGGCGCAACCGGTTCAGTCGCGCCCGAACGCATACCCTACCCGCACCCATGCCCGAGGATTCACAGCAGCAGCCCGACCGCCCCGAAACGCTCTCCATGTCCGAGGAGGACTGGTACGACCACCCGAAGTGGTACGACGTGCTCCACGCGCGCGGCACGGCGGCCGAGGTCACCGGCATCGAGGTCATCGCCCAGCGCTTCGCGGGCTGGGACCCCGACGACCGCTACCTGAACCTGCTCGAACCGGCCTGTGGCACCGCGAGGCATCTCCGCGTCGGCGCGCGCCGGGGGCATCACTGCTGGGGCATCGATCTCGCCGAGCCCATGCTCGAGTACGGGCGTGAGCGACTGCGCGAAGCCGGACTCAAGGCCACCCTGCTCAATCTCGACATGACCGCGTTCAGCGCAAGCGACCTCGGGCTGGGGCACCGGCGGATCGATGTCGCGTTCTGCTTCATCAACAGCGTGCGCCACCTGCCGACCGATGAGGCGATGGTCTCGCACCTGCGCAGCGTAAAGCGGGTCCTGGCGCGCGAAGGGGTATACGCCCTCGGGATAGGCCTCGCGTCCTACGGGAGCGAGCGGGAATCGGAGGATGTGTGGAAAGGCAAGCGTGGTCAGTGCGCGGTGACGCAGATGGCCCAGTATCTGCCGCCACCGAATCTCATAGTTGGCCAGAGGGGTTCAGAAATCGAGCCTCATCGCAACGAGCGGGTCATCAGCCAACTCGCGGTCACGACACCCACCCGCGAAGTGTTCGTCTCCCACGCGTTTTCGCTTCGGACCTACGACGCCTCCGAGTGGCAGGCGGTCCTGAAGAAGGCGGGGCTCGAAGTGGTCGGGCTGGTGGACGAGTTCGGCGACGACCTCGATTGGGACTGGCGAGCCGGGGCCCCAGGCTACGCTGTGTTCCTGCTCCGCTGAGCATCGATCGGGCTGCAGAGCCGTGCGGGAAGGGCCGATAAAGCGTCTGATGGGGCGATCAGTGCCCCGGCTCGCACTGACGGTCGGTTCGGACCGATCGGGTACAGTGTCCGAACCTCTTTTACGCCTGCGGCGTGTTACCTCTGACCACGGACCGGGAAGACCGCCCATGACTGGATTGCTCGTCGAACGATTCCGCCCGCTCGCCCTGCTGCTCGGCCTCGCCCTGAGTGCCCTGCTGCTCGGCGGATGCTCGGGCACGCAGGCCCACTCGTACTCGCTGACCATGCCCGAGGGCCTGGTCCGGCTGGCGGTGGATGTCGAGAACTATCGCGGGCACGTCGAGGTCATCGCCGACGACGACGCGCGGAGCGTGACCGTCGACGGCTGGATCTGGCTCGGCGCAGAGGCGATCAAGGCCGGCGGCGAGGAGCCCTACACGCTGACCAGCGTCGAGGCCCGCATCGAGCGGTCGCCCGATGCTCCCAACTCGGGCGTGCTCCGCGTGCGCACAAGCAGCGAACACTCCGAGTTCCACGACCACCACGTTCGCCTGGTCATCCGGGCGCCGCGCGTCGACGGCCTGCGGATCGTCAACCGCGGCGGCTACGTCGAAGTCGTGGAAGCCCGGGGCGCGGTCGAGATCGAGAACGCCTCCGGCGGCATCCAGTTCCGCTCCTCGAGCCCGATGGTTGACCCCGTGCAGGTGCTCGCGACGGACACCAACATCTGGTACCAGGTCCCGGCGGGATCCACCGGCGAGGTCGTGCTCGAAACACTCGAAGGCCGCGCGGTCTACAAGAACACGCTGACCGACAGCGACCAGACCTACACCACGATGAGCCAGGACGGTGCCGACGGTTCGGTGATCCGCACGGTGCTGGCGAACGGGACGAACCCGGTGAACATCCGGACCAACCGCGGCGACATCCGTCTGCTCGTGATGGAGGACCCGGTCGGCTACAAGACGAACTTCGACTGGGTGATGCCCGAGCTGCGGAATTACTGGCGTCACGGCGGTTCGAAGAACTACGCCCGGAATCGGCCCGACGACGACTACGAGTCGGGCTCGTTCCGGAACCGCTCCGACTGATCACTTCCTCACGCTGAGCTCGCGTTCGAGCGACCGGAGGTCGTCTGCTGCGCGCGCAAGCTCGTCGCCGGTCAGCAGTCGCCCTGCGTAGCGGGACTGGTAATACAGGTCGGTGAGGCGAGACAGCGCCCGAGCCACGCCCGGTGCCTCGGGCTCGATCATCGACGCATGGACGCTGGCTGGCAGGAACGCCGGTCGAGCGAGCCCCGCCCTTTCTAACACCCGCATCGCACGGTCGAAGAACCGCGTCTGTCGCTGGCGACGCAGTCTCTCGGCATCGACGGGGCTGCGCAGCGCCATCAGCCTTCTCAGCATCGCCTGGAGCAGCCGCTTGGCGATCACGGCAAGCCCGGCGACGACCGCGCAGATTGCGCCGAGCGTCGCGAAGGACAACAGAGAACGGGTCAGGTCTTCACGAACCGACCCGGGAATGCGCTCGCTGCCGACGTTCTCCGCGATACTCCTGGCGCGTTCGAAGATCCCGAACGGGCCGGACGAATCCGAGCGGAGCAGCTCGGCCTGACGGTCGCGGTCGAAGCCGATGACATTGCTTGACCATGCGAACTGGAGTTCATCAAACCACTGGCCGAGGCGTGCGAACACGCCCCCGGGCGGGCGGTGGACCTCTTCGAGACTGAGCCGCGGCGAAGGGTCATAGGTCTTCCATCGCTCGATGAAGTACGGGTACTCCTGACCGAAACCGACGACCCGCTCGCTGTCCTCGCCGACGGGTAGCGAAGCCAGTTCGCGATCGACGAGAGCCTCGACCCATGCGTGGGCGTGGGACTGGCGGATGGTGTAGGTCTGGCTTTGGGGGTTGTACTCGGTGGCGACGAAACCCGTGACGACCCGCGCATCGACCCACACGCTGCGACAGAGCGCGGCCAACGCCGACGCGAAGTACTCGCAATGCCCCGCGGGACGCTCGAACAGGAAGGTCTCGATCGGATCCTCGCCGTCAGGCACCACCATCATGTCGAGCGTGTAGGCGTAGTTGTTGCTCAGGTAATCGGTGAGCAGGTCCACGATCCGTTCCGAGACGCCCGGTTCGAGCACGGATCGCGGCTCATCGGGATCAAACCCCGGCACGCGGTCGCCGAGGATTTCGAGCGCGAGCCCCCGGATCCGCGAATCATCGACGGCGAAGAAGTTGTCCGGGCGCTCGAAGATGGACGGGCGTTGCCCCGGCTCGACGCGCGTCGACGCATCCGGGTTCGTCAGGACGGCGTAGCCGATCGGACCGCGATGATTGCGCAGGCGGGCGACGCCGTCGACCGGGCTGACCGTAAGCCGGCGCCTCGCGCCGGGGATCGCGAACTTCTGGGGCTTCCACAGCGTGAACAGTTCGGACGAGTTGAGGTTCCGCACCGAAACACGGACCTCAACGTTCGCGTCGTCGATCTCGTATGTAAGCGGGAAGCGATCGCCGGGGTAGACCTCCACGGCGTGCTGCCCCACTTTGTCCGCGTTCCGCGACCGGTACCAGACGGCGCTCTCCGGGTCGAACGCGTCCAGCACCGCGCCACGGAGGCGATGCGTCTGGTTCTCGCGCCAGATGTTGACGCCACCGCTGCTGAGGCGCATGTGGAAGGACGCTTCCATGACAACGGTGGGGCTCTCGGTGATCGTGCCGGGTCGACCGAGGCGCACCTCGTTGTTGAAGCCGGTCGACGCACCGTAACTGGCGGGCTGCCAGTCTCCGAACGCGCCGCCGCCGATGTTGCGGGGCATGAGGAAGAACACCGCGACGGATGTCGCCGTCACGCCGACCATGGTGAGCCCGACGAGGCGACGCACGGTCCGTCTCGCGAGCCGGTCGAAACCCTTCGCGGGGGGGTCGTGCTGCTTCGCGAGCCCGGCGCGAACGCGCTGGGCGTGCGTATGCAGTTGCCCCGCGTAGATCTGATACAGCACCACGGACCAGAACGCCAGCGGGAGGTAGAGCAGCAGCACCAGCGCAACCTGAAGCGTCACCGACGTCAGCACGGCGCTGATGGCGACGAGCAGGCTGAGCATCAGCATCTGCGCCTGGTCTCGCGGAGTGCGCGATTCGAAGAGTTTTATGAGTTGCAGGTAGACAAGGTACTGCGCGATGACCGACACAACATCGGCGAGTTCGCCGGTCGCGGCACGGAACATGAGAACGAGCGCCGCGACGAGCATCGTGTTCGCAACCCACCGCGGAATCGGGCTGGCGAGTCGATCTCGGAACACGAAGTACGACACTGCAACACCGGTCGCGCCGATCAGGAAGATCAGCGCGTCGAGCTCCGCGACGGCGTTCGCGAAGATCCCGACGAGCACCGTGAGGTGCGACGCGATGTGGTAGCGGCGGTACACGGTCGTCACGACACGCCCTCCGCCGATCGGGACGCCCGGCGCGAATCGACGACGCCGTCCAGGACCTCGGCAGTCAGCAGGCGTGCGCCCTCGGGCAGCGGCGCGATCGATGGGTCGGCCTGCACCCGGAAGACCCTCGCGTCGGCCGGCGAAGAGCCGGGCTCGCTCACCGTGCCGAGGCGCTTGTCGTTCAGATCGATCCGCGCGAGCGCTTCGAGCATCGCGCTGGTCCGCCCGTGCATCTGCGACGGCGTGATGTCGATCCCGAGCTGAGGGACGCGCAGGCCCGCCGCGACATCCATGCGCGAAGCGAGCGCGGCGAGCGATGCCGCGAGACAGATCGCCCGTTCCCCGGCTGACTCGTCGGTGTTCCCGCTCGGGTCGCCTTCCCGCGCCAGCGCGAGATCGATCAGCACCGCGGTGGCTACCGGTTCGGCGAACTCCCGCGTCCGAAGGTTGCCGCCGCGCGCCGACTGCTTCCACGCGATGCGACGCATCGGATCGCCGGGCTGGTAGTCGCGGATCGCGTAGAACTCCAACCCGAGGCCGCGACGGTCCTGGCGCTCGGTTTCGGTGCGCCCCCGCCCCCCGCCGGCGAGCAGGACGCTCG
>Ga0209578_10002218_pt1 | contig 16425 bp, 20 predicted proteins | sample tdAd472_FD_187127 | JGI IMG/M metagenome (GOLD analysis project Ga0209578, IMG submission 187127) | Marine sediment microbial communities from the Atlantic coast under amendment with organic carbon and nitrate - tdAd47.2 (SPAdes)... | ecosystem: Environmental > Aquatic > Marine > Coastal >...
CGTAAGTTTATGTTTTTTCGTAATTGGTGCCGACGGCCGGAGTCGAACCGGCACAGCTTTCGCCACTACCCCCTCAAGATAGCGTGTCTACCAATTCCACCACGTCGGCAATATAAAGTTATTCCGGCAGATCGGATTCGGCCTTTTCAGGCTGCCCGGCTTTGTCGGTCTGCTCAGACTGTTCCGGAACCTCGGCAGGCGGAAGGTCCTCCTGTGCAGCAGTCTCCGGTGTCTCCGGTGCAGCCTCTTCGCTTTGTTCCGGGACGTCAGGCAGATCTGCGGGGGGCAGATCCACGACTTCTTCCTGGACAGCCTCTTCAACCGCCGGGACATCTGACGCCTGCGGCACCACGACACGTTCGGTCACACTGGCGTTCGGATCCTGTACGTTGCGCACCAGCGGCGAAGACAACAGGATGCTGTTGAGAAAAAAACCGGCGGCAAGAATAGCGGTGGTCCGGGTCAGGAACGAGCCGCCACCGCGGGCACCGAACACGGTGCCGGCAGAACCGGCGCCGAAAGCGGCACCCATATCGGCACCCTTGCCCTGCTGCAGCAGGACCAGCCCGATAATGGACAAACCCAGCAACACCTGAAGAATTAACAAAGCTGAAAACATGATGCGTTACCCGAATGCCAGACTACGGTTCAGCCACCTGCCTTACAGATAGCGAGGAAGTCATCGGCCGCCAGTGAAGCGCCGCCTATCAGACCACCATCAATATCCTGCATGGCAAACAACTCTGCAGCGTTACTGCCTTTCACACTGCCACCGTACAGAATCTGTACTTTGTCAGCGACGGCCTGATCAAGACCTGCCAGCTTGCTACGAATAAAGGCATGAACGTCCTGCGCCTGATCCGGCGTTGCGGTCCTGCCGGTACCGATCGCCCAGACCGGTTCATAGGCAATAACCGCAGTGCCGATGGCATCAATACCTTCCAGGTCAATGACGGCATCCAACTGGCGTGCCACCACATCCTCGGTAATACCCTGTTCGCGTTCTTCCAGGGTTTCGCCCACACACAGAATCGGTGTCAGACCGGCTCTGCGCGCCGCAGCGAATTTGCGGGCGGTCCATTCATCGTCTTCGCCATACAGGGCGCGGCGTTCCGAGTGACCGACGATGGCATAGGTGCAACCGAAGTCCGTCAGCATGGGTCCGGAAACCTCACCGGTAAAAGCCCCCGATTCCTGATCACTGATATCCTGACTGCCAAGCGCAATCCGGCTCCCGGCCAGCAGGTTGGCAGCCAGCGGGATATAAATGAACGGTGGGCAAACCGCAATCCGCGTGTCACCCGTGTCACCGGCCCCGGCCATAATCCCGGCAACCAGTTGTTTGACGCTGTCCAGAGAACCGTTGAGTTTCCAGTTCCCTGCTACCAGAATTTGACGCATGCCCCTCTCCTGCAAGCCTTTAAAATCAGCCGCGTAGCGTAGCGGGCCAGCCGGCAAAAAGCAAATACTCCTTAACGGGTCAGCGCGGCGATTCCCCTCGGAATTCAAGCCAGATCAAGGTCCTGCTGAGTCCTCGGGGGGGTTGATTTTGTGCCACAACAGCCATAATCTGCCAGTGGAATTGCCCCCCTTTGGTGCCACACTCCGGGAACCGGCACCGAGCCTCCGGGGCGCACAGCGCGGTGACTTCCGGGGCGACCGCCAGGCCCGCCGCAGAAAGTTGCCAAGCCGCTTCAACGAGGAGAGCGTTTACAGTGCACACACTCAGCATGACAGCCAGCCTGATCGTGTTCTGGTTGATGATTTCCCTGGATTTTGGCGCCTTGAATCTGGCCCTGGGTATTGCATCCGCATTTCTGGTGGTGGTCATCTCGACCAGCATGGATGTGGTCGACCACGAGTCCCAGCCTCTCCACCTGATGACGACGAGACTGCCGCTGTTCTGGGGCTGGCTAAGCCGGCGGATCATCCGTTCCAATCTCGATGTCACACGCCGGATCTGGGCGCCAGGTCGAACCATCAGTCCGACCGTGGTGCGAATCAAATCGAGTCAGAAGAGTGCGCTCGGCAAGGTGATCTACGCGAACTCCATCACCCTGACTCCCGGCACCGTCACCCTCAGCATCGAGGGCGAGGACATTCTGGTCCATGCCCTGACACGCAAGGATGCCGAGACACTTCAGCAGGGAGAGATGGATCGCCGCGTCACCGAACTCGAAGGGCAGCTGGAAGGCTAGTGGACGCGCACTGATGTTCATCGCGGCCGCTTTGTCCATCCTGGTAGTGATGGCCCTTGCCTTGGTGCGGGCGCTGGCAGGGCCCACCCTGTACGACCGCGTCCTGGCCGTAAACATGTTCGGCACCAAGACTGTGCTGTTCATTTCGGTACTGGGATTTCTGACCGGCCGTCCGGATTTTCTGGATATCGCGCTCGTGTACGCACTGATCAACTTCATCAGCCTGATCGCCGTGCTGCGTTTTTTCGAGTTCGGGCGTTTCCGCTCCATCACCGCGCCCCAAAGTGTGCTCAAGGAGAGCCCCCCCAATGAATGACTGGCTCGATCTGGTCAGCTGGGTCTGCCTGCTGGCGGGCGCTTTCTTTGCCATCAGCGGTGGTGTCGGCATCCTCAGGTTTCCCGATTTTTTCACCCGCATGCATGCAACCGGAGTCACTGATACCCTGTGTGCAGGCCTCATACTCGTGGGGTTGATGTTTCAGGCCGGCTGGAGTGCAGCCCTGTTAAAACTCTTCCTGATCCTGGCCTTCCTGCTGCTCACTTCGCCCACCGCCACCCACGCCATCGCCAAGGCGGCACTGCATGGCAAACTGAAACTCGTGCCCGACCCTCCGGGAGTACCGTCATCGAAATCCTGATCGACATCGTCCTGCTCGGATTCCTGACCATCACCGTATTGGCGGTAATCCGTCTGCGCAACCTGTTCGCTGTCGTTATGCTGTTCGGGATCTACAGTTTTCTCACCGCCTCCCTGTTCGTCACCCTGGACGCGGTGGATGTCGCCTTCACGGAAGCGGCGGTCGGCGCCGGTATCTCCACCTTCCTGATGCTCAGTACGCTGGCACTCACGGTTCCGCGGGAAAAGGTACGCCGCAAGCGGAACGTTATTCCGCTGCTGGTGGTCACCACCATCGGCGCAACGCTGGTATACGGTACCTTCGACATGCCGTATTTCAACGACCCCTCCGCCCCGCTGCATAGCCACGTTGCCCGACATTACATCGAAGCCAGCGCGGATGAAGTCGGTGTGCCGAATCTGGTCACCGCGGTGCTGGCCAGCTACCGCAGCTATGACACCCTGGGCGAGGTAACGGTGATTTTCACGGCCGGCATCGGCGTGCTCGCCCTGCTCGGCTATAGAAAGCGACGCGGGAAGTCCTGAATGCGCCCACCAACCCAGCCCCACAACCTGGTCCTGCGCATCGCGGCGAAAATGCTGATCCCGCCGATCCTGATGTTTGCCTTGTACGTGCTGTTCCACGGTGAAACCGGCCCCGGTGGCGGCTTTCAGGCCGGTGTGATCTTTGCCGCGGCATTCGTGCTCTATGCCCTGGTGTTCGGCATCGGCCTGGCACGGGCGGTCGCCACAGAACGGGTGTTGAGGATACTGGCGTCACTCGGCATGCTGCTCTACGTCGGCGTCGGGCTGGCCTCGCTGTTTGCCGGTGCCAATTTCCTCGACTATGACGTTCTGGCGCAGGAACGCCTGGAGGGACAGCACCTGGGCATATTTCTGATCGAAATCAGCATCGGCATGACGGTTGCCGCAGTTATGATGATCATATTCTTTGCTTTCGCCGAACGCGGGGTGCGGCGGTGAACGTCCTGATCGGGCACTACAATTACTGGATTGTCATTTTCCTGATGATGGCCGGTCTCTATGTCGTCATCGCACAAGGCAACCTGGTGAAAAAGATTGTCGGGCTCAACATATTTCAGGCATCGGTGTTCATCCTGTTCATCAGCATGGGCAAGGTCGAGGGTGGGACCGCGCCCATCGTTACGCAAGGCGTCTCGCTGTATTCCAACCCGCTTCCTCACGTACTGATACTCACCGCCATCGTGGTCGGGGTCGCCACCACCGCCCTCGCCCTGGCGCTGGTAGTGCGTATCAACGAGGCATACCGCAGTGTGGAAGAAGACGAGATCCACGAGCAAGACCAGTCCTTTTGATCACCCAGCATTTGCCTATATTACAGGTCATCGTGCCGTTGCTGACCGCGCCACTTTGCCTGCTGGTCCGGGACCGGCGCTTCGCCTGGGGTGTAAGCCTGGCGGCAAGCTGGACGGCTTTCCTTATTGCTGCATTATTGCTCGATCAGACCCTGCAACAGGGGGTTATCTCCTACGAGCTGGGCGGGTGGTCGACGCCCTGGGGCATCGAGTACCGCGTCGACACCGTCAACGCCTTTGTACTGCTGATTGTCGCAGCCATCAGCAGCGCGGTACTGCTGTTCGCGCAGCGCAGCGTGGCCAGAGAAATCCTGTCTACGCGCATCCCGCTATTCTATACCGCCTATATGCTGTGCCTGGCCGGCCTGCTGGGCATTGCCGTCACCGGCGACGTCTTCAATCTGTTCGTGTTCATGGAGATTTCCGCGCTGTCCTCCTACACGCTCATCGCCCTCAGCGAACAGCGGCGCGCGCTGACGGCGGCCTACCAGTACCTGTTCATGGGCACCATCGGCGCAACCTTCATCCTGATCGGCATCGGCCTGTTGTACATGATGACCGGGACGCTGAATATGCAGGACCTGTCCCAGCGTTTACCTGCGGTTACCGGTACCCGCACGGTAGAGACCGCGTTTGCGTTTCTTACCGTGGGTATCAGCATCAAGCTCGCGCTGGTCCCCCTGCACCTGTGGTTGCCCAACGCCTATGCCTACGCGCCGTCGGTGGTGAGTGCCTTTATCGCCGCGACGGCGACCAAGGTGGCATTCTACGTGCTGTTGCGATTCATGTTTACCATCTTCGGCGCCGGCTTCGCATTCAACAGCATGCCGCTCAGTTTCATCTTCATGGCGTTGGCGCTGGCGGCGATGTTTGCAGGTTCAACGGCGGCGATCTTCCAGGACAATATCAAGCGCCTGCTCGCCTACTCCAGTATTGCGCAGATCGGCTACATGATTCTGGGCATCAGCTTCGCCTCGGTGACCGGACTTACCGCTGCCATTCTGCACCTTTTCAACCACGCCCTGATGAAAGGCGCCTTGTTTCTGGCACTGGGCTGCGTAGTCTATCGCCTCGGCATGGCGAACATGGAACAGATGCGTGGTCTCGGGCGCCGCATGCCCTGGACAATGGCGGCCTTTGTGATCGGCGGTCTGAGCCTCATCGGGGTACCGCTGACCGTCGGTTTCATCAGCAAGTGGTATCTCATTGCAGGCGCCCTGGAGCGCGGCTGGTGGCCGCTCGCCGTGGCAGTGCTGGCGGCCTCGCTACTGGCCCTGGTGTATGTCTGGCGGGTGGTCGAAGTGGCGTATTTTCAGACCCCTTCACCAGCGCATGCCGATGAAATCGGGGAAGCACCGCGCTCGATGCTGCTGCCGACCTGGGCGTTGATTATCGCCAATCTGTATTTCGGCATCGACACCAGCCTGACCGTTGGCGTAGCCTCGCAGGCGGCACGGCAACTGCTCGGAGCCAGTGGATGAACGCAATGATCGCTCTGCAGCTGGCATTCTGCACACCGCTGGCCGGCGCCCTGCTGATCGCACTCAACGGACGTCGCCCGGCTGTGCGCGAAGCGCTGACTATGATCACCGCGATCCTGCTGTTCGTATCGGTCGCCTGCCTGGCACCCGCCGTGTTCGACGGAGCGCGCCCTGGCCTGATAATGGCCGAACCGTTGCCGGGTTTGTCTCTGCAGCTGACGCCGGAACCGCTCGGCTCGCTGTTTGCGCTGCTCGCCAGCCTGCTGTGGATCGTGACCTCGGTGTATTCCATCGGTTACATGCACGCCCGCCAGGAGAAGAACCTCACCCGCTTTTATACCTGCTTCGCGCTGTCGCTGTGGGCAGCCATGGGCATGGCACTGGCCGGCAATCTGCTGACCCTGTTTGTCTTCTATGAAGTGCTCACGCTCAGCACCTATCCACTGGTTACACATAGTGGCTCGGAACAGGCGAGGCGCAGCGGCCGCCTTTACCTCGGACTGCTGCTTGCACCCTCGTTCGGTTTTCTTCTCTTTGCCCTGATCTGGACCTGGCAACTCGCCGGCACGCTGGACTTTATCGAGGGCGGCAGTCTGCGCGGCACGGCATCACCGGCTCTGCTCGGTATTCTGTTTACTCTGTACGCCTTCGGCATCAGCAAAGCCGCACTCATGCCCCTGCACCGCTGGTTACCGGCGGCCATGGTGGCACCGACACCGGTAAGCGCCCTGCTGCACGCTGTGGCTGTGGTCAAGGGCGGCGTGTTTTTCCTCCTCAAGGTCACCCTCTATGTGTTCGGTATTGACCTGGTGGCGGAGCTGCAGGCCACACAATGGCTGCTCTATGTCGCCGCCGCCACCATCCTGCTGGCTTCCCTGGTGGCCCTGAGCAAAGACAATCTGAAAGCGCGCCTCGCCTATTCGACCATCAGTCAGCTGGGTTACATTGTCCTCGGTACCTTCCTGGCCACGAGCTCGGGTATCATCGGCGGCACTCTGCACATGACCATGCACGCCTTCGGCAAGATCACCCTGTTCTTCTGCGCCGGCGCCATACTGGTCGCCACGCAAAAAACGGCGGTCAGCCAGATGCACGGTCTGGGCAGGAACATGCCGTTCACCATGTCCGCCTTCCTCATCGGCAGCCTCTGTATCATCGGTCTGCCACCGGCGGGCGGCGTCTGGAGCAAATGGTTTCTCATGCTGGGTACCCTCGAAGCCGGACAGCAGGCCCTGCTCGCCGTCCTCATGGCGAGCTCACTGTTAAGCGCACTTTATCTGCTGACGATTCCGCTACGCGGCTTCTTCTACCCACCATCGGCAGACATGGCGGGGGTGGGAATCCGCGAGGCACCGGCGCCCTGTCTGCTGGCCATCGGCTTGACTGCCCTCGGCTGCGTGGGACTGTTTTTTTATGCCGATGCGCTGTATGCCGTCGCCCTGCTGCTCACCCCCGGGGGCGGTCATGAATAACAGCAGCCTGCGCCGTGTGTTATATGTCCTGTACACCTGCTGTGGCGCCCTGCTGGTGATCGATTTCCTCTATCACCGCCACAGCGTGCATCCATGGGACAGCTGGCGGGGATTCTATGCCGTGTACGGTTTCGTCGGCTGCGTGCTGCTGGTCCTCATCGCAAAACTGCTGCGCAAGCTGGTCAAGCGCCCCGAAGGCTACTACGACAAGGGGAATAAGCGGTGATCTGGCTTGCCGAATTGCCCCCCTTTGTACCCTTTTATGTCGCCGCCCTGCTGGCCGGCCTCACGCGGGGCAGGCTTCGTATACTCATCCTGCTTGCCGCACCGCTGCTGGGCGGGCTGCAGCTGCTCGGCGTCGAGCCCGGCGTCGAGCTACAGACCCGTTTTCTCGGTTACCAGCTGATGCCGTTACGCATCGACAGGCTGAGCCTGCTGTTCGGCTATCTGTTCCATATCGGCGCCTTCCTGGCCATCGTCTTTTCCCTGCATGTGCGGGATACGTTGCAGCATGTAGCCGGCCTGTGCTATGCCGGCAGCGCGCTCGGTGCCGTGTTCGCCGGCGACCTCATCAGCTTGTTCATATTCTGGGAACTGCTCGCAGTCAGCTCGGTGTTTCTCATCTGGGCACGGCGCAGCGAACGCGCCCTGGCCGCCGGCTTCCGCTACCTGATAATGCAGATCCTCTCCGGTGTATTGCTGCTGGTCGGCGTGCTGCTGCATGTGCAACAGGGTGGCTCGCTGCAATTCACCTATCTTGGTCTCGACGGCCTGTCCGGCTGGCTGATTTTTATCGCCTTCGGCATCAAGTGTGCTTTTCCCCTGCTTCACAACTGGCTTACCGATGCCTACCCGGAAGCGACACCGACCGCCACAGTGTTGCTCAGCACGATGACCACCAAGGTCGCCGTGTACGCACTGGCAAGGGGATTTCCGGGTACCGAGCTACTGATCTACATCGGCGTGGTCATGACCTGCTTCCCGATCTTTTACGCTGTGATCGAAAACGACTTGCGCCGTGTCCTGGGCTACAGCATGATCAACCAGATCGGCTTTATGGTCTGCGGAATCGGCATCGGGACGCAACTCGCGTTGAACGGTGCGGTGGCCCACGCCTTTAACGAGGTCATCTTCAAGGGCCTGCTGTTAATGTCAATGGGAGCCGTCCTGCATGTGACGGGACGCATCAACGGCTCGGATCTCGGCGGACTCTACAAAACCATGCCCAAGACTGCAGTGTTGTGCATCATCGGCGCGGCCTCGATTTCAGCCTTCCCCCTGTTCAGCGGCTTTGTCAGCAAAGCGATGATCATGAGTGCGGTATTGGAAGAGGGACATGACTGGGCCTGGTTGTTGCTGCTGTTTGCATCGGCCGGGGTCTTCCATCATGCCGGTATAAAAATACCGTATTTTGCCTTTTTTGCCCATGACAGGGGGATAGCGGCCACCGAACCACCCGTCAACATGCTGCTTGCCATGCTGCTCGCCGCGCTGCTGTGCATCCTGATCGGCAGCTACCCGCGGCTGCTGTATGACCTGCTGCCATTCTCAGCGACCTACCAGCCCTACGATTTCACCCACGTGATCAGTCAGCTGCAACTGCTGTTGTTCGCTGCACTGGCCTTTGTCTGGCTGAATTTGCGCGGCTTGTACCCGCCGGAACTGAGGGCGGTAAATCTTGATTGGGACTGGACCTACCGGCGTCTGCTGCCACTCACGGTACAGCGACTCATCACCATCGGGCAACCGCTCGATGCCGCCGTGCGGCGCTGGGGGGCGGGCTGTGCGGGGGCGCTGATCAACACCTTATCGCGCCACCACGCCCCGCAAGGCTTGCTGGCGCGCAACTGGCCTACGGGGAGTATGGTGTTGTGGGTGGCCTTGCTGTTAGGTGCTTATCTACTGGCTTACCTGTTCGAAGTCAGCGATCAATAGTCACTTCCCGTTTAGTCATGCACTTTCAGCATGTGCCGTGACAGTGTGCTCAACAATTTCGGCCAGCAGTTTAGCCTGCTGGCGGACCAGCGTTTCATCTTCACCCTCGACCATGACACGAATCAGGGGTTCGGTACCGGAGGAACGCAACAGCACACGTCCTTTTGCATTCAGGCATGCTTCCGCGTGCCTGACGGCAGATTGAATCGGCTCATTGTTATCCACATCGAAATGACTGGCCAGTGGTACGTTAATCATATGTTGAGGGTACTTTTTCATACCCTGTTTCAACTCGTGCAGGCCGACATTCTTCTGCATCATGGTTGCCAGCACCTGCAAAGCTGATACCATGCCGTCTCCGGTCGAAGTCCGATCCAGGCAGATAATATGACCGGAAGACTCTCCTCCCACCACACCGTCATATTCATTGAGCATTTCCATCACGTAGCGATCGCCCACACGGGCACGTTTAAATACGATATCCAGCTCACGCAAGGCGTGTTCCAGCCCGAGGTTACTCATCAAGGTACCGACTACAGGTCCGGACAGCTGTTCATTTTCCTTGCGGGAAGCGGCGATAATGAAAAGCAGCTCATCACCATCGACCAGCTCACCTTTATGATCAACCAAAATGACACGGTCGCCATCACCATCCAGTGCGATACCCAGATCGGCACCTTCTTTCAGCACCCTCTCGCATAAATGCTTTGGCAGGGTTGAGCCGCATTCTTCATTGATATTCAAACCGTTCGGTTCAACACCAATGGCAATTACATCAGCGCCCATTTCTTCCAGCACACTGGGGGCTACCTGGTAGGTCGCGCCATTGGCGCAATCGACAACAATTTTAAGCCCACGCAGACTGATGCGGGAGGGAATGGTGCTCTTGCAGAATTCAATATAGCGGCCGCGGGCATCCTCGACACGTTCCGCTTTACCCAGTTTCTCGGACGAAACGGTAACCATCGGATTTTCCAGTTCTGCCTCAATGGCAGCTTCCACGTCGGGAGGCAGCTTGGTGCCTTGCGCGGAAAAAAACTTGATGCCGTTATCGTGATGCGGATTGTGCGAAGCGCTGATGACAATACCGGCACAGGCATGCATGGTGCGTGTCAGATAGGCGATGGCCGGGGTCGGCATCGGCCCCAGCAAACGAATGTCAACACCCGCTGCCGACAAGCCGGCTTCAAGCGCCGACTCAAACATGTAACCCGAAATACGCGTATCTTTTCCAATTACCACGCGTGTTGCTGCGCCGTTACCCAATACACGCCCGGTCGCCCAGCCCAGTTTGAGCATGAACTCTGCATTAATGGGATGCACCCCAACACGGCCACGAATGCCGTCCGTACCAAAATACTTCCTGTCCAAAATGCTTCTCCCGGTTCTAATTTATAGTCTTCAGTGCCACTCTAATTTGTAACACCTGCCAGGTTGCTGCCACACGGTGTGACCACACCAGCCCGGCAACACGCGCTACCGCCCCGCCTTATCCAGTACAAAAAAATCACCCCCGTCCGAGAAAGATCCGGGGGTGACATTGAGTATTTTACCGTTACAACGCAATAGCAGGAGCCGCGCGTGCGCAAAGCAGGCTAATGCTGTCCGGCAGGGCCGCCGATCGGACCGCTGCTATCCTTGCCACTCTTGTCATCGACCTTGGCACTGCTGGCGGTACCACCACCATTGGACTGACTGTCATCCCAGTCCTGCGGTGGCCGCGGTATCTTGCCCGCCATGATGTCATCGATCTGTGCGGAATCGATGGTCTCATACTTGATCAGCGCATCGGCCATGGCGTGTAACTTGTCCATGTTCTCCGTCAGCAGGCGCTGGGCGCGTTCATAGTTGCGGTCGATAATCGAGCGGATTTCGCCGTCAATGGCATGTGCTGTTTCATCAGACACATTCTTGTGCTGAGTGACCGAATGCCCCAGAAAGACTTCACCCTCTTCCTCACTGTAGGTCAAGGGCCCCAGGCGTTCGGACAGACCCCATTTGGTCACCATATTCCGCGCCAGCTCGGTGGCACGTTGAATGTCATTGGATGCACCGGTGGTAACCATGTCTTTTCCAAATATCATCTCTTCGGCGAGACGGCCGCCGAACAGGCTGGAGATCTGGCTTTCCAGGCGTTGCACGCTGAAGCTGTAACGGTCCTCTTCGGGCAGAAACATGGTGACGCCGAGGGCGCGCCCGCGCGGGATGATGGAGACCTTGTAAACCGGGTCGTGCGACGGTACCAGGCGCCCGACGATGGCATGCCCGGCTTCGTGATACGCGGTGAGTTTTTTCTCGTCCTCACTCATCACCATGGAGCGCCGCTCGGCACCCATCATGATCTTGTCCTTGGCCTTGTCCAGGTCTTCCATGTCGACCAGGCGCTTGTTGGCGCGCGCCGCAAACAACGCGGCCTCATTGACCAGGTTGGCGAGATCGGCACCCGAGAATCCCGGCGTGCCACGCGCAATCAGCCCGGGTTCAAGCTTTTCCGAAGACGGCACCTTACGCAGATGCACTTTCAGGATCTGTTCGCGTCCGCGGATATCCGGCAAGGGCACCACGACCTGGCGGTCAAAACGTCCCGGACGAAGCAACGCGGGGTCGAGCACATCCGGCCGGTTGGTGGCCGCAATGACAATGACGCCTTCGTTGCCTTCAAATCCATCCATCTCGACCAGCAACTGGTTGAGGGTCTGTTCACGCTCATCGTGACCACCGCCAAGACCGGCACCACGATGACGGCCCACGGCATCGATTTCATCGATGAATATAATGCACGGTGCATGCTTCTTGGCCTGTTCGAACATGTCGCGTACCCGCGAAGCACCGACACCGACAAACATTTCCACAAAGTCGGAACCTGAAATGGTAAAGAACGGCACCTTGGCTTCACCGGCAATGGCCTTGGCCAGCAGTGTTTTACCGGTACCGGGTGAACCGACCATCAGAATACCCTGGGGGATCTTGCCACCGAGCTTCTGGAATTTGCCGGGATCACGCAGGAATTCGACCAGCTCGGCCACTTCTTCCTTGGCTTCCTCGACACCAGCCACGTCGTTGAAGTTAATCTTGACCTGATCTTCGCCCAGCATGCGCGCACGGCTCTTGCCAAACGACATGGCGCCTCGACCACCGCCTCCACCCTGCATCTGGCGCATGAAGAAAATCCACACACCGATCAGCAACAGCATCGGGAACCAGGAAATGAAAATCTGCATGAGCAGCGAGTCCTGTTCGGGTGGCTGCGCCTTGACCTGAACACCATTGGCGAGCAGGTCATTGATCATTTCCGGATCGTTCGGCGTATAGGTGGAGAATTTCTCGCCGCTGGCCAGCTGGCCCTTGACCGTGCGCCCGTCAATGACAACGCTCTGAATACGGCCCGCTTTGACATCGGCGATAAAGTCGGAGTAGACGACCGATTGCGCACGCGGAGTGGGTGGTCCGAAATTGTTGAAAACGGACATCAGGACGACCGCGATGATCACCCAGAGAAGAATATTTTTCGCCATGTCGTTCAAATCGGATACCTCGTTAACAGGGACGGCGATCTACAGATAACAGAATAGCTGAAAGGTATTGTGCTGTAAGGCGTTTCGGCCAGATAGACTGTTTCCTGAAACATACTATACTTTACGGCCCCTCGCCAGCGCATATACCTCACGACTGCGTGGCCGGGATGCCTTCGGCTTGCGAATGGCGACCTTCCGGTAGTGGCTGCGCAAGCTTCGTACCAGCTCGTCAAACCCTTCACCCTGAAAGACTTTTATCAGCAGCTCGCCGCCCGGCCGAACCACTCGCTCAGAAAAATCTACAGCCAATTCCGCGAGATACATTGCTCTTGGCTGGTCGACGGCATCCATACCACTTATATTGGGGGCCATATCCGACATTACAAGGTCTATTTCCTGCCCTTGCAGCGCCTGCAGTAATTGCTCCAGCACATCATCTTCACGGAAATCGCCCTGCACAAATGTCACTCCGGGCAGTGGTTCCATGGACAGAATATCCATCGCCACCACTCTACCCTTGCTGCCGAGAAGACCTGAGGCGTACTGACTCCAGCTCCCCGGCGCCGCGCCAAGATCGACAATCGCCATACCCGGCCTGATGATGCGGTCCTTTTGCTGAATTTCGTCCAGCTTATACACCGCACGCGAACGGTAGCCCTGCCGCTGAGCTTTCTTGACATACTCGTCGTCAAAATGTTCCCTCAGCCAGCGATGGCTGCTCTTACTGCGTGCCATGATTTAATCCGAATACGGTATACTTATGTGCCTGTTTAGAATTTGGGGACATAAATCTGCCGCTTGGTAGAACGGTTCTTCCCCTGATCGAGTGGGTCATTCGGGCCCTGTAAACCTTAACCGCGAAGGACGCTAAGGGCGCGAAGTAAAATAATCGTTTTCTGATACAGAGTATAACGCTGCTTCACACGCCGTTTTTGAATGGAAGCCATCAATTCTTCAATCGTTGTTTCCTTCGCGTCCTTCGCGGTAAATTTCCTTGTTTAGACTGGTTTTAGCCACTTCTTCCAGTGAAGGCCCGACATAATTATGACACTGACCGAACAACAGAAAAAAAGACTACGCGAACTTGGCCACAAGTTGAAGCCGGTTATCACTGTGGGTACCGGGGGATTGTCCGATTCGCTGCTGGAAGAGTTTGAGCGTTCGCTGGAACATCACGAGCTGATGAAAGTCAAAGTCAGCACAGGTGACCGTGATGAACGCGATACAGCCATTCGGGCATTGTGTGAATACAGCGGCGCACAACTCATTCAGCGGGTCGGCAATATTGGACTGCTATTCAGAAAAAAGAAGAAAAACTCCAAATTTGACGCACTGTAAATCGGGCAACCCGGTTAGCATAAAAAATCTTCCTGTAGGACCGGCCTCCTGGCCGCGATTCGCGCCGAGGGACGGCGCTCCTACAGCTGGCAAGACCTCACTATCTACTGTTGGGCAACCTTTGGCAGGTGGTGAAGAGCCTCTTCGATGGCCTCTGCAGGATACTCGTAATCCTCGAGTTCCTTGCTGAAAAACTTATCATTCAAGCCTCCACCGCAGGGTGCGAAGATCATGTCCGGGTAGTCGCCGACTTTTTCGATTCGAGTCAACCGCCACACCATCTATTGCGGGACATGGGCTATTATTGACATAGATCACACCTCAACAATGAAAGCCGGTGATAATTCACAAAAGACATATTGGTTGGTTGTGAGCACCGCAGGATGCGCTGTGCGCACCCGACCGACATTGGAATGCCCGAATGCCATGATATCGCGGATTAAACAGAGACTGCGTAAATACTTACAGGTTGGTTTTGAGTGATGCAACCACGCCTGTGCTTACGGATCGCTGGCCGGCTTGAACGGATCGGGCGGCTTTTGCTGTTATTGGCCACCTTTTGCACTGCCTGGGCGGCACCGGCTCAGGCTGAGGATGACTTCGAAAATTTTGCTGAACTCGAAACTTTCGAGGATGCCCCGCTCGAAGAACCGATCAGTCCGCCAGCCTGGTTCAAGCTGAGCTTTCTCGACCTGCCTGAGGATCTGGAGGAGGCCATCGGCAGTGGCAAGACCGGCCTCATGGTCTATCTGGGGCAGAAATATTGCGCCTACTGCAAAAAACTTCTGCACGACAATTTCGACAAACTCGATATTCTCGCCTATACCCAGAAACACTTCGATGCAATCGGGATCGATATCCATGGCCAGCGCGTGGTCAACAATCTGCAGGGGCTGGAATGGACCGAACGCAGTTTTGCCATCGAACAGGGCGTTGATTTTACCCCCACCCTGATCTTCTACGACAAGGACAAGCGCGAAGCACTGCGGTTAACCGGTTACTATCCCCCTTACAAGTTCCGCGCCGCGCTTGAATATGTCGCAGCCGGCTACTATCTCAAGGAAGATTTCCGCGCCTACCTGGCTCGTGCAGACGTACCGCTGGTATTTGATGCCGGTGAAATGAATTACCAGGATTTCTTTTCTCCGCCACCCCATGCACTGGACCGCAGCCGCTGGCCGGGACAACGCCCACTGGCGGTATTTTTCGAACAGGCTAACTGCCACGCCTGTGATGTGTTGCATACCGGTCCGCTTGACGAGGCGGATATCCGCCAGCGTATAAAACAGCTGGATCTGACCCAGCTGGATATGTGGAGTGATACCCCCGTGATTACGCCGGCCGGCGAGCGCACAACGGCCAAACAGTGGGCGGACCAGCTCGGCCTGTTCTATACGCCGACGCTGGTATTCTTTGACGAACAGGGCGGGGAGATCCTGCGTGTGGATTCCGTGGTCCAGTTCTACCGTTTACGCAATGTGCTGGATTACATACTCAGCGGCGCTTACCGGCAGTACCCGACCTTTCAGCAGTGGCGTAGCGCACAGGGGCGTTGAATATCATTCGAACCGGTACGCGGCATGACAGGCCACGCAGTTCTGCAGCAGTTTGCCCAGTTGAGAGAGACTGTGTCCGCTGTCTTCAAACTGCTCCGCATCGAGCGCCATTTCATCAAATTTTGCATGCGTATCACGCCCCAGCTTTTTAAACGGCAGGGGCAACTTACCGATCAAGGAACCTGGCACAGCTTGTTGCGAAGCGAGCCCGACATTTCTTGCAGAGGCCGCCACCAGCTTCATATCGGTTTCTGAAATACCACGTGTAATCTGTTCAACGCTCTCCAGAAAGGCTCTCATCTCAGACAACACCAGCTGGCGTTCATTATCATCCAGTTGAATCGCCAGGCGGCCATCCGCACTCTGCTCGACCGCGCCCTGGAAGATGAATTTATACGTCATACCCGCCACCACCATGACAACAGCAGCCAACGCTAACCAACACACTTTACACACCTGATCTCTACCCTTTCTTAGTTTTGAACAAGCCCACAACGAAAAGCAGCGCAATGGCTCCGACAGTCGCTGTAACAACGGAGCCGATCAGTCCGCTGGTCGATATGCCCAGCAAGCTGAACAGAAAACCGCCTACCACCGCGCCGATCACGCCGACCAGCATGTTGCGCAGCAAACCGGAACCACCAACTTTCAAGATATTGCCCGCCAGCCAGCCGGCAACAGCGCCAATAGCCAGAAATACAAGCAATGATTTCAAATCCATTCTTTCCTCCCTATTGAAAATGTAAGCGCTATCAGCGGCTGGTGAGTTTCAGTTCAATGCGACGGTTGCGCCGGTAGGCTTGTTCGCTGTTGGCCGGATCGATGGGATGGTATTGACCAAATCCGGCCGCCACCAGGTGCTCGGCGGGTATACCCTGGCTGATCATATACTTCACAATACTGATGGCGCGCGCGGAAGAAAGCTCCCAGTTTGAAGCGAATGCCTTACGGATGGGCCGGCGATCGGTATGCCCGTC
>Ga0209578_10002226_pt1 | contig 16398 bp, 10 predicted proteins | sample tdAd472_FD_187127 | JGI IMG/M metagenome (GOLD analysis project Ga0209578, IMG submission 187127) | Marine sediment microbial communities from the Atlantic coast under amendment with organic carbon and nitrate - tdAd47.2 (SPAdes)... | ecosystem: Environmental > Aquatic > Marine > Coastal >...
TGGCCGCCGAAGCTGTTCCAGGTTTGCGATGTGCCGTCCCGGATTTCAACGACCAGGTCGTCATCGGTGACTTCCATTCTCGAAGTGAACTCGATGGTCTCGTCAATCGTGTCCAGCCGGTTGTAGTTCGGAAAATTGCGGTATCCGAAATTGGTTTCGTGAAACCATTTCTGCAGCTGCATGCCGCCGGCGGTGAATTCCGGGAAGGTCGAGTGATTCAGTTCAAAGATGACGTGAGGGCCTTCGATGTGGCCCAGTGGCGACATCACGGTGAGGATCTGTGGGGCATGTTCAGCGGCATTGGGTGTGCCGATCTCGATCCGCCAGTCTTCTTCAACGCGGTTGACATCCGGGTCGTCGGCCGCTGCGATCGAGCCGAAGCTGAGCATGGCGAGGAACGCGGGCAGGGCCGTCAGAACGAACCATCGGCGGAAAGAATCAATGGTCAGGCAGCTGCGAAGCCTGACTGTCGTACGATGAGGAGCAGTCGCGAGGTGCATCGTGTGGCCTTTCGGCTGGAAGCCTTCGGGAACCCGGCTGTCTCGATGTCACCGTCGCAGAGATCAGGTCGTTCTGCAGTCGTGCTGTTCGATCGAGATCCGTGGCTTTGCGCCCCCGCCTCACGACGGGTTTGCCGTTTCGTGATCTCCTGAAAGGCTCAGCGCGCGGAACGTCGGCAGGATTCTGGGCGAGTCCGTTTCGGTGTGCCGTCCCAGCCTGCGAGATTTCGAAATCCGCCTGCGTTGAGTTCACGTCCCTGCTGCGGCGTCTACCTCGCCCGCTGAGTCATCCGCTGCAACTTAAGGGTGTCACACGGAGTGGAAGCTGCCGCCGAATCTGTGCCGAGAACGATCGCTTGACGCAATCGCGCAATCTGCGACGTGACGACTCCGCATTTCATGTGCTGAACAACGCACCGAAATCAGGGCGTCCCCTGCTGAATCGCGACCAGACTCCACAGCAGCGCTGCGCACGGAGCGAGGCCGAAGGCTGCCAGCAGAATCACGTAAGTCGCGATGGTGCGGACCTGAGTCGGTGTGGCGGGGTGAAAGGCGATGCAGAAGGTGCGGGGAAACACTTTGGCGACCAGGCTCAGGCCCATCCACCACGCGGTCAGAGTTGTCAGCGAACAGCAAAGGATCAAGGTCCAGTAGCGAGGGAGCTGCTGCGCTCGCGTCGGGTCGACGAAATCTTCTCCGAGGAAACGCCACGCCGGGTCGACATCAATGACCAGCGGTGCGGCGCCAAACAGGGCCACCATCACTCCCGGCCAGACCAGCAGCAGTAGAGTGAGGGCGAGGTAGCCGGTCGCGAGTGCCGGCAGCACCAGCCATTGAGCCGGTCGCAGTTCTTCCCAGGAATCCGCGCGGCCCATGACTCCGCGAGAGAACGCGAACGCGATGGTTGCCACGAGAAAGCCCTGCGCGACGTCGTCATCTCGACGACCGTTTGTGATCAGCATCATTCCGAACGCAAAGGCTCCCGTCGCGACAAGCGCAAGGAAGAACTCACCCGGACGCACAGACGCGCAGAACGCCCGGCTGCCGGTCGACACGCGTTTGAAGAGCCACAGAAGGAATTCGCGAATGCCACCACGTTGCTGGTGCGTTTCGGAGTTCGGATCCGCTTCCCGCAAGCCGCCATGAGTTCGTGCCGGTTTCAGAGTCGCCAGCTGTTCCCGGCACCAGTGTTGAGCCACGCGGAATCGATGTCGGACGTCTGCCGCGCGACCGTAGTTGCTCGTGCCTGAAATGTGTTCCACTTCGTGGCCCACGTCGCTGACATGCTGGTAGCGACGGCCGGGCTCTTTCTCGAGTGTTCGCAGCACGACTTCATCGAGCCTCACGTCGACGATGACTTTGCGCGACGGCGGATCGAAGCGACCGATGGGCAGTTCGCCGGTCAGCATCTCGTAGAACACGACGCCCAGCGAGTAAATGTCCGCGCGATGGTCGACTTCAAGCGGGCGCTCCATCTGCTCGGGCGCCATGTAGTGCGGCGTGCCGACAATGTGCCGGGAAGCGGTCAGCGGCAGTTCGGACTCGGGCAGGGCGAGCAGTTTGGCGAGTCCGAAGTCGGCGATCTTCACCTGCCCGTCTTTTGACAGCAGGATGTTCTCCGGCTTGATGTCGCGATGCACGATGCCCTGATCATGGGCGAACTGCAGCGCTCCACAGATTTCCGACACAACGCGCAGAGCCTCGACCGAGGTCAGCGACTTCCGGCGAATTGCATCGCGGAGCGTGACACCCTCGACGAACTCCATCACAAAGTAGTAGTACCCGCCGGTCTCGCCGAAGTCGTGCATGCCGACGATGTGCGGATGCGACAGACTGGCCAGAGCCCGGGCTTCGCGGGCAAAGCGTTCGGCGAAGGCCGGATCGGCTCCGGATTCGCGCGGCAGGATTTTCAGCGCGATCGTGCGGTCGAGGCTGTTCTGCCGTGCTCGAAAAACGGCACCCATCCCGCCGACACCGAGCAGTTCGAATTCGGAGAACTGCGGAAACAGAGGTTCCAGCTCGTCGGTCTCGGGGACTGCGAATCTCGGCTTTCTCCCATCGGAGTCGGATTTGGCGTCGCGGGGGCAGGCCTGAGATTCGGCCATCGCGCGTTGCATCAGGCAACGCGGACACAGTTCACGCAGTTCCGCTTTGGCTTCGAACGGAGTTCCGCAGTCCGGGCAGGTGGTCAGCGTTGGCGTCTCGGGCATCGAGTCACTCCAGTGGGAAAGGTTTCGAGGTACCTTTCTGTAAAGCAGCGAGACGACAGCGTAACACGGATTTCCTGGTTTTCTGTCGCTTGAAGGGCGCGCGCGTCCCGTGAGGCCCCGTCGCCGCCGATATCCAGCTGGATTTTTCCTGCCGGAAAGAATCTGGCCGGTCCGACTGAACGGACTGTGGAACTTGAACCGATGACTGAATTGGAGCAGTGTGTGACGCTTCGGGGCGAAAACGGGCCTGTTCGTCCAGTTGCTGGGGTGAGCCGCCTGCGTATACTTGTCTCGCCCTCCGGTTTCTTTGCCGTCAACAGGCCACGGTGGTTGTTTGCTCCAGACACCGCGTCCAGGACGCCTGACAGACGGCCCAACCATCTGACGTCGCAGCGAGCGGTCACTGAGGTCAGCAAGCCGCGATGCCTCGCTTGGATTTTCCAGGATGACAATCGAGTCTGCCGCAGCTCGAATTCTGTGCTTCAGCCGTGACGTCAATCAGGCTCGCGAGTTCGGAGCCCGGTTTCAAAGCGAGTACGACGTCGTCTGTTCGGAGTCGATCGAAGACAGCCTCGAAAGCCTGCAGTCCGGCGGCTTTGCGGGGCTTTTTTTGTGCGGCTGCGACATGACCTCAGCCGGCTTGCTGCTGCAGGCCGGCGGCATTCTGGAAAACCTGCACGACGGATTTGCTCTCGTCGGTTTGAACCGCGAGTTGCTCTGGCACAACGCTCGTTTCCGCGAGCTGGCCGGCGATAGCGACATGCTGGTCGGCCACAATTTCTATTCGTGCTTCGGTGCGCCCGAGATTCTGGGGCCGGATTTCTGCCCCCTGAACACCGCAATTGGTATGGGCGAGTCGGCTCGCAGCACGCTGAGAATCGGTGACAAAACCTACTACGAAGTCGAAGCGACGCCGGTCTTCGATCCCAATGCCGATTACCAGGGAGTCGCCCGCTACCTGATTGTTGTGCTGCGCGACACGTCGTCGCAGGTGCTGCAGAAGCAGAAGCTCAACGCGATCTATCAGGCCGGACTGGAACTCGGCGACCTGACGCCTCAGGAATTGCTTGAGATGTCGGTCGAGGATCGCATTGAGCTGCTGAAGTCCAAGATCCTGCACTTCACCCAGGACCTGCTTGAGTACGACACCGTCGAGATTCGGCTGCTGAATCGCCGGTCACGGCAGCTCGACCCGCTGCTGGCTGTCGGGATGGAGGAAGAAGCTGAGCAGCGGCCGCTGACGGCCAGTCCGAAGGACAACGGCGTTACGGGGTTCGTCGCCGCGACCGGCAAGAGTTACCTGTGCGAGGACACGAGCACGGACCCGCTGTATCTGCTGGGAGCTGCCGAAGCCCGCAGTTCGTTGACCGTTCCGCTGACGCTGCACGATGAAGTCTTCGGCACGTTTAACGTGGAGAGTCCGCGACCGGGGGCGTTCTCTGAGAACGATCTGCAGTTCCTGGAACTCTTCGCCCGCGAGATCGCCGTTGCCCTGAACACGCTCGATCTGCTGGCGGTCGAAAAAAGCTCGACGGCCAGCCGGAAGGCCGAATCGATTCTGCGCGAGGTTGCTGAGCCGGTCGACGAGATCATTCAGGATTCCACCTGGCTGCTCGAAAACGCGGTCGGTTCGAATCCGCAGATCATGGACCGGCTGCGGGACGTCCTGAAGCACACGCGCGACATCAAGCAGATGATCCAGCGGGCCGGGATGGAAACCGAAGGCCGCTCGCTCGACGACATGGACGAGGGCGAAAGCAGTCCGATGCTGCGGGCCAAACGGGTTCTCGTTGTTGATCAGGACGACGAAGTCCGCCGCTCAGCGCATCAGCTGCTCGGTCGACTGGGCTGCGATGTCGAGACGGCCCATGATGCGGAAGAGTGCTTCCTGCTGGCGCGGTCGTTCCATTACGACGCAGTGATCGCCGATATTCGTCTGCCCGACCGCAAGGGGTACGAAGTCTTCGAGCAGCTGCGGCAGATCGATCCGCATCTGTGCGTCATTCTGATGACCGGGTACGGCTACGATCCCGGACACTCGATCGTGAAAGCCCGACAGGCAGGCTGCGACACGTTCCTCTTCAAGCCGTTCCGTGTCGAGCAACTGACGAAGGTGCTGGAGAAAGCATTTCTGCCGCCCGGCGAACAGAACGCCAGTGACGCGTGACGCTGGTCACGTTTGACGCTGGTCGCGTTTGACACTGGTCGCGTTTGACACTGGTCGCGTTTGACGCGGAGTGATGGTGTCGTTGTTGCTGATGCTGCCTGGCGATGGTCAGCGCACGTTGTCGCATTTTGAAAACTCGCGGAGCAGCGCTGTTGCATACGCTCCCGAGGGCAACGCGAAGGTCAAACGCACCCCGGCCTCGATGACTTCAGCAGTGAACTCGTCAGGCCAGATGAGAAGTGGTCGACGCGTTCCGCTCGTCAGCTTGCGAAACCTCAGAAACGATTCCGGCGACAGTCCGAAGCGGTCGAGAATCGTGGCCTCGCGAACTCCGGGCTGACCGGCGGGCTGTCGCATCTTCGGGCCAAAGATCGGGCCTGTCAGCACGGTCTCCCGGTTATCAAAGCGCGCCTGTTCGACGGCAACATCGTCGACGCTGAAGCAGCCCCCGGACTCGACAACCTGCATGACGTCACCTGCCAGCACGTTGTGTGTCAGTCCGTCACTCACTCGGTCGGCGATCCAGTCATTGAACAGGCGGGATTGAGCCGCCGACAGCGCGAACCGCAGAGCATTTCGATTGAGACGCCGAACGGGCTCCCCGCGAAGCAGTCGAAATCCGTCGTGATCCGTGTCGTCGTCGCGGCCGAATCGCTGCTCACCGTAATAATTCAGAAAACCCGACTGCCGGATTGCGTCCGCAGTGCGATCAACGAGTCGTCGCAGTTCGCTCCGATCGTCAACGTTGGGATCACGAACGATGATCTCAAAACGATTGCCGGTCAGGTGGCCGGTCTTCAGCTTGTTGCGATGCCGCCTCGACTCGATCACCTCAATCTGATCGGTGTTGAGCCGCGACGGGTCATCGACGGATCGGGCCGGGACTGAAACGAACTGTGTCGTCACCGCTCGTCGATCCTTGCGTCCGGCGACACCGATTTCTGACTGGCCGATCTTGAAGGTGCGGGCGATGTGCGCTGTCAGTTCCGTCGCGCTGAAGTCTCGCTTGCGGATTCGCAGGTAGAGGAACTCGCCTTCGCCACAGGCTTCGTACAGAGGGATCTCGTCGACAACGAAGTCTTCCGGTTGCGACTTCAGCTGCCCTCCGATTCCGGGTGTTGCTGTGAGAAACGGCAATTGATTCATCAGTCGACGGCTTTCCGTTCACACTATCGCAGATAGCGAAAGTCGAGGCTGGCAAACAGCGACTGACAGATCAGTGTCCAGGCTTTCTTTCGGGCGGCGGGGTCAGCCCCTGCTTCAGTCAGCAACTCCTCAGCGAGCGACCGTTCCGTCGGGGTTGGCGATCGTCCCAGGAAAAGCAGGTGCGCCTGTTCGATGCGTTCCTGTTCGGACAGCTCCTGCTGGAGCAGCCGGTCTGCGGCGAATCCCGACTGCTGATAAACCCACGGGCTGTTCAGAAAGTAGAGACCTTGAGTCGGCAGCGTGCTGACCGCTCGACGTCCCATCGGCAGATTGGGGTCGGCAAAGTCGAAGACCTCAAACAGGTCGAGCAGCGTGTTACGAAATACGGGGACATAAACGCTGCGTCGTCGTCCGTCGAACGCTTCGCTGTTGAACTCGTACCCGAACTCGGATCGCGTTCCCGGTCGGATTGTCGATCCCCCGAGCGTCAGGTCGAGCTGCCCGCTGACTGACAGGATGGCGTCCCGAATGGCCTCGGCATCGAGCCGCCGTCGCGGAGCGTAGGCAAACAGCCGGTTTTCCGGATCGGCTCGTAAGGCAGCCGGATCTGCCTGGCTGGCGAGCTGGTACGTCTTCGACAGAACGATCTGACGGATGAGATGCCGGATTGACCAGTCGTGCTCGACAAACTCGCTGGCCAGCCAGTCGATCAACTGCGGGTGAGACGGCAGTTCGCCGGTCGTTCCAAAGTTGTCGACCGATCGCACGATGCCGCTGCCCATCAGCCAGTACCAGATGCGATTGGCCATGACGCGGGCTGTCAGAGTGTTCTCCGGGCTGGTAATCCAGTTGGCGAACTGCAGCCGACCGCTCGCTCCTTCTGGAATCTTCGCTGGTTCTCCATTGGTCATGACCGAGAGGAAACCGCGCGGGACTTCCGGGCCGCGGTTGTGGACGTTTCCTCGAATGCAGATCTGACAGTCCGCTGGTGACTGACCTTCTTCAACCGACATCACGGTCGGCAGAGTCGGGGGAGCCTGCTTCTCGAGTCGCTTGAGTTTGGCGCGGAGCTGTTTGAGTTCGGCGTTCACGTCGGCGAGCTGTTTCTGCTTCGCGGCTTCCTTGTCGGCATCGGCCGGTTTTGGCGCGTCGAGGAAGCTCGAAACAGATTCGCCATCGACGGCAGCGGGCAGTAGCTGAACGGCGTCGGCAATCACAACGCCGTCAGCGTCGCGACACGACAGAGTGACTCGAAGTGTGTCTTTGAGATCCAGCGTCCCTAGCGAGATAAAATGTCCCTCGACGGGCGGAGCTTTGCGCATGTTGATCGTCGTCGCGCCGTCGCCATCGGGGTGCCAGAGAGTGACCGGAACGTTTGATGCGCGGTTGCTGGACGCGGTATACGCCAGCCGGACTTCGTACCGGCCAGGTTGTGGTGCTGCGAGTTCGAATATCGCCGTAGCAGCCGATGGCTCGGCAAAGTGGTAACTGCTTCCGACGAAGCCTTTGATCGACGTGCTCGACTTCCAGCTGCCAGTGAACTCCGCGCTCGTTTCGTCGGAGACCGTTCCCGCAAGCGTGTTGAGCGGCACCCGGTCGCGGCTGTTCGTCGCTGCGCCGCCGAGTTTCCTGACGCGACTCTCCAGTTCGGCGATCTGCTTCTGCAGAGGCGTGGCCTTCGCCGAGTAGGCGTCGAGTGCCTGCTGCATGACGGCATCGACGGGCAGGTCACGCATCACTGGATTGGAAACGTTGGCGTGATTCAGAGTCTTCGTGCTCGTGAAGATGCCGGCCAGCGCGTAATAGTCGCGAGTTGGGATTGGATCGAACTTGTGGTCATGGCAGCGGGCACAGCCGATCGTCATGCCGAGAAACGCTTTGTTGATCACGTCGAGCTGCTCGTCGACAACCTCCATGTCCAGCAGATTCTTATCCTGCAGTTCGTAGTTGATCGGCCCGATCGACAGCAGCGACGTTGCCGTCAGGTTCGCCTGTCGTTCTTCCAGCGAGTCGGCATCGAGCAGGTCGCCGGCCAGTTGTTCGTGGATGAAGCGGTCGAATGGTTTGCCGCTGTTGAACGCGTCGACGACGTAGTCACGATAACGCCAGGCGACGTCAAACACGCGGGTCCGGCCACCGCCACTCGATTCCGCAAACCGCACGACGTCCAGCCAGTGGCGGCCCCAGCGTTCACCAAACTGCGGGGAATCGAGCAGCTCGTCAACGACATGTTCCAGAGCCTGCGGATGATCGTCCTGCAGAAAAGATTCGATCTGCTGAGGCGTTGGCGGCAGACCGATCAGATCGAAATAGACGCGGCGCAGCACGTCGCTCCGGATGGCTGGTGTCGCGGGGGAAAGGCCGGCCTTTTCAAGGCGTGCCAGAACGAAGTGATCGATCGAGCTGGCGGGCCACTTGGGGTTGTCAACTTTGGGCAGGTCTGGTCGTCGGATTGGCTGAAACGACCAGAATTCGCGGCCCCGGTCGAGCATCTCCTCAATCGACTGTTCGGCTGAGTCGGTGCCGCCGTTGCGCGGGTCGGGAGCGCCAATGCGAATCCACTTTTCGAAATCGGCAAGCACCTGTTTCGGAAGCCTGCCCTGCGGAGGCATCTCGAACGAGTCATAGCGCAGGGCGGAGAGGAGCAGGCTGTCTTCCGGTTTTCCGGGCACGACCGCTTCGCCCGAGTCTCCGCCGCGCCGGATGCCGGCGCGGGTGTCGAGCAGCAGGCCTCCCTGACGCTTCTTTCCCGCAGCATGGCACTCGTAGCAGTGCTCAATGAGAACCGGGCGGATCCGCGTTTCAAAAAACTCGATCCCTGCGTCATCCGGGAGCGGTTTATCAGCCGCGTCTGACCAGCTCAGCGCAGACAGCAGCAGCGAAAATGTCAACACGCAGCGGAAGGGCAGCGAAGTCATAGCTCGATCCAGAATCAACCAACGGACAAGGCTCAAAACATCGACCAGCGCGCCTGAGCCGGCATCGAATCACACGACGATATCAGACCGGCGATCAACGGCGAAGGTAAGCGCCGAGAATGCCGCGTCGGTTCGTCGGGAACTTCTCAGTCGACTGGCGACGATCGAGACTGGCGACGATCGAGACTGGCGACGATCGAGACTTCAGTCTTCGCCCAGCAAATGCAGATCGCTGGCACTCCCGAGGCCAGCCGCGGCTTCGCCGTCAAAGCTGTCATCCAGTTTGTCGCTGAAGTCGGGAAACGAGTCCATGACTTCCGTGCGGTCGGGACGGCCTTCATCCGCGTCGGGTTTTTCATCGGGGCCGAGGTAGACTCGGAAGCGGGCGTTGGCGAATGCGATTTCATCGCCGGGGAGCAGGGCACCGCGAGTAACTCGCTGGCCATTCACTTTCGTGCCATTCGTGCTGCCAAGGTCACGAATGAAAAGCAGGCCGTCCGTCTTGACGATGACACAGTGCAGTTTGGAGACGCTCGATCGATCGAGGTAGACGTCGCACACTCCGCGCTTGCGGCCGACGACCGTCACGTCTTTCTTCAGGACGACCGGGTGGTCGCCGTCGATCGAGATCAGTTTTGCAAGCATGGCCCCGTCCGGGCTGCTGCCTGGCCGTCAAGCGAAGTGACGCGCGATGGCTGACGATAAATGAGTTGCGCCGTAACTCGCTGCGGACAGACGATTTCGCCAGCGGGCAATTGTCCGACACAGAACCGCGAAGTCAAGCTGTCCGTCGCAAAGGGACAGATATCCGGGATCTGTCGAACCGCTGCAATCGGCACAGTTGTCCCGATTGCAGCTTTGGCATCGCCGATCGCGGGCACCGGACCGGTGTTGGTGAGGCTGCGGCCTGTTGTCGCGATGGGAGCGCGGGCCGGTTCGCCAGGTGTTTCCGCGAACGCAGCGCTTCCCGCGAACTCGGCGTTCGCGCGGACACGCCATTCGCGCGGACACCGTGCTCCGTCGACTGTTACGCCATTCCGGCGACGGCGACGCGAGCAGCCGAACCGGCTTCGAACTGTTCCGGCTGCTGAGCAAGGAATCCAGTCAGACCGTCTTCGAGCAGCGGCATGCTGACTCCAAGTAGTTCCCGGGCGGCGGAGCAGTCGAGTGTTGTTTCGCCCCGGTCTCGGCCTGTCGACAGGCTGCTCAACAGAGTTTCGTCCGGAATGATGACGGCTGGCTGACCGGCTGCGGCACACAGTCGCTCGGCGAAGTGGTAAGGGCTCAGCCGTTCGGCCCCCGCCAGATGCAGTATCCCGCTCAACTCCGCGTCGAATGCTTTTCCCATCAGATTGCCGAGGTCCGTCGCCAGCACAGGTGATGCATGACGGATGAAATCAACTCGTTCGACAAGCCCTCTGTTGATTTCGTCGAGCAGTTGTTTCGCAAAGCCGGGTTCCGAGGGGCAGGGGCTCCAGCCGAAAACATTCGTGCGGACAATCAGCGCTTCGGGAAGGCACTGCAGAATGGCGTCTTCGATTTCTCGAAGACGCTGTGCTTCCTCACTCGGATTGAAGTGCTCATCGTCTTCGGCATGCGACATCCACGGTCCGGAAAAGACGGCGTCCGACGAGATCATGGCAAACTCGATGCCATGCCTCGCTGCCGCTCTGGCCCAGTCGACGGCGAGCGAATCTTCGAATCCATGCGCAACCGACGGCTGATCCCAGGAAGAGCGGGACGCCTGGCCGCAGAAGATAATGCGGTCCGGAGACGCCGCCTGAATCTGCTGCTCGATGGCGGCGGCACTTGTTGAACTCAAGTGGATTACCCGGCATTCGCAGACGGCGACGCCGGCAACGCTCGACAGTCCAACAACGCGATGAGTGGAACTCAACGCCGTCGCCAGACCTGCTCCCGCAATGCTTTCCACTCCGACGATCAAAGCTGAGTTCATGCGTCGCCTCCGTGCGATCAACAATGGATGACTTCGCGGACTGCTTGTGGCTCGGGACATCCGTCCGGGAGTGCATCGCCGCGAGAGAATACCGGCTGGCCTGTTCCCTCAGTCAGCCAGCCGCAACCGCCGCTGAGTGTACGAGTTCGACGGAAAAAGAACCAAGACCTCTTTGGACTCCGGTCAACCCCGGTGGCTGCCCTGCCGCGTCAGCACCAGCGGCGAGAGGGCGTTCCAACTTCCGGAATTCAACTGCCGGGCGGTTCACGACCGACCGTCTCGCTCGATATTATCCGCCGCGTCAAGTGGCCTTCCGATTCCGGGCATCTGTCGATCGTCGATCAGAAGCCTGTCGAGCGGGCTCACCAGTGCGATTTCAAGTGACGGAATTCTGATATGAGCGTGCGCGGCGTACGAGGAGCAACAACAGTTGATGGCGACATCCCGACCGCCATCCACGAGGCGACGCGCGAACTGCTCGAAGAGATCATTCGCGCGAATGCCATTGAGTCCTTCGAAGAAATCGGCTCAATCATTTTTACGACGACGACCGACCTGACGTCGACGTTTCCTGCCGAAGCCGCTCGGGCCATCGGGATGAGCCAGGTTCCCCTGATCTGTGCTTCTGAGATCGCGGTTCCCGGAGCAATGCCCTGCTGTATTCGCGTCATGCTGCACTGGAACACGGATCGACCGCAGAGCGAAATTCAACACGTTTATCTGCGCGAAGCCAAACGCCTGCGGCCGGACGTTTCATCCGCCCAGTGACCGCCCGGGTTGCGGGACGGTCGGATCTGCTGCCGCGACCTGAATCTGCTGTCGCGGCGCAAGCCAGAACACTTCAGTACACAAACAGCAAAGGCTCTGCCGCGGTGAACGCGGCAGAGCCTTCTGCACTGGCAGGTTGCTGTTTGGAGTCGAAACGCGAAGGTGATTACAGGATCGCCTTGACGCGGCTGAGGAACTCCTTGTTCGTCGGGAAGCGGTCCATTGTTCGCGTCAGCTGTTCCATCGCCTCGACGGGGCTGAGCGAAATCAGGCTGCGGCGGAGCATGACCACGCTGTCAAACTCTTCCGGGGGAAAGAGCTTCTCCTCGTGACGTGTGCCCGATCGAGTAATGTCGATCGCGGGCCAGATCCTCCGATCTGCCAGGTCGCGGCTGAGCACGAGTTCCATGTTTCCAGTGCCTTTGAACTCCTGGAAAATGACCTCGTCCATCTTGCTGCCGGTTTCGATCAGTGCTGTCGCGACGATCGTCAGTGATCCACCTTCGTCAAACTGGCGTGCGGTGCCGAACAGCTTCTTGGGAATATCAAGCGCCTTAACGTGCAGCCCGCCGGACATGGTCCGGGATTCCCGGGCTCCGCCTCCGCCGCTCCACTTGTTAAACGCGCGAGCCATTCGAGTGATGCTGTCCATCAGGACGAAGACGTCTTTGCCCGCTTCCGCCATGCGTTTGGCCCGCTCAATCATCAGCTGGCTCATGCGCACATGGCTTTCAACGTCGCGGTCCATGGACGACGCGATCACTTCGCCACGCACTCGCCGTCGCATTTCGGTGACTTCTTCAGGCCGCTCATCAATCAGCAGAACCATCAGGTGCATATCGGGATGGTTCGCGCTGACTGCATCGGCGATGTCCTGCAGGAGCATCGTCTTACCAGTTCTCGGCGGTGCGACAACCAGTGCTCGCTGGCCTTTGCCAACGGGCGTCAGCAGATCCATGACCCGCATCGTGACCGGACGCGGACCGGTTTCGAGCTTGATTGGCTGGAACGGCGTGATTGGCGTCAGGTCTTCGAAGGGTTTCATCGCGTTGAATTCTTCAAGCGATTTGCCCTCAACGGTTTCGATCTCCTTGAGGCGAGGTCCCTGGTTGCGGACACCAGGTCCAACCTCACCCTTAATCAGGACTCCTTCGCGCAGTCGGTTTCGCTCCACGAACGAGCTGGGGACGAATGGGTCGGACTCCTGGGCGAGATAGTTCTTTTCCGGATCACGCAGAAAGCCGTACCCCTTCGGGTGCAGTTCCAGCACTGCTTCGATCGTGCCTTCAACAACCTCATCGCTGGGCAGTACCGATCGGACCCGTGACTGTCCCTGTCGCCGCCGGTCATTTCGCCGGCCTCGACCGCCGCCCTGAAAGTCGCGGTCAAATCGCTCGCGGTTGTCCCGCTCTCCCCGCTCGTCGCCGCCTCGCCGCCGGCCTCTGCCGCGTCGTCGTCGTCGTCGTCGGGGACGCTGATCGCCATCGTCGTCGCTTTGGCGAGTCTGCTCTCCTCGTGCTTCCCGCTCTTCATCCAGGTCACGTTCGTCGCGAGCCTCCTCGAACGAACTGCCATCATCGTCCGTCGATTCCGAGCGCCGGGGACGCCTGGTTCGCCGACGCGGCTTGGCCTCCTCTTCTTCCGTCGCTGCTGGCTCGGCAGCCTCGTCCTGTGCCTCAGGTTCAGCAGTTTTTCGCGTTGCGGCTTTCTTGCGACGCGTGGCTTTCTTGCGTCGGGGCTTCGGCGCTTCGTCCTCAGATTCTTCGAAGATCACATCCGATGCGTCGTCGGTCGCGGCTTCGGCGTCCTTGGTGGCCGAATCCTTCTTGGGCTTTCGGACAGTCCGGCGTCGGCGCGTGGTTGTTGATTCGGAATCAGAACTCTTGGTAGCCATTAGGCATGTCCCACGGACAGAGGAGCTTCAGATAGATAGCAGGCGTCTCGGAATGAAACCGGACAGTGCGGTCGAGACGGGCAAAGTCGCATGGCAGGCGACGGTCTAAGGAAAGCTCCTGGACGAGTTGTGAAGGGCCAGCAGGCCATTCAGAGGAATTCGACGCGGCACTGTGGGGCCGCTGGGGGCGTGTTGGCACGTCCCAGGGTCGTTATTGGGCGGGAAATCCCATTGTGAATCAGGAATCCCGGTCGCCGGTCTGGAATGAAATGACGCACAAAGGCGAGCAATCTCACACCAGCGAGACCGCGTTGAAACTGCTGAGCAATCTCAGCCGCAATCAGGAAGAGGTCTTTTTCACCCGAAGACGCCAGAGCTGGCAGAGTCACGGGCTGACAGCAGTCTCTGGTCGCTTTACGACGCGGAATTGCAATCCGCAAAGCGCCGTCGAGACAAATTGAGGCAAGACCGATCTGCCATCTCCACAATGGCAGAACATCTGCAGAGAACTCGTTCCCCAAATCTGCACGAACGACCGCCATGAGCAGCAGTGCGGATTCGAGTCGGAACCAGCCCCGGACGATGTCAGACGTCGGAAGAACAACAACGTTCTTTGCTGTCATCGCGACGAAGTCATCGTCCGGAAATCAGCAAGCCGTTGAAGTGATCCAGCGAGCTGAAACTGCACGTCATGAACCAGAGAGTGCCAGATGGCACGGTGCAGTCAGAGTGGATCGAGTAAACCTTCACCCGCGGAAGATTGCTGGCCGCAAACAAGGACCAGCAGAACGGGAAGGCATCACAGCTCAACGGCTCGCGATATCTTAGTCCCGGTCTGCACCCTGTCAATTCAACTCTTCGGGGCGATCGATCAATCAACTTGAATAAATCCGGTATGACCGGTGCAGACTTCAATCCCTCATGGGTTGCGTGCAGCACCGCCGGAAAATGGGATCTGTATGACGTCGCTTTCGGCTTCCGTCAGTCCGTTGTCTTGAACTGAGAGTCGTTCAGGCAGGCCCAGCGGAAGTAGATCTGCTGCTCTTCACAGCGGTCGATGTAGCTTTGCGGAATCTGAGCGACGACCGCTTCATCCCACTCGACAAAGTAACGGAACGGAGCTTTCCGGCCCGAAACTTCGACGATCTTCCCCGTCCAGCCGCCAAAGGAAACATCCGGGAAGTCCGGGGACGTGACTGAGTCGTGAACCTGAATCGCCGTTCCAACCTTCAGCCTGGAGGTCTTCTTGCGGACGGGGGCTGGCGTCTTTTCGGCGGGCGACGAGTCGTGGCGTTCGGTCGTCAAGCTGCTCATGGGACTGTCCTGGTCTGAATGATGTGTCAAAGTGAGGCTGCCACACTTCACGTTGTTGCGGCGACACTGCTGATCAAAAGAAGTCGGCCCGGCGACTGGCCGGTACTGAGGTGGGAGAATTGACAGCGGCCGGTTCAAGCCACCGCAGGCTCTTGAGATAAGGTTAGTGAGCCGCGACGGCTGGCAGGCTGGAGACGTGCGTCGCTGCAGGTGCCGGAGAGGACGTGGCGACGGGAATTCCCGCGTGCACAGGCTGCTGGAATGCGGTGACCGTCTGCTGTGCAGGAACCGGAGGCATCATGGTGACGACTGGTTGTGCCGTCGGAGCCTGCGCATAAACAGTTGGCCCTGTGGCAACTGGCGAAGCGGGCGATGAACGGTGCCAGCCCGGCCCGCCCAGCTGAGCGACCCGGCTCTTCACCTGCGGCTGGTGATAGTTCTGGTAGAGCGATCGACGGTACATCGCAACCGCTTCTCCTGACCGGCCCTGGTCCTGGTAAACCTGTCCGAGGTGGGCCAGCGCCGTGGAATTCGATGGGTCAGCCTTCAATGCCTGGCGCAGATTCTCTTCTGCGGCGGCGTGGTTGCCGGTTTCGCGATTCAACCAGGCCAGTTCGATGTGAGATTCTGCCACGTAGGGCTGCGATTCGGCCCATGCCGTCAGCAGGCTGCTCGCCTCAGCTGAGCGGCCATTTTCGTTCAGCATTCTGGCCAGGCTGTGATACGAAGGCTGGTGGGTTGGGTCGACGTCGATCGCCCGGCGAAAGAGCTGCTCGGCCTGGGCGATGTCGCCCTGCTTCCATTGAGCCGACCCCAGATTGTGCAGGTAGTCGGCGTTCGTCGGGTTCTCCGCCGCGGCCATCCGGAAGTAGCGGCTCGCCTGGGCGTAGTTGCCCGAGCGGAAGTTCCTTGTTCCTGCCTGGTTGTTGAGAAAGGCGCTCGACCTGCCACAGCCGGGCAGGAACGTCAGACCGAGGGCCAGCGCGCAAACGATCGTCCGTAATGACGGCATCGTGCTGGTACTCCAGGAGAGAACTTGGGGGAGAGGTCGGTGAGCTTACGTGCCCGGCAGAAGACTCGAGGACCGAGTCAAGATGGAGACGTACGCGCGAAGATTCACGGCGTACAACCTGCCGGGCTTCTCGATTGGGAGCGGGACGTTAGCCGGGGATCTGAATTCGCTGCAAGACCGATTTTCCGATCCGAAATGTTTCAGCAGCCCTGCGGAATCGAAGCGACAGATCAGAACCGGCTTGCACGGACCGCTTCCCGACTGCTGCACGCTGACAGGCTCGGGCTGCAGAGTCGTCAGTTGCCAGTCGGCATGTCGAGGCTGCTCCCGCTTCCCACTTCGCGAGTCGAGCGCCGTGAGTCGATCGCCGTGAGTCGAGCACCGTGAGTCGAGCACCGTGAGTCGAGCACCGTGAGTCGAGCACCGTGAGTCGAGCACCGTGAGTCGAGCACCGTGAGTCGAGCACCGTGAGTCGACCACGTTCAGTCGAGCACGTTCAGTCGAATCTCGTC
>Ga0209578_10002227_pt1 | contig 16397 bp, 18 predicted proteins | sample tdAd472_FD_187127 | JGI IMG/M metagenome (GOLD analysis project Ga0209578, IMG submission 187127) | Marine sediment microbial communities from the Atlantic coast under amendment with organic carbon and nitrate - tdAd47.2 (SPAdes)... | ecosystem: Environmental > Aquatic > Marine > Coastal >...
ACCTACGATAACCCACAAGGCGAGCGCTCAATGGGTAAGACCGTTGACATGTTTAATGTACTTTATGGATTAGAGTTAACAGAAGAACAAGGCTGGGCATTTATGGCTATCTTGAAGCTAGTGCGTACAAGCCAAGGCGATTTTAAATTAGACAACTTTGAAGACTTAGCAGCTTATGCTGGGTTAATGGGTGAAGCTGCGGCGAAAGGGTAGGAATTGCGCTTAGTCTAATATCTGCTAAAATGCAATAATCAATTAAAGGTGATTACATGAAAACTACAGTTAAGAAGCCAAGCAAGAAGAAGCCAAGCAAGAAGAAGCCAAGCAAGAAAAATCCAGCTAAAAAGAAAATAGCTGGTGTTGGTGGTGATGGTAGTAAAGGGCGTAAGCCGTATGCTTAGTTTGATTCTATTATCACTGGTCGCTGTAGTTAATTTTATTTGCGGGTGGTCGCATAGACTGCTTTGCGCTACAGCTTTGATTATACCCTTTTTACTGCATTGGTTGTTCCTATCTAATCTTGGTGGTGAGTACTTCACAATGGAGCAGGCTTATATTTACTATGTTGGCTCTATGGGGTTATCAATGCTTACAATCGGCTTGCTTGGGTTGATTAAAGGCATTGAGAAAACAAGCACTCACTCACAAATGGTGATTCATCTTCAATTCATATCTTTGTTATTCCTAATTGCGAACTTTTCCGGCTTCTTTCTTTGGTACTCATATTTGCCAGTCGATGTGTATCAATCCCTATGTGTTATCCTTTCACTATTAGAGGTCGCTAGGCTACTAATAAAAACAGATGGCGACAAAAAAGATGGAATTGATAGCCGTGGCAATAATTGGCTTGTTAATGCTAGCCAGCGCCGTATGGGTAGTAATAGGGAACGCTTATGAGCGAAGCAATCAGACCAGTAGTAGAGCACGCAATAGCAAGCCCAAAGGTGGCGGCAGTAGTCGCTAGTGCTTCTATGGGTATAGGTGTTAGCTCTACGGTTGACTTAATACAAGGGGTTCTAGCTATCGTTGCAACGCTTTGTAGTATTGTATTAACGTCAATCTTAATCTATAAGAATTTAACTCAAAGAAATAAATAAACGGTTTTCCGGCGCGCCTCAGGTCGGACAAAACCCCTGTGAATTCTGAGGCAACCTAAAGGCTATTAAGCCTTTTTTTGGGGTTTTTAGAAGTAAATACGAGCGAGATACGGGAATGCCTGAATTTTCAGAAGAAAGACAGCCAGAAAAACGAAGAGGCAGAAGCACTAAAAATAAAATACTTGATGCAATTAAAAGCGAGACTGTCAAAGATCTTGTTGGATTGCATGGGGAGCCTACACGCGAAGAGGCAGAGAACGCCTTTTTTTCTCATATAGCCAAGCGCGCATTCAATATAGACGACAAAGACTCAGGGCAAATGCTTAAAGTCTTAGCAGATAAAGGCTGGTCCAGTGTTAAGCCTACTATGGAAAGGGTGGAGTTTGAATTCGACTCTAACGCAACGCCAGATAAGCAAGCGTCTCAAGTATTAGAGGCGGCTAGTAAAGGATTGATATCACCTGATATTGCAAACATGTTTATAGACTCGATAGCTAAGATGCTTAAGATTGATGAGATCACTATTATCAAGCAGCGACTAGAAGCAATTGAAAAGGCATTAGATGAACGCAATTCTAAAGAAGCTTGATCAATTAGAGTCCATCGTTGTTACTTCTACTGGTAACGGCATTTCAACGCCATTCGGTTTATATGAGCCATCGGAGAATGGTCCTAAATTAGTAAAGACAATAAAGCACCAAAACGGCAAGTGGATTGAAACGGATGAAAATCCACGCGCCTCTATTCCTATTAAGCTTGAGCCTGTATTAACTAGACCTAAGCGATTTATCATTATCATAGGTGGTCGTGGTTCAGGTAAGTCCCAGACAGTAGGTCAAATATGTGTAGTTGATATGCATGACCGAGGCATTAAGACTGCGTGCTTTCGTGAATTCCAAAACTCTATTGATGATTCAGTGCAAAGCCTATTAGCTAATCAGATTAGAAAGATTGGTCTAGATGGGTTTAGCTTTACAAATACATCAGTTAAATCTAGTAATGGTGCTGAGGCTAAATTTAAAGGCTTGGCCCGTAATCCTGATTCTATGAAGTCAATGGATGGGTTTAAGCGGTTTTGGACTGAGGAGGCTCAGGCTACGTCAGAGAATAGTTTAAAGTTACTAACTCCGACCATGCGTGAAGAAGGCGGCTCAATGATCTTTACTGCCAACCCCGCATCAAGTGAAGACCCTTTTTCTAAGCGATTCATAACGCCATTTAGAGAGGTTCTAGATAGAGATGGCATCTATGAAGACGAGCTTCATTTAATTATTGATATGAACTACACGGATAATCCATGGTTTCCCAATGACTTAGATCAAGAGCGAAAATGGGACCATGCAAACCTACCTAGGGCTTTATATGATCATATCTGGATGGGGCAATTTAATGACTCTATCCCTAACGGTTTGATTATGTCCGAATGGTTCGATGCCTGTATTGATGCCCATGAAAAGCTCGGATTTAAAGCAAGGGGTATTAAGAAGGTTACACATGACCCGTCAGATCAAGGTCCTGACCCTAAAGCAATTTCATTAAGGCATGGTAATGTTATTGAACAGGTTGAAGAGCGTGAAGACCTAGACGTAAACGAGGGCATGGATTGGGCGACTGATTACGCAGTGCAGAACAACGCGGACCAGTTCGAGTATGATGTGGGCGGCATGGGTGCGGGATTAAAGCGCCAAGCTAATACTAACCTAGACGGCACTCATGTTGATGTTTACCAGTTTAACGGGGCTTCAAGTCCTGATATGGCTGATGCAATCTACCAGCCTGCCATTGGTGAAAACTCCCAGCAGCAAAAAACAAACAAAGAAGTATTTAGAAACCTAAGAGCGCAATGTTACGCATCTTTACGAGATAGGGTTTATTTAACATACAGGGCAATAGTTCATGGTGAAATATGCGACCCTGAATTACTGATTAGCTTTAGTTCCAACATTAAACACATAGGCAAGCTTAGATCTGAGTTGTGCCGCATCCCTATCAAACCAAACGGCTCAGGCTTGTTTGAGTTGTACACTAAAGATACAATGCGTAGTAAGTTTAAATTGTCAAGTCCAAACCTATCTGATTGTGTTATGATGAGCGAAAGAATTCACATAAAACAAGCAGTCGTACAGGATGTTAGCCACTTACATATTGGCACTAGAAATCATTGGTGAGTAAATGAAAACAACACAAGAAATCTTAATAGATTTTAACGATGCATTAGGCTCAAGCAATGAAGTCAATGAGCAGTGCCTAAAGGATAATGAGTTTGCCAAGATAGCAGGCGCTCAATGGGCTGGCAGTGATAGAGAGCAGTTTAAGAACAAGCCTAAGCCTGAGAATAATAAACTATTCAAAAATATAAACCGATTACTTGGTCAATATCAGCGTATGGAAATGAATGCGCGTATTGCTAGTGCTAGTGATGAAGCAACGGATGAAGATGCTGATTTATTACAAGGTCGCTGGCGTAATGACTTTAACATGTCGGATGGTGTTGAGGCTCTAAACAATGCAGCGGACGAGGCGTTCTTTGGTGGCTTTGGTGCTGTTAAGTTAGTAGCCAAGTATGAAGACGAGGAAAACCCTAAGCCAGAAAATCAGTACTTATGTATTGAACCTATCTATTCTGCCCCTAGTTCGGTTGTATTTAGTGCGGGCGCTATCCGTAAAGATAAACAAGATGCTAACCAAGCATGGCATTTAGTGCGAGTTAATCGTAAAGCCACAGAAGAAGCTTACGGCGTTGACTTCTCATCATTTCCAGAAGCCACAAGCAATGTATTTTTTAACTGGTTAGGTGATACCACTAAAGATGTTTATGTAGCTCATTACTATGAAGTGATTGAAAAGACTATTAACGAGTTTAAGTTTAATATTGATGGCATGGACTTGGTTATCACTACTGGCGATGGCATTAAAGACCAAATGGGTAACAAGATTACCCGTGATGAACTGGCAGAACTAAAAGAAGCTTTAGAGTACGAGCAATCACAGCGTAAAATTAAATACGTTGAGTATGCGTTAATGTCCGGTGATAAGTTTTTAATCAAGCCTACTCGCACGCCATTCAAGTCTATCCCTATTATTCCTCAATACGGCTATCACACTGTTATTAATGGTATTGAGTACTACTGCGGTGAAGTATGCCGCCAGCGTGACAATCAACGCTTTGAAAACATGGGCTTTGGTGGGCTAATGGAGATCATGGCGCAGAATCAGAAGGAAATCCCAGAATATACGCCAGAGCAGATTAATCGTCATGCATCATTCCACGCTAATAAAGACTTGGATAATCCTGCGTTCTTATTGTCCGATGCTGTAAAAGATGCCAATGGAAACCCTATACATTTCGGGCCTATTGGTATACATAAGCCTCCTCAAATTGGCTCAGGCTTAGCGAGTGCATTGCAATACCTTGGCCAAAACACAGCAGAGCAAGCTGGAACTGGTCAAAGTACATTACCAAGTAATACTGCAGCAGCGGCTATTCAGCAGGTTAATGAGCGTCAAGATGATGCTTTTCAGCCACTATTTCAGAATGCAGTTCAAACAATCAAAGCAGCTTGTAAGGTATGGTTGCCAGCGGCTCAGAAAATATACTTTTCAGGTTCTCGCTCTATTCGTATTCAAGGCCCTGATCAATCATACAGTCAAGTTAAAACATTGGAGTACGCATTAACACCAGAAGGCTACGGACCATATAAGAATACAGCCCGTGGTAAGTATGACGTAACTGTTAAAGTTGGCGAGTCTCACAAGTCAGTGAAAGAGGCAGAAGCAGCGGCGGCGCGTGAATTACTTCAATACACCGATACCGCAACCCCAATGGGGCAGGCTGTCTTAATGTCAGCCATTCAAGCCACTACAGGTGAGGGCATGGCATCGGTTCGCAAGATGGCGCGCTTTAATGAAATCAAGGTGATGTTAATGGAAGGCATTGACCCTGATATCAAAAACGATGAAGAGCAGGCCTTTGCACAGCGTACCATTCAGCAAATGCAAGCAGCTCAACAGAATCAGCAAAACCCTCAAGCTATGCTAGCTCAAGCAGAAGCACAGGCCCGTATGATGGAAGGTCAAGCAGCTATACAAAATGAAGTGAATGACGCTAAGAAGAATGAGATAGAAGTGGCCAAACTACAACTTAAAGACAAAGAGCTGAATATTAAAGCTGTCGAGGCAGGTGTTGATATTGAAAACACCCAAGCCAAGACACAAGGCGAGTATTTAGATCAAAACATTAAGTTAGCTAAAGAGATAACGGGGCGTTAAGCCCCTTTACTAAAGAAATTATCCACCAGCTCTTTTTCAGCTTGATCAATTTCGACCATAATATTTCTATCAATCTTCTCAAACATAGCCTTAACTTCTTTGCGGTGAGTATCCTTTATGTCATCTTTTTGTGGTTTGTACCATCCATCAATATCATGATGGTTGCTCTCAATATGTACATTCTTGCAATTATCGCAGACCCATACATTGATCAATGTATCGCCATGCTCATCATATATAGCGTAGTCAATTTTATTTGATTCACTAACATTACTTAAGATATTCCCGCAGTTGCACTTTAGTTTGCTCATTTCCCACCCCTCTTTAAATTAACCATCCAGGCATAATTAACCAAAACAATTAAATCATTGGCAAAAACTACCAACTTTTGCTAGTGCTTGTAAGTTTTTGCTAATCATATAAAATACATGAATGGGAATCGCTAGGCCCATAAATCTAGCGTTATACGTTAGCCATATGAGCGGAGAAATACTATATGGATTCTGGAAATATGTCGGAAGTAGAAATTGAAGGCGTTCAACCTGATGAAGTTGTGGTGACTGAATCAGAGGAATTGGAAGCAACCGAGGCAACACCACAGGCCGAGGAAGTGGAAAGTACAGAGCAGCCAGCGGTTTATATTGAAGATGAAGGCGACCAGCAAGAAGAGCCTAAAAGCGGGGGAATGACCCATAAACAAGCTAAAGCAGCTTTACGAGACGAGCGCGAAAAGCGTAAACGCAAGAACGCTGAATTAGATGAAGCCAAGCGAAAGCAGGCTGAACTAGAAGAGCGTTTAGAGCGTGCAGAGCGATTAGCTTTCGAGGCTAAAGTAGGAAGTGAACCAAAGCTAGAAGATTATGATTACATGGCGGACTATCTCGAAGCCCGCAAGGATTATGATCAGAAGCGTGAAGGTTTAACTCCACCAAAGCCAGAAGAGCCAAAAGCAAAAGTAATAGAACTTAGTGATGATCAAGAAGATCATGCCGATTTTTCACGGTTGGAAATGCGAAAGCACCTGCCAGACTATGATGAAGCGGAAAAGGCAGTTGATAACTGGATTGCTACCACCTATCCCAATATGAGCGGGATTAAGGAAGGTATCATTGCACTATCACACGCCCATGATATTGATTACGCCAAGGCTATTTATGCGATTAATAAAATCCCTGCATTGAAAGAAGAGCTTGCAAAGGCTCCAAATCAAATGGCTATCGTGGCTGGACTTAAAAAAGCAGCAAGCAAGGTTAAGGTGCGTCAACCTGCAAAAATTGATTCTAAACCAGAACCCAGTCTTAGCAGCACTGGTTCTATTAACGCAGCAAGCAAGGCGCTTGAAAAAGCCCGTGAAGCTTATGCAAAAGACCCAAGTGTAGCCAACTTTAAAAAGGTCGGCGAAGCTAAGAAAAAAGTAGCTCAATCCTAAAAGGAAACTAAAAAATGGCTAATTCATTTTCCAAGGATAAGATGGCGACCCTGTTTGAAGAAACAGCGGATACTACGTCACTTAACCTGACACTGTCTAAGAATTTAGACACTTACGATATGTCGGATATTGCCGACAAAGGTCGCACAACTGATTCCGATGGCTCAGGTGCTGATATTGAGTGGATTCCTCAAGAATACCGATTTAATGTTCAAGACGGCATTGAATCAACTTCTGGTGACTTCCAAGATCTTATTGATCGCAATATCCCAGTTCGCCGCAATAAAGCTAAGCGCATTCTAACTCAAATCAAAACCAAAGATTTGCGCGACCCTATGCGCCTAGAGCGTGCCAAGAAAGGCATGGCTAAAGATATTGCAAATGCGGTTGATGTTGTTGCTTATGACACAATGCGTGATCGTGCAAACATGACCGTGGCATTAACTGGCGACTTTGATTACGACGACGCAATCTTGGCAGAAAGCATGATGCTTAATAACGGCTTAGGTCGTTACGATAAAGAGCTATGCTTATCTATCCCTCACTATAATAAAGTAGCCCAGTCTCTTCAAACTGCTAGCCGTGAAGTTGCAGTGCGTGATGCATTAGAGCGCGCCCGTGTTCCGAACCTGTCAACCTTTAGTACTATGCGAGCCGAATACACCAGCAAGCTTGAAGGTAATACCTCGACTGGTCTATCGGTAAATGGCGCTCAATCTCACACTGTTAGCACTTATGATGCTTCTGGTGACTTCTATCTCGATAACCGTCAAATGACCTTGTTAGTGACTGGCTCAACGCCAACCACTATGCCAGTGGGCACTAAGTTTACCATCGCTGATGTCTATGAAGTGAACCCAGAAAGCCGTACAGAGAATGATAGCCTTCGTACTTTCACTGTAGTTGCCACTGGTACTGGTTCTGTTGTTATCTCCCCTGCAATTGTTGCAACTGGTGCCTATCAGAACTGTAGTGCTGCGGCTGGTGATACTAAAGCAATCACTATCTTGAATGTTGCGGACAACGCTGCATCGTTGTTCTACACCCCTGAATCTACTTTCTTAGTTCCGGGATATTTGCCAGTTGCTCAGAATGCTGGCGGTGTTGAAACCTTTGATGGCGTGACTGATAACGGCCTGCCAATGCGTATGACGTTCTGGTGGGATCCGCACAATGAAGCGCTTAACATTAAAACTCTTATTTTCTTTGACGTTGCAGTTGTTCATCCTGAGCAGGTCGGCGTTATCTTAGATAAGCAGGTTTAATCTAGGCGGCGGGTGTAAAAGCCCGCCTTTTTTTTGTTTAAGGGGTAAATTAATGAAACACGTTTTTAAAGCTGGCGGCGCATGGAAAGACCAAGATGGTTTTGAATACACTGTAAAATGTGTAAGCGGTGATCAGTACAATAAATTGCTTTCTAGTGGCTATCACAAGACATTAGAGTTAGCAAAAACCACTATCTCAGTTATTGATAATCATGATACTGGTGAGCAAATGGACTCAGTTGAGCGTAACGCTCGTGACCGAATTAATGAGCTAGGCGGTACTATTGGCGGTCGTGCCAAATTAGAAACGGTACTTGCTAAACTTGCTGAGCTCGAAGCGGCGGCACAAGAGGCAGAATAATGACAACTAAAGGCACGCTAGCAGAACGGGCGTTGGATAGCCTAGGTATCGGCGGCAACTACGAATCAGACATGATTGTACGCGCTATCGAGAATCTAGATGACATGATGCTATCTTGGGAGAATGACGGTGTTTTACTGGGTTATATCACCACTGAAACAACCGCTAACCCTAATGATGAATCAGGCATTGCTAGCCAGAATAAACAGGCAGTTATTTTAAACCTTGCCTGCCAGCTCGCACCTGTTTTGCGCCTGCCTTTAGATCAGCGCTTAGTTAGTCTAGCTAGTGCAGCATATAAAAACCTAATTCCAATCGCGCCGCCATCGGTAGCCGCTAATCCTTACATGCCATTAGGGCAGGGGAATACTTACGGCTATGGAAATATTGGCAACTATCCAGAATTCCAGCAACAAGATGACGAAAACCTAACCACAGAACAATCGGTTGATCTATTGGTTGACCCATAGGTGATATATGACAAACGGCATTAAGCTAACAGGGTTAACCCAGCAAGATACAATAGATGATACGGCTTTAGTCTTAATTACAAATAAAGATAAAGTTAGCCGCTCAATTAGCTTTCTTAATTTAAAGAAAGGCATTACTAAAGGCGGTGTATCTGCACAAAAAAACCTAGACCCATCTCAAAGTGTCGGGTTGATTGATATCCAGAACGACAATATCGGGCTGGCTACTGTATCCGGTGGCAATCTAACGCTTGATATATCAAAACTACCTACTAATGTCCCTATTAATTCAGTTCGCTACGTTCGCAACGTCTCAGACCTTACAGGCGCATTGGATAGCAATGTGCTTTATATTGTCGACGGTATTATTGATATGGGGTCTACATCTATCGAAGTCCCTGCTGGTGGTTTAAATATCACAGGCTTTAACCCCAATGTATCCGGTTTGTTTACTTCTACTGCCAGCGCTACGCTATTCACCAGCCCTGTAGGTGGTAGTGGGGACTTATTCCTAGAAAACCTTTTAATACAAGCCAGTGGTACTAGCGCGAAAGTTTACGATATTAAAGATTCAAACTTTAGCCACGCGGTGGAGGTCCTATCTTGTATTTACAATGACTGCACAAGCCTAGGCAATATAGAGGATTACAGGCAGGGATTAGAAGACAACACGGCACGATTTGGCGGCACACCCGAGCTAACATTAGTTGGTAGCTGGTTAGGTGGCTTTCGTGCGACCACAACCATCGTTCGCGGCCTAGATTCAGGTATGAGTGGCTCTTTATTTAAAGCGGGCGCTGGGTTTACAATGGCTAGTCGCTTCTTAACTGATATGAACGCCGACCTTCCTGCTAATTGTTCATTGTCTGATTTTTCCCCGTCTAACTTTACACTACCCTCCACTATTCAAATTCAAGGCGCGATTGTAACAGGTGCTGCCAATGTAGGCCCAACCCCAAACCTCACCGCAGGTGAATTAGAGTGTGATTGGCGAAATAATATAGGCGTAGATAACACCTATGTAGGTGGTAGCACTAAAGTAACGACCGCAGTCCTAACCCCTGTTGCTGCAATCAACACCTATTATGATGTACTTGGAACGTTTACGGCTTCCGAGCTTCAACACTTTGATGCACCAGTAAGCGGGCAGCTTAGACACTTAGGTGCAAACCCAGTTAACTATAAGATTAACTTATTTTTTACCGTGGCTGGATCTGCTAACAATCTAATCAGCTTAAAAGTAGTAAAATGGGATGACTCTGCATCAGGCTTTGTTGATGTAGTAGCTCAGCAAAAACCAGTGCTAAACCTAACAGGCGGTACAGACGTTGCGTTCTTTAATATCATTAAGAGCGTTCAATTAGATCAAAATGATTACATTAAAATCCAAGTGGCGAATAATTCAGGCACGGCAGATGTAACAGTTCAGCTTGAATCATTCTATGAAATAACAGAGAGGTGATACTATGGCTAGCTACTCAATACCCATTCAGGACGGGACTTATGACACAGAATCAGGTGATGTAAGTCAAATAGGCCAGTTAAATACTGGCTTTGGTCATCAAATGTCGATTAAGTTAGCTAGCGGATCATCTATATCAGCAGGAAGTTTGCAGATATTCTGCAAGGGTAAAGGCTCAGATGCTTATGAAGAAATACCAGACTCACCAATTGATCTAACAGCAATTGTTACACCTATGTTTGAATTCAATACTTCTGATTATAGGTTTGTTGTTAGCGGCTCAGTCGGTAGCGGAAGAATACTTATAACTGACTTGGAGGTTTCTTAATATGTCAGGGCCTAGACCGATACGACCAACATCAGGCGGCGGCGCTGGATTAACCCCTGCACAGGAAGGTAATCTAAATGCCAATACGGCTGCAAGGCATACTCATGCCAACAAGGCCACGCTAGATGCAACAGAAGAAGCTTTCACTACCGCAATACTAAATGACCTTAACCAAAAGGTTGATTCTGATGGGGCAAAGCAGCTTTCAACTGAGGACTACACGACCGCAGAAAAAAACAAGCTTGGAAACATAACAGACAGCTTTAAAGGTTTCTTTGCTGATTCAACCGCTAGGGATGCAGTCGTAACAACACCTGCAAGCGGCTTTTATGTCATTCAGGATGATACAGACAGTGTTTGGTTTTACGATGGTGCGGTGTGGGTCAATACTGGCAATATATCAACTGGCGATATGTTAAAGGCTGTGTATGACCCGACAAGTGTTAGTGGTGATGCTTTCTCTATGGGAAGCATGGTCGAGACAGTATCGGCCAAGGTCTTCACCAGTACAGAAAGAGCTAAACTTTCTTCTTTAATTCAAATAGATCAACCAACGATTGATAGGATACCAGCTCAAGAGGTGGTGATTGGTACTGGGGCGACAGAGATTCCCGCCAATGATAACCTAAGCTCAGCAGTATGTGGTACAGCTTCGTTTTCAGGAGATGTTTATACATTTACACCAGTGGGCACAGGTTTTAGACCGTTGCAGGCTGGTATGTACTTGAGTTTCAAACTTCCTAGCGGATCTGCAAACACTACAGCTACGCCGGATATTGACTATAATGGCTCGGCTTATGTCATCAAATGGATTAATGGAAGCGCCTTGGCAGCTGACGACCTAGACGAAACCTACAACAAGCAGCCTATCCTGTTTTACTTTGACGGCACGGATATGCTGATTGCTAGTGATATTAGTGGGAGTAATGCAAATGGCGGATGGGTAAAGCAAACCGATGGAGTGCTGCGATGCTTTAAACAAAGTGCCGCCAGCTATGCTACGAGTTCAGCGCAAGGAGCTGGTTTTGTAAATAATGGTGAGACATTCACTTTTCCTAAAACTTATACAGCCACGCCTGTGTTGTCCCCAACTTTAAAAAATGGTTCAGGTTCCTCTGCTTCTGGTGCGTATGTTTTTGGATTGTCTACAACAGGTGTAACTATTGGCGGAAGCGGCTTTGTAAATACACTTACATTTTCTCCGGGCTATAACGCAACTGGCCGGTGGTACGAATGATAACCGTACTCCGCATTCTAGAATTGACAGCCATCGCGCTGTTTGTTCTGTTTTTAGCTTTAATTTTGAGCAAACATAAACAGGTGTTATGATATGCAAAACAATCATAAGTTTGAATTATGCAAGAACTACCATTAAACGGTTTTTATAGTAGCGAGAGCCGCAAATTAACAGATAGGCGCTGTATCAATTGGGTACCTACTCTTTCTGATAATGGATCGCTATCAGCTTTCTCTCTTATGCCAAGCTCTGGTATTGAATACTTAGATAATGTCGGGCTTGTATGGAGTTCAGAGTATGGGGATGGCAAGATTACTGGTCAAGTAGGCGCGTTTGATGGCTTTAACTCGCTAACGCAATTCCATGTTGGCCGTAGGATTATTGGCTATAATGGTGTACTAGGTACAACTAAATTACTCCCAGCTACGCCAATTGTAGGCGGTGGAACAATAACATCATCAAGCGCGTATTCTCGCTTTGCTTCTAATGGTACAGATTTAGTCTCAGTAGCGCCAAGCTCATACAATTCAAATCAGGATAGGGTTTATAAATATGATGACTCATTAACCCCTACTGCTGTAGATGTTGCAACAGCTTTGAATACCAATACTGCAAATATTGTAGATTTAGCTTATCTAGGCGCTCGCTTCCTTTATTTGTGCGCCCAAAAATCATCAAACCCAGCATTTAACTTTAATCGAGTTCACTATTCAGGATTGGGTGGTATAGCCCCGAATACATTGGACTTCTTCACACCTCAAGGCAATGACGAGCAACTAAAGGGATTAGAGGTTCTTAATGATCACCTATACTTATTTGCTGAAACTCAAACCTTTATCTATCGAGTAACGGAAAGCACTGATATTCCATATCAAGAAGTTGGCACGATGGAATACGGCCTAGATGGCACTGCAAGCGCTCCACAAGCTAAATGTAAGTATAAAGGTACGATTGCCTTTTATGGTCGCCAAAAGAACGGCCCGACCCGTATTTATTTACTATCTGGCTCAGGTGCTCAAGCTATCTCCACTAAAGATGTAGACCGGATAATTGCACAAGAAACGAACAATATTAGATTGTTTGCCTTTACTGAAAAAGGCCGTGAATTCCTTTGTGTTAGATCGGACACTGTTTGTTTTGTGTTTGAAGCTGAAACAGGAATATGGCATGAGCGTAAAACATACCCAGAAAACTCTTGGCAGTTTGTAGGTGCGACCGAGAATGCCAGCGGTACAGGTTCGGTAATGATTGGCGCAGAATTTAAAGAAACTTCAATCGGTCGTTTGTTTACTGGTAGCGGTGTTCATAATCCAGTGCTAGGAACTGAGGTGGCATCGCCAAACAATGAATCAAATGAATCAGGTATAGTTAACCGCGAAATGATCAGCTCACCATTCAATGGTAAGAATGACAAGATTATACTGGCTGAATTACAACCTCAATGTGAAGTGGATTTTTCAATGCCTGATTCTGGTTGGTCTAAACCTGAAATCAATATCAGCGTTTCATATGACTTTGGCAATACGTTTGAAAAAGAGCGTAGCTTGAATATTGGTTCTATTGGTGACTACAAAGCAACGACTAGATTTTTCAATTTTGGCTACGTAACTCAGGCTTTTACTGTAAAACTTAGAGCAATGAACCCTTACCCTACACGAGTGCTAACCTTATTGGCTCGAACTGAAAAGGGTTATAGCTAATGCAGAATATTAAGCAAACTGCTATTACTCAAACCCAGATAGGACAATTGGTAGCAGGTGAGACAAAACCCCAGGATTCATGGTCATTTATATTCTGGCTAAAGGCGCTACAGGATGACAACCTAAAACTGCCAAGCGTGTATAATATTGCAGACTGTAAGATTGTTAGTGGTAATGCTACTTTCCCGCCACTGCCTACTGAAAAAATAGGATTGTTATTTTTAACATCCGGTACTTACGAGGCTGCCGTTGTTGGTGGCTTGGACAAATGGCGCAGGTTATACGATGGCACAGCATTCGACCCAGCGACAAATATACCTTAACAGGGGTAAAACATGAGCAGCCAACTAACAGAAGACCAAATAAAAGAAATCATAAGCACGGCTCATTCTTTGTTTAAAGAGGGTGTATTCTCAAAATCCAAAGTTAATTTGGAAAAGGGGATATATTACCTACTAAAAACAATAAGAGAGGGTTTTTGTTATTATGATGGCGAGTGCTTGTTTGTTGGTAAGCTGGTAAATAGCTGGTACACAGACGACATTCACGCGAGTGACTTTTTAATTTACACAAAAAAAGAAAGTCGAGGGAAAGGATTGGCCAAAAAGGCTGCGCAAGAATTTATAGAATGGGCTAAAGGGAAAAACGCAGTCTCAATAAAGATAGCTAGAAGCTCTGGAATTAATGAAGAGTCATTTAATAAAATGGCAAAAGACTTAAACCTAACAAAAGTAGGGGATATATACCATGTGTGATGAAAGCGATGCGAAAGATGCGGCGAAAACTATATCAACAGGGGGTCTCGACAAAGTTGGCGAGGCTATTTATGAAAAACAAAAAAAACCTGTTTCTGACGCATGGGGTGAATTAACTGGTGAGGATGAAGAGAAGGCCCTTAAAGAGCAGATAGCCAAACAAGAAGCCGCCCAGCTTGCCCAGCTTGAATTTCTCAAGGAGCAGTACGGAGATATAACCGAGGGCTTAAAACCATATCGAGAGGCAGGTGAAACATTCTTACCTCAATTGCAGGAAATGCTAAGCCCAGAGGCGCGTGAAGACTTTATTGCTAACTACCTTCAAGGCGGCGAGTACCAGCAACTACAAGAGCAGGCATCTAACCAGCTTCTACAATCTGCGGCGGCTACTAAGGGCTTAGGCGCTAGTGGCACTCAAGATCGATTAGCACGCCAGACCTTGCAAATGGGCAGTCAATTAGGTGGTAATGCTTACAATCAAGCATTAGGCAATCTAACCACTGGTACAAACTTAGGTTTGGGTACCTTTGGCACTCAATTACAGGCTCAAGGTCAATTAAACCAAGGTATGCAGCAAGGCCTTGGAAACTTAGCTCAATTAGGCATTGGCCGCGCTAGTATCGGTCAAGGTGGCTTAATGGCAGACCTGACACCATTTATTCAAACTGGCGCAGCCATTTACGGCGCTTCTTAGGAGTTATTATGGCTATCCCATCAGCACTAGAAATAGCACGATTAGGCGAAATGCAACGGGCAAATAGTCCGCTTGCTCAACTTGGTCAATTGGTTCAAGGTGGCTTCAATGCTTACCAGCAAGGCGCAGCTAACAAAGAGCGCCGACAAGCTGCACAGCAGGCTAAAACAGGCCAAGCTAAATCAGCGAACTTTATCCGCCTAGCGGTTGAAAACCCAGAAGAGCAAGAGAAATACATGCTTAATGCTTACGAGGCAGACCCTGAGTTTTTTACGGGCTTCATGCAAGCGAATAAGCTTAAATCAGAAGGTATGCAGTCAAAAGAGCGCGGTGAAGGCGCTTTGGTGTGGGATTCAAAAACATCAAGCTATAGTATTGACCCTGTTGCAAAAGAATACCTAGAGGGCAAGGCAAGAGCCAAAGCCCAAGAAGGTGGAAAGCTTGGCGTTAAAGACATCCAAGGTATTAATAAGGATGTTACAGCCCTCACAAAAGATGTTGGCGGCATAACAAAAGCAGCAAGCACTCTTGAGTCGCTTAAAGATTCAAGCAGCCCCGCAGCTAAGCTGGCGGCTGTATTTGCATTTATGAAGTCCATAGACCCCACGTCAGTAGTTCGCGAGTCAGAGCAAGGGCAGGTCTATTCAGCCCAAGGTGCAGCAAAACAATTAACAGGCAAGTTAAATTCGCTACTTGGTGAGGGTGAATTATCTGACGATGGTTTTGAGGATCTTGTTAATACTGCATATGTCATGGCCAACTCAGCCATTGACTCATCTTCCAATGAGATTGATAACTATCTTGGTGTTTATGGGGATACCCTACCGGAAGATATTAAAGGCCGAATAAAAAGTCGTGTACCAAAAAAATTCAACAAAAAACAAGAGCAAGGATCAGGCGCACCTCAGGCTGCAATTGATTACCTAAAAAGCAATCCTGATGCAGCTAGCGCATTTAAAGCTAAATACGGCTACCTACCAGAGGGCATGTAATGGCTAATGTATTTGATCAATTTGATGAAGTTAAGACTGAATCAAACCCTTTTGATCAGTTTGACGAAATAGAAGAGCCAAAAAAGAAAAGCGGCTTTTTTTCTGACCTTGCAAAGCTAGCAGATTCCGACCCTGTTATAGGGGGTGCTGAAAACCTTTTGTCTATCTTAAGTGGTTCTATTTCCGATGCTGCGGCTGGCTTATCTGGCTTAGTTGGTGGCGGCAATGTTGATGAAAGGTCTCAGCGTATTGCTAATATAAAAGAAGGTGGAACGTATCAGCCAAGATCGGCATCAGGCGCAGACGTTCAATCAGGTCTAGGTGAGGCATTGCAGCCA
>Ga0209578_10002228_pt1 | contig 16392 bp, 13 predicted proteins | sample tdAd472_FD_187127 | JGI IMG/M metagenome (GOLD analysis project Ga0209578, IMG submission 187127) | Marine sediment microbial communities from the Atlantic coast under amendment with organic carbon and nitrate - tdAd47.2 (SPAdes)... | ecosystem: Environmental > Aquatic > Marine > Coastal >...
TGGAGCCGATGTCGTCGTCGCCGGCGGGATGGAGAGCATGACCAATGCGCCCTATATGCTGCCCAAGGCGCGGGGCGGGTTGCGGCTCGGTCATGGGGAAGTCAAGGACCACATGTTCCTCGATGGGCTTGAAGACGCTTATGAAAACCGCCTGATGGGCACATACGCTGAAGCGACGGCGCAACATTATCAATTTACCCGCGAAGCCCAGGACAATTTCGCTATCACGTCCCTTGAGCGGGCGCAGAAGGCGCAAAGCTCTGACGCATTTGCGGATGAAATTGTTCCCGTTACGATTAAAACGCGAAAAGCGGAGCACGTAGTTGCGGCTGATGAGCAACCGCGCACCGCAGATCTTTCCAAGATCCCAAATCTGCGTCCGGCCTTTGCCAAAGATGGCACCGTCACGGCAGCGAATTCGTCATCCATCTCCGATGGGGGTGCGGCGGTCGTTCTGATGCGCGCTTCGGAAGCCGAAAAGCGTGGGCTAACGCCGCGCGCGCGGATTGTGGGCCACGCTAGCCACGCACAGGAGCCTGCGTGGTTCACCACCGCGCCGGTGGGAGCCATGGAGAAACTTTTTGAAAAAATCGGATGGTCAAAGTCCGACATCGATCTCTTTGAGATCAATGAGGCATTTGCGGTTGTGACGCTGGCCGCGATGAAGGATCTTGCCCTTGATCATGATCGGGTGAACGTGAACGGCGGTGCTTGTGCGATCGGCCATCCCATTGGTTGTTCCGGCACGCGCATCATCGTGACGTTGCTCAACGCGCTTGAAAAGCGTGGGCTATCGAAGGGTGTCGCCAGTCTTTGCATTGGCGGCGGCGAAGCAACGGCGATGGCGATTGAGCGCCTGAACTGATTTGCGCGCCGTTCAGTCCTTAAAGAAATCGTCAGAACCGTTATTGTGATCAGATGCAATCGCGGTCACCACGACCGCGCCTGCAAACAAGACAAGCAAAAAGAGAAGTAACCACATTTCAGGGCCTCCTTTCGCGCGAGGTTTCTGGTCTTACTTATGTAGGTACGAAATGATGGTTTTTCTGTGCCGAGGCCAACAAAACGGATCGCGCATATTGCACGCGGTGCTGCGAGTTGATTGAATTCGCGTCGCTTTTGCTTTCCACGATATAGAGGTGCGGATATGAGCAGTGGCCCCCAGCGGCATTTTTCAGAAAGTTACGGCGAAGCGCGGAAAAAGGTTCTCGATGCCGCCAAGGAAGCTGGCGCGTCGCTCGAAACACATCAAAACACGAGCGCCAATGGCCCACGTGGAGAGCCGCTCTACACCGATGTGGCGCGATTGGGGCCACCACCAGAAGACACAAAGGCGGTCCTGTTTCTGACCTCGGGCACCCACGGCATTGAAGGGTATTGTGGGTCCGGCTGCCAGATTGGGATGCTGAGGGAGGATGTTTTAGACAACCTCCCTGAACGGACGGCAGTTGTCATTACCCATGCCATAAACCCTTATGGCTTTTGCTGGGGTCGGCGCGTTAATGAAGACAATATCGATCTAAATCGAAATCACGTGGATCACGAAGGACCGTATCCGGATGATACGGCCTATGGCGGTGTCCATGAGATGATCTGCCCGCCCGACCTGATCGCGCGCAAAGAAGAGTGGGACACAAAAGCCTTTGCCTGGATTGAAGAACATGGCATGCCGGCGTTTCAGGCCGCCGTGTCATCAGGTCAATATTCGCACCCTGATGGGCTCTTTTACGGCGGTGCTGCGTCCGCATGGTCAAATGACATGTGGCGGCGCATTTTGAATGAACACGGGCAGGGAGCCGAGCGGGCGGTGTTCATCGACTTTCATACCGGTCTCGGGCCTTCCGGTTACGGCGAGATGATCGGGCTCGGCGGAAGTGAACGCATTAAAATTGGCCGCTCGATCTGGGGCGATGAGAATGTGACAGACATGCATGACGGCTCGTCCACATCCGCCGTGGTGCGGGGCGATATGAGCACGCCTTTTTTTGAGTTGATGGACGGTAAATGGGCCGCGGGCATTGCGCTTGAATACGGCACGCTTGATGTCATCACCGTGCTCGACGGGCTTAGGAAGGATAACTGGCTTTACCTTCATGGTGATCGCGACAGCGAATTGGGGCAGGAGATCGTCGCCAACACGAGGGCCTGCTTCTACACAGAAACCGACGAATGGAAGGCCCAGGTGTACGATCGCGCTGTATTCACGGTTGAACGCGCGCTTACGGCGCTACCGGCTTGAACTAAAAATTCATGGTTAATTCAAGGGCTTAGCTGAAAAGCCTCTGCCAATCTTCTTGATTGTGGCCCGCGCAACCGTCATCCTTGGGCCTCAACTTTTGGGGGCGGAGCACGGGATGCGTCAGTTTCTGTGGCCGACAATATTTTTTGGACTGATCTGGGGGGCGTCGCTCTATTATGTGACGTCTGTGGGCGGTACCAGTCCGTTCGGCCCGCTGTTTATTTTCGCGGTATTCGGCATTGCCTTTCCGACGGTCGCGCACGTTCTCACGCAAGGCACCCAACCCTATTCAACCACTTGGGAAACCAGTTGGCTTGAGCCGCTCGCTATATTGTTTCTCCTTGGATTGATCATTCTTTATCTGATTTATGGCGTCGGGTTTGTAAGCGGCCAAGCCGAGGCGCTAGCGCCCGAATCCGATCTCGCACTCTTGCTAGCGCAAACCGGTGGGAAGCTCGTCGTCTTTGTCGCGGTGCCCTTCATTTTGATGTCGGTTGTTATCCGGCACCCGGCGTCGAGTTTCGGATGGCAATCGCCGTTCATCCGGATGCTCAATCTTCGGCACCTAGGGCTGTTCGTCTTGTTAGGTGGTGCGTTCTGTGCCTTCCAATATTTCGTCGGCAGCGGCGCACAGCCCATCAAAGACGGTCTGTTCACCCAGCAGCAATTGATGGTTGGCCTGCCGCTCGTCTTCCTGTGGCTCATAATCGAAGTGGGGCTGGTGGAAGAGTTTTTCTTCCGCGGCATCCTTCAGGCGAGGCTGGCTGTTTTTCTGCGAAATGAGTGGGCAGGATTGTTTATTGCTTCGCTTGTCTTCGCGTTGGCTCATGTACCGGGGCTGGTGTTGCGGGGCGCGGAGAGCGGCGACCCTTGGCTGATTACGGCGAACGCGATCCTCGTGCTGACGGCGGCAAGTATCACCTTCGGCTATATTTGGATGCGCACACGGAACCTTCTCATTCTTATGATGCTCCACGCTGCAGGTGATCTTCTGCCGAATTTCCCTCATCTCAGCCAGACCTTCGGCCTAACCTGATCGGCTTCGCAATCCAGCCAAAGCTATGCTATTCCCGGCTGCAAAGAAGCTGAGGAAACGCCCCCGATGTCTGCATTCCAATCTGCCGTCAATACGCGGTCCGATGACTTCAAGGCCAACAAGGAGGCCATGGAGGCGCTCAATGCCGAGCTGAAAGACCGCCTTGCCGAAGCTGCCAAGGGCGGCAGCGAGAAATCGCGCGAGCGGCACCTGGGCCGCGGCAAGCTTTTGCCTCGCGAGCGGGTCCAGCGCTTGCTCGATCCCGGCACGCCGTTCCTTGAGCTTTCGCCGCTCGCAGCCTTTGGCATGCATGGGGGCGCGATCAATGGCGCGGGGATCATTACGGGTGTTGGCCGCGTGGAAGGCACCGAGTGCGTGGTCGTTTGTAACGACGCCACGATCAAGGGCGGCACATACTATCCTGAGACCGTAAAGAAGCATCTGCGCGCACAGGAGGTTGCGAAGGAAAACAATCTGCCTTGCATTTATCTGGTGGATTCCGGTGGCGCGAACCTGCCGAACCAGGCGGAGATTTTTCCGGACCGCGAACACTTCGGCCGTATTTTTTATAACCAAGCTAATCTCTCGGCCAAGGGCATCCCGCAGATCGCCGCCGTGATGGGCAGCTGCACGGCCGGTGGCGCCTATGTGCCCGCCATGTCGGACGAGACGGTGATTGTGCGCAATCAAGGCACAATATTCTTGGGCGGCCCGCCGCTCGTCAAAGCCGCGACGGGGGAGGTGGTCTCCGCCGAGGATCTCGGCGGCGGCGATGTGCACGCGAAGGTCTCGGGCGTTGCCGATCACTTGGCACAGGACGATGCCCATGCGCTGGCCATCGTGCGCCAGATCGTGAGCAATCTAAATCGCGAAAAGTTTGCGCAAGTCAAAATGGCCGAACCCGAAGACCCTCTTTACGACATTGAGGAACTGGGCGGTGTGGTGCCGCCCTCGCTTGCCACCCAATACGACGTACGCGAAGTAATTGCACGGCTGGTGGATGGCTCCCGCCTTGATGAATTCAAGAAAAACTATGGCACTACGGTCGTCACGGGCTTTGCCCACATCTGGGGCTACCCGGTGGGCATCGTGGCGAACAACGGCATACTTTTTTCTGAGAGCGCGCTGAAGGTCGCGCACTTTGTGGAGCTATGCTCCCAGCGCTGCATACCTTTGCTGTTCCTGCAGAACATCTCGGGCTTCATGGTGGGGCAGAAATATGAGTCCGGCGGCATCGCCAAGGACGGCGCCAAGATGGTGACGGCTGTGGCCTGCGCGAAAGTACCCAAGCTCACGGTGATCATCGGCGGATCATTCGGGGCAGGGAATTATGGCATGTGCGGGCGCGCCTATTCGCCAAGATTTTTGTTCTCCTGGCCCAACAGCCGCATTTCCGTGATGGGCGGGGAACAAGCGGCCAGCGTGCTCGCCACCGTAAAGCGCGAGGGGCTCGAAGCGCGCGGTGAGAAGTGGAGCGAAAACCAAGAAGAAGAGTTCAAAGCCCCGATCCGCGAAGCCTACGAGACCGAAGGCAGCCCGTACTTCGCCACCGCGCGGCTTTGGGATGATGGCATCATCGCACCAGCGGACACCCGCCGCGTGTTAGCGCTGGCTCTATCCGCATCGCTCAACGCGCCGGTGGAAGAAACGCGGTTTGGCGTGTTTAGGATGTGAACGTTTGAGATAAGCGTTATCCGAGCTACTCTGGATCCAGATACTGAATTGGAGTTCCCATGTCCGAAGAAACCCCCGTTTTATTTGACGCGACCCGCGCCGGGGTGGGTGTCATCACGCTCAACCGGCCGGAGATCCATAACGCCTTCAATCCGGATGTGATTGCGCGCATGAATGAACTGCTGGATGAGCTGCGCGGGCAGGACCACATTCGCGTGGTGCTGCTCAAGGGTGCGGGGAAAAGCTTCTCTGCCGGGGCGGACCTTAAATGGATGCGTCACGCGGGCGATTGGACCCATGACGACAATGAGAAAGATGCGGGCGGCATGGCGGAGATGCTTTCACGCTTGCGCAATCTGCCTCAGCCCACCATCGCGCTTGTGCATGGGCCGGCCATCGCAGGGGGAATGGGGCTGGTTGCCGCGTCCGACATTGTGGTGGCGACCGAGAAAGCAGTCTTCGGGCTTTCCGAAGTGCACCTGGGGCTGACGCCCGCCACCATCTCGCCATACGTGATTGAGGCCGTGGGCCCACGCATGGCCCGCGCGTTGTTTGTCACGGGGGAACGGTTTGATGCCAAGTACGGCGAGAAGATGGGTCTCGTGCACTATGTGGCCAAGGACCAAGACGAACTGGCAGACCTCGAAGAACATTTGGTCAAGCTTGTTCTCAAGGGTGCGCCCGGCGCAATTCGCGCCGCCAAAGAGCTCGTCGAAGACGTGAAGTTCCGCGAGATCGATAAGCAAATGCAACACATGACCTCCAAACGCATCGCCGATCGCCGGTCCAGCGAGGAGGGCAAAGAAGGGCTTGATGCCTTCCTCAACAAGCGCAAACCCAAGTGGGCTGAGTAGGCCGCGCCCGTGCCCCATCGCGCCCCTCGGGTTATTAGGTTCTTGCGATCCTTCGTTGGCCAGACGAACAGCACCGATGTTTCAGTGCTTGATGTACTTCTCCGCGCGCAAAGCGATCTGGATCAGAAGGCATCATCCACGCTGACATTCATCGGCCTGTTGCTGGCGGCGGTCTCGATTTTGTTGGTGGGTGGTGGCGAAGTGACCGGCCGATTTCAGATTTTGTTTTACTTCGGTCTGGGACTGATATTTACCGCTGCATTTTCTGCCGCCTTGCTTTGTCTATCCTGCTTTAATTTTCGAGGACCGGAAGAAGACATGGATAGCTCATTTGATGAAGTTCTTGAGGGTATGGCGCGGGCGGCCATTTCTCGAAAGAAGCGATTTGTGTTTGCCCTTAGGCTAACGTTTGGCTCGGCGGTGGCTTTCATTCCCGTCGTTTTTCTCTATCTGGCCAGGGCCATGGGACTAGGCTAAAAGGCGCCCATGTTCAGATCCGTTCTCATAGCCAACCGGGGCGAGATTGCCCGCCGCGTCATGCACACCGCCAAAGCGCTCGGTATGCGGACGATCGCGGTCTATTCCGAGGCCGACGCAAACGCGCTTCATGTGGCTGAGGCGGACGAGGCTTACTTGCTTGGCCCGGCGCCCGCAAACGACAGTTATCTCAAAGCGGACAAGATACTCGAAATCGCAAGGGCGGCAGAAGCCGAGTGCATCCACCCTGGCTACGGGTTTTTGTCCGAGAATGCCGATTTTGCCGAAGCGTGCGAAAAAACCGGTATTGCCTTTGTGGGACCGCCCGCCAGCGCGATCCGCGCCATGGGGCTCAAGGACGCCGCCAAGCGCCTGATGGAAGAGGCGGGCGTGCCTGTTGTGCCGGGCTATCACGGCGATAAACAAGACGCGGAATTTCTTGCCAAAGAAGCCAAGACGATTGGCTATTCGGTTCTCATAAAAGCGGTCGCAGGCGGTGGCGGCAAGGGCATGCGCCGAGTCGATAAAGCCAAAGACTTTGCAACGGCACTCGAAGGTGCGATCCGCGAGGGCGAAAAGAGCTTTGGCGATGGGCGGGTACTCATTGAGAAATATGTCGAGAAACCGCGTCATATCGAAATTCAAGTTTTCGCCGATGGGCATGGCAACGCGGTGCATCTTTTTGAGCGCGATTGCTCGCTCCAGCGTCGTCACCAAAAGGTAGTTGAAGAAGCGCCGGCACCCGGCATGCCCGAGGACGTGCGCGAGGCCATGGGCGCGGCAGCCGTGGCCGCTGCAAAGGCGGTGGGATATCGCGGGGCAGGAACGGTCGAATTCATTGTCGATGCGTCAAAGGGCCTGCGTGCTGATGGGTTTTATTTCATGGAGATGAACACCCGTCTGCAGGTGGAACATCCGGTTACGGAAGAAATTACCGGGCAAGACCTTGTGGAATGGCAGTTTCGTGTTGCGGCGGGCGATGACCTGCCGCTGGAACAACATGAACTCTTTATCGAAGGTCACGCCATCGAAGTGCGGCTTTATGCAGAAAACCCAGCTAAGAAGTTCCTTCCCTCGGTGGGCGTGCTCAATCGTCTAAAATTTCCGGTCGAGGATGGTCATATCCGCGTCGAGACGGGTGTGGCCGAAGGCGATGAGATCTCTATCTATTACGATCCCATGATTGCAAAGATCGTGGCGTCTGACGCAACGCGCGACCGTGCGATCAATCGTATGGTGACCGCGCTGCGCAAGCTTGAAGTGGCGGGCGTTACCACAAACGCGGCATTTCTCGCTGAATGCATTGATCATTCCGCGTTCCGTAAAGGCGACGTGGATACGGGCTTTATCGATAAATACCTGACGGAGCTTGTGCCAAGTGGCGGAGCGCCAGGACCCGTGGAAATGGCGCTTGCGGCAATCGCCGTTCTTTGCCGCCGCCAGGGCGATGCGGAAGCTCGCGCTGCGGCATCGACGGAACCCGCTTCGCCCTGGGAGGCGCTAGACGGATTTCGCATCGGCGGCACGAGCGAGGAACGCATCGGTTTTTCGGGGGACAATGGGTTTGAGGTCGGCGTCTGCTATGCAGACGGCGACGTAGGACTTTCTATAGATGGCCGTGCTTTTGACGCGGAAGGCGAATTATCGGACGACGGCCTTGCGGCCGTCATCGATGGCACGCACTACGCTGCCGGCATTCTTTGGCTGCCAGATCGGCTTGTCCTCATGCATCGGGGCCGAACCTTTGAGCTGCCTTTCGAAGACCCTATGGCGGCTGACTTTGCTGAGGAGGATGGCGGGGCAGGCCTTGCCGCGCCCATGCCGGGCAAGATCATTTCCGTCCTGGCGGGCGCGGGGGACAAGGTCCGGCGGGGCCAGGCGATCATTGTGCTCGAAGCCATGAAAATGGAGCACACGCTTACAGCCCCCGCCGATAGCGCCATTGAGGCCATCAATGTGGCGGCGGGGGATCAGGTGACCGAAGGCGCGACAGTGGTCACATTCGCGTCTGAGTAGGTTCGTTCTTAGAACATCTGGCCTTGGCATCGCCCCAATTGAGCCCTATCTCCGTTTCCTGGCCGGCAGTTGGACAGAACAAATTGTGGGGACCCCCATGGCATTCCTTCGACCGGCGATTATCGCTGGCCTTACAGCATTTGCATCGTTTTCGGCTCACGCGAGCCAGATACCGCCCTTACTCGAAGCCGCGCTCGAGAAGGGAGAACTCGCCAATCAAATTCGCTGGGCCTATACCTCGACCTTCCAAAACGATTACGCAGATCTCGAATTTCGCTTTGAGCCAAATGGTGAAGACGGAGTGTTTACTCTACTTGCGCCCGATGTCCTCAGCGAGCGTGGCGATGATGTTTACGCGCGCTTGCGCGATGACGAAGACCCGGACAGTGATTTGACCCACGAACAGGTGCGCATCGTTATCGGCGATCAGGAGGTTCAGATCGTCGATCAAACAGATAGCTATGTGGTTTATGCAGTGCGCCCAAACCCTTGGGACGATATTGATGAAGACCAAGTTGATTTTTTTGAGCACATGATGGCCGAGTTGACCGTAAGCCGCGGAACCGAACAGATCACGCAATTACGACTTTACAATCATGAGCCTTTTCGCGCGCAGGTCGTTGCGCGCGTCAATCGTTTCGAGCAGGTCATGGAGTTTGCGCCGGAACCAATTACGGGTCTGCCATTGATGATCTCGCTTCGGCAAGAAGTTGAAGGCAGTGCGTTTTTTCAACGGTTTCATCAGATACGCGAAGAAACCTATCGCGACTACAATCCGGTGGGAATGAGCGCGGGCGAAGCATCTTGTAATACCTCGAGCTGTGTTCAGGAGTTTCTCGCGGCCCAATGACCCTCAATCTCATCAAGCTCTGCGTCGGCGTCGAAAAAATCGACGAGCTTGCCGATTGGCAAGCGGGCTGGCGCAAGAAAGGTGGGATGGACGGCAAGGGTCGGGTCTGGCACACCACGCGCATGACGCCCCGGCGGCGAGACGAGCTAATGGACGGCGGCTCGCTCTTCTGGGTGATCAAGGGTCACACTTTGGTCCGTCAACGGCTTGATGATGTTGAGCCCTTCACAGATGATGAAGGGGTATCGCGTTGTCATCTGGTGCTCCATAAAGACCTTGTGTTAGTGGAGCCGCGTCGGCACAGGGCATTTCAGGGCTGGCGCTATCTCAAGTCTGACGAGGCGCCACCCGATATTGGAAAATTCGGTGCGCGTATGAGGAAAGGCGAAATGCCGCCGCATTTGCGTGCTGAGCTCCGGGAACTGGGGCTGTTGTAAGTGATTTGAGTTGGCGTAAGGGGCCGCCCGGCCCTTTGGAGGGGTGAAAGTGACAACAGAAAACGTCTCGAACGTTGCCGATAAGCGCGACCTGGACCAGATCACGGCCGGTTGGGCAGGGCTCGTCGTGTGCGGCCTGGTAGCGGCGATCATCTGGTATTTTGGCATCAGCGCGGTCATGAGCAACGGCGGTGTGGAGACCAGCGCGCTTGAGTGCGCCCCCACCTATGGCGTCAACCAAGGCAGCGACGACTGCGTGCGACCTTAATCGTCCAACGCAATATTATCTATCAATCGAGTTGTACCGAGTTTCGCCGCAGCAAGAATACGCGCAGGCTCAGAGGCGCTCTCGATCGGCGCGAGCGTTTCAGCGTCCCGCACTTCCAGATAGTCGATGGGATCAAATCCAGCTTCGCGTAAGATGTCGAGCCCCTCGGCGCGTGCGTCGTCGATCGTTGCGCCGCCCTTTATCACGTCGGCCACCTTGTTGAGCGCCGCGTAGAGTTGGCTTGCACGATTGCGCTCATCTCCCGACAAATAGGCATTGCGCGATGACATGGCGAGGCCATCCGCCTCACGTCCCGTAGGGCCGGCAACAATGTCGATGGCAAGGCCCAAGTCGCGAACGAGCTTTTGGACCACCAAAAGCTGCTGATAGTCTTTCTCACCGAACACGGCTACATCGGGCTCAACCGCGCGAAAGAGCTTCGTCACCACGGTCGCCACCCCGCCAAAGAAATGAGGGCGCGCGTCGCTTTCAAGTCCTTCGGATGGACCCTCCACATGAACCGATGCATCGTCACCCTCCGGGTACATCTCGTGGGCCGATGGCGTGAAGATGAGATCGGTGGGGCGTTTTGCCAATTTCTCGGCGTCTTCTTTCTCAGTGCGGGGATAGGCGTCGAGGTCTTCGTTTGGTGCGAACTGGGTGGGGTTTACAAAAATGGATACCACCACTTTGTCGGCGTGGGCGGCGGCCAAGTCCACAAGGCTGAGGTGCCCCTCATGCAGCGCCCCCATCGTGGGTACAAAGCCGATCCGATGACCCTCGGCGCGCCACTCGGCCACTTGCACGCGCAAATCTGCAATCGTGCGGGCGGCAGGAAGGGCAAGGGTATTTGTGTCGAGCGGCATGGGGGCTCCATATCTTGCGGCGGGCGAGCATAATCGCGCAGAAAATGCGCGGCAACCGGGCTTCTTGGGAGAGGAGATTTCGTAGGCGCTGCCCTTGCGAAATCCGCTTGCGTCGCCCGGTAGGTTTAAGCAAAGTCCCGCTCATGACGGCACAAATGGAAGAAAATCAGACCCTTCGTGCCCAGCGGGCGGGTCTTTATCTGATTGACGAAACGCAGCTTGCGGAGCGGCTTATTGCCGAGACGCAATTTTCGGGCGCGGAACGTGATGCGACCGATAAGCTTGCTCGGCGCCTGACAGAGGCTCTGAGATCAGGCCGGCGCCGGGAAGGGACGATCGATGCGTTTCTTCAAGAATACTCGCTTTCAAGTGAAGAGGGCGTTGTCCTCATGTGCCTTGCCGAGGCGCTGTTGCGAATTCCCGATGCGGATACCGCTGACAAGCTCATCCGAGACAAAATTGGATCGGCAGACTGGCGTAAGCATGTAGGCAAATCCGACTCTCTTTTCGTGAATGCCTCCACTTGGGGCCTGATGCTTACCGGCGGCGTCGTGAAGCTGCACAAGAACGCAATCGAGAACGTCATGTCGTTTCTCGAGAATATTGTAAACAAATCCGGCGAGCCTGTGATCCGGAAATCAATGGTCCAAGCCATGCGCATCATGGGGCGGCAGTTTGTGCTTGGGCGCTCCATGAAAGAGGCACTTAAGAACGGCCGCGAAGAGGAAGAACGCGGCGCACGTTTTTCGTTCGACATGTTGGGCGAAGGGGCGCACACCGCAGATGACGCCGAACGTTATTTCGAAGCTTACCGCCAAGCTGTTGCGGACCTTGGTGCCGCGCGTCCCGGAACAGTGACTGATGACATTTTCGACCGGCCGTCGATCTCCGTGAAGCTGAGCGCGATCCATCCTCGTTATGAAGAAGCAAAGCGCGAACGTGTTCTTGCGGAAATCGTACCTCGGCTCGTGCAGTTGGCCGCCGAATCGCGTGAACAGAATCTTGGTCTGACCGTTGATGCTGAAGAAACAGAACGGCTGGAAATATCGCTTGAGATCATTGAGGCCGTCCTCAATCACAAGGCGCTCGAGGGTTGGAACGGTTTTGGCCTCGCAGTACAAGCCTATCAAAAGCGCGCGGGTGCAGTGATCGATAGCTTGGCCGTAATGGCCAAGCGCGCAGGAAAACGCATCCCCGTCCGCCTTGTGAAAGGCGCTTACTGGGATACGGAAGTCAAGCATGCGCAGTTGGAAGGGCATGAGGAGTATCCCGTCTTTACCCGCAAGGCGATGACGGATGTTTCTTACATCGCTTGTGCGCGAAAACTTTTTGCGCATCCCGATTGTTTCTATCCGCAGTTCGCCACCCACAATGCGCATACCGTTGCCGCGGTGCGGGCCATAGCGGGCGGAGATGCCGGTTACGAAATGCAACGGCTCCACGGCATGGGTGAAGCGCTGTACGATGAGGTGCTTGAGAACGGTTTGAACCCGGACGGGCCTACCGCCGACAACGCTGTTCCGTTGCGGATCTATGCACCCGTAGGAACGCACGAAGACTTGCTCGCCTATCTTGTGCGGCGGCTACTTGAAAACGGCGCCAACACGTCTTTTGTGAACAGGTTGGCGGATGATGAAGCGCCGATTGAAGAGATCATCGCCGATCCGGTCGAGAAGATGGCGGGTTATGGGGCAAAGCCGCACCCAAAAATCCCGCTCCCGCGCAATCTCTATCTGCCGCGGCTTAACTCAAAAGGCCTGTTGCTCACGGAAGAAGCGGTGCGGGAGCCCTTTATCAAAGCCGCGCTTGATGCCGTCAAAGATGAGTTCCATGAGACGGCGCTGATTGGCGGGAAGCCCGATGCGTCCGGTGCGAATCACACGATTACGAACCCGGCTGATCGCCGGCAAGTGGTGGGCTACATCACCGAGACCACAGCCGAAGGCGTTGCCCGGGCTGTTGAGATTTCAGATAGGGCGCAAGTAGAATGGGATCGCTTGGGCGGCAACGCGCGGGCGCAAATCCTTGAGCGTGCGGCGGATCTTTTTGAAGAAGAGATGCCAAAGCTTGTGGGGCTTTGTGTCAAAGAAGCGGGCAAAACCTGGGCCAATGGCATCGCCGATGTACGCGAAGCCATTGATTTCCTCAGGTACTATGCCGAACGAGCGCGCATAGATTTCGAAGCGCCGCGCCGCATGCCTGGGCCCACGGGCGAGACAAATGAACTCCAGCTGCGCGGGCGTGGAACGTTCGCCTGCATTTCACCTTGGAATTTTCCTGTGGCGATTTTCACTGGCCAGGTAGCAGCTGCGCTGGCTTCGGGCAACGCTGTGATTGCCAAGCCCGCGAACCCGACACCATTGACGGCGGTAACGGCCGTACATCTTTTGCACAAAGCAGGCGTTCCGCAGGAGGTGCTCCATTTTGCGCCGGGTGCTGGCCGTTCGATCGGCGCGGTGATTGCCGCGGATGAAAGGGTCTCGGGTATTGTTTTCACAGGTTCAGTGGGGGTTGCCAAGACGATCCAACGGGGGCTTGCCGAACGCGACGGCGCCATTGTGCCGCTGATCGCTGAAACAGGTGGGCAGAATTGCATGGTGGTGGATTCCACCGCATTGCCCGAGCAAGTCACCGTCGATGTGCTTGCTTCTGCTTTCGACAGTGCGGGTCAGCGGTGTTCGGCATTGCGTGTTCTCTTCCTGCAAGACGATATTGCCGACCGCACACTCAAGATGATCACCGGCGCCATGGATGAGATGAAGGTTGGCAACCCCGCAGACTACACCACCGATATCGGACCGGTTATCGATCGCGGGGCGCAGGAGACGTTGGAAACCCATATTGCGCGAATGAATCGCGAGGCGACGCCCCTCAGGAATATGGAACTTGGTTCTGATTGCGCGCATGGCACGTTTGTATCGCCGTACGCATTTGAGATCGACAATATCAATGTTCTGACCGGCGAAGTGTTTGGCCCCGTTCTACATGTGGTGCGCTACAAGGCGGACCGGTTGGATGCCGTATGCGACGCGATCAATTCCACAGGGTTCGGGCTGACGACGGGTGTTCACTCTCGCATCAAAGAAACCGCGCGGTTCATTCGCGAACGTGTTCACGCGGGCAACATCTATGTCAATCGCAATCAGATTGGCGCTGTTGTGGGTGTGCAGCCCTTTGGCGGCGAAGGGCTTTCCGGTACCGGGCCCAAGGCGGGCGGACCTTACTACCTTCACCGCATGGCAAAAGAAAAAGCCTATAGCGAAGACACAACGGCATCGGGTGGCAACACGTCGCTCATGACGATGGCGGATGATGAAGGTCTGCCCGGTAAAGACGTCACTTAGTCGATCATGTTGGCCACATAGTCAGCGATCGCGAAACATGACGTGAGCGCCGGGCTTTCCATTCCAAAAAGATGAACGTGGCCTTCAATACCGTGCGCTTCCGGCCCGAAGATCTTCCAATCTTGCGGCGGATCGTCCGGTCCTTGGGTTTTGCAGCGTATTCCTGCGTAGTCCGGATGTAGCGCCCCGTCTTTCAAACCGGGATAGTAGCGACGCACGGCGCCATAGATGCCTTCCACCGCGCTCGGATCAACGTCGTAGTTTTCTTCTGTGACCCACTGATGGTCAGGGCCAAAACGTGCGTTTCCACCCAGATCGAGAGTCAAGTGAATGCCAAGCGCTGCCGCGTGGGGCGTTGGATAAATCAGTGTGCCGAAGGGTGACGCCCCCGAGAGAGCAAAGTAATGCCCTTTGGACATATGGAGCGGCGGGATGTGCGCCGACGGATACCCAGTGATCGATTTCGCGGCGCCTTGTGCGCCAAGCCCGGCAGTGTTGATCACATTCCGGGCTGTGATTTTCGCGGTCTCGCTGCCGTGACCGAACGTAAGCTCCGTGGTTCCATCATCTTTAAGCGATCCACTGATTAGTGGCGAGCGGCAGATCAGTTGCGCGCCGTTTGCTTCGGCTTCACCCAGGATCGCGAGCATCAGACCGTGGCTGTCGATGATCCCGGTGGAGGGCGACCAGATGGCGGCAGCGGCCTGCAAGGCTGGTTCGCGAGCCATGGCATCTGATCCGCTAAGTTGGACAAGATCATCCACGCCATTTTCGAGACCGCGTTTGTAGATCTCTTCAAGCGCACCGATCTCATTGGCCTCACTTGCCACGATCAGCTTTCCGATGCGTTTGTGACCGACGCCCCGATCTTTGCAGAATTGATAGAGCTGAGTTCTTCCCTTCACACACAGTTTGGCGCGCAGGGAGCCGGGCGCATAATACATCCCGGCGTGGATGACTTCGCTATTGCGGGCGCTGCTCATTTCGCCAAAGGCGGCGCGTTCTTCGAAAATTGTGACCGCGTGGCCCCGCAATGAAAGTTCGCGTGCAATCGCGAGGCCCAACACGCCTGCACCGATCACAACGGTTTGAATTTCGATTGCATCCATAGAGATGATTTATCGCCGGACTGCGAGATTCCAGTCAACGGAATTGATCGGTTGGCAGTCATAGCCAATCTGCGCAAGGGAACCGCATATGGAGACGGCGTCGTCTTCGGTCATCGGGCCAAAGCCCGCGGCAAAGCTCATCTGCTCACCGCCTTCAGATGGAAGGATCGCCGCCATGCCCCACGTGAGTTGGGTAGGAAGACTTGCCGCGACACTTTGCAGGCGCCGATCAGCCAATTCCGGTTCAATAAATTCACCCACCGCGATGCCCCATGCAGCGGTGCCACCGGGCCCGTTCATCGCAATCTGAGTGCTTTCACCCAAACGCTGCCGTTCAAGCGAGCCTTCAACAAGTGGCAAGTCGGTGCCCGTCGCTGCAAGCGCGGCAACGTCGTTTATGCCAGCACTGGCATTGACCACACTTTGACGATTTCGATCTGGGTTCAAATGCGGGGTCGGCATGTTGGTGAATTCATCAGGGACAAGGCTTGCCAAAAGCTCACCCGGATCAGGCAGCACTCGATCATTTGGATCCGGGCGTAGGACCGGTCGAAGGCTCGATGAAAAAATGCGGCTACCGAAATATGGATTTTCACGAAGGCGCGTGAAATTGAGATCGAGGATGCGCACCATCTCTCGATCGCGGCGGGAAGCTGTGCGGCCGCCAAGCACAATGCCGATGAGGCTTATGTCATCACGTTCCACGGTCGCAATCAGATTGAAACCTGATGAGCGCGTATAGCCAGTCTTAAGACCTGTGGTCCCTTCGTAATCATCCAGCAAATTATTGTGTGAATTCCAAGTGCGATCACCATAGGTGAAGCTCGACTGGCTGAAGTAGTGCATAAATCGGGGGAAATCATTGACGACTCTGACAGCCAGAATTGAAAGATCGCGCGCCGTGGTTTGTTGGCGATTGTGCGGCAAGCCCGATGCGTTTTCGAAACGGGTATGGTCCATGCCCATTTCGGCGGCGCGTGCTGTCATTCGGCGAGCAAATTGCCATTCGCTGTCAGCAAGGGCTTCTGCAACTACCACCGCAACGTCATTCGCGGAACGAACCACCAGGGCTTGAATGGCCTCTCCCACAGTAATCGTTGAACCCGCTTCAACACCAAGTTTGGATGGCGGTTGGCCGGCAGCGCGGCGCGATACATGCAGCTCATCCTCAAGCTCCAACCGGCCGTCCTCGATCGCTTCAAACAACAGATAAAGCGTCATG
>Ga0209578_10002231_pt1 | contig 16383 bp, 25 predicted proteins | sample tdAd472_FD_187127 | JGI IMG/M metagenome (GOLD analysis project Ga0209578, IMG submission 187127) | Marine sediment microbial communities from the Atlantic coast under amendment with organic carbon and nitrate - tdAd47.2 (SPAdes)... | ecosystem: Environmental > Aquatic > Marine > Coastal >...
TGGAAGGGTCCGTTTGTAGATGGGTACCTGCTGAAAAAAGCAGAGACTGCCCGCGCATCCGGCCGGAACAACGTCATCAAGATCTGGTCGCGCCGTTCGACGATTTTGCCTCAATTCGTGGGGCTTACCTTTGGCGTTTACAACGGCCAGAAATTCCTTCCGGTGCTGGTGACGGAAGACATGATCGGTCACAAATTTGGTGAATTTTCCCCGACGCGGACCTTTCATGGCCACGCGGCGGACAAGAAGGCAAAGCGAGCTTAGCAATGGGTAAGAAGGCCGCACCCCGCCAATTGGCGGAAAACGAAGCGAAGGCCGTCATTCGCAATTTGCGGACGAGTCCGCAGAAGCTCAACCTTGTCGCGGCAACCATCCGTGGCAAGAGCGCGGCTTCGGCATTGGCGAGCCTTACCTTCTCGAACAGGCGCATTGCGGGCGACGTGCGCAAGGCCGTGCAGTCGGCGGTTGCGAATGCGGAAAACAATCATCAGCTCGACGTCGATCGTCTCTATATCGCAGAGGCAAGCGTTGGCAAGGCGATGGTCATGCGGCGCTGGCGTCCGCGAGCGCGTGGCCGCGCCTTCACGATCAACAAGCCTTTTAGCCATCTCACGATCGTCGTACGTGAGCGCGGGGAGTAGGGAATGGGTCAGAAAGTAAACCCGATAGGGTTGCGGCTCGGCATTAACCGGACGTGGGATTCGCGTTGGTATGCCGACGGGAATTACGGTGGGCTTCTTCACGAAGACCTGCGCATTCGTAAATTCCTTGAAAAGCGTTTGTCCCAGGCAGGGATTAGCAAAATCGTGGTCGAGCGCCCGGCGAAGAAGGCACGGATTGCAATCCACACCGCTCGTCCAGGCGTTGTGATCGGCAAGCGTGGCGCCGACATTGAAAAATTGCAGGCGGAGCTCGCAAAGATGACGAAGAGCGAGGTCCACATCAATATTGTCGAGATTCGCAAGCCCGAATTGGACGCAAAGCTTGTGGCGGACAACATTGCCCAACAGCTGGAACGGCGCGTCGCTTTCCGCCGGACCATGAAGCGGGCCGTGCAATCGGCCATGCGGCTGGGCGCGAAGGGCATCCGGATCAATTGCGCGGGCCGCTTGGGCGGCGCCGAAATCGCGCGTACGGAATGGTACCGCGAAGGACAGGTGCCGTTGCACACGCTGCGCGCCGATGTCGATTACGCAACCTCGACCGCCTTTACGACCTATGGCACCTGCGGGATCAAAGTGTGGATCTACAAAGGTGAAATTCTGGAACGTGACCCCATGGCGCAGGACAAACGCCTGGAAGAACAACAAGCTGGCCACGGCCATTAATGGATTGTTGAGCGCATGTTAAGTCCAAAACGCACGAAATACCGCAAGCAGCACAAGGGCCGTGTGCATGGCCTGGCCAAGGGCGGCACGGCGCTGAATTTTGGTGCATTCGGCCTGAAGGCAATCACGCCTGGGCGGATCAATGCGCGCGAGATCGAGGCCGCCAGGCGGGCGGTTACCCGGCACATGAAGCGCGCCGGGCGTTTGTGGATTCGCATCTTTCCCGACGTACCGGTTTCGAAGAAGCCGACGGAAGTCCGGATGGGGAAGGGCAAGGGAACGCCGGAATATTGGATGGCCCGCGTGCATCCGGGGCGGATTCTCTTTGAGGTGGACGGTGTGCCGGCACCCGTTGCCAAGCGTGCCCTCGAGCTTGGCTCGGCAAAGCTTTCTGTCCGTACCCGGTTTATCAGCCGGATCGAAGGAGTGTAGGGATGAAGGCCGAAGATCTGCGCACGAAATCGCTGGACGAGCTGCAGGATAATCTCCTCTCCTTGCGCAAGGAGATTTTTAATCTGCGCTTTCAACGCGCGAGCGGCCAGCTGGAAAGCACGGCACGCGTTCGTCAGGCGCGCCGCGATATTGCTCGAATCAAGACGGTCTTGAACGCCAAAAAACAGACGGCGGAGGAAACGAATGCCTAAGCGGACTCTTCATGGAACCGTTGTCAGCGATGCGGCGGATAAAACCGTTGTCGTTCGCGTCGAGCGCCAGTTTCGCCATCCGCTCTATAAGAAATTCATTCGGCGGACGAAGAAATATGCCGCCCATGACGAGGAAAACCGTTGCAAGACCGGCGAGCAGGTTCGCATTCAAGAGTGCCGCCCTATTTCCAAGCGCAAGCACTGGGTAGTGCTTTCAGAAAGCGCTTGAGGAAAGGGCGAGGAGAAAGACGCATAGCATGATTCAGATGCAGTCAAACTTAGAAGTCGCGGATAATTCTGGCGCCAAGCGCGTTCAGTGCATCAAGGTTCTTGGTGGATCGAAGCGCAAGACGGCTGAGCTGGGCGACGTCATTGTCGTTTCCGTGAAGGATGCGATCCCGCGCGGCCGCGTGAAGAAGGGTGAAATTCACCGGGCGGTTATTGTGCGGACGGCGCACGGGGTTCGCCGGGCGGACGGTTCGTCCATTCGTTTCGACAAGAACGCTGCCGTGTTGATTTCGAAACAGGGCGAGCCCATCGGTACGCGCATTTTTGGCCCGGTTACGCGCGAGCTGCGGGGAAAAAAGTTTATGAAAATTATCTCCTTGGCTCCAGAGGTCTTGTGATGGGTCAGCGCATGAAAATTCGCAAAGGCGACACCGTTGTTGTGTTGACCGGCAAGGACAAGGGCAAGAAGGGCGAAGTGATTCGCGCTCTGCCGGAAGATAGCCTTGTCGTGGTTCAGGGCGTCAACATGGTGAAGCGCCACCAGGCCCCCTCCACCGACAATCCCGGTGGAATTCAGGAAAAGGAGCTTCCTGTCCACGTGTCGAACCTGGCCCTTCTCGATCCGAAGAGCGGCGAGGCAACGCGGATTGGCTATAAGTTTCTCGAAGATGGCCGGAAGGTTCGTTTTGCCAGGAAATCTGGCGAAATGATCGATAGTTAAGGAATTTGAGCATGACGCGGTTGCGGGAAAAATATGTGGCCGAGATCCAGACGGATCTGCATAAGAAGTTTGCCTACGCGAATATTATGCAGGTTCCAAAACTGGAGAAGATTGTCGTCAATATGGGGATCGGCGAAGCGGTGCGCGAAAGCAAGAAAATCGATGCGGCGATTGCCGATCTTACGGCAATTACAGGCCAAAAGCCGGTCGTGACGCGCGCCAAGAAGTCTATCGCCGGTTTTAAACTGCGCGAAGGCATGCCGATTGGCTGCAAGGTAACCTTGCGCCGCGACCATATGTACGAGTTTCTCGACAGGCTTGTTTCGATTGCCCTGCCGCGGGTTCGCGATTTTCGCGGCCTCGGAGAAAAAAGTTTTGATGGGCATGGGAACTATTCCCTTGGACTACGCGAGCAGATCGTTTTTCCGGAAATCGAATACGACAAAACGGATCAGGTTCGCGGAATGGATATTATTCTTGTGACGACGGCAAAGACCGACGAAGAGGCGAAGGCGCTTCTCGAAGGTTTCAATATGCCGTTTACGCACTGACCGCGGAGGAAAACGCATGGCAAAGAAAAGCGCCATCAAACGCAACGAGAACCGCAAGCGTATGGTCATACGTTATGCGGAACGGCGCGCCAAATTGAAGGCGCTTACCCGCGATGCATCCGCCTCGCCAGAGGAAAAATTTGAAGCGCAATTAAAGCTTGCTGCGCTTCCACGGAATTCCTCCAGCGTGCGCCTGCATAACCGGTGTTATCTCACGGGCCGTTCCCATGGGGTGTATCGGAAGTTTAATCTGTCGCGTATCGCCCTCCGGGAGCTTGCTTCCAAAGGGCAGATTCCCGGCATGGTGAAATCTAGCTGGTAGAAGGAGCAGAAGGACTAGATCATGTCGATCAGCGATCCTCTCAGCGATATGTTAACCCGCATCCGTAACGGCCAACGGGCACGTTTGGATATTGTCTCCAGTCCCACGTCACGCCTGTTGGCGAACGTGCTTGACGTCCTTCAGAAGGAGGGCTTCATCCGCGGTTACAACCGGCGCGATGTGCGAAAAGGCATTGGTGAAATCGAAATCGAGCTTAAATACCACGAGGGCGAACCCGTTATTCGCGAGATTCGCCGCGTATCGAAGCCCGGTTGCCGGGTGTATTCCGGCATTCAAGACCTCTCAAAAGTATATGGCGGTCTTGGAATTTCGATTCTTTCTACGCCGAAGGGCGTTATGTCGGATCACGAAGCGCGCGTTGCCCATGTTGGCGGCGAAGTTTTGTGCCGGGTGTTTTAGAGAACGGCTATGTCACGTATTGGAAAAAACCCTGTAATTGTCCCAAGCGGCGTCGACGTGACGGTGGATGGGCAGCACGTAACGGCGAAGGGTAAGCTTGGCGAGCTTGCCGTGACGCTTGCCGATCTGGTCGCGATCTCGAAAGAGGACGACAAAATTTGGGTGCGCCCCCAGGGCAATACGAAAAGCGCCCGGCAGATGTGGGGAACGGCGAAAAGCGTTATTCAGGGCCTCGTAACCGGCGTTTCGGAAGGCTTTCGGGTCCGCCTGGAAATCAACGGCGTTGGCTATCGCGCGCAGGTTCAGGGCAAGGACCTTGTGCTGCAATTGGGGTATAGCCATGAGATTCGCTATCCCATTCCCGAAGGGATTACGATGCAATGCGAAAAACCCACCTCGATTGAGATCTCGGGCACCGACAAACAAAAGGTCGGTCAGATTGCCTCGGAAATTCGCGCCTTTCGACCGCCGGAACCCTATAAGGGCAAGGGCGTGAAGCACGAAAACGAGATCATCGTTCGCAAAGAAGGCAAGAAGAAGTAAAGGCATATTTGATGAAGGGCATAAAAAATCCATTTTTGCGTCGCCGCCTTCGGGTGCGTGCAGGGCTTCGGCAGAAAAGCCGCGGCCGTTTGCGGCTTTCGGTTTTCCGTTCGTCGCAGCACATTTATGCGCAAGTCATTGACGATGCCAATGGCACCACCATGGCGGCTGCCTCCAGCCTCGACAAAGAGCTCAAGGGCTCGCTGAAAACGGGCGCCGGGGTCGATGCGGCTCGCGAAGTGGGCAAGCTTCTTTCTTCAAGGGCAAAAGCTGCCGGTATTTCGCAGGTCTATTTTGACCGCGGCGGCTATCTTTATCATGGTCGGGTGAAAGCGCTGGCCGAAGCCGCTCGTGAAAACGGGCTGTCTTTCTAATTTATTAGGTCGCGCGAGGAATTACGGATGGCTGTAGAGGGTAAATCGAAGTCGATGGGGAAGCCACGCGGAGGGGGCAACCAGAAAAACGACCGTTCCAACCGGGACGATCCGGATCTGGTCGAACGTTTGGTGGCGATCAACCGCGTCGCGAAAGTCGTCAAGGGCGGCCGCCGTTTCGGCTTTGCCGCCCTGGTGATCGCCGGCGATCAAAAAGGTCGCGTCGGTTTTGGCACGGGCAAGGCCCGCGAGGTGCCGGAGGCCATCCGCAAAGCGACGGAGCGGGCAAAGCGGGGCCTGGTTCAAGTGCCGTTGCGCGAAGGGCGCACCCTTCACCACGATACCCAGGGGCGTTATGGCGCCGGCAAGGTTGTCTTGCGCGCCGCCCAGGCCGGGACCGGGATCATCGCCGGGGGTCCGATGCGGGCCATATTCGAAGCCCTTGGCATTCAGGACATCGTTGCGAAATCTGTCGGTTCCTCGAACCCGCACAACATGATCCGGGCGACCTTTGACGCCCTTGCAAGAGAATATTCCCCACGCAGCGTCGCCAGCCGGCGCGGCAAAAAGGTGAACGAGATCGTCGGTCACCGGGACAACGCGTAGAGAGAAAAGACGATGACGAAAAACACAACCAAACGTCTCCGCGTTACCCAGACCGGCAGCCCGATCGGGCGCCCGAAGGATCAACGTGGCACCTTAATCGGTCTCGGTTTGAACCGGATGAACCGCACGCGCGAGCTTGAAGATACGCCGGCGGTCCGGGGCATGATCCGGAAAGTTTCCCATTTGGTGCGGGTCGACGAATCGTAAACGCTTCGGCAGCTAGGCATAACACTATGAAATTAAATGAAATTTCCAACAATCCTGGTGCCCGCCATGCGCGCAAGCGCGTCGGCAGGGGCATCGGCTCCGGCACCGGCAAGACGTCCGGCCATGGCCACAAAGGTCAAAAGGCGCGTAGCGGCGTTGCGATCAATGGGTTCGAGGGTGGACAGATGCCGATCTATCGGCGCCTACCGCGTCGGGGCTTTTGGAATCGCGGCCGCAAGCACCACCCCTTGGTGAATTTGGGCCGGCTTCAGCAGGCGATCGACGAAGGCAAACTGGACGCTGGAAAACCGATTACCGAGGCGGCTATTTGCGCATCCGGACTGATTCATCATCTTAAAGATGGCATTCGCGTGCTTGCCAAAGGCGAAATCAAGACGGCGGTCACCCTTGAGGTGACCGGCGCGTCGAAGGCCGCCATTGCAGCGATTGAAAAAGCGGGCGGCAAGGTAACGTTGACGGCCCCGGCCGCCGCCAAGTCGGCCAAAACGGGCGCAGGCAAAAAAGCCAGCGATTCCGGAGAGAATTAATGGCATCTGCCGCGGAACAGCTTGCCGCGAATCTCAATCTTGGTTCCTTTGCCAAGGCAACGGAACTTCGTCGTCGTATCTGGTTTACGCTGGGCGCGTTGATTGTTTATCGGCTGGGGACGTATATCCCGCTTCCGGGCATCGATCCGACGATTCTCGCCGAACTCTTCCGTCAAAATGCAGGCGGCATCCTTGGCATGTTCGACATGTTTGCCGGCGGCGCGCTGGGGCGCATGACGATCTTTGCCCTCAACATCATGCCCTACATTTCTTCGGCGATTATCATTCAGTTGATGACAACCGTTTCGTCCCATTTGGCGCAGTTGAAGAAGGAAGGCGAATCGGGACGCAAGAAAATCAATCAATACACGCGCTACGGCACCGTCGTGCTTGCCGCCGTGCAGGCCTATGGCATTGCCGTCGGCCTTGAAGGCATGGCGGGCGCGCAAGGGTCAGCCGTGATTGACCCGGGCGTTTTCTTCCGTGCGACAACCGTCATTACGTTGGTTGGCGGCACGATTTTCCTGATGTGGCTTGGGGAACAGATCACCGCCCGCGGGGTGGGGAACGGGATTTCCCTTATCATCTTTGCCGGCATCGTCGCCAATCTGCCGTCGGCCCTGGTAGGGACGATGGAATTGGGGCGGACCGGCGCGCTCTCGACGGCCTTTATTCTTGCGCTCATCGTGATGATCGTTGGCGTGATTGCCTTCATCGTTTTCATGGAACGCGCGCAGCGGCGGATCGTCATCCAATATCCGAAGCGCCAGGCCGGAAACAAAATGTATGGGGGCGAAGCCTCTCATATGCCGTTGAAACTCAACACGGCTGGCGTAATTCCGCCAATTTTCGCAAGCTCGCTGCTTTTGATGCCGGCGACGCTTGCCGGTTTCTCGGTGGGGGCCGGACCAGAGGCCAGCGGCGATTGGCTTTCGATGATGGCCGCCTTTCTTGGCCGCGGGCAGCCGCTTTATCTATTGATCTTCAGCAGCCTGATTATTTTCTTTGCCTTCTTCTATACGGCGGTTGTTTTTAACCCGGCGGATACGGCAGACAATCTAAAAAAATATGGCGGCTTTATTCCCGGCATTCGGCCCGGCGCGAACACGGCGGCATATCTCGATTATGTGCTGACCCGTTTAACGGTTGTCGGTGCCATCTACCTTGCGGCCATCTGTATTTTGCCCGAGATCCTGATCAGCAATTATTCCGTGCCGTTTTATTTTGGCGGCACAAGCCTGTTAATCGTCGTCACGGTTACCTTGGATACGGTCGGCCAGATTCAGTCCCATTTAATCGCGCACCAATATGAGGGCCTGATCAAGAAGTCGCGGCTTAAAGGAAAAGGACGATGAAGTTAATTTTGTTGGGACCGCCGGGGGCGGGAAAGGGCACCCAGGCGAAGCGCCTCGAAGAGAAATATGGCATCGTTCATCTTTCAACGGGTGACATGCTGCGCGAGGCGATTGCTTCCGGCTCGGATTTGGGCAAGGAGGTGAAGGAAATCGTCGAGAAGGGCGCGTTGGTGCCCGATGCAATCATCATTCAAATGATCGAAGCGCGCATCGCGGCGCCGGATTGCAGCAAGGGTTTCATCCTGGATGGGTTCCCGCGGACGGTGGCCCAGGCCGAAGCCCTCGACGTTATGCTGACAGGCAAGCGGCTTCATATCGATCATGTGATCGAGCTTGCGGTGGAGGATGCCCCCCTGGTGAAGCGGATTTCGGGGCGGTTTAGCTGTGCGGCCTGTGGCGCCGGCTACCATGATGAATTCAAGCGGCCGGCGTCGGAAGGCGTTTGCGACGCTTGCGGCGGCAAGGCGTTCAATCGGCGAAAGGACGACAACCCCGAAACGGTGAAGGCGCGGCTGGAGGCCTATCATGGGCAAACCGCGCCAATCTTACCATATTACCGCGAAAAAGGGGTCTTGGTGACCGTCGATGGCATGGCGGATTTCAATGCGGTGACCGCGGCAATCGAAGAGGCCTTGGGTTAGGCGCAAATGGGCAGTTTTATTGACTTAATGCGGAGAATTCCTATAATCGCGCACCTTTCCCGGCTATCTGTCGTTCTGATCGCCATTGATCTGACTCAGGCTTCCCCAAGGCATGGGGGAATAGAGGAGAATTCGGCTTGGCTCGCATTGCAGGGGTAAACATCCCCACAAACAAACGGGTGCCGATCGCGCTGACCTATATCCACGGCATCGGTCGGACGAAGGCCCTGGAAATCTGCGAGAAAGTGCGGGTTCCGCTCGAATCGCGCGTGAACCAATTGTCGGAGGACGAAGTGATTCGAATCCGCGAGGCGATCGATCGCGATTATCTGGTTGAGGGGGATTTGCGCCGGGAAATCAGCATGAATATCAAGCGGCTGATGGACCTTGGGTGTTACCGCGGGTTGCGGCATCGCAAAGGACTTCCAGTGCGCGGCCAGCGCACCCATACGAATGCCCGGACTAGGAAGGGCCCAGCAAGGGCCATCGCCGGCAAGAAAAAGTAGGACAGAACAGGGATGGCCAAAGCTACTACGCAGCGTCCGCGTCGCCGCGAACGGAAAAACATTGCTTCCGGGGTCGCACATGTGAGCGCCAGTTTTAACAATACGAAAATCACGATCACGGATGCTCAGGGCAACGCGATTTCCTGGGCGTCGGCGGGGAGCGAAGGATTTAAGGGTTCGCGTAAATCCACGCCTTTTGCCGCGCAGACCGCAGCGGAAGCCGCCGGCAACCGAGCGAAAGAGCATGGCATGCATACGCTTGAGGTTGAGGTGAAAGGCCCTGGGTCGGGGCGCGAATCGGCTCTGCGGGCATTGCAGGCGGTTGGCTTCACGATTACGGCCATCCGGGATGTCACGCCCATACCACATAACGGTTGCCGTCCGCGAAAGCGCCGGCGGGTATAACGACGCCGCATCGTCAAACGGGGTTCGAGGAACGTCCCCTTTGACAGGCGTCAATCTGGTGACCAGATTTTTTATGGAAAACGTTCCGTCGCTAGAGGTTGCGCAAGTGATCCAAAAGAATTGGCAAGATCTAATCAAACCCAGCAAGATCAGCGTTCAAGAGGGCGCGGATGCCGAACGGATGGCTTCGATCGTTATCGAGCCGCTTGAACGGGGATTCGGGCTTACCCTTGGGAACTCCTTGCGGCGTATTTTGTTGTCCTCCTTGCAGGGGGCGGCGGTGACGTCGATTCAGTTCGATGGTGTGCTGCACGAATTTTCCGCAATCCCGGGGGTCCGCGAGGATGTTACGGACATTGTCCTGAACATCAAGTCGCTGGCGCTTAGCCTTCACGGCGAGGGGCCGAAACGGATGGCCCTGCAGGCGACGGGCCCGGGCGAGGTGACGGCGGGGCAGATCGAGGCAGGACATGACATCGAAATCATGAACCCGAGCCTGGTTCTCTTTACCCTCGACAAGGACGCTTCCGTGAACATGGAGCTGACCGCCAATAGCGGCAAAGGCTATGTTCCGGCGACGCTGAACCGGCCAGAGGATGCGCCGATCGGGCTTGTCCCAGTGGACGCGTTGTACAGCCCCGTCCGCAAGGTTGCCTTCAAGATCGAGAACGCCCGCGTTGGTCAAATCACGGACTACGATAAGCTGATCCTTCAAATTGAGACGGACGGCACCTTGAAACCGGACGATGCAGTCGCGTTTGCCGCGCGCATTCTCCAAGACCAGCTCAATCCCTTCATCAATTTCGAAGAGCCGGTCGAGCAGCCAATGGCCGAAGAGGCGACGGAACCAGCTTTCAATCGCAGCCTTCTTCGCAAGGTGGACGAGCTCGAACTTTCGGTCCGCTCCGCAAATTGCCTGAAGAACGACAACATTCTTTATATCGGCGACCTGGTTCGCAAGACAGAAGGCGAAATGCTGCGGACGCCGAATTTTGGGCGCAAGTCCTTGAACGAAATCAAAGAGGTGCTTTCCCATATGGGGCTGCATCTTGGTATGGAGATCGAGGAGTGGCCGCCGGAAAACATTGAAGAACTGACCAAACGCCTGGAGGAACCGTACTAATCTCATGCGGCATCGCTTAAAAGGACGGAAGTTCAATCGCACCAGCAGCCATCGCAAGGCGATGTTTGCAAATATGGCCGTTGCGCTTCTCAAACACGAACAGATCAAGACAACGCTTCCCAAAGCGAAGGATCTGCGCTCGTTCGTCGACAAGCTGATCACGCTTGGAAAGCGTGGCGACTTGCACGCGCGACGCCAGGCGTTGTCGGTTTTGCAGGATGAGACGATCACGCGCAAACTTTTTTCGACTCTGGCAGAACGCTATGCTGCCCGCGCCGGCGGATATACGCGCGTCCTGCGAGCGGGCTTTCGCTATGGCGACGCCGCCCAGATGGCAGTGATCGAGCTTGTCGATCGCGACCCGGAGGCGAAGGGCCTGGATTCCGGTCCTCTGCAGTCCGTCGAGGGAGAGGCCGGCGAAAGCGCGGAAGCGTAAAACTTCCCATATGGGGCTTAAGCATTGGGGGCGGTCGGATGGACTGCCCCTTTTTTATTTCAGCCGGTCGTGGGTTTGTGGAAAAACATGGGATAGCGGGATGGATAAGGAGATCGGCCCAGCGATGACGAGATTCCCTCTCCGGAAAAAACGCTGTTTCGTTCTGGCGCTTGCCATGCTTGCCGGTTTTTTCTTGAGCGCGGCGGCACCGGCGCAACCGCGCGGCGCGCCTCAATCCCAGGAACAAATCCAGCTTTCCTTTGCGCCCGTTGTAAAACGGGTGGTTCCCGCCGTCGTCAATATCAGCGGCAAGCAAAAAGTCGCCGAACAGCAGGTTCCGTCGCTTTTTAACGATCCCTTTTTCAGGCGCTTCTTTGGCCGGGGGTTTGGGCGTAAGCGCAAGATAGAGAAAAGCCCTCTCGGTTCGGGCGTGATCGTGCGACCGGATGGACTGATCGTGACAAACAATCACGTGATCGCGGGCGCCGAGGAAATCACGGTCGCTCTCGCCGATCGCCGGGAGTTTCCGGTTGAGATTGTTCTGGCGGACAAGCGGACGGATCTGGCCGTTCTTAAAATCACCGCCGGCGAGGGCGCGCTGCCCTTTCTAGAGATGGGGGATTCGGACGCGCTCGAAGTTGGCGATCTGGTGCTGGCCGTGGGCAATCCCTTTGGGTTCGGCCAGACGGTGACCAGCGGCATCGTTTCAGCGCTCGCGCGCACACGAGTCGGCGTGTCGGATTTCCGTTTTTTTATCCAGACGGACGCTCCGATCAACCCGGGCAATTCCGGCGGCGCGCTGGTGACGTTGGATGGCCGCCTGATCGGCATCAACTCCGCGATCTATTCGAAAAATGGCGGTGGGTCCATTGGCATCGGTTTTGCCGTACCAGCGAACATGGCGCGGACGGTCGTGCATGCGGCGGGAGGCGGCCGTTTGATCCGGCCGTGGTTTGGCGCCCGGGGTCAGGCGGTGACGGCGGAACTTGCCTCTTCCTTCGGCCTTTCCCGGCCGGGCGGCGTGGTGGTAAACGCCATCTATCCGGATGGCCCGGCGGATCGGGCCGGCATACAGGTGGGCGATGTCATTACCGCGATTGCCGGCCATGAAGTGAACGACCCCGAGGCGTTGCAATACCGGGTGGCGACGCAAGCGCTCCATTCCAAGGTAAAAATTGTGGTCGTTCGCAAAAATAAAACGGAGACTCTTCATCTGACCCTGACACCGCCGCCGGAAGTGCCGCCGCGGAACAAAACGGAGCTGGCTGGCTCGCACCCGTTCAGCGGCGCCGAAATTGCCAATCTCTCGCCCGCCCTTGGCGAAGAGCTTGGCATAGGCGGCATGCGGCCGGGGGTTATTGTGTTGGGCGTGGCGCAGCAGAGTTCGGCGGACCGGGCCGGTTTCCGCACCGGCGACGTAATCCTTCGGCTGAACGAGCGTGAAATCAAACAGGTCCAGCATTTGCAGGCGGAGCTTTCCAAGGGCGCGGACGCATGGAAAGTCTCGATCCGGCGGGGCGAACGCGTTTTAACGACGGTATTTCGTAGGTGACGACCCTTTTCGAATCGCAAGCCCCGCAACCTTTGGCCGCACGCCTGCGGCCAAAGCGGCTTGAGGACGTGGTCGGCCAGGACCATCTGCTTTCCCCGGATGCCCCGCTCGGGCGCATGCTGGCTTCCGCCCATTTGGGTTCGATAGTGCTTTGGGGGCCGCCTGGATGCGGCAAAACGACCATCGCACGACTTTTGGCAGACCGTACCTCGCTCGCTTTTGTCGCGCTTTCCGCCGTTTTTTCCGGTGTGGCGGACCTTCGGCGCGTCTTTCAAGAAGCGAAAGACCGCCGTGGCATGGGCGAGGGAACGCTTCTTTTTATCGACGAAATCCATCGCTTCAACCGGGCGCAGCAAGATGGCTTTCTGCCTTATGTCGAGGATGGCACGGTCATCCTGATTGGTGCGACGACGGAAAACCCGTCTTTCGAATTGAACGCACCTTTGCTTTCGCGCTGTCAGGTTCTTGTGCTCAAGCGTCTCGACGAGGAGGCGCTAAACACCCTGCTTGCACGCGCCGAGGCGGCAGAAGGGCGCAAACTTCCTATCGATGCGGATGCGCGGCTTACCTTACTGGCGATGGCGGATGGCGATGGGCGTTACCTGCTCAACCTTGTCGAGGATCTCTTTTTGCTGCCGCCGGAACCGGTGCTCGACGGTGCCGGGCTTCTCGCCGCCATTCAACGGCGTGCCCCCATCTACGACAAGGGCCAGGAAAGCCATTACAACCTGATCAGCGCGCTCCACAAATCCCTTCGCGGTTCCGACGTGGACGCAGCCCTTTATTGGCTGGCGCGGATGTTGGCGGGGGGCGAAGACCCTCTCTACATTGTCCGCCGCCTGGTTCGTTTTGCAATCGAGGACATCGGCCTTGCCGAGCCGGAGGCCGTTCATCAGGCATTGGCGGCAAAAGATGCGTACGCCTTTTTGGGGTCGCCGGAAGGGGAGTTGGCGATCGCCCAGGCCGTCATTTACCTGGCGACGGCACCGAAATCGAATGCCGCCTATAAGGCGTTCGGTCAGGCCAGCCAGGCGGCGAAAAAGACCGGCTCTCTCATGCCGCCCGCCCACATTTTGAATGCGCCAACCAGCCTCATGAAGGATCTGGGTTATGGCAAAGGCTACGTTTATGATCACGACACGGCGGAGGGGCTTTCCGGACAGAATTATTTTCCCGACGACATGGCGCGCGAAGTCTTTTACCGGCCTTTCGATCGCGGTTATGAGCGGGCCCTGCAGGCGCGCCTCGACGGGTGGCAAGCGCTGCGCGAGCGAATGGCAAAGAAAGCGGAATAGGGGAAAAAGATGCAGCTAATCCTTTCCATCGGGTTGGGGGGCGCCGTCGGCGCCATCGGCCGGTATCTGGCCATGGGCGTGGTTTCGCAGGTTCTCGGCATGGGTTTCCCCTATGCGACGCTGTTTGTGAACGTATTGGGCTCTTTTCTTCTCGGCATTCTGATCGAGGGTTTGGCGATTGCCTGGCAGGTCGACGCGGTGTGGCGGGCTTTTCTGGTGGTCGGTGTGCTGGGTGGGTTTACGACCTTCTCCACCTTCTCGCTGGATGCCGTCTATCTGATTGAACGCGGCGAACTCTGGCTGGCACTTCTCTATGCGCTCCTTTCCGTTAGCCTTGCGGTTCTGGCTTTGGGGGCGGGCATGTTTTTGATGCGCCATCTGGTTGGATGAGCGGGGTTCGCATTTGCATCGTCGAGGAAGAAGAAAAAGCCCTTCGCCTCGATCGCTGGTTCCGGCGGCATTTTCCGGAACTTTCCCATATTCATCTTGAGAAACTGCTCCGCAAGGGCCAGGTGCGCGTCGATGGACAACGTGCGAAGGCGGGGTTTCGCCTGGAGGCCGGGCAGAAAATTCGCGTGCCGCCTTTCTCGGCGGATTCAGGGCCAAGGCCGAAACGCGAACCGCTTCCGATTTCTGCACTGGATGCGAAATGGTTACGTGAAAGCGTCCTTTATAAAGACGAAGACGTGATTGCCATCCAAAAGCCATCCGGGCTTGCCGTGCAGGGGGGGACGAAAACCTCGCGGCATCTGGATGGCATGCTGGAAGCGCTCCGTTTTGGAAAGAAAGAACGCCCGCGTCTCGTGCACCGCCTCGATCGGGATACGAGCGGCGTCCTTGTGCTTGCGCGAAGCGCCGCCGCAGCCGTCTGGCTGGGGGTGGCCTTTCGTGAAAAGACCGTTCGTAAAATCTATTGGGCTCTGGTTCGTGGCGTGCCGAAGCCGGAAGCGGGGGAAATCGCCATGGCCCTTGCGAAGCGACCGGTGGGCAAGAAAGAGCGTGTCACCGCCGATATCGCAGGGAAAGCGGCAAAGACCCAATATGCGGTGCTGGACAAGGCGGGCCAGAAGGTGGCGTGGCTGGCCCTGATGCCGCTGACCGGGCGGACGCATCAATTGCGGGTCCATTGCGCCGAGAAGGAAACGCCGATCCTGGGCGACATCAAATATGGCGGCATGGAGGCGCAATTCGAAGGGAAGGGCATTGCAAAGCGATTGCATTTGCATGCCGTCGAGCTTGAATTTACGCATCCCCGAAAAGGCCGCGTGTTGATCACGGCGCCTTTGCCCGACGATTTGCAGACAAGTTGGGATGCGTTTGGCTTCGACCCGAAAGCCGCCAAAAACCCCTTCTAGCCGGTGCCCTGCGCCCATTCCGGCAGGACGCCGATTTCCACGCCGAAAAGCGGGCCCATCACCGCATAGGCAAAAAGCGTCAACAGGAAAATCCCGGCAAGGTTCAGCACGAAGCCCGTGCGTGCCATCTGCGGCACCGTCAGCATGCCGCTTCCGAACACGATGGCGTTGGGGGGCGTTGCGACCGGCATCATGAAGGCGCAGCTTGCCGCCACCGTGGCGGGAAATGCCAGCAGAATGGGGTTTTCCCCAATGCCAATGGCCAAACCGGCGACAACGGGCAGGAACGTCGCCGTCGTTGCCGTGTTGCTGGTGAGTTCGGTAAGAAAAATAATCACGGCAACGACGCCCGCGATAACAAGCAGTGTCGGCAACGTTTCGATATCGGCCATGGCTTCGCCGATGGCAGCGGCAAGACCGCTATCGCCGATGGCGGCGGCAAGGGAAAGCCCGCCGCCGAAGAGCAGCAAGACCCCCCATGGGATACGTTTGACCCATGTGATGTCGAGAACGAACTCCGCCCGCCGCAAATTCACCGGCAGCAGAAAAAGAAGCAGCGCTCCGAAAATCGCAATGCCGGTGTCCGTTATCGCGAAAGCCGGCAATTGCGAATCGAGGACGGGACGAGAGACCCACAGCACGACGACCATCAGGAAAACGCCGGCCGTCAATTTTTCGCCCCGGTTCATCGGTCCAAGTTCCAGAAGCTCTTGGCGGATCAGCATGTCCGCGCCGGCGATCGGCGCGCGGCCGACGCGAAAAAGAAATCGCGTCAAGGTAAGCCAGGTCAGGAAAAGAAGAAGGAGGGCCAAGGGGATGCCGACCGTCATCCAGGCCGTAAAGCCAATGTCGATGCCATAATTTTGCGAGAGAAATGCCGCAAAAAGCGCGTTTGGCGCCGTGCCGATCAGCGTGCCGAGGCCGCCGATATTTGCGCTATAGGCGATGCCTAACAGCAGGGCGACGATGAAGGCATCGTCCAGGGGGGCGTTCTCGGTGGCTTCTTCGCGCAGGGTCGCGATGACGGAAAGGGTGATCGGCAGCATCATGGCCGTGGTTGCGGTGTTGCTGATCCACATGCTTAAACCGGCCGTGGTCGCCATGAAGCCGCCGATCAAATAGGCGGGGCGGGTGCCGACGAGGCTTAGAATGCGAAGCGCAATCCGCCGGTGAAGATTCCACCGCTCCATCGCCAGGGCGATGATAAAGCCGCCAAGCAGAAG
>Ga0209578_10002234_pt1 | contig 16373 bp, 9 predicted proteins | sample tdAd472_FD_187127 | JGI IMG/M metagenome (GOLD analysis project Ga0209578, IMG submission 187127) | Marine sediment microbial communities from the Atlantic coast under amendment with organic carbon and nitrate - tdAd47.2 (SPAdes)... | ecosystem: Environmental > Aquatic > Marine > Coastal >...
TTCCCAAATCTCTGCTCGTCAGTGACATCCGTTTTTGGCGAAGTAAATATTGGCCATTTACCGAACTATCGACCAACCCACTTCTGAAGTCTTGCTTGGCAAATAAAAGATGCATTGATAAAAATCATTACCCCTCCTAAGTTTTGTAATTGAGCGCGCTGAGCAATGCCCCTACCTTTGAAATGATTTTTAAGTCATTCATTACAAAATCTGCTTAGCATGCCTTTCAATCTAAAAGAATACCAAATCAATACTTCGGAAATCTACCGAAATTGCAGCGTCCCAGAATTATATGAAATAGCCTTACGCTTAGAAAAGGGTACGGCCATTTCTGATGTGGGAGCCCTATTGGTTTACTCCGGTGAAAAAACAGGTCGTAGTCCCAAGGATAAGCGTATTGTGAAAGCGCCAGAATCAGAGCAAAACATCGATTGGGGAGATATCAATATAGCTTTAGATGAACATACCTTTATGATCAATCGAGAGCGCGCCATTGATTACCTGAATAGTCGTGAAAGAGTTTTTGTAGTAGATGCTTTTGCGGGTTGGGACCCCAAATATCGCCTCAAAGTACGCGTCATCTGTACTCGCGCCTATCATGCCTTATTCATGCAAAACATGCTCATCATGCCCACAGCAGAAGAGCTGGCAGACTTTGGTGAGCCAGATTACACCATCTTTAATGGTGGAAGTTTCCCTGCTAATCGCTACACCTCTCAAATGACTTCTACTACTAGTGTGGACGTAAGCTTAGAGGAAAAAGAAATCGTCATCCTGGGTACGGAGTATGCGGGAGAAATGAAGAAAGGGATTTTCTCTGTGATGAATTATCTGATGCCACTCCAAGACGTACTTCCTATGCACTGCTCCGCTAATGTAGGAGAGGCTGGTGATGTATCTGTCTTATTTGGTTTGTCCGGTACAGGAAAAACGACCCTTAGTGCAGATCCCAAAAGAAAATTGATCGGTGATGATGAACACTGCTGGACAGATAGTGGTGTCTTCAATATCGAAGGCGGGTGCTATGCGAAAGCCATTGACCTAAGTGCTGAAAATGAGCCAGACATTTACAATGCCATTCGCTTTGGTACTATCCTTGAAAATGTGGTTTATGATGAGCAAACGAGAGCGGTAGACTATACGAATACTTCTATCACACAGAATACAAGAGCTTCCTATCCCATACATTTCATCGATAATATCCAGAAGCCTTGCGTAGCAGGAATTCCCAAAAATATTATCTTTTTGACTTGTGATGCTTTTGGTGTATTGCCTCCTGTTAGCTTATTGACACCAGAGCAAGCTAGTTATCATTTCATTTCTGGTTATACGGCCAAAGTAGCCGGTACGGAAATGGGGGTGAAAGAACCACAGGCTACTTTCTCGGCTTGTTTTGGAGCGGCATTCATGATGTGGCACCCGAACAAATATGCCGAACTCTTGGGGCAAAAAATTAGGACGTCTGGCGCTAAAGCCTGGTTGGTAAATACCGGCTGGACTGGTGGCCCATACGGTGTAGGAAATCGCATCAAATTAAAATACACCAGGGCCATTATTGATGCTATTCATAAGGGTAGTTTTGAAGGTGTTGAGATGATGACGGAAAAACACTTTGGTTTACAAGTACCAACGGTCTGTCCTGGTGTACCGAGTGAAATACTCAATCCAAAGTACACTTGGGAAGATAAGCAAGCTTACGACAAAACGATGGATAAATTAGTTGGCCTTTTCCAAGCCAACTTCCAACAATTCCAAGCCCTGGTCAATCCCGAAATTATCGAGGCAGGGCCAGTGATGGAAACCGCTTAAAGATCTCACAGATGTTGCCAAAAGGAAGTCCTTTCCTCGGCGGGTAGTTCAGTTTAGCCGCCTTGGCAACATCTGCTCTTTTCCTATTCGCCTTTCAAAGCTGTCTTGAAACAGCAAAATGCAGCTGGAGAATGGGCGATCATTGATTGGGCCGAAGCCGAGAAAGACTTTGATCCCGATGGGCGCATCTTTGCCCGTTCTGCTTCCGACTCAAAAGGGCCAGCGATAGCCTGGATCAAGGTTACCATTTGATACAAACTGAGCCCACGGAGGCCGAGCGAGAGCAATTTAGTCAACTCGCTAGTCTGACGTACCGATTGGGATCGAAGCCTTTTCAAACGGATTTGAATTCGCCCTTAGGCCATTGGCTAAGTAGTGCCATGCAGCGTATTTTTGGGGAGGCTTTTGTAAAAATGCGTACCACTGGTGGCTCTCAACCGATTGCTCCTTTTATCACCACCTTGGGCATACCTGCGGTATCGATCAGAATTCCTAATCCCGATAATAGCATCCATGCTCCCAATGAAAATCTAAGACTGGGCAATTTCCTGGAAGGCATCCAGATGTGCCTGGCGATTTTGACCGAAAAAATGAAGTGACTAGCAAGTGCTGAGTTGGGTAAATAATTAAGAACATGTTTAAATTCTAGTAATTGGTTTGCAATAAACCTTTCGCTATTTATCCCTTCCTCCTCTCCGTTAAAACTGGATCTAATGATCGTGATTATTTGATTGGCACCTCGGTTTTAATACTTTCTTCCCGTCCCACGTTCATCGTTGGCGTTCCGTTGAAATCTTCCACTTTACCCAAAAAGCAAGCCGCGGTATTGGCCAGTACTTCATCCGCTTTATAGGAGAAATTGGGAAGGTCTTTTTTGCGAATAAAAACGGAAAAGATCTGATTGGGAAATTGCTTGTCTACATTCAGCCATAAGTTGCCACTGCGGCTGTAACGCGTACTAACGACTGTTCCGCAAACATTGATTTCCTGCCCTGTACCTTGGTAGCGTTTAGCTTGTACCGTGTTGAAGTGATCTGGAGTCAGAGAAGGAGCATAAATGGGATCTACATCTCCTTTGGCCATTTCCGGCAACCAGCTTTTTACATCCATTCCTCCTTCAATACCCTCTTCTAAGTCATCAGGAAGGGCATTGAAAAAATCCAATCCAGTCAATTTCTCTACTTCATTAACGGTTACAGCAAAAGTAGAAAGAGGATCTGGATTCGCTTTGTTGGGCATCACAAAGCCGATCGCTCTTTTGTTTTCAAGGTCTAGCGCTACCTTGAAATAGCTTTCGGGGATACTTAATTTATTCACACTGCGATCCACCTTAGGTAATTGGTCAGACAGGATGGGGCCAGTCACCACATACAACTGTACTGTGGGATGGTCAAAAACATATCCTCTTAGGCTGGTCTCCAAGTCGGCCCAGCTCTCGCGGTTAAACTTCGGGCGTTGCGGAGACATATTGGAGTAAAAATAGGATTCAGAAAGGGCCTTTTGGCTCCAACGAAAATCGGCAGAGGGCGCTAGGTGTCCTCGATCATAGCCATAGCCATCATATTTGTAAGAACTATCCGCTTGCAAAAATTTCAAGAAGTAATCTTCTTCGACTGCGCTTCCCGTTGTCACCTTAGGGTCTGGCCTAAAATCATTGGACCGGAAGACTTTTCCGTCAATTACATCTGGTGTAATAATATGTGCTACCCATTTCGCTTGTTCGTGGGCTTCGGCATATTCCAGGGCCATTGCTGTATGAAGGATGTAGTTTTGGCTAGGCAGGCCCACATCTCTTAAATCTCTTTGTACCCTTTGCAGTTTCAAGTTTTCCAAGCGGGACTCCAGCATTTTCTTTTGGCTCTCCACCTGCTGAATATCCGCTTGTACATTGAGTATGTTTTGGTCTAGGTTTTGCGCCATTAGCCAAGCCGGCGAAGTGAGCCACAGGCCGATAAGGAAGTGTTTCATTCGTACAAATTTCATATCCGTGTTGTTATAATCATGAAATAGCAAAAAACAGAAATTCTCGTTCTTTTTGACATAACTACTACCCTATTCAATTTATTGCTTGTCCGACCTGCAATATAGGCGATATCTCTTATTTGTGAATCAAAAAGGCAATGGGGAATGAAAATCAAAAGTCTTGGATCTCGCTTTCTCTATGCTTTGGCCATGCCTATTAAATGGCGGACGACAGACCGCTATCGCTGTTGAGCTTCGCCAATAAATTAGTGGCTACATTTTCGACTCCCAGCCCTCCAGACTCATTGACTTCCCGACTTACTGACTTCCCGACTTCAAACCATAGAGACCTATTGAGCTTCGCCAATAAATTGGCGGCTACATTTTCGACTCCCTCCAACCACTTTCCTGCTCAAAATTACCACTTACCCCGACTAAGCTGCCCACTACCCGCTTCCTATTCCGATCTCCCTTCAATCTCTACAATTTACGGATAAATCAGGGCGCAAGGCCCAACATCTACAGCCATAAAACAAACAATCATGCTAAGCCCATTAAACAACTCAGCTACTGCTACAACCTCAAACGATGACAAACATCTCGTTTACCATAAAACCAAATTCTTCGACAATAAGACCTTCGGCTGGGTTGGGCTCAGTTCCAGAAAGCTCCTTCAGCTTGTTTCATTTCTTCTCGTATGGTTCTTCTTTCAACCTCAATTAGTTGAAAGTCCAATAGTGGAAGGCCAGCTCATCGTATGGATGGCCTTCCCTTTTTTCTTTTTTGTACTGCTAGTCTATATCATCTATCAGGGCTTTAAAGAAAAACAAAAAGAGATAATCGAAGCAGTTCGGATTAAATTATCCGCTGATTTACATGACGATGTAGGCTCCATACTATCTGGCATTGCGATGCAAGCCGAAATACTAGAATGTTGTGTAGCTGAGGAACACAAAGAAAAGGTAGGTCGCCTGGCCGCTCGAAGCCGAGAGGCGATGGCTCAGATGCGAGATACCGTATGGACACTAGATGCCAGGAAAGACAATTGGGGCAGCCTGGTGGATCGTCTCCAAGATCATGCCGCCGAGATTCTTGAACCTCGACAAATGGACTACTCCATCAAAATAGAAGGAATCAATAGACAGAAAAACCTTTCCGCTGAGATTCGTCAGCATCTCTACTTGATCGGAAAAGAAGCCATAACAAATGCAGCCAAGCACTCTAATGGTGATCAATTGAGCATCCTATTACGGCAGCAAAAGGATCTCTTGGAAATGTTTATCCAGGATAATGGGCATATAGACCAGGAACAGCCTTTGACGGTCTCGGGGCTGGGTTTATCTAATATTAGTCTTCGAGCACGGGAGCTAGGGGCACAACTGAATATTCACCAGAACGGTGGTTTTGGCATTTCGCTTTGCTTCAGTCCGGCTTGATCGTTCAAGGGGGGGGTAAGTTCAGGGGGTGAGTGATTCACCCGCTGAACTATCCCCCTTGAACGACACTTGATTTGGTGTTCAGCGGCTCGGCCTTGCGGGGTTGAGTCGTTTTTTATACAACCAATTACCCGACCCATTCGACTACTTACCCTCCTCAAACGTCCTCCTACTCATCTAGGCTTTTTATTCTTCCAAAAACAGGACAAATTGTCGCTGTAATACACCAATAAATAGAGGCTTTCATTTACAACCCATAAAAAACCAAACTACGATGTTACTGATAATGATGACTTTTCTAGGATTGTGCTGGATCATAAAATTTCGTGCTTTCAAGCAAGAGGAGAAAGCCTATCTACCCAGCAATACCGCCATTATTATTCCAATGAATCAGCACCTAGCCAAAAGAGAAAGGCTCCCTGTAAAGATCGAAGATAAAATCATTTCCTTCAGCTTAAAACGACCTAAGCTATCAATGCAACAAGCGAAATAGTATAAATACGTTGGTGTACATAATAGATTGTTTGATAAGCCCTGGTGAATTCGTTCGCTAGGGCTTTTTCATAGGACTATGGGGATAGCTATCCTAGGTCAGAGGGGGAAATAAAATAGCTAAAAACCAAACAACTATTGCTAATTGTCGTTATATAACGTATATTTACGTTATAAAACACAATTATGCGTCAATTAACGAAAGCTCAAGAAGAAATAATGCAACTCATCTGGGACATCGGAGAGTGTACCGTTGGTAATATTCGAGATGAAATAGAAAAGCGTACAGGAAGTAAGCCTCCTCATAGTACGGTATCGGCTATTGTTCTAGCCTTGGATAAACATGGCTTTGTTACTCATAAAACTTATGGCCGGACCTTTGTGTATAAGGCTTCTCTTAGTCGAGAGCAATACGGTCGTCGGTCATTGACAGACCTCATTCAGAATTACTTTGGTGGTTCACCCAATCGGCTTGTGGCTCACTTGGCCAAGCGAGAAGACCTGGATATTAATGAAGTAAATGATTTGTTACGTAAACTCGAAGAAGAATGAAAGTACTTCTCATAGAATACCTAATCAGGCTCAGTATCATCTGGAGTATACTATTGGTGTACTACCAAGTATTCATGGTTAACAACCATAATTGGAAGCTTCGGCGAGGATATCTTTTATTCACTTATCTCTTGGGAATCGGTATCCCACTTCTACCTGCTTTAGCCTTGAATTCGCTACCGCCAGCGCTTCCTAATTTACAAATTGCACCTGGAATTATTTTTGAAGCCCCGGTACAAGAAGCCGCTAGTGGAGAAGCCGCTACTTATTCTCCTTTAAGCTTCATCTTCCTCATTTATGGATTGGGGGTGCTCTTTCAACTGTTTAAATTACTGCTTTACAGCAGCAAAATTTGGCATTGGAAACGGCAAGGCCATCGCAGTCGATTCGGACGCTTCACCCTGATCGAACACCCCTCCATACCCAGTCCTTTCGCGGGCTGGAGTGCTATTTTCTTGCCCCATCGACTAGAAGATGAGCTACAATCCGTGGCTTGCTTGCACGAAGCCGCGCATTTAAAATCCCATCATAACTTAGAAAGATTTCCATTGGTTTTGGGACAGATCTTGTTCTGGTTCCATCCCTTGCAATGGTACTATACACATTGCCTAGTTGCTGTTCAAGAATTTCAAGCGGATGAGGCTGTACTCCAGCACATTCCCACTAAAAGATATGGCCATATTCTTATACAACAGTCCATGCTGCCTTTGCAATCTTGGCAAGCCGGACTATTTGCTTCACCTTTAAAACAAAGAATTAACATGATGGTTAATAAGAAAAATTCACGCCCCTGGCGCTTATCACAAGTCGGACTCTTCGTGGGTTTACTCAGTTTGCTGGTATTTAGTTGTAGTGATTTAGTTAGTACTGTTCAATCCGATTATGAGGATGTAATCTCCTATGCAGAGGCTGATCAAGTCCCCGTATTAGTAACAAGTGATGAAACTACGGCTCCCCAAAGTCCAATTGATAGGACCTTTCTAGAGTCGGTCTATCGCAATATTAAATATCCTGCTTCAGCCAGAAAGGGTGGCTTAGCGGGATTGATAGTAGCTCGGTTTATCATTAATGAAGAGGGAAAATTGAAGGTATCCCTGTTCAATACGCAGGACGGTAGTTACGTAGTGGATAAACGAGGAAATTTGAAGTTTTCTCCGGTCTCTACTAAATTTAATGCTAGTTCTCCAGACCAAGATGAGATAGTCGTAGTGGGATACGGAGCGGAAAGCCAAGATGAGACTTCATCCGATGCTGATATGGAAATTCTGGTGAAAGAAGTACAACGCGTCATTAGCGAATTACCAGATTGGAAACCTGCCATGAAGGAGGGGAAAGCTATTCCGGTGGCTATGCATCTTGAGGTGCGGTTTAAGTTGGAGTAGGGAAACAAGCGCTCATTGAGTAAGTATTCACTCGATGAGCGCATCTATTTTTTTACGCCGGGTTTATCATTAGTCTTGGCTCCGCTACGCCAAAATATCTCTCTTCTTCTACCGTTAGACGTTCGATCTCGCCCTGCTCCCAGCATGCCATGTAATTTCGAAATAGCAGGACGGATTCATCTATCGCCTTTAGGGCTACCCATTTTCCATCCGAAGAAAAATCTCCTGACCAGACATGTCCAGCATCAATAATCAACTCCTGTAATCGTCCTCCTTCACTATCCCAAATATTGGCCAAGGCATCCTCGCATGTCACCAGAATATATTGATCATCAGGTGAAAATCGGACGCAACGTACCGCTCCCTCTGATGCTACTAGTTCCCTTATTTTTCTCCCCGTATTATCCCAGAGAATAGCTTTCCCATCTCTTGCGCCTGTCAATAAGCGATCCCCTTGATTATTTATCGCAACGGTAGTCACTTCTATTCCATTGAGCACATCATGACCAATTAACTCTATCTCACTTTCTTCTACCAGGTTCCGGTAATAGGCCTTGCCACTGGAAGTTCCAATCAACAGGTATTTATCATCCTTTGACAGGGCTATATCTGTTATAGTGCTATCCACAGAGATGGCCCCAGTGGCGGCACTAGCTTGGGTCCAAATTTTGATAGTCGTAGATTGGTTTGCAGAATAAATAGTTTGACCATCTCCGCTAATGGCTACTGCCTCAATGATTAGATTACTTGGGTCAGCAGCTTGTATATCCCATATGGGCTGGTTAGAAAAGTTGATACGCTTTACTCTTCCATCCATTCCGCCAGTCACCAAAAATTGTCCGTCTGCGGAAAAAGCAGCGCGTCTAATCGTACTATCATGCTGAACGATCATCTGTATATTTTCACCACTTACATTTAGCAAGACACCTTGCCCTTCCTTGCTACCGATAAAAAGCCCTTCCTCTTCGATCTCAAATTCTACGGGACTAAACCCAGCCGGCGTAAATAAGACCGGCGAAATGCCAAATCCGAACTTATGCTGCGGGAAACTATTCACCAAGGCTCCATTTAGATCATGTAAGATGAAATGCCCTTTATCACCTGCAATTAATAAGGTATTTCCATCGGGACTAAAGTCAATATCCCAAAAAGCTTGTCCACGGTCCCGTAAAGCAATAGGTTCATAACCTTCTACATTTCCGACATAAGCGGTTCCATTCTGGCAACTTATCGCCAGTCGTCCGCCAGTAGCAGAGAAGGCTACACCACTAATGGGTTTATTACAAATAATTAAATCTTGTTGTTTCTTAGCAGATAATTCCCTGTTATTCCAGAGTATCACTTTATGATCATCCGTGCCTTGATTATCGAATCCTCCGGTTATCACATATGCCTTATGCTCATCCTTCGACATCGCGATGGCGGTCACAACATGTGCATGCCCGGCCTCAATGAACCTGCGAACTACCGTACCTTCCAAATTCCATAGTAAGGCTAGTTTGTTTCCAGTTCCTGCCAAAACTTCTTGGCCATCCGGGGAAAAGGCGACACTCCAAATTTGAAATATCTCAGGATCGGTAAACTCCTGTACTAAATTCCCATTCAAGTCCCAGAGGATTACCTTACTATCTGTACTTCCAGAAAGTAACTTAATAGAGGGGCTGTCCTGTTCATCTACTATAATGGGTAGCGGTGAAAAGGCAATACTCATCACTGGTCTACTATGAGCAGCAGCAATAACTACTGGCTGGGCTTGTTTATTCTTGAGGCTCCAGATCCGGATAGAGCCATCCTCGCTTCCCGTCGCTAGCCACTCACCATCGGAGGAAATGGCTAAGCTTAGGATCTTTGATTCATGGCCCTCAAATGAATGAATAGCTTTTCCCTTTCTTGTCCAAAGTATGGCTGTTTTATCATTACTCCCGGTAACCAATTGATTTCCATCTGGGGTAAAAGCAGCACAAGTCACTGCTTGACTATGTGCGGCAAAACGTCGATAAAAAAGTGCATTTCGCTCACTGGTGATCTCAAAGATGGTATTCAAGACATCCTTGGTTCGGGCCTTTTCTAACGCATGCATAGCTAGATTGAGCCCCATGGTATTGTTTTCTGGAAAAATCAATAATCCCCGGGCAGCCAAGGCCGAAGACCGAGCCTCGTCTCGCTCTCGCCTCAGTTGGGTCACGATCAAGTTTCGTTTAGCTAAACTTTGACGTATGAAGTCCGTCTCTGGTTTATTCAACCAGCTAAAGTCCGAATCCAAAACTTCTCCCAGCTGATCTAATTTAGGATTGCGATCCCACAGGAATGAAGCACTGACAATTTCATCTGTAAATACATCTGCAGGGCTCGTTTCGGCTCGGCTCAGGTAATCCATTACAGCGCTCCACAATAAACGTTGGAGCACGATATTAGCCGGACCAAATTCTTGTACCCAACGCAAGCATCTTGGCCAGAAGTTGATCAAAGCATCGTGCATAGGTTCTAGATAGGATTGGCGAGTTTCTTCATCTGGTGGCGTAACGATGATTAATTGTTCCAATTCTAGTCTTCTCCTAACCGCATGGACTAGGGCATCATCTTCATCCTCCTCAAAATCTAACTCATTGAAGGTTTGAGGGATATTTTCTTTTGATACTGGGGACTCAGAGGCAGCGGTTTTCTCTACCCCAGGCAATAGAAAAGGCACCTTTCGACGGACTAGTTTCCCGTTTTCAATTTTGAGCATTCGCAAAATGATCCGCTTCATCATTTTTTGCTTTTCCGCACCATTTTGCTCCGCCCCCAAAGCTTCAAACACCGCATCTGCTCGGTCTCTAACTACACCGATTAATCCGTCCATGGCTAGGAAATCGGACTCCAACAACTTCCGATCCGATCGATCTTGCTCTACTAGCTTTTTATACAAGCTGTTCAAAGTGAGGGATAGCAATGGTAAAGCGCCTGCTTGTTGATCTACTTCGGTTACCAGTTTAGCGGGGAAGTCCTCAGGTTCGAAGAACAGTATGGATTGCTGTGCCGGTAAGGTCACAATATCATAAAGGTTATCCCAATTCAAATTAGGAACGACATATCGGCTATTTTTCCACCAATTAGTCAGCGCATGTTCCGCCCCATGTAATAGTAGTTCGTAGTCTGATCGAATGGTCAGAATTAAACGGAAGCGGGATTCCTCGCCAGCAATGAGACGTTGTTCTTCTGCTGCTAGGAGGCTGGCCAAAGCCCGGTCAAAGCCCAGGTACCTCTCGTCGGTCACCCCGTGGATCAAAGCTTGTTCATATTGGTCAATGACAAGGATATGCTTTTGGGTTTCTAGCTGTAGGAGACGTGCTGATTTTTGGAATTCCTGGCTAGCTATTTCCTCGTCTTCCTTAGGTAGCGGAAGGTGCAGGGCTTGCATGAATTGCTGCTCGGGGCGAACGACTATTATATTCCAAGGCTCAACTCCTTCTTCTTGTTTATAGTTAAGTCTTAAGCTTGGCATCAAACCGGCCTTAGCCAGGGAGGATTTCCCCATACCTGAACCGGCCGTTATCACCACCATAGGTTGGTTCTCCACCAATGTTTCTAGTTCTTTGATGACCTCTTCACGACCATAGAAAAATGCGGCATCTTCCTCCTCAAAGCTCTGTAGACCTTGATAGGGGTTCCTATCGGGGAAAGGAGGGAGATTGAAAATAATCGAGGGGTCAGGATTGACAAACATGTATTCTCCGCTCCTATGTTTACTCAAATTAAAGATAGCAGGGGTCTGTTTTACAGGACTGCTCGCTGTCAATTCCTGTACACGATCTCTTAGGTATACATATAGTTCTGTAGCCGTAATGACCCCATCTTTTTTTCCATTAAGTACTTGGAAATCTGCTGCTCCAGCTAATCCCTCTTTGAGTGCTGTAGCAAAAGGAGAGTTTCCCGTATTCGGCCGAGTACCAATGAGCTTATTTAATACATCAATGGCTTGTTCATCGGCGGAGGCCGAGGTGATGATTTGCCAAGCGGGATCGGTCGTATAGCGCAAAAATCGTTCTTGATAAATGACTTTAGCCTTTCGCCGTCTAATCGCCCGCAAGCCCATGGCCCAGCGAAAAGCCCCAGCAAAACAACAGTCCATAATGAGCAGCCCATGCTTACATTCCCAGCTATCCATGTTTTCTTTCAGGAAGCTCATCGCTACAAAACTTTCCTGTTGGTCCAAATCAGCGTCTACCGGAATCAAGAAGCCCCTGGGGTCCACGTCGCTATCAAAAGCAATTCCATGTCCTGCAAAATAAAAGATCAATCGATCTTTAGGACCAATTAGGTTGGGGATATCCTCCCTAATTAACTTTTCTATATTTTCTTTGGAAGCCGCTTCATCTAATAAGGGTTCATGGACGAGATATCCATGCGCTTCTAGGACCGTTTTGATATCTAATGCATCAGCAACTGCTGTGGAAAGTTGTCTCGTATTGATGTAATTGTCGATACCAATGATAAAGGCATGGCTCGTTTCAAAGGGTAAGTCAGCATTTGCCATGATGGGTAGAGTTTACAGTGTTGAAATTTATAGCAGCAGGGTTGCCACTTGACCAAGTAACAACCCTTAACGTAAATATCTGTGTAATAGCTGGATGCGCCAGAAACGGATAGGATGGGACAGAGATTCCGGAGCTGGGTCTTCTATTTTAAGTCTAGCCCGTCTCTCCTCTGTCTTCTATCTTCTGGACAATTTGTTGAAAAGGTTAGGGGGTAAGGTTTAGCCAAGAATAAGGGGCTAAACTGCTCAACTTTTAAGCTCCTCAACCGCAAATGTCCAGTAGTATAGCAACTATTCTTCTCGCACCAGTTTCGTCCTAATCGTCAGGGTGGTACTCCACCAATCTGTCACCTTACTTCCCGAATCCGATTTTTTTCGTCGAATGGCCCGAGTACCTCCCCCTGCTTCCCGGAGGAATTCTTCCAATTGATTCTCAGTAGGTCGTTGATGCGGATTTTTCGTTCCCACATGCAAATCAATGGGCGCTTGCTCCAGGTAGAAGGGGTCAAATTGCTCTGTGCTAATAATTAATTTGAAATGATCTTCAATCTCTGTTACGCCAGCCGCAATTTGATCTTCTCTGATAAATAATTCTGTAGTCTGCCATTCCCCATTAGGATCAAAAAAGAAATTATCGTCATCAACCCAATCTCCAGTTTGTACATTCCAGAATACTTGGCCAGCGGCATTAGCACCTTCTTCCTCAGCAGCTTTCTTACCGAGAAGGGCAGAAGGGGGTAACCATCCTTTGGTAGCCAACTGAAAATCACTAGTTATCGCAACTAATGCCGCATGGTACACTTTATTAGAGTCCGCATTCTTCATCCTTACTCGAAGCTTTATTCGAGGTACCTCTCTTTTCCCATTACTCAAAATCCTGCATTCACGGATCAATTCTCCATTGGGCGTTGGAATCGGAATCGGTTGATCAGAATTATCTCCACCAGCAGGCGGTATTTCTTCTTCATCACTAAAATCATTCAGTTCACTGGCTCTAATCTTGCCTGCATCAAAAGCGAGGATTTCCACCTCACCCGCCTGAATCTTGCTTGGATGTTCATTTTCTAACTTCAATGTTTTCTCCCAGCGCGTGATGTGTTCCATCTGGCCAATCACCGTATCTGCTGACCCACTGGAAAAGGGTAAGTTTACAGCTGCCATGGCTGCGGTGTCGTCTCTTCGTCTGATCTCAAAACTTTGATCAGCACCATCGACTCTCGCAACAATATTAAACTGAAAGCCTTCGTTTGCTGCTGCTTCACTCACCAACTGGATACTGGGGCTCCCAATAGCCGTTCGAAGCAGCGCAATGGCATTTTGCAATTCGTCAGTATCACTAGTCATAGCTAGGGTCTGCAAAGGGATATCCTCGAATTCATCACTTTCGGCTACTTTTCTTTCAGCAGCAAATCGCACCTTAGTAGGCGGAATGGGAGATGCCGTAATAATCGCTTTCATAAAAGTAGTATCCGCTGGGAAGCTTTGCTCGTTCGACAGCGCTAACCTGCTCGCATGCGCCTCTACTTGAATCAACTTAGCACTTAAGGGTACAGCCTCCTCCGTGCCATCAAAATCAAAATCGGCCGGAAAAATATCCACATGTGTTTCACCAGCTGAAATAGTAGCTATTCCATGCAAGGTACCTGCATCCATCCAGCCTTCTTTTTCCGAAGTCGGCCTAACCGTAAAATGATTAGCCTCCTCTCTTACTTCCGTCGATAAAAAGCCAAGGTCAATGTCTGCGAAATCAGTGGCATCCACTTGCGGAGACTGAAACGAGACATTGGCTTTAGCCATGACTCGCGCTCGAATCAACTTAATCAAATCTCTGTAGCTGATATTTCCTTTGGTCGCACGGAGAACTTGCAAGAAATAGTAAGTAAACACCCCATATCGACCTTCTAGGAAAGGACCTTCCTTGGATAATTCATGCTCTCGGCAGGCTTGTAGAGATACCGCTTTTGCCGCCTGTGGCAAACTAATATCGGTCATCCCTTCCTCAAAAAAGCAATAAGAATGTAAAGGTCGAGTTCTATTAGCCGACTCCTCTAGCGCTACCTCTGGCGGTTCCGAAAAACGGATGTTTATCCGGCTATCAGGCGCGTGTCGGGTACTCCCTCCAGCAAAACAACAATCCATCGCAGAAATGATATGCGGTCCCTTTTCCGCAATCTTGCTTAGTAAATGGCGCAATTCCAAATCACTAATCGGATATATTCTTTCCCCTGCCACATCAATGAAGCTGTCTTGAACGACAATTACGCCGCCTTTATGATCCACATTATCTGCACCACCTATATGATGCAATTCGGACGGGCGAAACTCAAAGGAACCATGCCCACTAAAATGGATAAACACCGTATCATTGCTAGTAGCTTGGGTCAAAAACTGCTCAAAAGCCTCCAAGATATTAGCACGCGTGGCCTTCTCTACTGGCCCATCCTCAGCGCACTCGATCTGAGGGGCTATCACATTATGGGAATGACCGATTCGCAAGCTCCGCAACTTCTTAATAAACAAGTTATCCTGAGGGTCTTTAATACTCTCTTTTAGGTATCGCTCTACTTCTTCACTATCCCGCACGCAACCTTTCAAGTTTAGACTCCCACCTAGATAATCATAACGATCCACTCCAATCAACAAGGCGTACACTTTTCCCTCGGGATGAAGACTTACTTCATTAGGAAAAGGAGAGACTGTATTGCTGCGGCTTTGATGATTGGGATCAGCCTGGCCGACCAAGGGACGTAAGGGTGCCTGCCCTGCTAGCCCACGCCCTCCCATCAATAATCCCACTGGAAAGTCAATGCCGTTGGAAAAACTGACTGGGTTTTGTGTCTGCCCAAGCAATTCTGCTGTAGCAGGTACCTGTTCTGATATATAACTCCATACTTCATGTGCCGTAACCATCGTCCTGCCATCATGCGCGAAGTCGGAATAACCACTCAAAGCTTCTAGTAGGTGCCAGGTAAAGGTGGAAATACCTTTGTCGTGCAGTACTAGCGAGTGCTCATCTCCGGTGGTGGAGAAGAGGAGGGTTTGGCCGAGGGCGGCGGCGGGGTTGGGGATGGGTTTGGAGCCTGTGCTGCCATCATCTTCATCTTCGGGTGGTGGTGGTGGATCTGGAATGGGTTTGGAGCCTGTACTTCCATCATCTTCATCTTCGGGTGGCGGTGGTGGATCTGGAATGGGTTTGGAACCTGTACTTCCATCATCTTCATCTTCGGGCGGTGGTGGTGGATCTGGAATGGGTTTGGAGCCTGTACTTCCGTCATCCTCATCTTCCGGTGGTGGTGGCGGATCTGGAATGGGCCTTGATATGACTTCTTCCTCTGTGATTATGAGGTTTTGACTATCAGACATAAATAAGAGCTGACTGGGTGACAGGCTTTGAATCAAGCCACTCAACATATTGATATTCAATGCTGACGAGAAAAAACGCCCTAATTCTTGTTCTACATCATATGGTATGAGATAAAGCGGTGCCGTATTCTCTGGATTCTTAATTTCATAGCCTGAAAAATATATAAGTGCCGTTTTCTCTGGATTTGGATCTTTTCTTAGTTTTTCTTCTAATTGCAAAAAACCATTTACAATATTCTGTCGAGTGGCCTCTTCTCCTATAATGTTGATAACATTTTTAAGCTTGTAGGCACAACGATCTTCTCCTACTAAAACAGTATGCAAGGCTTGTGCATTGGCCTCTCCTTTCGTTTGTAGATTCGAAAAAGTAGGTCCTCGGAGGTTGTCCATTCCGATGACAAGTGCATAGGCGTGTTCAAAGCGATGGTTCATTTTTTGGGTTTTAGGTTTATGGTTATAAATTAGGTTCCATTGATTTTTTTCTGCACTTGCTGAGGTTACGTGCCTGTCTAATCAGTTAGATTTTACACCCACATCTCTCTGAGAAGTCATAGGTCCTAAGCAGGTTCTAGGTAACACCTAATAAGGCTCACCACAACGTAGGCAGAGAGGACAACCGTCCTGGTCCCTAGGGTTGATATCGGTAAAAAACACCGACATCGGCGGGATTCAGCTTCAGCGACTGAGGCTGGCCAATAAATTGCCGCCTACAATTAGCTCGCATTCCACGATTCCAGTTTCTGTAAAAATTCATCCTTGCGTCTTCTGGAAATACTGATGGCTTTTTTGTCACTCATGATGACAAACCCCCCTTCATTTCTAATATATTCGGTCAGATGATTGAAGTTGATCAAATAAGAA
>Ga0209578_10002238_pt1 | contig 16364 bp, 11 predicted proteins | sample tdAd472_FD_187127 | JGI IMG/M metagenome (GOLD analysis project Ga0209578, IMG submission 187127) | Marine sediment microbial communities from the Atlantic coast under amendment with organic carbon and nitrate - tdAd47.2 (SPAdes)... | ecosystem: Environmental > Aquatic > Marine > Coastal >...
AACCGGCGGCTACCTGGCCGAAGCAGGGGTCGATGTCACCCTGATTGGTCGTCAGGCTCACGTCGATGCAATCAATAGCGACGGGCTGCAGTTTACTGGCAGACGTGGAGAATTCACCGTCCGCGACAATCTCACGGCGGTTACCCGTGCCGATCAGGCAATCGGCGAATTTGACTACCTGATTCTGCTGGTCAAATCCAAAGACACCGCGGCCACGCTCCAGGGCGCGAATAGCCTCAAAGAGCGGGTGAAATGCGTGTTTTCATTTCAGAACGGCATGGGCAATGAAACGGCGCTGGCAGACTGGTGTGGAGCGGAAAAGGTGATCGGCGCAGTCACCGTGGAAGGCGCGGAGATGGTCAAACCCGGCATTGTACGCAACACAGTAACCGCCGACACCACCGCCTACATCGGCGAACTGGACGGCACCGTCAGCCCGCGAGTCGAAGCCATCACTGCTGCGCTGAATAATGCCAACTTCAGCACCCAGGCAGTCACCAATATAGATCAGGTGGAGTGGGAGAAAGCGGCGCAAATTGGCGCGGCCTCAGCCTGGTCTGTAACCAACCTTGCTATTAATCCAGCACTGACGCTCGGACACGGTTTCGCCGATCGTCAGGGAGCCGAGAATTATGTCGACATTGCCAAAGAGCTGCTGGGTATTTACACCACCATGGGTTACCAGCCGCAGAATTTTTTCGCGCCCCTGTCGTGGAACAAACAGACAGTCGCCATGGACCGAGAGGAGGCAGTGGCCTTTTTTCAAACGGTGGGCCAGGCCATGCTCGATGCCGGACAGCAAATACGCTCCTCCATGCATTTAGACGTACTCAATGGCCGCAAGACCGAAATTGACTACATTCTGGGCCCCTACATCGACAAAGCCAGAGAGCTGGGCATCGCTATTCCTGTTGCCGAATACGCCTACCGCATTATCCAGTTGCAGGACAAACACGCCCGCTGATCAATTCAGGGTAACCATGATGGAACCGTCAGCCGCAGATAGATCCAGCCTGGCCAACCTGTTGCAGGCCGCCGCCCTTCGATTTCCTCAGCGCGAGGCCCTGGTCTGCATTACCTCCGGCCGGCGGTTCAGCTTTGCGCAGCTAAACAGCCGAGCTAACCGACTCGCTAACACGATGATCGCTGCCGGTTACCAAAAAGGTGACGTGGTCGCCATACTCACCTCCAACCGGGTTGAGCTGGTGGACTGGTACTTCATGCTCGCTAAAACCGGCATTGTCGGCATACCGCTTAATTACCGCCTCTCTGCCAGAGACATAACCGGTTTAATCGATAGCATGGGCGCCACCGGACTGCTGTATGAAAGCCGTTTTAACGACATCGTTGATCAGGTGCGGCCTGCCTGCCCGAATTTGCGCCAGCTATTCAGTTTTGGCGACGACCTCCGCGACTATGCGGTTAACTACGACGAGCAGTTAGCCTGGCGCAGCGAATCGGCTCCCAAAACCCAGGTCGCCGCTGGAGACCCGTTCTATTTCAATCTCACTTCTGGCACCACCGGCCTGCCCAAAGCTTACCTGCTCAATCACCAGAACAACCTGGTCGCCACCCAGTCAATGGCAGATTGCCACGACCTGACTGAGCAGGACAACACCCTGACCGTATTCCCGGCGTTTGGCAGGGTTGGTTTTGGCTGGATTTCCAGCTCAATTTTTGCCGGTGCCCGCAATGTAATGCTTAATTTTTCTGCTGCAGAAGCGCTGAGCGTTATCCAGCGCGAAGCCATCACTATTACTAATCTGGTACCGACAATGGCCGCGGTGATGATGGCCGAACCTGGCCTTGAAAATTATGACCTGAGTTCGCTACGCGGGATTGTTTTTGCTGGCGCACCGCTACCCGCGCCCTTGCGTGAACGATCCCGAGAACTGCTCTGCCCCCATCTCTATGAATACTACGGCATGCAGGAAACCGGCATCGTCACCCTCAGCAAACCGCCAGACAAGCTCGCCAAACCCGATTCAGTCGGCAGGCAGATCGAAATGGCTGAGGTACGAGTGATTGATGATCAGGGTTCAGACCTGCCCCCAGGCGAGGTCGGGCATATCATCGCCCGGTCGCCCTCCGCCACCGACGGTTACTACCTGAACCCGGAGAAATCCGCAGAGACCTTTCGCGATGGCTGGGTTCACACCGGCGATTTAGGTCGGTTTGATACGGAGCGTTTCCTCTATGTTGCCGGTCGCGACAAGGACATGATCATCAGCGGTGGCCAGAATGTTTTCTCGCTGGAGGTCGAAGAGGCGATCCTCGGTCTTGATGGCATCGCCGAGTGCGCGGTCATCGGCCTGGCCGATGATATCTGGGGTGAACAGATAACCGCCATCGTAGTTAACCACCCCGGCCATGACATTCGTGCCGATCAGGTAATCGCCCACTGCAAATCTGAGCTGGCCGGGTTTAAGGCGCCGAAACAGGTTTTCTTTCAGGATGAGCCGTTGCCCCGAACCCCCACCGGCAAAGTGACTAAATTTGTACTGGTCGAGCAGTACGAGAAGAATTAACCGACTCCCGTTAGACAGACCCTCAACTCTTGTACTATTGATGCACCGACAAGCCAATCCTTCGACAAGCACACCAATCATTGCCTGATCAGCCAAGCCCTGCTGATCACGATAGAGGAGCTCCTAATGGCCACCATCACTCCCCCTAATATCGATCCTGCCGTCTTTCAGCGGGCGTTATCCGAGTTACGCAATCTGGTCGGTGATGAGTGGGTATTTACCGACCCTCAGAGCGAATTAAGCCCCTACCTGGACCGCATGTCACCGACGCCGCCGGAGCTTCGCATACCGTCTGCTGCGGTGGCCCCCGCTAATCTCGAACAGGCACAGAAAGTGCTGCAACTGGCCAATCGACTGGCGATCCCTGTCTGGTATTACGGTACGGGTAAAAACTTCGGTTATGGTGGCCCAGTACCGCGACTGAACGGTTATCTGGTCGTTGATATGAAACGGATGAATCAGGTACTGGAAGTCAACGAAAAACTCGGTTACGCGGTGGTCGAACCCGGGGTTTCGTACATCCAGCTTTACCAGCATCTTCAGGATATCGGCTCTGATCTCTGGATTGACTGCGCCGCGCCTGGCTGGGGCGGTGTCATTGGTAATGCCATGGAACATGGTGCGGGTTACACCCCCTATGGCGATCACTTCGTTTTTCAGTGTGGCATGGAGGTGATGCTCGCCGACGGCTCGCTGGTCCGCACCGGCATGGGGGCCATGCCTAACAGTAACGCCAGTTCGGTATTCAAATATGGTTATGGGCCTTATGTGGATGGCATGTTCACTCAGGGTAATTTCGGCATCGTCACCAAGATGGGTATCTGGCTGATGCCCAAACCGCCGGCCCACAAACCCTTCATGATTTCCTTCGAACGCGAAGCTGACCTGCACACCATTATCGAGCGCATTCGGCCACTTAAAGTCTCCATGGTTTATCAAAACGCAGTAATACTGGAGCACCTGAGCTACAGCGTCGGCGTACAGCGCCCCCGGTCGGATTACTGGAACGAAAAATCACCCATGCCCAACGAGGTGTGGGAACAGGCGCGCAGCGACCTTGAGCTTGGCTGGTGGAATATGTGGGGTGGACTCTACGGTCTGCCGGCGAATATTGAGATGCAGTGGGACGCCATTCGTGGCAGTTTTGCCGACATCCCTGGCGTGCAGTTTTTTGAGGAAGGCGACCGCCCGGCGGATGATGTGGGCTGGGCTTATCGCACCAAATTAATGCGCGGCGAACCCAACATGAGCGAGTTTCACATTGTGAACTGGCGCGGTGGCGGTCACATCAATTTCACCCCCATCGCTCCGCTTTACGGGGACATCTGCGTCAAAGCCACCAACATGATGCGTGAAATCATGAACCGGCACGGCTTTGATTACATCACCGAATACGTGGCCGCCTTCCGCGGCGTGATCAAGTTGCTGATGATTATGTTCGATCCCCGCGACGAAGAGGAGCGCCGCCGTGCCTATGAATGTTCGCGAGAAATCATCCTGGCGGCCGCCAGTATCGGTTTTGGTGAGTTAAAAGCCCACGTCGAGTTCATGGACCTGGTCGCCGATACCTACAGCGCACAGGACAACGGCCTCGACAAAACCCTGCAAAAAATCAAGGATGCAGTCGACCCGGTGGGGATTCTGGCACCGGGGAAATCCGGCATCTGGCCGGGTAACTGGCAGGGACCAAAACCCCCGGTTGATGCAGATCGGTCAGCGGATTTACCGCCCATGGGCTAGCTGTGTTTAGGACCCTTTCGGTCATTCAGATCAAAAACGCAAGATTAGGAATCGGCTCGTCGCCGTTAACCAGCACTACCTTTTTGCTACGCATTTTTAATTCGTTCCCCGCTCGTTCGAGTTCATGGGTCACTCGCCCGCCCCAGAGGTGCAGGTCGTTGGTGGACTGGACAGCCAGTTCCAGCAGCAGGAAATTACTGGCTACCCGATAACCACTCTCATCGAGGGGTTCAATGTCGATGTTTGACACCAGCCTGCGCATTGGCGAAGCCGGCTCCTGACTATAACGATAACCGGTTTTTAGCTGGGCCACCCGGGTGGCGATACGCGCCCGGTTATCGTTAATGTGTGAAACCTGGGTTGCCGGATCCAGTCCGTCTCGACGCGGTACCCAGTAGTTAGCCTGATCACTCCACAGCGCTTCCCATTCGTCGTAGCGAGCTTCATCAGCCAGTTGTGCTTCAAGGTGGATAAATGCCACCACTCGTTCTTTCTCTTCGTAAGGCAACATGATTTGATCCTCGGGGAACCTCTGAACAACGCTGGACGAACGAGTCGGTGATTCGGAATAGTTAGATTTGAGGCGGGGCAATGCACGTCACAGCAGCGCTCTCACGATGTCTGCCAACGACAAAACCGACCATTCCGAACGCCTGTTACGAGTTCATCGGATTGCTGAGAGGCTCCTCTAGTCAGGTTAGTCGATGTTTACTGATTCATCACCGCTTTGTAGTGGTTCCAGAAGGCACGATTCGAGGTTTCATCGGATAGATGAGAGACGGGGTGACCGTCTTCATCGACCTCTTCACGATCAACCCCCCGACTCAGGTCAAGCCAGTCGGAGCCATGTGCACGCAGACCAATCTGGGTGCGCTCAGCAATGGTGACATCATCAGCCAGTAAAAAAGCCGCCGGGCCTACCGCTCCTTCGGTTTGCCGGATGGTACGTTTGTTCAACTCCGGTGCGCCTTTTAGATACAGGGGGGTATAGACCTGCACGCATTCGTCGGGTGCCACCGGGTAGTAGTAGACGATATTCATTTCGGCCAGAAAGAGATTTGGAAAAATAATGGCGTGGGGCGGCCCGTCAACCAGCTTCTTACGCGCTTCTTCTTTACCGTAGCGCTGCTCCATTGCCGCGATGTAATCAGGGACTTTCGATTCCGACAGTCGGCCATACCACTCGAAGGTTTTATCAACATTACGATACCCGGGCGTGAAGTCGATTTCGGTGTGACCATTACCCCAGTCCCGAACCTGCGGCAGTGAACCTTCACCCACATAATCAGGTGCCTGTGAACTAGTCGCCATCACAAACGACTGATGAGTTGAGGCAACGTGATAACCGTCGGTATCGTTCTCCGGCAGCATTTTCCAGTTAGCCTTGAATCGGTGTTGTAACCAGCCGCCAGAGAGTTCTATTTCACCGGACGGTGACATATCGGCAACGCGATCAAGCAATTGCGCCGCATCACCCAGGTGCTCGGCCAGGGTAATGGCCTCTTCCGCCGCGCAGGCAAATACAAAGCCGCGATAACTGTCGACGTGGTGAACTTTGGGGATGTTGAAATCCGGCTTATTGAACTGCTTGCCGTAACCACCGGCTTCGGGCGTATCCAGCAGCGTACCGTCGGCGTCAAACACCCAGCCGTGGTAAGGGCAAAGCAGGTGGTGATCATTGCCCTCTTTATTCGTAAATAGCAGATTGCCCCGGTGGGTACAGCGGTTCATCAACACCTGTACCTGGCCAGCGTTATCGCGAATCATCAGCACCGGTTGCTCGCCAATGTTGCGCCGAACCCAGTCCCCCGGTTCGGGTATCTCGCTGTCGTGGCCCACAAACACCCAGCCGTTGTAGAAAATCCGGGTCAGTTCCTCATTGTAGATATCGGCATCGGTATAGAGCGATCCGTGAATTCGATCGTCCTGAATCAGTTCACTGAAATCAATCCCCTCTTTAACACTGTTCATTTTTTAAGTTCTCCATGACGGTCATCAGCGTCGCACTCTAGGTGCAAATCGCGATCAGGAGATTGACTTTGATCAAGGGAATCCACTGCCACGATTGTTAGCTAGTGGAGACAACCGGCTGCGCCGGGCAACCCAAACCACGGAGGTAACCCCTTGCCGCAGAAAAAAGCGGATACCCGTCTCGCCGGTATCCGCTTTTTTTAGAGACCCCGGGGTAGTCAGGACCGGTTAAACACTGCCTTTACTCATCAACCGGTGCCATTGGCGGTGCTGTCCCACCAGCAGGGTTTCATCCTCTGCGTCCGCACCACCGGCCACGGGATTCATACCGAGCTCTTTCGCCGCATAATCGGGTTGCGGAACCTGGTTTTCCATCCCCCGGGCGTAGCCGTCCACCCATTCGCCGTCACCACCCAGATATCCGGCGTGGCAGGCATCAAAATTGACCAGATCATCCGGGGTCGCCAGGCCACTGGCATTGTAAAAGTCTTCATACTGACGGATACGCAGGGTGCGTTCCTGCTGGGACTCCCCCACCGTTCCAAGGCAGTAAATTTTCACCGCCGTCTTATCGACGCTGCGCGGTTGAATTACGCGGATCTGAGTGGAAATGTGCTCCATCAGCAGCAGGTTAGGGTAAATCACCAGGTTGCGCTGGCGTTCAACCATCCACCTGGCCCGTCCTTCGCCGTGTTTCTCCTTGAGCGCTTCATAGCGCGAAAAAATCGGTCGATTTTCCGGTCGAGGGAAGGTTAACCACATCACCGTGTGACCATTACCCAGGTCGTACCAGCCGCTCTCCCCCATCAGTACCTTGTCGTCGAACGGCCTTTTCAGGTCTTTTGCCGAGTCATCCTGTTTCACGTGGCGTTGCGCTGCCGTGGCAATCAATTTGAAATAATTACCGTGGGTAGCCAGTGCGTGGTATCCGTCAATGCCGTTTTCGGGCTGCATCTTCCAGTTACCCACGTGCTGATAGCGAGAAGAACCTCGAACCACCTCCTGACCGCCATCGCTTTGATCAACCACCAGATCGATAAAATGGCGGGCTTCTGCCAGGTGTTCGATCAGTGTCGGCACCTCATCGGCGAGACTACCAAAAATGAAACCCCGGTAAGACTCAACCCGCGCGAGACGCTTCAGGTTATGGCTATCGTCCTCAAACCGCCTGGCATAGTTACCCTTTTCCTGATCACGGATATCCACGCAGTCGCCGGCACTGTTAAAGACCCAGCCGTGGTAAGCGCAGGTGATGAACTTCTGGTTACCGCGCTCGGTGCGACATAGCTGCGCGCCACGATGGGCACAGGCATTAATAAAGGCATTGATCTGACCTTCGTCGTCCCGCGTCACCACCACCGGCCGGCGCCCGATGTCAGTGGTATAAAAATCGTTATTGTCGGGAATCAGGCTCTCATGGCACAAAAACACCCAACTCGATTCAAAAATACGCTCCATTTCCAGTTCGAAAATTCGCGGATCGGTAAACACCTGTTTATCGACAAAGAATGATTTGTTTTCGGGATCATCCTGAACCAGACTTTCCAGTGGCGGCAGATCAAAATCGGTAAGGGTATTCATTACTTCCTCCTATGGAACCAGCGGTTACCGGACTGCGTAACAGTGGCCCTCTCTCCAGTTAAAGCACTACCCGCTGATCGAGACAAAACAGGGAACCTCCGGTTCAGGGATGGCCGGTAGCCGAATGGCAAAAACAATCGCTTTGCAAACTCAGCACCCATTCACCGAAATACCCTTATGGCTGACCTGACGGCAATAACAACACCAAATTCGGTCATCGTCAATCGTGCGGCGGCCGAGTCATTAGCTCGGCTTCGTGGGGTGATTAATCAACGCGGCTATTTAAGAGCTGCAGGAGAGCATTGAGCACCCTGCCCGCTCTCTTGCCCAGTCGGGGCGTTTGCCGGCATATTTTTCGAATTCAGGCTGTTCATCGTAGGGCCGTTTAATCAGCTCAAACAGCTCGTGCAGTACCGAATAGTCGCCTGCTTCAGCCTTGTCGATGGCCAGTTGCGCGAGGTAATTTCGCAACACGTATCGGGGGTTAACCCGATTCATCCGTTGCTGCCTTCCCGCATCATCGGAGCGTTCCTGCTGCAGGCGTTTTCCGTAACGGCGCAGCCAGGCTGCCATCCGCTCAATATAGGGCCCATCCCCCTGACCAGCCACGTAATAACAGTCCGCAAGCGGTTCCAGCAGTTGTTCATCAGGGGTTTGCGGATCGCAAAGCGATCCAACCTTTAAACCACCCAGATTACGGTAAAACAGGGTCATGTCAGTCTCCACCATTGCCAGCAATGCCAGCAGCTCGGTGACCAGCTCGCCATCACTGTCATCCTGAGTCGTCAGACCGAGCTTACTAGCCACAGCGCGCTGACGCAGCTCATTGACTTCGCGCCGATAACCGGCAATACCCGCCTCCAGCGGATCAGCATCATCAATCAGCGGATAAAGGGCATTGGCCAGCTGATAGAGATTCCAGTGGGCGATCTCGGCCTGATTCCCAAACCGGTACCGGCGGTTGCCCGCATCGGTTGTATTCGGGGTCCAGTCGGGATCGTAGTTATCGAGCCAGCCATAGGGGCCATAATCAATCGTCAAACCCAGTATCGACATGTTGTCGGTGTTCATCACGCCGTGGACAAACCCCACTCGCTCCCACTGCACCACCATCTTCGCGGTGAGCTGGCACACTTCAGCAAACATCGCCGCGTAGTGTTCCGCGCCCGGTTCGCTTCCAGTCGCCATCAGGTGGGGGAAATGGTTGACCAGCGTAAAATCCGCAAACTGCTTGAGTAGCGTGTAATCCTGGCGACTGGCGGGTAACTGAAACTGCCCAAATCGGATAAATGAGGGCGCCACCCGACAGACCACCGCGCCTGCCTCTAATCCGGGACGGCCGTCATAAAACATGTCCCGCATGACCTGCTCGCCGGTAGTGACCAGACTCAGCGCTCGGGTCGTCGGCACGCCCAGATGAAACATCGCTTCACTGCAGAGAAACTCGCGAATCGATGAGCGCAAAACCGCAAAACCATCGGCCGTTCGTGAATAGGGAGTCGGTCCGGCGCCCTTCAATTGCAGGGCCCAGTGTTCGCCCCGGTCATTAATCACCTCGCCCAGGTTAATCGCCCTGCCATCACCCAGCTGGCCCGCCCAGTTACCAAACTGATGCCCCCCGTAACACATGGCATAGGGCTGCATACCGGGGAGCAGGGCTTTCCCGGAAAACAGCCTTGCCAATTCCTCCGGCGCTTCATCGGCGTCTATGCCTACCAGCTCAGCGACCTCGGTTGAAAACGCCAACAGTTCAGGGGACTCGAACGGCTTCGGCGCCACCCAGGAATAGGCCGCCTGGGTCACCTGCCTTGGTCGGTTTTCAGTCGTTGAGTCGGCCGGAAGCTCATTACTAAAACGATTGTCGAACTGTAAGTCTGATAATTTCATTCGATCGTATTTCCTGTTAGCCATGCCTATCTGATTGATGAACGACCACTGGCACGAAGAGCTGTAAGGGCCGCCTGGTTTGATTAAACGAAATTGCGAACACCAGCTCAGGTTTTCTGCCTTCGCAATAGAGCCATCGACGAGACCGGCCGCCAGGCACCCGGCACCTTAAACACCGTCTCAAATAGCCTTTGCCAGCCTCTTTCAGAACAGCCGGGAAGCCCAATAACTCGCCTCACGGGTTAAAATGCCGGATTCACCCAGATTCAATCAAGATTTCGATCCAGATTCGACAATATTAAAGCAATGGAGAAGCACGTGAGTGATTCAGAAACAAACCTGGAAGCCTGGCAACAAGCCGCTGAAAAATCCCTGCGAGGCAAACGGACTCTGGAAGATCTCAACTGGAATACGCCGGAAGGTATCGTCGTTAAACCACTTTATACCGCCGAAGATCTGGAGGGGCTGGAACACACCAACACCCTGCCCGGCGCGGCGCCCTACGTTCGTGGCCCCCAGGCGACCATGTACGCGGGCCGCCCCTGGACGATCCGTCAGTATGCAGGCTTCTCCACCGCCGAGGAATCCAACGCTTTTTATCGCAAATCCCTCGCCGCTGGCGGCCAGGGCGTATCGGTCGCCTTCGATCTGGCCACCCACCGCGGCTACGACTCGGATCATCCCCGCGTGGTCGGAGATGTCGGTAAGGCCGGGGTGGCCATCGATTCAGTGGAGGACATGAAAATACTGTTTGATGGCATCCCTCTCGACGAAGTGTCGGTGTCGATGACCATGAATGGTGCGGTATTACCCGTTCTTGCCGGCTATATCGTTGCAGCCGAAGAACAGGGCGTGAGCCAGGAAAAGCTCGCCGGAACGATTCAGAATGACATTCTCAAAGAGTTCATGGTTCGCAACACCTATATCTACCCGCCGGAGCCATCGATTCGGATTATTCGCGACATCATGGCTTACACCGCTGAGAATATGCCGCGGTTCAACTCCATCTCCATCTCCGGCTATCACCTGCAGGAAGCCGGGGCGAATCAGGCGCTGGAACTGGCGTTTACTCTGGCCGATGGCAAGGAATACGTTAAAACTGCTCTGCAGGCTGGCATGGACGTTGACTCCTTTGCACCCAGGCTGTCGTTTTTCTTCGCCATCGGCATGAATTTTTACCTGGAGGTGGCCAAGCTTCGCGCCGCCCGCCTGCTCTGGCACCGCATCATGAAGGAATTTGAGCCTGCTAATCCGAAATCACTGATGTTGCGCACCCACTGCCAAACTTCCGGCTGGTCACTCACCGAGCAGGACCCCTATAACAACGTGGTACGGACCACCATCGAAGCCATGGCTGCGGTGTTTGGGGGCACTCAGAGCCTTCACACCAATGCGCTGGACGAAGCCATTGCCCTGCCGACGGAGTTTTCATCCCGCATTGCCCGTAATACCCAGTTAGTAATCCAGGAAGAGACCCATATCACCGACGTCATCGATCCCTGGGCCGGTTCCTACATGATGGAAAAGCTCACTCAGGAAATGGCCGACAAAGCCTGGGAAATTATTGAAGAGGTGGATGCCCTTGGCGGCATGACTAAAGCCATCGATAGCGGTATGCCCAAATTACGTATCGAAGAGTGCGCCGCCGAAAAGCAGGCGCGGATCGATCGCGGCGATGATGTTATTGTCGGCGTTAACAAATATCGGCTGGACGAAGAGGCGGAAATCGACATTCTGGATATCGATAACGCCAAAGTGCTGGAAGGCCAGGTAGCGCGACTAAAGGCGATCCGAGAAAGCCGTGATCAGGCTCAGGTGGATAAGGCGCTATCGGCACTTTCCAGCGCCGCGGAAACTAACCAGGGCAACCTGCTGGCATTAGCGGTCGAGGCTACCCGCGCCCGCGCCACCGTTGGGGAGATTAGCGACGCCATGGAAAAACATTTCGGTCGTTATCAAGCACAAATCCGGTCTGTGTCTGGTGTCTATGGCAAAGCCTACGAAGGCGACGGTAACTGGGCCGCTCTGCAGGACGACATTGAAAAGTTCGCCGAAGAGGAAGGCCGGCGGCCCCGCATCATGGTTGCCAAACTCGGTCAGGATGGTCACGATCGCGGGGCCAAGGTAATCGCTACCGCCTTTGCTGACATCGGCTTTGATGTCGATATCGGCCCGCTATTTCAAACGCCCGAAGAAGCAGCCCGCCAGGCCATTGAGAACGATGTCCACGTCATCGGGATATCGAGCCTGGCCGCCGGTCATAAAACCCTGGTGCCTGCGATTATCAATGCGCTCGCCGACCAGGATGCCCGAAATAATCGTCATCGCCGGGGTGGCGTGATCCCCGCTCAGGACTACGACTTTCTGCGGGAGGTTGGCGTGAAAGGAATTTTTGGACCGGGCACCGTTATTCCCGATGCCGCTCGGGAAGTCCTGCAGGCCATTAGAGATGCCAGAAAATAATTTAATATTGCATTAAATACAATAAGTTATTATTTATTATTAAAGTAATATCTAGATTAATGAACGCAAAAAATGAACACGCGTCCAACGGTGACAGTGAACTGACCAAACAGATCGATGCCCTACGTCAGGGTGATCGTCGGGCGCTGGCTAAAACCATTACTCTGATCGAATCAACTCGCAACGACCATCGGCGCCAGGCCGCTGGAATTGTCCAGTCGCTGTTACCGCACACTGGCCGGGCAATTCGGCTGGGCATTAGTGGTGTTCCCGGTGTTGGCAAATCAACCTTCATCGAAGCGCTCGGCCTCTACCTGATTGAACAGGGTTACAAACTGGCGGTACTCGCGGTTGATCCGAGCAGCCAGCGTACGGGTGGCTCGATCATGGGCGACAAAACCCGCATGGAGCGTCTCAGTCAGCGGCTGGAGGCCTTTATTCGACCCTCACCCACCAGTGGGGCCCTCGGCGGCGTGGCGGCCCAGACCCGCGAAACCATGCTGTTGTGCGAGGCGGCGGGATACGACGTGATTCTGGTAGAGACGGTTGGCGTTGGTCAGTCCGAGACCATGGTAGCGGGCATGGTCGACTGTTTTGCCCTGTTGCAACTCCCCAATGCCGGCGATGACCTGCAGGCCATCAAGAAAGGCATTATGGAAATTGCCGATCTGATTGCGATCAACAAGGCAGATATCAATCCCGAGGCAACCCAGCTGGCTATCGCCCAGTTTCGCAGTGGTCTGCACCTGCTGCAGCCATCGGCACCCGGCTGGACGACGCCGGTCATCCCCTGCAGCGGCCTTAAGAATGACGGCATCATCGAATTCTGGCAGCAGGTGATCAACTTCCGCCAGCTGGTCACCGATAACGGTGAGTTGCATAACCGCCGGCAGCGCCAGGCCGTGGAATGGTTCTGGTCGATCATCGATAGTGGTCTGCGGCAAATGCTTGAACGCAACAATGATCAAAAATTGAAGTTGCAGGAAACGGTTAAAGCGGTCGCTGCCGGTGAGCGCAGCCCGGTCAGTGCGGCCCATTCCCTGCTTGAACAGTTTGATTAGTCAATGCCCTATCCACAACGCATTGTCTGCCTGACGGAAGAGACCACCGAAGCACTCTACCTGATGGGCGAGCAAGATCGCATCGTGGGGATATCCGGCTTTACGGTGCGACCGCCCCGGGCCCGCAAGGAAAAACCGAAAGTCTCGGCTTTCACCAGTGCCAAAATCGATAAAATCATGGCACTGCAGCCTGACCTGGTGCTCGGGTTTAGTGACCTGCAGGCCGACATCGCTGCCGACCTGGTGCGCCTTGGTATTGAAGTTCATCTGTTCAATCAGCGCAGTGTTAGCGAAATTTTACGCATGATTAACGTGTTGGCCGGCATGATCGGCGAGCCTGAAAAAGGCAATAGACTCGTCGCGGATTTACTGGAAAATATTGAAAATATAACTATAAAAACCAGTAAGTTAGAAAACAAACCTAAAGTATTTTTTGAAGAGTGGGATGAGCCCATTATCAGCGGCATTCGCTGGGTATCCGAGTTGATCGAGATCGCCGGTGGCAAGGACTGCTTTCCGGAACTAGCCAGTGAGTCCCTGGCCAAAAACAGAATCATTGCCGACCCGTCGTCCGTCATCGAACGCCAGCCAGATATTATTATTGGTTCCTGGTGCGGGAAAAAATTTCAACCGGCCAGGGTAGCCGCTCGTCCAGGCTGGGAAGCCATCCCTGCGGTGCAAACCGGCGCCCTGTACGAGGTCAAATCACCCATTATTCTGCAACCGGGACCGGCGGCCATGCTCGACGGTGTCAACAAGCTTGCGGAAATTATTGGCCAATGGGACCGGCGTTGAGGACCCGTTTAAGCCACCAGCGCTGAACTCTCATCCGCCCAGGCAATCGCCTCCACATAACAGTCAATGACCTGCTGAGGGTCGAGGGAACTGTCAGTCAGGTTGTCAAAGTCGCCAAGCTCATAGGCCACGACTGCCGCCAGAATTTCACCGTACCGACCACTAAGATCGCTAATCGCCATTTTAATGTCGTCGGCCAGCGGCAACATGGCCAGCACCTCTTCCATCGGCACCCCTAACAGCCGATCAAGACTGGAAAACAGACCCACTAAAAAATAGCTGGCGCCCTCATCTTTTTTACCCGTCGCGATGGCCAGTCGCTCACACATTCGGGCACGAAACATCGCCGATCGATAATCGTCGCCGTTCACCGCACCCATGCTGCCGATGGCGACCATATTTACCAGTTTCACCAACGTATTCATCCCGAGAACGACGATGGCATCACGAATAGAATCAATTTCGCGATTGAAGCTGTACATGGCGGAATTGACATACCTCAGTAGTTTGTAACTGATGGCGATATCCTGCTGAATTAAGTCTGTCAGCTCGTCGATAGTCACGTCCGCACGGTTTAACTCGGAAAGTAGCTGCATGGTCGCCAGCTGATTCCCGGTTATCTTTTTACCGCTGACCACCTTGGGTTTTGCAAAATGGTATCCCTGAAAATAAGCAAACCCGAGCTCTCGACAGATTCGTACTTCATCCTCTGTCTCGACTTTTTCGGCCAGTAATTCGACCTTATACCGCGCCAGTTCGCTGACTCGATCGGCCAGCGTGTCGACCCCACTGGCCATGATGTCTATTTTGATAATGTCGGCCAGCTCGAGAAACGGCTCGAGGTGTTCCTCAAATACGTAATCGTCCAGCGCCAGGGTGTAGCCCTGTTGCTTCAGGTTCCGCAACGCGTCAAGCACATCCGCATCGGGTTTGACGTGTTCCAGAATTTCGATGACCACCTGCTGTTTGATTTCGGGGAGCGGATACTCCCCCAGCAGAAATTCCCGTGGCATATTGATAAACGCGCGTCTGTCACCCACCAGCGTATCGAGTCCAATCGACGTAAATACGTTGCTGAGCAGTTCGGCAGTCGCGTGGTTATCGTCATCGATATCGGCCCAGTTTTCCTTGCTATTTCGATAAAGCAACTCATAAGCAAAAACCGTGTCATCCGCAGCATAAATTGGCTGTCGACCGACATAGGTGAGATCTGACATAGCGTTTTACTCGTCATGGAATAGGCCCCGAATCAGATCGGGGTGGTGAGTACTAACCGTATATGTCGTCTGGTTGTTGCGTAACTTGAAAGGAATTGCCGGCGATTAAGGGATGCAACACCCGCTTCCAACCAGGCCTGGCCGGCGCTGGTCTAGGCGGTAGTAGCGACGGCCGCTTCCAGCGGACTGAAAATGTCACGAGAACCGGCCACTGAGACGTTGGAACTTTTACCGCCCTTTACGGAGGGTGCAATCGGATCTGGAATACCGGGAGCAGCGCAAAGAAAGCAAATCGTCATGCCGATAAAGGCCAGGTTACGAGGGGCCCGCATATCGAGTTGGGAATCACCGGGGGCCTCCGCATGGCGGGTTAGACCAGCCCCAGCAGTGAAAACCCCTAACGGCGCTGTCCGATTATTAACCGATCAGCCCAACAGGCGGGGATGAAGGAAGCACCGCCCGTCGATGGGCAGCGCCGGGCGCGGTTTAATCCTGGATGCAGACCTGTAGCCGCAACCCGATCAGGTCCATTCAGTGAGCTTGTTGCCCTCTTTATCGGTGAACGAACCGACAATGATGATAATGAAGTCAATGAGTGCCCAGATGCCCAGCCCACCCAGAGTCACAATCATCAAAATGCCAGTACCGATTTTGCCGACGTAGAAACGGTGCGCACCGAACATTCCAAGGAAAAAGCAGAGCAGGAAAGCCGGCAAAATTCGTTTGTCGCTCATCATATAACTCCCAGTGGTTACGGGTGAATGCCCCTCTAGTGATCACCCTGTCCGAGTAACTATCACGCCTTTTCAAGTAGTCGGTCAAGATGATCGGCAAAAGACTTACGGTCCTGCTTACTCAACGGTGGCGGACCGCCTGTCTGGATACCACTTGAGCGCAGGGTATCCATGAAGTCGCGCATGTTGAGCCGAGCGCGGATATTTTCGGCCGTGAACATCTCACCGCGGCCGCTCAGGGCCACGGCCCCCTTTTCAATCACCTCGGCAGCCAACGGAATGTCACTGGTGATCACCAGGTCGCCGGCGCTGACTCGGCTGACTATTTCGTTGTCCGCCACGTCGAATCCGGCCTTCACCTTCAGCGTGCTGATGTAGCGAGACCTG